>Ga0164241_10000700_pt1 | contig 53168 bp, 44 predicted proteins | sample OricomyardsoilBY_FD_108780 | JGI IMG/M metagenome (GOLD analysis project Ga0164241, IMG submission 108780) | Backyard soil microbial communities from Emeryville, California, USA - Original compost - Back yard soil (BY) | ecosystem: Environmental > Terrestrial > Soil > Unclassified | place: USA... | reverse complement strand
TGCCTTCGTATTCCTGCTGCTCGGCGGTATACTCGCGCTGCTGATGCGGCTCCAGCTCGCACGGCCCGAGAGCGGGCTGATCGGTCCCGATCGCTACAACCAGATCTTCTCGATGCACGGCACCACGATGATGTTCCTCTTCGCGGTGCCCGTGATGGAGGCGATGGCGATCTATCTGATCCCGCTGATGATGGGCACGCGCAACATCGCCTTCCCGCGGCTCAATGCCTTCAGTTACTGGATCTATTTGTTCGGCGGCATCTTCCTGTGGGTCGCATTCGTGCTGAACGTCGGGCCCGAGGCGGGGTGGTTTTCCTATGTGCCGCTGGCCGGCCCCGAATATTCCCCGGGCAAGCGCACCGACGTCTGGGCGCAGATGATCACGTTCACCGAAGTCGCGGCGCTTGCCGGCGCGGTCGAGCTGATCGCGACGATCCTCAAGCAGCGTGCGCCCGGCATGTCGCTCAACCGGATGCCGCTTTATGCCTGGGCGATCCTGGTGACGAGCTTCATGATCGTCTTCGCGATGCCGGCGGTGATGCTGGCCTCATCCTTCCTGATCTCGGACCGGCTGGTCGGAACGCAATTCTACAACCCGACCGAGGGCGGCGACGCGCTGCTCTGGCAGCATTTGTTCTGGTTCTTCGGCCACCCCGAAGTCTATATCATCTTCATCCCCGCGGTCGGCTTTGTCAGCCAGATCACCGAGACGTTCAGCCGCCGCCCGGTATTTGCCTACCCGCTGATGGTCTTGGCTTTGGTCTCGATCGGGCTGCTCGCCTTCGGCCTTTGGGTCCATCACATGTTCGCGACCGGCCTGCCGCGCATCGGCTACAGCTTTTACACCGCTGCCAGCATGATGATCGCGCTCCCGGGCGGGGTGCAGATCTTCTGCTGGATCGCCACGATCTGGAGCGGCAAGCCGCGCTGGGAAACACCGCTGCTGTGGGTGGTCGCGTTCATCGTAACCTTCGTGATGGGCGGCCTTACGGGCGTGATGGTCGCCAGCGTGCCGCTCGATCTCCAGCTCCACGACAGCTATTTCGTCGTCGCCCATTTCCATTACGTGCTGATTGGCGGCGCGGTGTTCCCGTTGCTCGGCGCGGTGACCTACTGGTTTCCCAAGTTCACCGGGCGAATGATGGCCGAGCCGCTGGGCAAGTGGAACGTCGCGCTCGCGTTCATCGGCTTCCATCTCACTTTCTTCCCGATGCACATTACCGGAATCCTGGGCATGCCGCGGCGCGTCTACACCTATCCGCACGGACTGGGCTGGGACACGCTCAACCTCGTCTCGAGCATCGGCGCGTTCGTGTTCGCCGCGTCGCTGCTGCTGTTTCTTTGTAATGCGCTGGCCAGCATGCGCGGCGGACGCAGGGTGGGGGACAATCCGTGGGATGCGCCGACGCTCGAATGGGCGACGGGATCGCCGCCGCCGACCTATAATTTCGCGCATCTGCCGGTGGTCGAGGGGCGGGCGCCCTTGTGGGACAGCCATGATTATCCGAGCGTCTCCGGTCTCAGCGCCGAGAAGCGCGAGCATCTGCTCACCACCGTGATCGACGCGATGCCCGACGTGCGCGATATCTCACCGGTGCCGAGCTATTGGCCGCTAGTCTCGGCCATCGCGCTCACCGCGGGGTTCATCGGATCGATCTTCACCCCTTGGGCAGTCGTCTGGGGGGCGATCCCCGTCGCCGTCGCGCTGACCATCTGGTTCTGGCCCAAGCCCGGGGTGAAGGAGGACGATTCGTGACGCGCTTCGTCCACGACGTTTCGGGCCTTCCCGACCATGCGTTCGATACGCGGAGCCTCACCTGGTGGGGCGTGCTGGGCTATATCGCGATCGAGGCCGCGGGGTTCGCGCTCTCCATCGCCGCCTATTTCTTCCTGCGCGGGCAGGAGATGCAGTGGCCGCCCAGCGCGCTGCCGCCGAGCCTCGGCTGGGGCACCGCCACGCTGCTGCTGTGCTTGATTTCCGAGATCCCCAATATCTGGCTCGACAGGGCGGCACGGGCCGAGGACATCCGCAGGGTGCGGATCGGACTGGTATTGGTGAGCCTGTTCGCGGCGGCGATCTGCGTCACCCGCGCCTTCGAGTTCGCGCACCTCAACATTGCCTGGGATCGCAATGCCTATGGCTCGATTGTCTGGGCGCTGCTGCTGCTCCATACGGTGCACCTGCTCACCGACCTGTACGAAACGCTGGTGCTGACGGTGCTGATGCACACGCCGCGCGGCGACCGTGGCCGCCGCTTCGTCGATACGAGCGAGGATGCCTTCTACTGGCACTTCATCGTCGGCAGCTGGGTGCTCCTGTATGTCGTCATCTACTGGGTGCCGCGGCTGTGAACAGGCTCGCACCCTGGGCCGGGTGGATTGGCGGCTTGCTCGGCTGGGTGGTGTCCGACCAGGCCGGATCGGATCTCGCGCAATGGGACTGCACCCGAGCGGTGCCGGTGACGATGCTTTCGATCGGCGTGACGGGTGCGGCGATCGCGATAGCAGGCGGGCTGGTCGCGTTCGGCGTGTGGCGAGGCCTCGCGGGCAATCTCGATCAGCCTTACGCCGGCGCCAGGCGCTTCATCGCCGGAACCGGCGCCCTCGCGGCCGCCATCTTCCTGCTGGCGATCGTCTTCCAGACGGCGTCCTCCTTCATCATCCCGCAATGCCACGCCTGATTTTGCTGGCGTTGCTGCTGCTTCCGGTCGCCGCCCATGCGCATGGCGAGAGCCATCCGGCCGAGCCGGGCCCGCCGGGCTGGACGCTGGACCCCTGGCTGCTCATCCCGCTCGCAATGGCGCTCGTTATCTACCTGGCCGGCTTCGCGAGGCTGCGCCGGCGCACCCGCACGCCACGGTGGCGCGGCCTCATCCTGTTCCTGGCCGGATGGATCGTGCTGGCCGGCGCGACGACCTCGCCGCTGCATGAAGCGGGGGAGCGAAGCTTCACCTTCCATATGATCGAGCACGAATTGATCATGCTGGTGGCGGCCCTCCTGCTGCCGCTGTCGCGCCCGCTGGGCGTCATGCTTTGGGCCTTCCCGCGACCGATGAGACACCAGCTCGCCGCGCCAGCTTTCATGAAGGCGCTGGTCATGCCCGTTACCGCCACCGCGCTTCAGGCCGCCGCGATGTGGATCTGGCACGCGCCGCCCTTGTTCAACCGCGCGCTGGGCCATCCTGGATGGCATATTACGCAGCACGTTTCCTTCTTCGTGACCGCACTGCTTTTCTGGTGGAGCGTAACCCGAGCGCCCAACCGCGCGCTTGCCGCGCTGTGCCTGTTCGTCACGTCGGTTGTCGGCGCGGCGCTTGGCGCCCTCATGACCTTCTCGACGAGCCCTTGGTACGCTAGCTACGCGGCGATGGGTATGATGCCCTTTGGTTTGACCCCGGAGGAGGATCAGCAGCTTGCTGGCCTGATCATGTGGGTGCCCGGCGGGCTGGTCCATGCGGTGGCAGCGCTGATCATTCTGGGGCAGCTCTTCTCGAAACCGGGCCCTTCCGCGAAATAGTCAGCGGCCATCCTGCGGGCGCTAAACTAGCTGCCAGCGGCGCGTTCCCCGGATTCGCCCATGTTACCCAAACAGTTCGCCGATTCCGCCCAAACGGCACGCGCGTGAACTTCGCGCATTGTCAATAATGCGTGCTTCTACAATGCCAATGGCTGCGCGATCCGTGCGCGTGTGGTGGCCATTGCATCATACGCGGCCGCCATGCGCAGATGAGTCTTACGGACGGATTCCTCGCCAGCCTTGTCGGCCATCTCGCGGGCATGTCGCGCGCGCGCGACATAATATTCGCGGTCCTGCAACTTACTCTCCATCGCTGCCCCAGCTCCGGAGCAGGAAATTTAGAAAGCGCGAAGCTGCTCGGCAACAACTCAGGTTAGAAAGGTGACGCCCGCCGGAGGCACCGCCAATCGCACGGGCTGCTCAGTAAATCTTCTGCACCAACGGCTCGATGCGCAGCGTCACGACATCGACCCCGGGCCCGCGCGTCGCGGCAAACAGGATCGCGTCGGCGACTTCCCCTGGCGGCAGCATCTTGTGCTCGGCGATTTCCCGTGCACGCTCCTCGGGCGAGCAGGGCTGCATAGCCGTGCCGATCGCGCCCGGCTCGATCAGGGTCACGCGGATTCCTTCGGGCATCAGTTCCTTGCGGAGCGTCTCGGCGAAGGAGGCAACCCCGCCCTTGGCAGCATTGTAGACGCTCTCGCCAACGGCCTTGATGTGCACGCTGATCGAACCGACCAGAATGACGATCCCGTCGCGCGAAGCCGAATTACGCATTCGCTCGACCGCCCTCTGCGTGCAGGCGACATAGCTCATCAGATTGCTCTCGATCACATACCGCCATTCGCCGTCGCTCACTTCCATGAGCGGCCCGGCGCCTACACCGGCGCAGGCGACGAGAATATCGAGGCCGCCGAGTATTTCATCGACCTCGGCGAACAACGCATCGGCACCCGTCGCCCCCGACAAATCTGCTGCAGCCCAGGCGACGACGCTGCCCGGTGCTGCTTCGCGAAGCGCATCCGCGGCCTGCTCCAGGGTAGCGGCTTCGCGGTCCGTGATCAGAATGCGCGCGCCGTGGGCAACGAACCGGGATGCGACCGCACGGCCAACGCCGCCGGTGCCGCCAGTAACCAAGACTCGTTTGCCGGTCAGATTGGATGTGTCAGCCACGCTCACTCTCCCATTGTTGATCTTCAGCCCGTTGCCGGGCCTAGGCGAGAAAGGCGCCGCGCAATCACTCCTGTTCCCGCAACAGGAAGGCGGCGCCCGGAACTTCGGCGACTTGTCCGAGCGTGCTGAGACCGCCCTCTTCATCCACCGAGAAGGCCGTGATCCTGCCGTCCCGCTCGTGTGCTACGAGAAGCAGGCGCTGCGCCTCGATCAGCAGGCAATGGCGCGGCGATGCGCCACCGCTCGCGATATGCTGGCGCAGCTTCAACTCGCCACCGGCGTTGAGATCGAACACAGCGATGCTGTCATGGCCGCGGTTGCTCACATAGATCCTGTCGGCCGCCGCATTGATCGTTAGATGTCCGCCGAGGCTCTCGCCTTCAAAATCTACAGGCAGCGTCGACAGGGTCTGGATAGCTTCGAACGCTCCTCCGTTCCGGCGGAGCAGTGTCAGCGTACTGGCAAGCTCGCATAGCAGCAGCGCCAATGGCTGGTCAGGAATCAGCAGCAGATGCCGTGGGCCAGATCCGGGCCGAGCCTCGAACACCGGCGCCGTCTCGAAGGGGCCTCGATCCGGATCGAAGCGCGTGGCGAGCACGAGGTCAGCGCCGAGATCGGTGTGGTAGAGCCAGCGGCCGTCGGGCGCGAAGGCGGTGCAGTGCGCGTGCGGGCCGTTCTGCCGTTCGGGGTCGGGACCTCGGCCCTGATGCTCGAGCACGGCGGCGGGCCCCATCGGGAGTCCATCCTCCGGGGCCAGCTGGAACAGCGCGACGCTTCCGCTCCCATAGTTGGCGACGGCCGCCCAGCGCTCGCAGCGCGAGAGCGCCACATGGCAAGGCGCTGCGCCCCGGGTGAGTTCCAGCGCGAGGCGCTCGCATTGTCCATCCACCTCGCGAAACACGCCAAGCGTGCCATTGTGCTGCTCATCGACCAGATAGAATTGGCCAAATTTCGCCGACTGCGCGCCAAACGAAGCGTCGCGAGCGCCCTGATATACACCGTCCAGCCGCCACCCGTTCGCATCGCGTACGAGCGTGTGGAGTCCGCTTGCACCGCCGCGCGAATAGGCCCCGACCTTTAGTCGCAGCATTTCGGGCGCAATTCCGGCCACCGCGCTATTCCCAGTTGATCACCAGGCGGCCATTGGCGGGCACGCGGAAGTCGATCCGATCCGGGGAGCTCGCATGCGGGCGTATGGCGTCGCCGCCGACCGTGACGATGCGCATCTTGGGAAGCTTGCGCCGCTTCTCACGAACGACGCTCAATCCCGCGGTGCACGTCTCACCGCCATCAAGCGTAAGCGTCAACGAACGCTCACCGGTGCGCTCCATGGCGCGGAGGAAATGGTCGCAATAGAGGCGGAACGGCGCTCCCTCGATCTTGTGGAAAGCGCGCGTCGCGAAAATGAACGCCGCGCCCGCGCCATAGATTTCCTGGCCGACCTGCCCTGCAGGCTGGCCGTCGTGATAGAGATCCTCGAGCGGGAAGGAGAGCTTGCGGTCGATATGCCCGTTGCTCTCCCGTTGCTTCGGCGAAATCGCCTCGGGCGGGAGTGCGTCGGGATAATAGTACCAGGCGCGATCGAGGGCATATTTGCAATATTCGGCGACGAGCATTCGCGCCGCGGGCTCAAGATCGGGTCCGCTGTCGTCGAGGTATTTTTCGAATGCCGCGAACGAGTCGAAGCACTCGTAGATCGCCATGTATGGAGCGTCCTGGAGACAGGTGACGGCGAGGAAATTGTGATAATGTTTCGCGAGTTCGATCTCGCTCTCCCAGATCTCGCTATTGTGGAAGAAGCTGCCGAGATAAACGTAGCTCTGCTCGAGATAGACGTCCTCATTGGTGATCCGCCACAGCCGCATGCAAGCCGCCGCGCCCCAGGCGGTCAAATTGGCCTGATAGTTCACGTTGAACTCCAGCCCCATCGCCGCGTCGATCGCCGCGCGTGCTTCATCGAGAAAGCGTTTGTCGTCGGTCAGCTCGAACGCCTGGAGCATCACCCACGCATAGACGCCCCCGACATCGGTCTGGCCGCGGCCGTCCTGCGCCTTGTCCGTGATCACCGAAAAATCGGTGACCTTGTACTGGATCGGCCATTTGTACTTAAAGTGGTGGGCGGCCCTGATCCCATAGTCGATCGATTTGAGAAACAACCGGCGGGCATCGGCGTCGCCGTCGAGCGCCAGATGGCCGAGATTGAGGAGCGGATGGTAGAGATACCAGCTGTCGACCGCGTCGGCGTCCTTGTCGTCGCCGACATTGGGGAGATAGCGGCGCAGTGTCTTCAGCTTGGCATCGTAGAATTTCCCCAGCCCGGCCTTGAACTCGGCCTCGGGCGGATGCGGCTTCCCACACCACTTCCCCCACTCATGGACCGCCTGGACGATCGACATCTGGACCATGATGTCGGGATATTCCGCGGCGGTGTAGGGATGGACGTAGCGATGGCCGTAGTGCCGGATCGTCGCCTCGGACGCCTCTTCGAGGTCGCGCAGCGTGCGTTCGGAACGGTGGATCCAGTCGCGATACTCGGTTTCCGGCAGGTCGAGCAGCTTGTAGGCGACACCAAGCATCTGCAGGAACTGGCGCGCGGACTCGCGCTCGTGCGGCGGCGCCTCGCGACGAAAGACCAAAATAGCGTCCGACAGGACAAATTCCTCGCCCGCCGGCAAGGGATCGGTCGGCGGCGTGCCGCTCTGCGGCGGTGTCGGGATCAGATAGCCAAGCTCGGGCCAGACCCCGCCGACCGCACCGTCCGGCTTGGTCCGCGTCGCCTGGTAGTAGGGATTCATTGCGGTCAAATTCTGGAAGTAGAGCACGTTGCCAAAAGCCGGCTCGTCGATGCGGAAATAGAGCAAGCCAGCATTGAGCCCGCGTTGCGCCGCGACGACCCTACCCTGCGCGCCGGTCGGATCGTCGTTGAGATCGAGGGGGTAAAGATCGCGCGGCATGAAAGGCACGAGGAACGGGACCGCTGGCGTAAAGCGTACCGTCACGCGCAGGTGCCGCAATGCTTCGCCGCCCGTCGAAATGCTGACGATATGATCGCCCAGATCGCTCTTGATGCCGATCCGGGCCTTCTCCCCTTGTGCGGGGTCGAGCCGCTTCCATTCGTATCCGCCGGCCAGGAACGCCGCTCGTAGCGCAAGTCCGCCGCGGCCTTCGCGCCGGATCACGGCCCACAGCGAATCGCCCGCCGCCATGAGTTCGACTGACAGCCCGTCGAACGAAAATCTTTGCAGCCGCCGACCGTCGCCCGCGAGCGCGCGGCGCAGCGCGAGCACATACGCGCTGACACCTGGAACTTCCGCCTTCTCGATCGTCCTTGTCATTGCTGGCTGCCGTTGCTCCGAATGCTTCTGTTCGACGGCGCGATAACACGGCGATCCCGGTGGGGTTCCTCGCCCAAACCGTTGTACTCACATGGGTTAGTGAAATTGCTGCCGGCGATCGCCGGCAGCTTCCGTGCGCGCGTCGCGTACGCAGATTTGGCGCCCGCAATTTTGGAACGGTGGCGTTTTGCTTGCGTTGGGACGCCTTACAGGAGGACCCCATGAAACAGCTCGCTTTGACGCTCCCCGCGCTCGCCCTGCTTGCGGCATGCGGGAGCAATACCGACACCAGCACCACGGTCACCAACACCGGAACGACCACCGATATCGCCGCCGAGACGGGCAATGGCGCCGACGCCGGCGGGCTCGACAATGCGACGGTTGCGCTGCCCGCCATGACCGGCCAGCAGTTCGCCGACGCCTCCGCCGCATCCGATGCCTATGAAATCGAAGCCGGCAAGCTCGCCCAGCAAAAAGGCACGGCGCAGGGCATCAAGGATTTCGGCGCGATGATGGTGAGCAACCACACTGAATCGACCGCAAAGCTCAAGACGGCGGCTGGGTCCGCTTCGCCGGCAATCGTGCCAAACCCCAAGCTGACCACCGAACTGGAAGCGAATATCGCGAGGCTTCGCTCGGCCAGCGGCGCCGCCTTCGACACTGAGTATCGCACCCAGCAAATCGTGGCGCACCAGAAGGCGCTGGCGTCGCTCGAAGGGTATCAGACGAGTGGCGACGTCCAGCAGCTCAAGGATTGGGCCGGTCAAACGGCACCCATCGTCCGAGGCCATCTCGACCGCATCCAGGGCATGTAGCAATGAAGTGGACGCGACCTGCCTGACTCGCGCTCCTTTAGCGAGTTTGGCCGGATGACAGGGCATGCCTCTGCGTGGCCGATACGCCGCGGCGCGAGGGATGCGAAGCCCAGATGCGACTGACTCACAAACGGAACCGCAGTGCTTTTGCACGATTGCGACGTTCGCCAACGAGGAGAGTGTCGTGCCCGAGTTCACCGATGCGATTGCCTTGCTCAAGGCGGATCACCGCGAGGTCGAACAGCTCTTCGAGCAGTTTGAGAAAGCGAGCGGTTCCGCCGAGAAAGAAGCGCTCGCTCGACAGAGCTGCACTGAGCTCAAGATCCACACCATGATCGAGGAAGAAATCTTCTATCAGGCCTTTCGCGGCAAGATCGAGGACAGCACGCTCGACGAGGCCTATGTCGAACATGATGGCGCCAAGGTGCTCGTCAACGACATCGAGGCCGGCAGTCCCGAAGACGATTTCTACGACGCCAAGGTGAAGGTGCTCTCCGAGGAGATCAAGCATCACGTCCATGAGGAGGAGATGCCGTCCGAGGGCATGTTCGCCCAGTGTCGCGAGACTGATGTCGACCTGGTCGCGCTTCGCGACGAGATGCTCGGGCGCAAGCAGGAATTGCTGCAAATTGCCACGGCAGAGGGTCGGCGCAGCCGCGAGCGGTAAAGCTCGCACCGGCCTAGCGGCGCGCGAACGTCGTCTAATCTAAAATCTAATCGCCCTGACCATTGTCGATTGCGCCGCGGCGGTTTGGCGTTTGCAGTTCCTTGCCGGACGAGTCGGATTTCTGTGGCGTGGGAAACAGGCGCTCAACGGCTCCAACCGCGACGAGGAGCAGCAGCGCCAGCGCGGACGCAATCGCGACGAGCATGAACTGGCCAATGCCGGCGGCAATTCCGATCGCGGCGGCCATCCACAGGCTGGAAGCGGTCGTCATGTTGCGGACGTCGCCGCCACGTACGAAGATCAGGCCGCCTGCGATGAAGCCAATCGCCTGGGCGAGGCCCTGGATGACTCGCAAGGGATCGCTCTCATCGCCCCGAGCATGAATGTCCTCGGACAGCGACAGGGCGGAGATCGTGATCATCGCCGAACTGAGCGCAACGAGCGCATGGGTGCGAAGGCCCGCGTCGCGACCGCGCCACTCACGCTCGAAACCGAGCGCTAGGCCAACCAAGGTCGCCAGTCCTAGCCGAAGGATGATTGTTTCCCAGTCATGCAGCAACATGCCCTGCTGATTGCGCGACGCGCCGTTCGGTTCCCCCGCTCTGCGCATGCGCGGACTCGGCTTCTCGATGCGAAGCGGAGCGGCCTCCATGACTACTGCCCGATGCGCCGGCGATGCGGCGACGACCAGGGTATAAGCTCGCCTGAAAGCCGGAACTCCATACCATCCGGAACGGTTACCAAAGACGGGAGCACAGCTAACACGATGGAGATCGAGATGAGTGGCGGCAGCGAACTGGAGCCCAAAGACTCCCGCAACGTGACAGGCACGGCGCACACCCCTGATGGACGCTGGAGCGGTGATGCGCCCGAGGAAGGTCATGGCGGCGAACTCGAGCCAAAGGATTCGCGTAATGTGACTGGTACGGCCACAACTGAGGACGGTCGCTGGACAGGTGCGGCGGTTCGTCCCGAGGAAGGACCGCAAGTTCCCGGAACGAAGAAGTAGCCAACCCCGCAGCGCAGCGATCAGGCTGCCCAATCCCGGACCATCCCCTGAGGTGCGACCAGATATAATCGGCCACTCTGCCTACATGTCCACGCTCTTCTCCTCCCCGAAGTTTGCATGAGATTTTAATTAGAAAACTTGCAAAGAGATTGCGCGGCTTGTCTAGACGGGCGGAGGATGGAGACGTGTCCGCACTGAATGAACTCAAGCGGCGGCTGCGGCCTGGCCAGGTCTACCGGCGCAAGGATCTCGCGCGCTGGTCGAACGCGGTCGATCGTCATCTACGCCAGCTGGTCGACGAAGGCCGGCTCAAGAAGGTGTCGGGCGGAGTCTATATGGCGCCGCGCCAGACCCGGTTCGGCGCGAGCCCCGCAACGCCGCAGAAGCTTGTCGAGACGTTCCTGGGCGACGATCGATTCCTGATGATCTCGCCCAACGCCTATAATGGCCTCGGTGTCGGCACGACCCAGCTCTATAACGAGACCGTCGTCTACAACCGCAAGCGCCACGGGCGATTCAAGCTCGATGGGCGGACCTATGATTTCAGGCTTCGCCCATCGGTGCCGCCACGGCTCAGCGAGGAGGTGCTGATGGTCGATCTCCTCCACAATCTCGATCGGCTGGCCGAGGACAGGTCCGTCGTCCTTCCCCGTGCGCTCGGCCGCGCGCGCAAGATGGATCGAGCCAAGCTGGCAAAGGCGCTCCACGCCTATGGCTCCGCTCGGGCAGAGCGCCTGCTGCAACCGGTGCTGGCGCCGCAGCCGGTCACGGCGGACTGATGCTGCTCCACGAGATTCCGGATTTCCGCGACCTGATCGCGGTCACCGCGCGTGAGCTCGGCATCGATCCGGGTCTCGTGGAGAAGGACTATTGGATCATGCACGCCCTGTGGGCCTGCAGTAGCTCGGACTCATCTTCGCGCTCGAGGGCGGCACGTCGCTGTCCAAAGGCTATGGACTGATCGACCGTTTCTCCGAGGATATCGATATCCTCATTCACCCCGACGAAGCGCTGTCCACCGGCAAGAACCACAACAAACCTTCGCATGTCGCAGCACGCCAAGCGTTCTATGACGATCTTGCCGAACGTATCGCGATCCCAGGCTTCGAGCCGCCCCTGCGAGACAGTGATTTTGACGACACCCGCTATTTCAGGAGCGCGGGTATCCGTCTGCCCTACGCTGAGCTGAATCCGCTTCCGCCAGGCGTAAAGACAGGCATCTTGCTTGAGGCCGGTTTCGACCAGGTTGCGCCGAACCGTCAGTGCCTCATCACCTCATGGGCGTATGAGCAAGCCGTCGCGAGTGGCCTTGAGGATCTGACTGACAACCGTGCGCTGGACGTGCCCTGCTATGAGCCGGGATATACGCTGGTGGAGAAGCTCCAGACGATTTCGACCAAGTACCGTGCGCAGCAGGAAAGCGGCCAGATGCCGACGAATTTCATGCGGCACTATCATGATGTGTTCTGCCTGCTCGACGATCCGACGCATCACTGGGCCGAGCGAACGCGCAACACCTACGACACTACCCGCAGGCTCGCTGTCTCGATCATCGGCGAGGACACCCTGATGGGAAGCCGGCCTTCGTCCGAGAGCACGCGACCTAACGGCGGAGGGACGCCTTAACTGCCCGATGCAAGAACACGCGGTCCCTCAGGGTGCAGATAAGCCGATGTGAAGCCTGCGAGCTGGAGCATCTCGGGCCAGTTTTCGATCGACAAGGTCCTGGAGTGGGTGCGGATGTAGCGCTTTCCGCGCAGCCACTGCAGCGTGCGATTGAGGTGCACCGATGTGATGCCAAGGGCATCCGACAAGTCGGACTGGCTGACCGGTAGCTCGAAACTGTCTTCGTCGATCATCATGCCGGCGGCTTTGAAGCGATAGGCGAACTCCAGAAGCAGATGCGCGGTGCGCTCGCGCGCGTTGCGGCGGCCGACATTCACGGTCCATTCCCGGAAGATCGCAGCGTCGATGAGCGTGTCGAACCAGAAGGCGCGGCCGATCTCGGGAAAGTCCTCTGCCAGCTTGAGAACATCGTGATGGGCGATGGCTATGACCGTCGTCGGGGAATGCGTCCGGATACCGTGATCGGCGACGATGACGAGCGCGGACTGCAGATCGACCATGTCTCCTCGAATGTGGAAGGACACGATCTGCCGCGCGCCGTTTTGAAGGGTCTTGTAGCGGCTGACGAGTCCGGCTTCGACGAAGCAGCATTGGTTCGGGCGATCGCCTTCGCGCACGATATCCTGGTAGATCTCGTAGGCGCGCCGCCGCGAGGGCAGCGCCAGAAGGGCTTCCCGTGCTCCATCCGAGAGGGTCGCGCGGCGCTCGAGCTTGGCGACATATATACTGGCAATGGCTTCGGCCGGATCCGGCATCACGCTACTCCACCCTGGCGGGAGCGCGAGCTGTCTCTCTGCCACCGAATGCCTCGTGCTGGCCGGTGGTATTGATGGTGTATACTGTTGGAGGTTAAACTTAAACCTGGGTTGGGAAGAACGCCGATTTTCGTTTCGTCGTGAATTTTGAACGTGTTAACCATGGTTAGCGCTTGGCAAGACGCCTCCGGGCAACATCGGGCAGCGAAAGGAGGTAGTGCATGGCCGACCGTGAATATTACGAGCGCCGCCTGCGCGAGGAGCGCCTCAGTGCCGCGCGCGCCCGGCAAGGCGAGGCGGTCGCGGCACATCACCGCCTGGCGGAACTCTATTCCGCGCGGCTGGAGCAGCTGGACCAGACCGCGGACGGGGCAATGAGGCCGACATCGTAGCGCGGTCTGACCTGATTCAGGTGAATGCGCCCGCAAATCTTTGCGGATAGGCGCAGGCGATGCCGCTTTATTATTTCAACGTCCGAAACGACGACTTCACCGAGGATTTCGAAGGCATGGAACTGGCGGACGCGCAGGCGGCGCATGCCTATGCCGTACAGGCCGCCCGCAGCCTCGCCGCCGACACCGTTTCTCACGGGCATCTCACCGCCAAGCATCGTATCGAGATCGTTGACGCCGCGCGAGAACAGGTCGGAGAAGTAACCTTCGGCGAGGCGGTCACCATCCGTTAGGGAGTATGGTCGCGAGCGGCCAGCTCGAAGGCGCGCTCGACGGTGCTTTGCCCGTCATTGCTGAGCAACGTTACGAACTTCGATGGCAGCCGGCATTTCGCGTGCGTCATGCTCGAGCTCACGAACGCGACGCTCATATGTATCGGCCATCCGACGATGCGCGAGTGCGGCCGAGTTGTCCTCGGATCTATTTGCGATTGCGCGTTCTTCGCGCGCGCGCTTGAGAAAATATTCTCGATCATCGTGAGTGGGCATATCGACTCCTGAAGCCCTTCCGCATCCACTTGGTGACTCTTCAAGCGAGCGCCCGCACTCACCTGGGTTAAAACCCGTAGTCCCGCGTGCGCAACCGTTCCGGAGCGAACCGCGCCGCGCGAAAGCAATCGAAGCTTGTGGTCCGACACCCGGCGCAGATCTTAGCGGGGTGCGTCGTCCGCGAGACGCCGCTGCCAGCCAGTGAGGCTGAGTTCGCATACCGGCGCAGTCTCGCCCCCCATATGCGCCCGGATGATGGCGAGCGCGCCTGCGGCCCGTTCGTCCGATTCGGCTGCGACGGCGTCTTCCGGCACCCAGAGCGCATAATCGCGCATATGCGCGTCCGCGGCGGTGAACAGGACGCAGATATCGGTGGCGACCCCGGTCAGAACGAGCCGGCGCACGCCGAGCTTGGGAAGCAGCACCGCGAGGTTGGTGGCGTAGAAGGCCGAGAATTGCGGCTTGATGATGAAATAGTCGCTTTCCCTCGGTGCCAGCTCCGATGCGAGACCGTCGTGCGCGCGATCGACCAGTCGCGACTTCTCGGAATGCCATTCGCCGAAATTGTCGTTCACATAGACGACCGGCACGCCACCCGCGTCCGCTTGGGCGCGCAGCTTCAGTATCGCTTCCGCAGCGCGCCGCGCTTTGGGGAGGAGCTTGTCCGCGCCATCGAAATCGAACGGATTCATCATGTCGATGATCAGCAGCGCTACCTTGTCGCCCGGTTGGTCGCGGGCCGGCGCCGTCGGCTTGTCGGGGGCATTTTTCTCGGACATTTCCGTACCTGCAACGCTCTCGAAGGCGAAGGGTTCTCCACTGGCATTGCGCGAGCGCGGTATCGACGTGATTTTATGCGGTGAATATGACCGAGGTCCATGAACGCGATGGCTGGCCGGCATTCCAGTGGAGCGACGAGCGTCTCGCCACCAAACTGGCTGCCGTTCGTCACCGGCAGGGGCGACTGCTTGGGCGCATGAGCGCGCTCGGCTTCTCGATGCGAAACGAGGCGGCGCTCGCCACGCTGACCGGGGACGTCCTCAAGTCCCGCGAAATCGAGCATCGCGACGATTGACGCGATCGGCAGGATCAATCCTGCGATCAGCACGGAATGTTCGGTCATCGCGTCGCGTCCTCCCCGCGGGCGATCCCCAGCGCATCGCGGCGCGGATCGCCCGGACAACCGGGAAGCCACGCGCGGCTTTCGATCGATTTTTCGAACGCGCATTGAACCCGATGGCGATCGCGGCGCACCTTGGTTCCGTAAATCGAAAAGGCTCGGGGCCGATGCGGCGTGAAAGGATTCTTGACGAGTATCTCGTCGCCGCCGCGCGCAGCGGGGACGCGCATGCATTCGACTTGCTGGTGGCGCGCTGGCAGCCGCGGCTGATTGCCCATGCCGTGCGGCTCACCGGCCGCCGCGATGGTGCGCAAGACGTGGTCCAGGAAAGCTGGCTCGAGATTGCGCGGGGGTTGGCGAGGCTGCGCGACGATCGCGCCTTTCCCGCCTGGGCATACCGGATCGCATCGCGCCGATGCGCGGCGATGATCCATGGCCTGCAACGCGATCGTGAGATCAGCGCTGCGCTGGAAGTCGGCGCGGACGATGACGGACCTGCGGATGCGGTTGAAGGCGCCAGCGAGTCCGATCGGCTGCGCGCCGCGGTTCGCGCGCTGCCACCCGAACAGCGCGCGGCGATCGCGCTGTTCCATTTCGAAGAACTGAGCGTGGCTGAAGTTGCCGTCGCGCTCGACGTCCCGACGGGCACGGTCAAGACCCGCCTCATGCATGCCCGCCGCAAGCTGCGCGCGGTGCTCGAAGGAGATCAGTGATGCGAGACATTGATGCAATGATCGATGAGGCGCTCGGCGAGGAAGAGCGCGCGCTGTTGCACAGCATCGGCGAGGAGCCCGGCTTCTTCGGCCAGGCGCTGGGTGTGTTCGCCGGCCCGACGGGTTGGGTGAGCATGGTGATGATGGGCGCGCAGGCGGTGACCTTCACCGCCGGTGTCTGGGCGGCGTGGCACTTCTTCGAGACGCAGGACATCTTGGTCGCACTGCGTTGGGGGTTGCCCGGCGCCGTGCTCCTTCTGACCTCGCTGATGATCAAGATGGCCGTCTGGCCCCAGATGCACAGCAACCGCGTGATGCGCGAACTCAAGCGCATCGAACTCCAGATTGCGCGTAGCCGCAGTTAGGAAGTGCGATTTCGGAAGCGGCGGTTTTAAGCGACACTCGCGTCCCTGGTCATCGGCCGGAAGGCGCATCGCGATTTTCGCGGTCGCGGCGGCGGGAGCTTCAGCTTTCGGCAGCGCCGCCGCCGGAAACCTCGTGCGTAAGCTCACCGACCTGGATCAGTGGTTGCTTCGCTTCGCCGACGGCCCCGAAGATTTTGAGTTCGATCTCCACCCGGGCGGCCCCACCGGTCGTGGGCTGATTGGCCGCGCGCCAATCGTCCACCACGGTGGCGAAGGGGGTAATGAAGTCGGGCTTTACGTTGGGATCGACCACTGAAGGCGAGGGAGTCAACAGGTTGACCGGCAGCCGGACGCGGGGAATGGACGGTTGGCCCGCGACCAGTTCATAGCTGTAGAGGCCCTGCATCGAAACATCGGCCGCGGTCCCGGCGCCGCCGGTATAGAGCTCCTTGAAGAACAAAGTGAGCTGCGGATCCAGCCCGGCCGGCGCGCCGGACATCGCGTCGAGCGGGAAGCTGTCATAGGTCAGCCGCGGCACGATCGGATTGGCGAAGCGCACCTCGGGCGTCTGGAACAGGAACGCATCGTTGGTGCGCACCGTGCCGAGATCGCCGATCGGGAACAGCGCCAAATTGCGCTGAACAAACACCGACGCCCAGCCGCTTTGCAGCGCCAGCACGTTGAGCGGCGACATCGAAATCTCGCGCCGGGCGATGCCCAGGGCCTGCGCCTCGGTGAGATATTCGACATTCTTGTCGACCTGGCGCGAGTAGAGCCAGGCGAGCGTCACCCCGGGCGGGAGCTTGGCGACCGGCACGGGCTGCGCGGTCCAGGTCCCGGGCTCGATCGCGACCACCGGCGCCGGCAGGACGATCCCGCCGCCCGAGATCGTGCCCGCCACCGGATCCCAGGTCGCGGCGGTCCCGTTGATCGTCACGTTGACGATATTGGTGCGCGCATAGCCTTCGGTGGTGGCGTCGAGCGTCGACAGGAATTTGACGATGACGCGCGCGGGTTGGGGGCTCGCGGCCAGTGCATTCGCCTTCAGGCTCGCGGCATAGGCGGCCGATATATTCGCGGTCTGGGTGGCGAAGGCAGTGACTGCCTTCTTCGCCGCGTCATAGGTCGCCTGATCGGGTTCCTCGCCGTCGATCTTGACGAGATAGGTGTTCAGGTCGCTCAGGATCGCATCGTAATTGATGATGAATTGCGCGAGCGCGGTGAACAGATCGATGCTTTCGGTCTGCCCTCCGCCATTGGGACTCGACTCCGCCGATCCATTATATTCGATCGTGTAGGAGACCGCGTCGGACGCCGCCTGCTGGTAGAGATATTCGAACGCATAGCCCCATTTGTTGAGCGTCGCCGCGTCGGCCGGGGGAATCCGGTCGGTCAGTTGCAGCGCGGTCTGGCCGGAGACAGTGGGCGGGGTCGGCAGATTGCGGTTGACCACCGGAATGTTGGAGACGCCGTCGCCCAGATCATAGGGAAACGGACCGTTGACGAAGGCGAGCCAGCGCGATTCCACATAGCCTTCGATCCCCGGCACGGTGGCGCGTTCGAATTCGAGATGGCTGATCTGGAGGTCGAGCGTCAGCGGGACATAGGCCTGGCTGTCGACATTTTTCGAGATGAAGACGAACGCCAGCCGCGGATCGAGCGTCGTCTTGTCCTGCGGTACCGGGCCGAGCGGGATGCGCGTCGGGGTGAGCGTGAAATTCTGGTTGTTGGGTGCGCCCTGGACGACGCCCATCGGCTGCCCATAGAGATTGGGCGGGCCGGCGGGATTGGGCCCAGAAGCGCCGCTGACGTCGGTGAGGCCGAATACCACGGCGGCACCCCCGCGATAAGCGGCGCCGAGCTGGTTGAGCAATTGCTGGCGCAGTTTCTCCGCCGCCGCGCCGCGCGTCGAATCGTCGGTCGCGCTGGTCGACAGCACGGGCAAGGCCGTCCCGCTGATCGAGGCGGCAAGCGCATCCTTGGTGGCAAGCACCTGGCCCAGCATGCCGTCCTTGAGCGGGTCCGCGACATTATCGAGCTTGTCGAGGATGAAGGCGTGCGGCGCGTAGGTGGCGGACAGGAACTGGTCGATCGCGTCGAGCGTCGACTGGAACCACTGGTTGAGGTCGGCGCCGTCGAGATGCAGCGTCTGGGTCTCGCCGGTCCCATAGCTGGTGATCGTCACCGCGCCGCTCCGCAACGCCTTGGCGACCGGTTTGGGCGCGTAATAGCTGGGCTGGGCGCCGAGCTTGAAATAGATGCCCGTCCCCGCCGCCTTGCCGAAGCGCACCGCCCAGAGCTGCTGCGCGCCGCCTGCCGCATCGTCGCCGTTGCGCGACAGGCCTTCGCCGACCTTGAGATACCAGTCCGCCGTCTGGAAGATCTGCTCAAACACCAGGCTGAACGCGGTGTAGGCGACATTGGCGTCGCTATCGGCGTGCGGCAGGATCGCGCCTGAGACGCGCAGGCCATCCTGAAGCGCCGCGACCGAGGGCTCGACGAGCAACGGATTGCGGGCGAGCGTCAGCGCAACGTCCATCTCGATGATGTTGCCGGTGGTGATCTTGCTCACGTCCACCGGCAAAGAGAGCGTGGCCTCGGGCGTGGTCCCCGGCTGCCCGGCCGCGACTGCGGCGAGGTAAATCACGCAGGCGCGCACATAGGCGCGGATCGTGTCCGCCTGCACATCGCTGAGCACGGTATCCGGCGCTGCCATCAGCGAGTTGCCGACGCGCATCGTGACGGCATTGCCCGATACGCCGGGCACGGGCACCGCGACGTTCGAATAATCCTGATGCAGCTGGTAGTAGATCCGCGTGTAGAGCCGCAGATCGCGCTCCGCTTGTGCCTGGCCGGTGGTCCCCACATAGGCCGCGGCGTTGAGCGCGAAGCTCAGATCGAGCGTGTTGCCGCCGTTCGAATCATAGGTGTAACTAGGCCTGGTGTTGGTCCAGCCGCCCAACCCGATCAGCTGGTCGCGATACAGCATCGCCACCGCCGAGCCGTTGAGCGCGCCCGCATAGCTGGGCGACGGCGCTTCGAACGGCGTGACGATGGTGTTCCCGAAAATGTCGCGCCATTGCAGCGCCACCTGCGCCGTGGTGCCCACGCCGAGATAGGGATTGCCGTCCTTGCCGGGCAGATTGGGGTCCCCGGGAACCGGTGCCGCATTGACCAGCGCGAACTTGCTGCTCACTCCCAGCGACTGGCGATAATCGAGATCGGCTTCCGCAACCGCGGTGAGCCGCGCCCCGCGTGCATCGGCGGCGCGCGCATGGCTGTGGAACGCCTCGGCGTCATCGTCGCCGTGATCCTGCGGACCGAAGGGCAGGCCCAGCGGGCTCGGCTTGTAGAAGGCGTTCGCCGCCAGCCCCGCCGCGAGCGAGGTGTAAAGCTGGTACATCGTATTGCGGGCGAAGTCCGGATCGGACGGCTTGTCGGGCGGCAGGCCATAATTGACCCGGGTGAGCGCGACGCCCAGATTCTGCGGCGGCAACAGATCGCGCAGGTCGAAGATTTCCGCATCGAGATTGAGCGGCACGTTCGCCGGGAAGATCCCCGCGGCATCCGCCGCGCCGCGCGCCAGCAAATCGACGCTCAGGCCGTAATAGGCCGCCATGCTGTTGAAACTGGCGCCCGGCGCGGCGTTCGCGGCGACCTTGTAGGTGACCGGGGGGATGTAGAACACCGCCGCCAGCGCCACCGCGACACCGGGATTGTAATTGGCGATGTCCTGCCCGCTGATCGGGTCCTTGCCGCCCACCAGCACCGCGCCCGCCGAGAACAAAGCGGCGAGCTTGTTCAACGTCGCGGCGGCGTCGATCGTGCTGCCGCTCCACACCAGATCGGCATTGGTGAGCTGCCGCACCGCGCCGCGAATGGGGATCAGCGCGTCGGTCGCCAGCACCGCGCCGCCATTGGCTTCGGCGATCTGCCCCGGTCCCGGCCCGTAGATCGCGGAGAGGGTTTCCAGCGTGTCCTGCGCCGTCGGCGGAGCGGTCGGTCCCGTCGACGACAGCGAAAGCGTCTGCACGGCGTCGTTCGGATCGACGGCATCGGTGGTGACGAACGAGGTGACGAAATTCGGCACCGTCTCGCCGAACGACGCCGCGCCCGAGGCGGCGAAAGTCACCACGATCGATACGGTGCCCGATCCCGAGGAATCGAAGATCGCCGCCGGCAGCCCGGCCCCCGATGCCATGTCCTCATAATAGAGATAATAGCCGCCGCTGCGGACCGTGCTCAATTCCCATAGCAGCCGGATGAACTGCGCCGGGGTGTTGGCGATGCCGCGCGGCGGCGCGCCTTCGGCCAGCGCGAGCATGCGCGCTGCGGGAGGGTTGGTTTCGGTCGAGAGATTGGTCTGGGTGATGAAGGCGAGGAAATCGCCGTCCGCCGGGGTGACCAGCATCGGCGCGCCGGGCCCCGACTGATTGTAGAGCAGGAACACCCCCGAGGCCATGTCCTCGCCGAGTTCGTTCATCGCGGTCAGGATGCGCTCTAGCCGGATCGCGTCCGCCGAATTCGGGCCGACAAGTTCGTAGATGAAGGGCAGCGACGGCGTCGAGGCGGGGCCGCTCGGCAAGTCGTTGGTGCCGGTCTGCCGGGCGAGCGCCTGCGCGTCGGGCAGCCGCTTGATCTCGATATCGATGCGCGCGCACCACGCCCAACTATCGAGATCGGCATAGCTGGTCTGGCCCGTCGCCGGGTTGGTGGCCCCGACCTGCGGCTGAAATTGCGGCAACAGCTTGTAGGTATCGCGGAGGCCCGGGACCACGGCCTGGATCGATTGCTCGCGGGCCGCGATCAGATTGGCCTGCGCGGGCGGCAGCGCCCACAAGGTCGGCTGGGCCTGCGCGGCGGGGGCGTCGTCGCCGAGCATGAACGTGCCCGAACGGTCGGTGAGTTGTTTGAGGTGCGCCACCGATGCGCTCGACCAGCGCGCAAAGCCGGCGGCGGTGAACGCCTTGGCCTGGCGCTCGGCCAGCGCGAGTGCGGTGAAGCTGGGCGCCGGCGCGAAATTGCCCGGCGTCTTCGCCCAGCCGGTCACGGCCTGGAGCGCCGAATAGGCCGCTGTGAGGTCGATGGGCATCGGCGAGGCCGCGCCGTCGAGCGTGATGAAATCGAGATTGACCCCGTGGCTGAGGCCCGCGCGCGACAGCGTGATGGCATAGCTGCTCGCCGCCGCGGGGACCGGGAATTGCTGCCCGGTCAGCTGGTAGACGCCATAGGCGGTCTGGTCCGCAGGATAGAGGAACCCGGACGACAGCGTCAGCCCGGCTTCGGACGGCAGCCTCAGGCCATAGACGAGGAAGCGCGAGACCATGCCCGCGGTCTGGCCCACCTGCCCCGTGGCGGCGACCGCACCCCACAGCGCGCTGACCGGCAGTGCCTGCAAATTGGCGACATTGAGCAGCCCCCCTTCCGCGGCGAGCGAGAACAGTCCCTCGACCGCGGCGTTGGCGGTGGCGATCGCGGTGGCGTTGGTCTGGAAAAGCTGGGCCAGGCTGGCGAGGGTGTCGGTGGACGCGCCGGTGGTGCCGGCGCTGGTATAGGCGATCGGCGGGATCGCCATCGGCAGGGTCGGCGTGAGCAGGCCAGTGGCCGCGTAGAGGACGCTCTGCGCGGCGAGCGCCTCGATCGTGATCCCGCCCAGCTCCAGGGCGATATCGTCGAAACTCTCGCCCTGCCGCGTGATCACCGTCTGCGGCTTGCCATCCTTGTTGATCAGATCGAGCGGCGCCCCGCCCTGCAACATATGCTGGGTGCGGTTGGCGACGATCAGCTGTGCCGGGGTGGTGGTCCAGCGCGCGGGCGAGCCCGCATCCGAATAGCGCGTGGCGACGCTGGCCAACGTATCGCCGGCCTGAGTGACGAACAGGAGCGCGTCGATCGTCAGCGCCAGCTTCGCGCCGAGCGCGTGGTTGACGTTGGGCAAGGCGACGTCCGCGAGAGTCAGTTCGTTGCCCGCGACGCCATTGAGCTCGGTCAGGATCGTCGCGATCGAGCTGCCGCCCTGCAACGGATAGGCATAGCTTTTGAGCGCGTCGGCGCCGGCCTGGAGCAGCTGCCGCGCGATCAGCGTGAAGCTGTCGACAAAGACCAGCGCGGCCATCGATTCCGCCGTCTCGTCGAGGGTCGCGGCGACCGGCTGTTGGCTGTTCTGCGCGTCGATCTGCGCCGCAACCTGAGCGAACAGCGCGCTGATCGCGGCGGCATAGGCCGGAGTCGCGGTCGCATAGGTCTCGAAATCGATCGTCGAGGGATCGCCGGTGGCTGGGCCTTCGACGGGCTGGGCATTGGGGGCGATGACCGACAGCCCGTCGAAGACCGGAAACAGCACCGAGCCCTTGTCGAGCTTGTCCTTGAGCCCGCTCGCCTGGGCCGCGACGGGATCCTCGATATTGAGCTTGAACCCATCCGCGAGGAACTGGAGGAGCTGGGTGATCGTCAGCACCGGACTGGCGGTGTCGGCGAGCCGAGTGACATAGGCTTCGAGCTCGGCGAGCGTGACCGAGGTCGCCAGCGTCTCGGCGAGATCGACGGTGTCGCCCTGGCTGTTGCCGAGCGTGTCGATGATCCACGGGAAATAGGCTTGCGAAAGCTGGTCGAACGACGTGTTCCCCGTCCCCGCGCCGCCGGTGGGATCGGGGGCGTCCATCGCCAGCAGGAAGACGAACGCGCCCTGGTTCTGCGCGGGATCGGTCGCGCCCTCGGGTGCGAGCACGGTATATTGCGCGCCCGCCAGCAAAGTGAGCGTGGGTTTGTCGTCCGCCGACGCCGCGAGCGCCAACCGGTGCATCGTCGCGGGGGCCAGGCGTTTCGGCCGGGGCGCGAGCGTGCGCGCAAGCCGCGCCGCCGCATCGGGGCCGCGCAGGAACTGTTGCGGCGCGGCCAGCGCCTCGCGCATCCCGCTGCCGCCGACTTCCCACGGCGCGGTCTGGTTCGAGCCGAGAATGAAGGTCGCCGAGACGCTGGTCGAGAAGGACAGGCTGATCGAAATCGAGAACAGGCCGAGGTCGATCTTCACTTTCAAACTCACTGTGACGCTGGCCGAGGCGATGACTGGAATCTCGCGATAGCATTCGTACGTGATTTGCAGCGACAAGACGATCTTGACGTTGATCGACGCGGAAATAATCGCGAAATCGACGCTGCCATAGAGCAGGCCGATGATGCCGACCGTGCCCGAGACCTTGAAATAATAGTCGCTCTGCAACGCACCGCCGCTCGACGCGCGGACCATCTCGGTGCCCGAGCTGTCATAGGGGTGCCACGGCGCGATCACCCCTTCGATGATGCCGAACACGGTCAGCGCGAAGCCGGCCTTGAGCGGTCCCTTCTCGAAATTATAGCCAAGGCCGAGCTGGAGCCCGAGCCCGAACTCGATCACCGGATCGAAGGTGCCGAGATCGGTCTTGGGGATTTTGGTCGAAGTGGCGTTGGAGAGCTTGCCGAAATAGAATCCGCCCGATCCCAGCACCGGCACGCCATAGACGATCACCGAGATCGAGAAGGAGCGCCGGAAGTCGAGATTATAGGGGAAGCCGATGTCGATGAAGAAATCGCCATTGGTGTAAACCTTGATGCCGAGCTGCGGCAGGGTGATCGAGACTGCCCCGAAATTGAGGTTGCGGATGATGTCGGGAAAGGTGAACTCGATCTGGTAGACGCCGATATCGTCGGTGATCTTCTTGTACAGGATGTCGATGACGAGGTTGGCGAGCCCGCCCATCTTCTCGCCGGCAAGCGCGAGGCGCAGCCCGTAGAGGTTGGGATCGTTGAACACCAGCATCGCGTCGATCGACCAGGTGTTGCCCACTTTCATCAGGCCCAGATGGCCCGCGATCATCCAGTTGTTGGACTGGTTGTAATAGGGCAGCCCCTTGCCGCCGCCCTGATTGGCGTTGGGATCGACCGGATTGGTCTTGCCGGTGGTGCTGGGCACGTTTTGCAGCGCGCAGATCACTTCCTTGGTGTTCTTGAACTCGCTGTAGCCGGTGATGCCGATCCGCTGGCCGAGCACCAGCAGGAACAGCTTGAACCATTCCTCGCCGCGGCCGGGCACGGGCGGCAGGTTCTGGACGTCCTGCCCCTTGGCGGGGTCCATCAGATTCTTGAACGCAGGGTTGGTGGCGGCGAGCGGGCTCGAACCCTCGATGGCGAGCGTGACCTTGCCATCGGTGTCGCGGCGGAAAGTGAGCGCGGTGATGCTGATGAAGCCCAGATTGATCGGGCTCGACAGCGCATAGGTCGCCGAGAGTCTTTGGCTGAATGTCTCGCCGCTCTTGAGCGAGACGTTGACGCGCAGTGCGTCCAGCGAGATCTGGTTGAGCAGGCTCCACGGCGAATCGAGCGTGAAATAGGGATTGCCGAGCGTGCGGACCAAGGCCTGGATCAGCGTGCCGATGCTCCAGCCCTTGAGGCTGAAGGTCACCAGCTCCTTGCCGCTCTGCCACTCCGCCCGGAAGCCTTGCCACTCGACGAACAGGATGTTGTTCGATCCCAGCGCGGTGGGCTTGAACTCATAGCCCATGGTGAGCCGCAGATTGATCGCCGAATAGACCCAGGTGCCCTGCGCATAGCCCGAGAATTGCTGGTTGGCGGGCTTGTTGCCATCATAGCTCACGCCCAGCTTCGCCGGATCGATGCCGACGGTCTGGTCACCGAAGGTGAAGGTCCAGCGGAACGCAGTGGCGATGTTGTAGCTGGTCTGGAGCTTGCCGGTCTCCGCCGGAACCACCGCGTCGATGGCGAATGCGGAAATGACGAGGTCGCCCGGGATGAAGGACGGGAAACCATAGGATGAGCCGGGGCTGAAATACTGGTCGATCAGGTCCGACAGCGGTAGCGGGCGCGCGAGCGAGGCGGCGAGGTTCCAGCGCTTGGGGGAGACGAACCCGTCATAGGCGACGCTGACATTCGCCTCGAGCGGCCCGACCTTGAGGAAACCGTCGATCCCCGCCTGCCACTGCGTCCCCGTCCCCGCCTGCTCGGCGATCGCCGGCGCATGCGGCCCGGCGGATTGGAGGAAGGTCGTCGCGTTGGCGCCGGTCTTGGTCTGAGTCGGCGATTTCGCGGCGACGCGCACCGTGCCATCGCGCACCGCCAGGATCGGTTCGCCATTGACCTGCAGCAGGTTGAGCTCAAGGCTGAACCCGGCGCTGAAGCTGAAGCTCTGCGCGCCGTAATCGATTGCCAGCGCGATATCGCCGAGCTCGAAATCGCCGACGCTCGCCTGATCGAGCACCACCGCGCCGCCGGAAAGCGTAGCGAGGAAATCGCTGAGCTTCGCCGTGCCGGCGAAATTGGCGTAGAATTGCCGCTGCGAGTTGAACTTGACCGCGAAGACGCCGTCACCGACCCCGCCGGGCCCCTTGAACACGCTGGTCGCCAGCGTGAATTCGGTCGAGAAGTCGTAGGTCGTCTGCCGCGCGGGCGGATCGAATGGATAGGCCATCGCCCAGTTCAGCGAAAAGCTGGTGATCGTGAAATCGAGCGCGCCGGTGGGATCGGGCAGGATCGTCCAGCTGGTATTCTTTGAGCTGCCGATATCGACCGAGAGCGCGGTGATCTTGTACGATGCGCCCAGCTCGCCCGAGATCGAGAAGCCGTTGAGGCCGACAAAGGTCAGGAATTGCTGCACCGTATCGGGCGTTGCGGCCAGATAGCCGCCATTGCCGCCCATCAACTGGATGATCCCCGCCGGCGTGATCGGCGTGCCATCCTCCGCCACCGACAGGCCGATCGTGTAGCTGGTGGTGTCGCCCGGCGAGATCGCGACGTCGAGCGAATAGATGCCGCCATTGCCGACATCGAAGCGCGACGAGATCGCCAGCGTCGGCGCCTGATCGCCGGCGTCGGGATCGGCCAGCGGATCGGCGAGGATGAGGACGCCATCGACTTCGACCGACTTGTCCGGCGCGGGGATCGTGATGGTGACGCTGGGGTCTTCGACCTTCAGGTAGGTCAGATCGAAGGTGCCGTTCTGGATCGCCGCCGATAGCCGACCCGGCGGGAACAGCACCGATTCGCCGTTGAACGCAGCCATGTTGAGCGGCCCGCTGAGCAGCAGATTGCCCGATGGCGCGCTAAGCCCGCTGAACAGCGAGAGGAAGGGCGTGACGATGGCGGGGAGCGGCACCGTGGCGGAGAAATTCTGCACCGCGCCGCCGGAAACGTCGCGGCCGTCCGCGTCGCCGAACGGGTATTTGCCAGCCTTGGTCGAGAAGACGAAGCCGACCCCCGCGAGCGCCGGAAACTGATTGAACGGAAACCCGTTCATGAAGGCGAAGGAGTCGGTCCATTTCCACCCCGCCGGGCTGGTCTCCGCCTGGACGACCAATGTGTCGCCATCCACCGTGAAGACGAGCGTCGCCTGCGCCGCCAGCGGCGCGGTGGCGCCGATGAACGGGATGGTGGCGTTCTTCACCGTGAACGCATTGTCCGAAACCGCGCCGACATCGGCCTTGGCGGCCTTGACCGTGAAATCTGTCGCCGCCTTGAGGAAAAACGCCTCGCGAATCCACGCATCATAATCGGCCGGCACCGTGACCGCGGGATCGTTGAGGCCCGTCGTCAGGAACGCGGCATCGAGCGCGAAAGCCGTGCCTCCGGCGGCGGCTTCGACCGCGGCGCGCAGATTGTCGATGGCGCTCATGTGATGCCTCCTCTCCTGCGCCTAGACGGTCACGTAGATGCCGAAGTGATCGCTGGTGTTCCGAAGCCGCCCGTAATTGTTCCAGCCGGTCATCGCCTTGGCCGGCCCGATCCCCGGATAATTCCCCGAGATCGGCGCATATGGCCAACCGCCCGGGGGATTGCCGAGGATGGGAGGCATCGCGATCGCGCCCTGCGGGGGCCCGTCCGCCGGCGCGCCCACCGCGTTCAGCGGCGTACCGGTGACGGTGTTCATGATCGTGGTCTGGTAGTTGTGCCCGGCGAGCGGCCAGACCAGGACATTGTCGATCGAATAGACCGGAGTCGCCGCGAAATCGGACCCCACATAGCCATAGCCGGGGTAATAGCTGGGCGAGCCGCCGCCGTTCGACCACAGGAACAGCGAGGCGGCATCATTGTGCTTGCCGCGGATATGCGTCGAGAAATAGCCGCGATACTGGTCGAGATTGGCGGGAACCCCCACCGCGCTCGGCTCGAGCAGCACGCTATAGGCGTTGGGTGCGTTGGTCAGCGCATTATAGGCGCCCGCGTCCGATCCGTTGGCGGCCAGCAGATTGATGTTGAAATCGCCGCCGACGACCCGGGTCTCGTTCGCGCCCAGCGGCCCGACGACATCGGGCATCGTCGACATGACGTTGATATAGGTCGCCGCCGTCACGTTGTTGGGCGGGGCATGAATGGCGAACAGCGTCAGGTTGCGCTGGACCGCGCCCCCGGCGGTGGCCGCTTCGGTGAAGGTCACCATATAGGGCTGGCGCAGCCCCGCGAAATCGACATCGGTGCCGGTGCCGGTGCCGTCGTCGAAATCGACTCGCGCGGCGACAAGATTCTCGAACACGGTGGCGTTGTGCAGCGCGCCCGCCGGGATTTGCCGCGCACCGCCCAGGCCCGGCGGGACGAGCATCCCGTTGATGTTCACCGTCCCGATCGGCAGCGGCACCCCGGTATAGGGCACCGCCGGCGGCGCACCCATTCCCGGCCGGACCGAGGCGCCCGCGGTGCCGCCGGTCCAGATATTGGGCCCGGTGAAATAGCGCGTCATCGTGCCGGCATTGTTGGTGCGGCGATAGAGGATGCCGATCGTCTCCGCCCTGCCCCCGGTGCCGATGTAAAGCGGCGGAACCGCGTTCCACCCCCCCGGCGTGCCGCCGTGCTGATTGAAGGAATAGAGAAGGTGCGCAATCGCTTCGATCCCGCCGGTCGGGGTCGCCAGCGCGCCGGCGATATTCTCGCCCGAGCTGACTTCGACGATCACGATGATATCCGGCTGAGTCGCGATCAGAACCTGCTGGATCACGATCCGCCGCTGGAGCGCCGCGACCTGATCCTGCAATCCGCCATGTCCGGGGCTCACCACGGTCGATGCCGAGAAGATCTTGTTCACCGAGAATTGCTGGATATTCCAGATGAGCACCCGGGTGGTCATGCCGGTTCCTCCGCGCGGGTATCCTCGACCGGGGCGAACGCCAGCGACTGGCCGCAACCGGGATTATCGTCGGCGACATAGGCGGCGTACCAGCCCAGGCTGCCGCTGCTGTTCGGATCGCCGAACAGGAAGAACTGGATGTTCGCCGATGGCGGCAGCTTGACGATGCCGAAGATCTTGATCCCGATATCGTCGATCCGCAGACAGTAGAAGAAGTCGGGGTCGCCGGCGGCCAGCATGCGGCCGGGCGCGGTCGGCACCGGCTGCCGCAGGATCGAGACCGATCCGACCGCCACCTTCAGCACGCCCTGAAGGCTGAACATGCTCGCCCCCGGCGCCGCCCCGGGCAGGCTCATGCCGATGAACAGCGAATGCTCGTCATCGCCGCCGGTGGTGGTCGGTGACCAGGCGGCGAGCAGCTGCGACTGGAAGCCCATGCCCGATGCCAGCGCGCCGGGGCCGCCCAGCGTGATGTCATAGACCGCGCCGAACCACGGGCCGTCGAGCTCGGCGAGGTTCAGCGCCGACGTCACCGGCAGGAAGCCGAAATCGGCGGGCTTCTGGTCCCCCGAGGCGTTGACGAAGCTCTTGAGTTGAAGCGCGAAGCCGCGGAACAGGCTCTCGTCGCGCGGCGCCGACGCATTGAGGTCCCAGGCGAGATTGCCGGTATCGACCGCGAAGCGCTTGGCGCTGGGCGTGCTGGTGGGATAGGTCATGCCGATGGTCAGGCCAGAAAAGGCCAGCCCCTGCCCCAGCGCGGGCGGCAGCGTCCCCTCCGGGCTCCCGAACGAAAGCAGGTCCAGCGTCTCGCCCGCTTTGTTCTCGAGCGCAGTGAAATCGAACGCCCCCCAGACAAGGAAGGCGCTGGCGACGGTCGCGCCATTGTCGCGCGTGCCGATCGTGTTGAACTGCACTCGGTTGAAGGCGACCGCCGGCAACACGTTCGACGGGCTGATCAGGACATTGGGATCATTCTGCTCGAACACATAGGAAGCGCGGCCATTCTGCTCGACATAACTGCCGTCCAGCACGATGCCGGGGAAGGGCTGCCCCTGCCCCGCATTGTAGAGCTTGGTGACCGGCGCGGCGAACAGCGCCTTGATCGAGAGCTGGATATGGCTCTGGAACCGCACCAGCCGCGCATGCTCGAACAGCGACTGGAGCTGGAGCACGGTGAAGTCGAAATCGCCCTGCACCGGCACCGGCACCGGCACGTCGGGCCCGACCCCGGCCGCGATATTCGCGGCGTAGAGCGGGTTTTCATAGTCGATCAGGCCGAACAGGCTCGAATTGCCCTTCGCCATCGTGATTTGCGACGCCGCCTTGTCGACCTCGACGCGGCTGACGGTGAAGCCGAAATGATGCGCCGCGAACCGGGTGAAATCGATCCCGGCGGCGAGCCCGGCAATCTCCTTGGGCAAATCCTGCGCGCTGAGATCGGCGGCGAGCACGATCACCCCGGTCCAGTCGGGATCGACAGCGATCTGCGCGAAATTCTGGTAGAAGGCGCCTGACGGCCCGGTCGATTTGACGATCGCGGCGGCGATATAGTCCTGAAGCCATTGCGACAGGCCGGTGTAGGAGAGCGCGGCGGTTTCCGGCGGGGTGCCGGGGAGCAGGGAGAAGCTGTCCGCGGCGGTCCAGCGATTGGGATTGGTCACGCGATCCTGCAGCGATCCCGAGCAGAATTTCATGATCAGGACGTTCTTGTACGCCGTCGCCGATGCCCCCGCGCCGACATTCGCGGTCATCGTCCAGTCGGCGATGTTGACGACATTGCTGAACGTCGCGCTCGTCCCGGGATCGGTAAACGGCTCGGGGTTTACCGCCACCATGAACAGCTGGTTGGTCTGGAGCGCGTCCTGCATCGCCTGGGTCGGATGCACCAGCTCGAAGGGCAGGATAATATCGTCGACCACCGGTGGCGGGGGCGGCGCGGGAATGACCGACTGCGCCATGGTCACTTTGAGATAGGCGCCGGTGCCCGGATCGCGCTGGACGATGAAGCCCTGCGGGGTGGTGCCGTCGGTCGGCGGGTCCGCTGCATTGGCGCTGGCGAAGGTGCGTGTCGCCTGTGCGCGCGCCGCCCAGGTCTGGGCGCCATAGCCCGAGATCAGCGTCTTGCGCGTGGCCGCGACGATCTGGCTTTCGAACTGGACCAATGTCGCGCCGTCGACCCCCGCACTCGCCGCGCCGCCATAGGGGACGAGCGGGAAAGTCTTGTCGTTGCCCTGCGCCAGCGGCATGTGCGGCGGGACCGATCCGAGCACCGCGACTGAGTCCGCGTTCGGCGCCGGATCGGTCGCGAGCTGGCCGTAGAGCGCGCTGCCTTCGGGCTCGGCGGAATAGGCGATCCCGCCCGCCCCCGCGATCAGCGTCGACCAGGGTGTCTGGTAATCGTCGTTTAGCCGGGGCGTGACCGCGCCGCTATCGGGCTGGTTAAGATCGGCGGTGGAGAAGGGGAAGACCGGCGCATGGCCCGGCCGCGAAGGGATCGAATTGAGCAAGTCGTTCTGCGCCGGGGCGAGACTCGAGTCATAGGTCGAGAAGCTCAGCGATTCGGAGCCGAACAAGCCGCCCATCAACCGTTCCGGCTGGCCCGCCGCGATCCCCGCGACTCCCATGCCATAGCGCCCTGCCAGTCCGAGATACGCCACGTCGCTGCCGGTCGATGCCGTCCGCGCCGCCGCGGTCGCCCAGGCAAAGCCCCCCGCGCCGAGCGCCGGGGCGATATCCGCATCGCTCGATCCGACCGGCGTCAGCACCACGGGCAGCCCGCCGGTCGTGCGATACTGGCTGACCAGCGCAGGCGCGCCCTTGAGCGCCAGCCCCGACCGCAGATAGCCCTGCTCGAGCAGAGCCGCCGGAATGACGCGGTTGGCCGGGTCCGAAAGGTCGAACGCGCCCGCGACCGGCAGGCTCGCCGGCAGCTGGGGAATCGCGAACGCGGCATAGTTGACGGTTTCGACAGCGCCGCTCGCCTGGTCATTGACGATGTAGCGGAAGCCCTGTCCCAGGCCCTGTGTGACGAAGGCCAGCGCGCTGTTCACCGCGCCGTTGAAGGTGGCGCAGCCGGTGTTGGCCCCGGAGAAGGGGACGAAAATGCTGATCCGGTTATTGGCGGGAGTCAGCTGAATGCCGAGCGTCTTCTGGCCCTTGTCCCGAAAACCGATAAAGGGCGGCACGCTGGTCGCCGAGGCGTGGATCTGCAGCGCGCCGTTGCTGATCGCGATCCGGCTCTGGTTGAGGATGTAGAAGTTCGCGTTGGCGCCGAACCACAGGTTGAGGTCGCTGGTTGCCTGATAGACGCTCGCGACGAACAGGAACGGCAAGCCATATTGGCTGAAATCGCCGAACTCGGGCGGATCGGCCGAGGCCAGCCAGACGATTGCGCGATTGCGCGTGGCCTTGGTGATATAGCCCAGCGCCCGCGCCGCGAAGGCCGCCGGATCGGCGTCCAGCCCCGCCGGCCGCGCCGTGCAGAATAAATAGTGCCCGTTATACGTCGTGAGCGACGCATCGAAGGGGATGGTTTCGGGCAGCGCGCCCGAAGGAAGAAGGTAGCCGGCCCAGCCTACCGAGCCGGCTACCCTGGTTTCATAGACGGAACTCGTCCCGACTTGCTCGAATTGCGGCGAGGCGGGCGCGTCCATGTCCGGTCACCCGATCGGGAAGATGCCGAGCAGGGTGCCGCTAAGCTGGTAGAGCCCGCGATCGTCGATGATCGCGCCCGAGACGATGGTGACGGTATATTGAGTGGAGCCCAGTGCGGCATATTGCACCGTGATCCCCGCCTTCCACGTCGTCGTCCCGATCGTGATATCGGCCCCCAGCCCGACCGTCGGCTGAGCCTGCGACACCACCGGCGTCCAGACCGGGATGCGCCCCTGATATTGGAAGGACAGATAGGTCGTATTGTTGGTGTCGCCGCTCGGCGTCGTCACCACATTGCTGTTCGGGCTGGTCGGGGTGTTGACGGTCGACAGCGCCTGGAAAGTCTGGGCCTGCGCCACCGGCTCGACGTCCGCCAGCGGGGCGGAGCCCTTCGGGGTCGGCTTTGTGATGGGGAAGATCCCCAGCGTCAGGCCCGCCAGCGAATAGAGGCCGCGATCGTCGACGATCTGGCCCGAGGTGATGGTGACCGTGTATTGCGTGGAGCCCAGCGCGGCATATTGGACCGTGATCCCGGCCTTCCACGTCGTAGCGCCGATGGTGATGTCCGCGCCAAGAACAACCTGAGGCTGCGCCTGAGAAACGGCGGGCGTCCATACCGGAATTCGGCCCTGATATTCAAAAGTCAGCTGAGTCGTATTGTTCGTATCGCCCGAAGGCGTCGCAACGACATCAGTATTGGGGCTGGTCGGCGTTGTGGTTTTTGCGGGCGCAGCAAATACAGTTATTTCCTCTGACACACTTTCCTCCCATTTATTAGGATCAAAACGGCTCAAATGGCGCTCACAGGCGCAGCGAATCGTTTGATTGCGAGAGAAAGATATCAGCAAGATTCTAAAGGAGTCAACTGAAGCAGGTAAATGGCATATTAGAGATCAAAATGGACTTATTGTGATCTAATACGCTTCTTCAAATTGCAACATTTCACCCGCTAGACTTCTTCCACGGCGGATCATCTCAACCGCACTCTTCATTTCATCGGCGCGCGAGAAACTGCCAAGAAATACACCATCGCAATTATAGGTCTTGCCGGTATCGATGATCACGCCGTTCAACCATACGGTATAGATGGTTCCCATCGGGGTGAGTGAGACCTGAAGGCCCTTCGACAGCGTGATCCCGCATGCCGTGATGGGCTGCATCAGCGTAACCTGCTGGCTCGCGATCGAAAGCAGTGCGCGCCACAGCGGAACAGTGTTCTGAAAGTAAAAGGTCACCCAGGTCGAATCGTTGCAGTCGAAGGTCGCCTCGGTCTGGGCGTTGCAATTCGTCGTCAGCTGAGTGTTGATGGTCTGGCCGGCGAGGTAGGGCGACCCATAGCAAGCCAGGTCGTCCATCCCCGAAGTCGACACAGTGACGCCCTCCGCCTCTATCTGGTCTGGCCCGCGGACGATCTATCCGTACGGTCCGCGCCACCCTCAGATAGCGCATATTTTTAGATGAGGGGAATCGGCTGAAGTTCTTTTAGCCTGAGGGCTGCGGCGATCCCGGTCGCCCCGCCTATCGAGCGGGCGCGACCGGCGTGAACAGCAGGTCTCCGTAATCGAAACTGAAGTCCGCGATCGGCGAGACCGGCTTCATCGTGATGCGCTCGACATGACCCTGCGCGTCGAGGCCGAAGGTCACGAAGGGGCGCTCGATATTCTTGTCGGTCAGCTCGGCGACGAAGGTGTCGTATTGATAATGGACCAGCCGCCCCTTCATGTTGGGCGTAGTGGTGAAATCGATGGTCAGCCCCTGGGCGTCCTTGCCGATCACGATCTTGCCGTACCAGGGATCGGCGTAGGCGCCGGCATAGCGATCGAGGTCGAGCGACGGCCCGACCTTGGCCGGAGTGGCGAGATTGGTCTCGACCAGCTTGCGCGCACCCTCCAGCCGCTCGGCGAGGAACTGGCTGTAGCGGGCCGGCCAATCCATCTTCGGCCCGCCCAGATAATGGTCGAGCAGTTCGTACATCAGCCCGAATCGCGCCGAGACGTCCTCGGCATTGACCAGGATCGAGAAGCCGACATTCTTTTCGGGGATCAGCACCACCACCGCGGTGAAGCCGAACACCCCGCCCGAATGCCATACGATCTTCGCGCCGCGATAATCGCGCACTTCCCAGCCCAGCGCATAGGCCTGGAAGGTCGGCTTGATGCCGGCAAGAACGCCCCCCGGCGAGTTGATCGGTTCGAGCGTCACCGGGTTCCACATCTCGGCCGAGGCCGTTTCGCTGAACAGCCTGCCGCCGCCCGGGATCGCGCCATGGGCGAGCTGGATCTGGAGCCACCGGGCCATGTCATTGGCGCTGCTCGCGATCAGCCCCGCCGGTGCGAGCGCACGGCCAAGCTCGTCGCGTTCGTCGAGCACGCCCTGTTCGCCCAGCCCGCGCACCACGCCGCCGGTGCGGCCATGCGGCCAGGCGCGGTCGTCGATGGTGAAGCGCACGTCATTGTCGCTGGTCGAATGCAGCATCCCCGCGGGCCGCAGCACATGATCGCGGACATAGTCCTCCCAGCGCTGGCCGCTGACTTCCTCGATCAACTGGCCCGCGACGGCATAGAGGATATTGTCATAGGCATAGCCGCTGCGGAAACTGGTCGCGGGCTTGATGTAGCGCAGCCGGCGGATCGTCTCGACACGCGACAGGCTGCCGCGCGGCACGGTGAGCAGGTCGCCCGCGCCCAGCCCCAGCCCGCTGCGATGGACGAGCAGGTCGCGGATCGTCATCTCGCGCGTGACCCAGGGGTCGTACATCTGGAACCAGGGGATGTGATCGATGACCTTGTCATCCCAGCCGATCCTGCCTTGATCGACCAGAGTCGCAAGCGCGGCGCTGGTAAAGGCCTTGCCGGTCGATCCGGTCATGAAGATCGTGTCGAGTCCCACCGGTGCGGGCGCGCCCAGCTTGCGCACGCCGAAGCCGCGCACGAACGTCACCCGCCCGTTCTCGACGATGGTGATCGCCATGCCCGGCGCGCCTGACGCCTTGCGCACCGCGTCGGCGCGCTCGGCGAAATGTGCCGGCGGATCGGCGAGCGCGGGTGCCGCGAACAGGGCCAGCGGGGCGACCGCGGCGAGCAGGAACCTCTTCATGGGATCTCCGGTGATGGGCCCCGCGCGCGGGCGAGGCGATAGCCGCAGACGATCAGCAGCGGCAGGACGTAGATGGCGATCAGCAACCAGGCGAGCGCGCGGTAGCCAGAGGCGATCAGCGCGACCAGCCCGATCCGGTCGGCGAGCAGCATCGACACCGCGAGCAGCGCGAAGGCGATCGCGGCGCGCATCCGCATCGACAGCCCCTCGCGCCCGCTCGCCCGCGCGATCCGTTCGTTGATCGCATGGACTCCGCCAGTGCCGCTTTCGAGCAATGCCGCGAAGATCATCGTCTGGAAAATGAAGTGGAACACCGGGCTGCCCAGCCGCACCAGCATGAAATCCGACGGCAGGACTTCACCCGCGATCCCGGGCAGGAAGGCGCACATGCAGATGAAGAACAGGAACGCCGGCAGCATCGCCAGCGGGCCCGAGGCGATCCCCGCGATCACGGCGTCGCGGTCGCTGGTCAAATGGCGCGTGACCGGCAGGATCACGACCGCGCCGATGATATTATACCCGGCATAGGTGATCCCGCCGAGCACCCAGCCCGGCGCGGGCGGCGGCGAATTGGCGAAGGCGCCGGAAATCGCGGGCCCGAAATGGCTGAGCGCGAGCACCAGGAACATCGCATAAACGGCGTAGAGCAGCACCGAAACCCAGGCGAACAGCCGCTCGACCGCGATATTGCCAAAGGCGACGCAGCCGCCGATCGCCGCCATCAGCGCCAGCGTGCCGAGGATCGGCGGCACGCCCAGAGTCGCCGCCGCGATCGCGCCCGCCGCTGCGCCGAACACCGCGAGGATCAGGACGATGAACGCCGCATAGGCCAGCTCGAACACGATCCAGCCCGGCCCGAGCAGTGCCTGGAAGAAGCTGCGATAGTCCCGCGTGCGGGTCTGCCGCGCGAACCAGAAGGTCGCGGTGGCGACGAGGCTCCAGATGACGGTCGCCAGCGCCATCGCGGCAAGCCCGCCCCACGGGCCCGCGGGCAGGAAGAATTCGGCAAGCTCGCGCCCGGTGGCATAGCCTCCGCCGATCACCACTGCCTTGAACGCGAAACCCGGCAGCAGGTAGCGCTTGAACCAGTGGCTCGCGGGCGCGGCGCTCACGGCCAGCAGGCGTCGAGCAGTTGCTCGAAAGCCAGGCCCCGCCGAACCGGATCGGAGGTGGGCAGCCCGAGCCGCAGGGCTGTCTCGGCAATCGCCGCCTCCGCCTCCGCCTCGGACAGTCCCGAAGTGTTCAGACTCACGCCCGCGCAGCGGATCGCGGGGTTGGTCAGCCGCCCGAGCATGACGGTCTGTTCGATCACCGTCTCGATCGAAGGCAGCGGAAAGGCGGGATGCCCGAGCACATTCTTGCGGGTAGGATCGTGGCAGACGATGAACAAGTCCGGCTGGCTGCCGTGCAGCAATCCCAGCGAGACCGGTGCGTAGGACGGGTGGAGCAGCGACCCCTGGCCCTCGATCACGTCGAGATGATCGGGCGCGGCGGCGGGACTGAGCATTTCGGCCGCGCCCGCGACGAAATCCGAGACCACCGAATCGATCGGAATCCCTTCGCCCGCGATCATGATGCCGGTCTGCCCGGTCGCCCGGAACTTCGCGTCGATCCCGCGCGCCGCGAGCCCGCGGGCCACCGCGAGCGCGGTATATTTCTTGCCGAGCGCGCAATCGGTGCCGACCGTCAGCAGCCGCCGCCCGGAGCGCTTCAGCCCGCTGGCGACCGGAATATCGGCGGGCGGCGTACGCACATCGATCAGCCGCCGCTGCATCCGCGCCGCGGTTCTGGCCAGTATCGGGATTCCCGCGAGGCGCACATGCATCCCGGCGATGATATCGAGCCCGGCTTCGAGCGCTTGGGCGAGCGCCGCGACCCAATGGTCGGGGATCGTGCCGCCGGGATTGGCGACGGCGACCACCATCGCACGCGCGCCCTGCTTTGCCGCCGCTTCCGGCGTCATCCAGTCGAGCCCGGTGGTGATGCGTGCGCCGGGCAGGGCCCATTCGCCGATGCAGCGGGCGCCGCTCCAGTCGCGCAGCCCGAACGCGGTCTTCGCATATCCGGGCTCCACTGTGTCGCCGAGGAAGAGCAGGTAGGGGGAGGGGAGGCCCTGCCCCTGCCCTTGCCCCGCCTCGCCCCGTTCCAGCAGCGCCGCCTGCGGAAGCACCATCGGCTCAGAATTCCGTGCTGAGCGAGATGCCGATCGTGCGCGGACGGATGATGCCGGTTTCGATCGCGCCGTTCGGAGTCGTGGGCAGCCCGCTCGCGGTCAGCGCGCCGGTCGAGGTCCGGCCCTGGGAATTGGTGAGGTTGCGGCCAAAGACCTCGACTTCGAACTTGCCGAAATCCACCCCCGCGCGAAGATCGATGACGTCGTACGACTTCACCAGCCGCTGACGGCCATTTGCCGCGCGGAAGGTCGCGTCGAAATCGCCGGATTGCTCGCCCAGCACACGGACCGAGCCGCCCGCAAAGGCCGTGGCGTCGCCGCCGACCGACCATTCATAGTCGACGCTCGCCGCGAAACTGAACTGCGGCGTGAAAGGCAGGCGGTCGCCGTTGAGCCCACCCACCTCGGGCGGCGCGTCGGCGGTCAGCTTGGCATCGGTGAAGGCGCCGTTGATCGAGGTCACCAGGCCAGGCACCGGCCGGAAGGTGAAGGCGAATTCGGCGCCATCGCTGGTCGCGCTCGAGCCGTTGATGTTGAGCCCGAAGCCGTTGATCACCGTGATCAGCTGGATGTTCTGCCAGTCGATATGGAACAGCGACACGTCGAATCCGAACACCCGGTCGGCGGTATCGCCCTTGAAGCCGAATTCGTAGCTCGTGACTGTGTCCGGCCCGAACGATGCCGGCGTATTCGCCGGGGCATTGGGCGCGATCACGTTCGGCCCGCCCGCGCGATAGCCCTTGGCGGCGCGCAGATAGACCGAGACGCGGTCGTTGAGCTTGAACTTGGGTGCGACCGAATAAGTGAACACGTCATCCGACGAGCGCAGGCCGCTGTTGATCGGAACGTTGCCGGCAAGCACGCCCTCCGCGGTCTGGTCCGCGACCTGGCTGTTGTGGCTGTAGCGCCCGCCGAGATCGATGTCGAAACGGTCACCCAGATGCACCGTCACGTTCGCGAAGCCCGCATATTCCTCGTATTTCGACTCCAGCGCGACATGGCCGAGCACGAACGGGAACGGGATCGCCGTCGAAGTCCCCGGCTCCACCGCGGCGAAATCCTGGCGCACCTCCGCCTTCTCGCTGGTGTAATAGCCGCCCACCAGCCATTCGAAATCGCCGGGCGCGGAGACCAGCCGGACTTCCTGAGTGAATTTCCGGTTGTTGGTCTGCTGATCCAGATAGAATTCGTTCTCGGGCGCGCCGAGCAGCGCGCGGACGATGCCGCTCAGATTGTAGGTCGCGTCGTCGCGGAAGGTCTGGCGCTGAGTCGAATAGCTGGTCGAACTGGTCAGCGTCACGCCGCCGAAATCATAATTGAACAGCCCGTTGTACAGCCGATAGTCGATATTGGTGAAGGGCTTGGAAAACTGCGACTGAGTGGGTCCGCCATAAAGCGTCTCAAGCGTGTCGGGATCGCTCTCCACCACCGAGGGCGCTTCCGCGCGGATATTCTGGGCGATCCCGGTCAGGCGAAGATCGAAGCTGTCATTGGGCCGGAACAGCAGCGACACGCGGCCGCCATAGCTTTCGGACCCGTTGATATTGTCTTCGACGTCGGACGTCAGCGTGTAGCCGTAAGCGTCGGTCGAGGTCGTCCCGACCGAATCGATGAACCCGCCCAGCCTGTTGTAGAATCCCGATGCCCGGATCGCGACAGTGTCGCCCAGCGGCACGTTGATCATGGCATTGCCATGATAGGAAAGGTCGCCGCCGCTGACATTTTCTACGCTGCCACGGAAGCGCGCCTCGAAGCGGCCGGTATCCGGTTCGTTGGTGACGAACTTGAGCGTGCCGCCAAGCGAGCTGGCGCCGTAGAGCGTCCCCTGCGGCCCGCGCAGCACTTCGACGCGCGCGACGTCGAACGTGTCGAAATCGCCTGCGAGCACGCCGCCATTGGCCAGCGCGCTCGATGATCCGAACGGAGTCTCGTCGACATAGACCGACACCGACGATGCGACGCCGCCGGTGTTGATGCCGCGCAGGATCAGGCGCCCCGCGCCCGGCGTCGCCTGATCGAGCTGCAGGCCGGGCACCAGCGCCAGATAATCCTGGAAGCTCGTCGCCTGGTGCTTCTCGAGCGTGTCGCCGCCGACGACCGAAATCGACAACGGCACATCGACCAGCGACTGTTCGCGCTTCTGCGCCGTGACGACGATCTCGTCCTCGGGCCGGGCGGTGTCGCTGCCGGCGGTGTCCTGGGCATAGGCGGGCGCCGCGCTGAGCAGCGCGGCCATCGCAGTGGAAATCAACAGGGCGGGTCGTTGGATGGTCATGACAGGCTCCCCCAAATTCGGCTTCTTATATCCTGATTCGGATCATATTATCCTGATTAGAGAATAGTCAAAGGGTTTCGGACTCTCGCGTCTTTCGCGCGCCGATCCGGCGTTCGAGCGGGTCGGACAGGCGGAGCAATATGCTCGCAACACAGGCGATTCCGGCGAGCAGCAGGAAATAGGCCGCATGGTCCATTCGGCTCCACAGCGCGCCGACCAGTCCCGCGGCGAGACTCCCCGCGAAGCTGGCGAGGTACCAGGCGGCAACGGTGGTCGCGCCGAAACCCTTGGGCGCGAGCCGCGCGAAGAGGCCGAGGCCAGTGGGCAGGATGTACAGTTCCCCCAGCGTGAACAGAGCGAAGAACAAGGCGAACCACAGCCATCCGGTCTGCGCCCCGCCACTCGTCCAGTCGAGCGCGGCGAGCATGACATAGGCAGCCGCGACGATCAGTGCGCCGAGCGCCATCTTGCGCGCCGGCGCCTGCAGCTTCCCGGCCGCTGCCCGGCGATGCCACCAGGCGAGCAAAGGCGGCGTGAACAGCATCACCATCAGCGGATTGAGCGACTGGAACCACGTCATCGGGATCGCGAAACCGGCCGCATTCTTGTCCACCCCGGTATCGGCCCAGAGGGGCACCGTGTTGCCCATCTGCTCATAGGCGCCGCGGAACACCGTGACCGCGAGCGCGACCGCGACCAGCAGCATGACCGTCTCGCGTCCGATCCGGGCCGTGCCGCGCGGAATCGGAGCGGCATCGCGTGTCCGTGCGGCTTCGGGAAGGTAACGCTGGCCCCACAGATAGATGCACAGCCCGAGCAGCATGCCGATGCCCGCCGCGCCGAAGCCGTAATGCCAGCCATAGACTTCGCCGAGCGTCCCGCAGATCAGCGGGGCGAGGAAGCCGCCGATATTCACGCCGACATAATAGACATTATACGCCCAGCCGATGCGCGGGTCGCCGGGCTCGTAGAGGTCGTCGATCTGGCTCGGCAGGCTGGGCAGGAACAGGCCGTTGCCCAGCGCGATCGTCGCCAGCGCGACATAGAAGGCCGGTTCAAAGGTCATCAGGAAATGACCCAGCGCCATCATCGACCCGCCGATGATGATCGCCCGGCGCTTGCCGAGGAATCGGTCCGCGATCAGCCCGCCGACGATCGGGGTGAAGTAAGCGCAGGCGGTGTAGGTACCGTAGATGAAGGACGAATTGCCCTGCGCGATCAGCAGCTGCTTGGTCATGTAATAGACCAGCAGCGCGCGCATCCCGTAATAGGAGAATTGCTCCCACATATTCGTGAGGAACAGGATCGTCAGCCCGCGCGGCTGGCCGAACCAGGAAGGTTGCGCGGGCGTCATGCAAAGGCCGCTTCGGGCGATCCCCACACTTCGGGTCCTGCGAACAGCGTGCCGTCGCGATAGGTGACGGGCGGGCCGATATCGCTCGCGAGGAAGGTCGGCCCGTCGAGATCGACCAGATCGGCGACTTGGCCCAGCACGAAGCCCGGCGCGGTGCCCAGGCTGGTGCAGACCATCGTGCCGACCATCACGCCCAGCCCCAGCCGGCGCGCCTCGGCGGCCATCAGCAGGCCCTCGGTCAGCCCGCCGCACTTGTCGAGCTTGATATTGATCACGTCGAACCGCCCGGGGGCGGTGGCGACATCGGCGAGCGAAAGGATGCTCTCATCCCCCGCGATCGGCACGGGCGATTTATAGCCGTCCAGATCCGCTTCGCGCCCGCGCTTCAGCGGCTGTTCGAGCAGCGACACGCTCTGATCGGCCAATGCGGGGACCAGCCGGTCCAGTTCCTCGATCGCGAAGCCCTGATTGCCGTCGACGCCGAGCCAGACATCGGGCCGCGCATGGCGGATCGCGCGGACGCGCTCGATGTCGAGTTCGAGTTCGCCGGTGAGCTTCATCTTGATCGCGACCGCCTGAGTATAGCCGCGCGCCGCCGCCGCCATCGCCTCGGGCGTGTCGGCGCTGACGGTGAAGGTGGTGCGCACTGGCCGGGGCTCCCCGACCCCGGCCAGCGCGGCGACCGACACGCCTGCGCGTGCCGCTTCCCATTCCCACAATGCCGCGTCGAGCGCGTTGCGCGCGCCGCCCGGGGGCAGGATCGCGCGCAACGCCTCGCGGCTCGGCCCGGCTTCGACGGCCGCCCGCGCACCCTCGATCGCCGCCAGCATATGGGCCACGTCGTCGCCCAGATAATAGACGCCCGCGGCCTCGCCCCGGCCGCGATGCGTGCCGTCATCGAGCGTGACGGTCACCACATCGGCGGTCTCGAACACATAGCCCGAGATACGGAAGGGCTGTGCGAGCCGAAGCGTTTGCGCCTCGGCTCGCACATTGAGCGTCCCCATCAGAAATTCACCGTCATCGCGATCAGGCCGAAGCGGAAGGCGAAGTAGAGCAGCATCAGCGTGGAGAGCAGCACGAGCACACTCCACAGCTTGCGCGCCCAGCGGCGTCCGTCGGTCCAGGTGAGGTATGCGTTCCACCCGGCGATCCCGACCGCACCGACGAACACCACCGCGCCCGCGACCTGCAGCACCCACAGCATCGTATCGAACGCGGTCGGAGCGCCATCGAGCGCGCCGAGGATGCTGGTCAGCAGCATCGCCCAGCCGAGCAGCACCGCAAGGTCGAGCCCCGCCATGATCCGCGTCGCGCGATAGGCGCCGAGCGACTTGGGCGCGATCGCCAGCCGCGCCGCATATTTGCGCCGCGTGAACCAGCCGATCGGCCAGAAGATGAAGGTGAGGAACAGCACCGCGAGGCTGGCGTAGAGCGACGGCATGATCCAGCCGCTCGACTTGCCGAACGGCACGCGGTCGAACACTTCGAACGACGACACCATGTCGAAGCTCCAGCGCGTCACCTTCCCATCGACGACCTGCGCGGCGAGCCGCTCCTGGCCATATTTGTCCTGCCAGACATAGGGCGCGATCTCGACCCATTCGCGCGGACGGCCATTGGCGGCGGCGACGGCGGGGATCACCAGCTCACCCTTCTCGCTCACGGCCACGGCGGTCTGGCCCATGAAATAGAGCAAAGAGAGGAAATTGGTGTCCGCGCGGCGCGTGGCCTCCCACAGGCCGGTCATCGCCAGCGCGTGCTTCCTGGCGTCCTCCGCCGATACGCCGGGCTTGGCCTGCGCCGGGGCGGGCAGATAGCGCGCGGCGAAATCCTCGGGCAGCGACAGGCGCAGCTTGTGCCCCGCGCCTTCCTTGCCGGCGCTGTTGACCGAGATGTAGATGCCCACGCCCTTGTCGGGCATGAAATCGAACGAGGTGTGGAAGGCGTTGGTATCGCCCAGATGCCCGACCGCGCGATGGCCGTTCAGGTTGATCTCGAAAAAGCCCAGTTCCATCCGACTGAGCGGCGGCACCAGCGACACGGCGTTGACCTTGTCGAGCGGGCTGTTGTGCATCGTCGCCATGCCCGCTTCGGACAGGATACGCTGGCCGTCGAGCTGGCCGCCCTGGAGGTTGGCGATCATGAAGCGGCCCATGTCGGTGCCTGTCGATGACAGCGATCCCGCGGGCGCTGGGCCGACCAGCTCGAAGCCATTGGCCTCGCCGGGCTTGCCGTAACCGGTGGACATCTGCCCGGCCAGGCTCTTGGGCAGCGGCTGGCTGAAGGTCGAATTCTTCATGCCGAGCGGCGCGAAGATATGCTTCTCGATATAGGTGTCGAACGGTTCGCCCGAGACCCGCTGGACGATGTAGCCCGCCAGCGCGGTCGCCCAGTTCGAGTAAGCGGGCGTGGTGCCCGGCGCGTAGATGCGCTTGGGCGTGTAGCTCTTCAGATAGGCGTCCAGCGGCTTGAGATAGGCGGGGTCATAGAACACCACGCCCTTGGCGAATTCCTCGAACCCGGCGGTGTGCGTCATGATCTGGCGCAGCGTCGCGGGCTTGCCGTCGAACGGCGGAATCTTGAAGTCGAGATAGGTGTTCACATCGGCGTCGAGATCGAGCTTGCCCGCCTCGACCTGCTGCATCACCGCGACCCAGGTGAACAGTTTCGAGACCGAACCCGGACGGAACAGCGTGCGATCGGGATCGACCGGCGCGCGCTTTTCGACATCGGAATAGCCAAAGCCGCGCGCCGTGACGATCTGGCCGTCCTTGACGATGGTCACGACCGCGCCCGCGATGTCGCCATTGGCGAGCGCGTTGGGCATATAACCCTCGAGCCAGGCGTCGGCGTCGGCCTTGGTCAGTTCGTGCGGGCCGCCCAGCGGCGCCGGCGTTTTCGATTCGGAAACGACTGCCCTGGCTATGGGCTGCGGAACCAGCGTCGGAGCCGTGTTCTGCGCGGCGATCCCCCCGCGTATCAGCGCCAGCCCCGCCAGCACTCCCGTGATCACCAAGCGCTTCATCGCATCCCTCCGCATCGATATTGCTCCTGCCGCCACCTCCTACTAAGATAGGTATGTTATGGCGTGATTGGGACATCTTGATCCTGATTGGAAAATTCGTCAACAAGGATTGAAAGAGGAGAGTCCGTGCCGTCATCCCCGCCCACGCTCGGCGCATTGCTTCGGAGCCTGCGGACTCGCGAAGGGTGGACGCTCAAGGAAATGAGTGCGCGCAGCGGCATTCCGGTTTCGACGCTCTCCAAGATCGAGCATGACCGGCTGACGCTCAGCTACGACAAGCTCCAGCAGCTGAGCCAGCGGCTCGGATTGCGCATGTCCGAACTGTTCGCCGAGGATGAGGAAGGTGCCGCCCAGCCCGTGACCGCGCGCCGCAGCCTGGGCGACATCGCCCATTCGGTCCGAGTCGAGACCCCGAACTACGACTATTATTACCTCTGCACCGAGCTGCGCCGGAAGCGGATGATCCCGGTGGTCACCAAGATCCGCGCGCATTCGGCCGAGGAATTCGGCGAGCTGGTCCACCATACCGGCGAGGAATTCATCTATGTCCTCACCGGGCGGATCACCGTCCACACCGAATTCTACGATTCGGTCACGCTGGGCCCGGGCGAGGCGCTCTACATCGATTCGAGCATGGGCCATGCCTATGTCGCCGCGGAGGGCTGCGAAGAAGCCGAAGTGCTGGGCGTGATGTCGAGCCCCGACGAGGAGCTGATGGAGAAGATGCTCCACATCCACCACGAAAAGAGCGGTGGCGCTCCTTCCAATGACGATAGCGCGGCGCCACGCCGCACCGCGAAACGCTGACGCCCAGCTCCGGAGATTTGCCTTGAAGCTTTCCCTGCTCAACCGGGCGGCATACGCCGGCCTCGCGCTCGCACTGCTGGCGCCCGTCCCCGCGCTGGCGAAGGACGAGGCCGCGCGCGTCGCCCGCATCCTCAAGGCCACGCCGCTGATGGACGGGCATAACGACTGGGCGGAGACGCTGCGCGAGGAGGCAGGCGAGGGCCGCTGGACGATGAACCTCGAGCGGCTGCCGATGCCGTACAACACCGATATCACGCGGTTGCGCGCGGGGATGGTCGGCGGGCAATTCTGGTCGGTATGGGTCGATACCGACAAGCCGGGCCTCCAGCAGGTGCTCGAGACGCTGGAGCAGATCGACCTGATCAAGACGATCGTCGCGCGCTATCCCGGCACCTTCGAAATGGCGCGCACCGCCGCCGATGTCCGCCGCATCCATGCCGCGGGCCGCATCGCCAGCCTGCTCGGAGTCGAAGGTGGCGGCCAGTTCGGCGGCGACCTTTCGGTGCTGCGCATGTTCCACGATCTGGGCGCCGGCTATCTGACGCTGACGCACAGCAGGACCAGTGCCTGGGCCGATTCGGCGACCGACAATCCGCTGCATGACGGGCTGACCCCGTTCGGCGAGAATGTCGTGCATGAACTCAACCGGCTCGGCATGCTGGTCGATCTCAGCCATGTCAGTGAAGCGACGATGCGCGATGCGCTCGCGGTAACCAGGGCGCCGGTGATGTTCTCGCACAGCAGCGCGCGCGCGATCGACGATCATCCGCGCAACGTCTCGGACGATGTGCTGCGGCTGGTCGCGAAGAACGGCGGGATCGTCATGGTCAATTTCGCGACGCCCTACATCTCGGACGCATACCGGCTTTGGTCGGCCGAGGCCGTGGCGGAAAAGGCGCGGCTCAACACGCCACCGTTCGGCGGCCTCTTTATCGGCCAGCCCGAAAAGGCCGAGGCGGCCTATGCCGAATGGCTGAAGGCGCACCCCGCGCCGCGAGTCACGCTGAGTGAGGTCGCCGATCATATCGAGCACATCGCCAAGATTTGCGGAGTCGATTGCGTCGGCATCGGCAGCGATTTCGACGGTGTCGGCAACCAGCTCCCCGAGGGGCTGGGCGATGTTGCGACCTATCCGGCGCTGCTCGCCGAACTGCTCCGCCGCGGCTGGAGCGACGCCGATATCGCCAAGCTCGCCGGGGGCAACATGCTGCGCGTGATGGAGCAAGCCGAGCGCGTGGCGAAGAGCATGGCGGCCGAATCGCCCTTCACGCCCACGCCGCTCAAGTAACGGAACGGGGAATGCGCGCGCGCACGATCGGATTGCGAATTATCGGCTGCCGGGTCGCCTGATCCGGCGCTTGCCGCCTGCCTCGTCGCGAGGCGCCGCATTCCTTCGAACGCGAGAGTTCGCCGTCATGAATAGCCTGTCCACGGGCGCCACCGCGCCCGAGCCCAACCGCCTCCATTGTTTCCATATCGTCGCCGATCCCTGCCCCCAGGCATTGCTCCGCATCCTGGGGCTGATCGCGCAGAACTCGCTGATCCCGCTGAGCGTGGTATGCGAGCGCCATCAGGACCGGCTCCATGCCAAGATCGCGCTCTATGGCGTGTCCCCCGCCCGCGCCGGGATCCTGCTCGCGAAGATCGCGATGATCGTCACGGTGCGCGATGCTCATATGACTGCGGCGTGACCGAAGCCGCGATCATCCATGTCATCGACGATGACGATTCCCTGCTATGCTGACCGGAACGGGGTGGCTGGTTGGTGGAGCTGAGGGGAATCGAACCCCTGACCTCTGCAGTGCGATTGCAGCGCTCTCCCATCTGAGCTACAGCCCCGCACCCCGTACCCGGCACGCCGGGAGGGGCTCCATTAGCGACAGCTCACCCCGGATGCAACTGCGTTGCGGCGCGTTGCGCCCCGCCATTTCGGCATGCGCCGAACCGCATGAAATCCCCGGCGATTTCAGGAACCATCGCGCCCTCTCAACCGCTGAATTGACATGGAAAGGGCCGCCAGCGCCGGCCCCTGTAACGCGATCTGGAGACACGAGATGGACGAACGCAACCCCGGCTATGGCGCCGGGCGCCGCTATTATGGCCCCCACGACCAGGAACAGCTGGCCGGCCCCCGCCCCGCCCGCGAAGCGCATTCGAGTGCGCGCGAATATGCCGCCGCCGGCGAACTGGGTGGCGACTGGCGCCGCGACCCGCCGAGCCGCGAACCTTATGGCCAGCGCGGCGATTATCACGGCGAGCGCTATCGTTACGACATGCCCGAGAGCGGCGAGCGCGACCGCGGGTTTTTCGACCGCGCGGGCGACGAAGTCCGTTCGTGGTTCGGCGATGAGGAGGCCGAGCGCCGCCGCACGCGCGACATGCGCTACGACGCCGGGCGCGAGCATGACACGCATTACAGCGCGTGGCGGCGCGACCGGATCGCCGAGCTCGATCGCGACTATGACGAATATAGCCGCGAGAATGCCGAGCGTTTCCACCGCGAATTCACCGGCTGGCGCACCGATCGCCAGGGCCAGCGCGACGGGCTGAGCCGAGTGAGCGAGCATATGGAAGTCTTCGGATCGGATGGTGAAAAGGTCGGCACGGTCGACAAGGTGCGGGGCGACCGCATCATCCTGACCAAGGGCGATGCCGAGGCCGGCGGCCACCATCATTCGATTCCGTCGCGCTGGATCGAATCGGTCGACGGCAAGGTGACGCTGCGCAAGAGCGCCGACGAGGCCAAAGCCGCGTGGAAGGACGAGGAACGCGGCGCCTTTTTCGGCGACGAGCGCGGCGGCGAAGGCGGCCCGCACATCCTCAACCGGAGCTTCTCCGGGACCTATTGAAGTCGTGAGCGGGGCCCGGGCTTGGTTCGGCCCGGGCCCCAACGCTCATTTGACGAAGGCGATGAGCGCGGTGCGGAACGCCTCGGGCTGATCGAGCATCACGAAATGCGCGGCGTCGCCGATCGGCACGAAGCTGACATGCGGCGCGCTCGCATAGGCGCCGCGATAGAGCGCGTCGGCCTGTGCCTGCGGGACATAGGTGGACCAAGGATAGACCATGGTGATCGGAGTCGCGATTGCCGCGAGATCCGGACGCAAATCGGTCACCATATCCTCGTACATTGCCTGTCCCGAGACGCGCGGATCGGTGGCCATGCTCCACGCCACCACCTGCAGGCGCGATTCAGGCTTGAGCGCCAGTCGCGTGGCGATCGCCTCCGACCCGGCCTTGTCGGCGGGCCGGCCATAGCTGGCGATTATCTGGTCGCGCATCCCCGCCGCCTGAGGCTCGACCATCGCGACGGTCGCATTGGGGGCGAACAACGTGCCGATGAAGGGCAGCGCATCGACCACCATCAGCCTGCCGAGATCGCCGGGATGGGCCTTGGCGAACATCAGCCCGGCCAGCCCACCCAGCGAATGGCCGACCACCGCGGCGTCCTTTAGCTTCTCCTGCACCACCAGCGCATGCAGATCCGCGACGATCCCCGCCAGCACCCCGGGCTTGAGGTTCCCGCGCGGATCCTCGCCCGCGAAACCGTTGACCTGGACCAGATAGACACTGTGCCCGGCGGCAAGCCCGGGGACGAACGCATCCCACACCGCGCGCGGCGTCGATAGCCCGGGGATCAGGATCACCGGCGATCCCTTGCCCACCACCTCCACCGAGATATGCTCCATCTGGATCAGCCTGCCCTTAGCGGGAACGGCGGCGCAGGCGGGCGCGGCATGGAGAACCGCGGGCATCGTCAGCGCCAACGCGGCGGCGGCGAACATCAGACGGGCGATCATTTCTCGGTCTCCTTGGACGGGTTCTGGAAAATCTCTTCGATCGTCATCCCGAACAGGTCGGCGATGCGGAAGGCGAGCGGTAGCGACGGATCGTAGCGGCCGGTCTCGATGGCGTTGACGCTCTGGCGCGACACGTCCAGCCGTTCGGCCAGATCCTGCTGGCTCCAGGCGTGTTCGGCGCGGAGCACGCGAAGGCGATTGTTCATTCGCCCGCCCCCCGTTCCAGCAGCTTGTTGGCGCAACTGCCCACGCCCAGCCCGGCGAACCAGAGGATCGCGGCGTAATAGGCATAGACATGCGGCACGAGATCGAAATTCTCGAGAAAGCCCCAGGCGGTCGCCACGCTCATCGCGAAGCCGGTCGCGACCAGCGACTGCCGCACCGTCTGGGCGCGGAGATATTCGTCGCTTTCCTCGACCAGATAGCGCCCCATCACGAAGAACACCCCGATGACGGGCAGCGCCGGCAGCACCCCGGCGACATAGCCGAGCGCGCCGTGCAGCGGGTGATTGTTGTGATAACTGACCACCCCGAACAGAGTCAGCACATATCCTGTCATCAACAGGATCACCGAGCGCGCATAGCGTCGCTGCGCCTTGTTCATTGCCATGAGAAGTTCCCTTTCCAATAAGTCAAGCTCCCTTTACGCCGAGTCGTGCGGAATGTCAATCAAGCTTTCCATATTGGAAACTCTGCCATACATCTCCTTGTGCCGACCGGGGTCAGAAAATGGCGAAAAGCTCCAAGGAAATCGGTCCAGATTGAACTATATCCGCAGTGATTCGTTCGTGCTTCCTCGTCTTGAGGGCACGATCCGGGGATGGCAGATGAAGCTCCTGCAATTGGCGGCCTGCGCTTTTGGAAAGCATTATCGCGACCGCAAAAGGGCGTGGCATGACGGCCAGCGCGTCCGTTCCTATTGCGGCGGGTGCGGCAAGCCGATGATTCGCGAACTCGGCGGCTGGCGCGCCATCGCCGCACATCCCGCGGAACCTTCCGGGGAACAGGAAGCCGCCTAGGGTACGGACCCTAGCGGGCGAGCTTCGCCACCATTTCCGCCGCGAGTTGGCTCAGCGTGTCGTCGCGTGCCCCCATCACCACGATTCGGTCGCCTGGCCGCGCCTGTTCGAGCAGCCAGTCCGCCGCCGCTTCGCGATCGGCGATATAATGTGCCTGGCCGCCAATATCGGCGACGATATCCGCGCTGGTCACTTCGCGATTGGCGGTGCCGCCGAAAAAGGCCGGATCGGGGATCACCAGCAGGTCGTCCCGGCCCAGCCGCGCGCGGAACATCTCGGCCAACTCGCGCCGCATCACCTTGAGCGGCCCATAGCCGTGCGGGCGGAACATCAGCAGCAGCCGCCCTGGAAAGGCATGGAGCGTGTCGAGCGTGGCGGCGATCTTGTCCGGATTATGCCCGAAATCGTCGATCACGCTGACCCCGCCGGCCTCGCCCACCAACTCGAAGCGGCGCTTGAGCCCGGTAAAGCCCTGAATCGCTCCCGCCGCGTCGGCGATGGGCACGCCCGCCGCTACCGCCGCGCCGATCGCCGCCAGCGCGTTCGAGACATTGTGCCGCCCGGGCACGCTCAGCCGCACCCGCCGCGTCCCCTCGCCCGCGACGAGGTCGAAGCCGATCGCAAAGGGCTCGGGCGAGAGGTTCACCGCGCTCAGATCGGCGGGCATCCCGACCGCGAAGGTCACCACCTTCGCCGCGCGCCCGGCCAGCGCGGCAGCCTCCTCGTCCTCGGCATTGACCACCGCGGTTTCGGCTTTGGCGACGAAATCGCCGAACAGGACGCGCAGCTCCTCCATCGATTTGTGATCGAGGCTGACATTGTTGAGCACAGCGACGCGCGGGACGTAGAGCGCGATCGAACCGTCGCTCTCATCGACTTCGCTGACAAAGACATCCCCCTGCCCCACCAGCGCGCTCGCAAAGGGCGCGTCGGGCGACGCAAAATTCTTCATAACCGCGCCGTTCATCACCGTCGGATCGCGCCCGCAGGCGTGGAGAATCCAGCCGATCATCCCCGTCACTGTCGATTTGCCGCTCGTCCCCGCGACTCCCACCGGCATGCCCGCTTCGTTGAACAGGCTCGCGAGCAATTCCGCCCGCGACAGCCGAGCCGCGCCGACGCGCTCGGCCGCGATGATATCGGGCACCGTCGCTTCGATCGCCGCCGACGCGACGACGATCTGGTCAGGCGACGTGATCCCGCTGCCGTCCTGATCGAACAAGGCGATGCCCAGCGCGCGCAAACTGTCGAACTTGGCCGAGAGCCGCCCGGCGTCGAGACTCCGGTCCGATCCGGCGACAGTCGCGCCCTGCCCGGCAAGGATCATCGCCAGCGGCATCATGCCCGAGCCGCCGATGCCGACGAAGAAGTAAGGTTTGCTGTGCTGCATCGCACCGCGCTATCGCAAGGCATGGGCGGAGGGGCAAGCTCCCCTCTACCCGTCACCCTGAACTTGTTTCAGGGTCCATCCCTCCACCGGGCGACGTCTTCGCTTGTGGCGCGATGGATGCTGAAACAAGTTCAGCATGACGGACGATGGTTTGGGGATTTCGGACATGCGCATTGGAGTCGTCGCACCTGGAAGGCCGGTCAGCCATGAGGGGTCGCTCCGCCTCTCGGCATTCATGGCGCTGACCTATCCGGATCACGAGATCGTCTTCCACCCGCAATGCTACCTCTCGGAAGGGCATTTCGCGGGCTCCGACGCCGTCCGCGCTGCCGCGTTCCTCGAATACGCGAACGACCCCAGCTTCGACGCGATCTGGTTCGCGCGCGGCGGCTATGGATCGAACCGCATCCTCGAGGAAGTGATGCCCAGGCTCGGTCCGGCGGCGAACCGCAAGACCTATATCGGCTTCTCCGACATGGGCTTCCTGATGGGCGCACTCTATGCCCGCCGCATTGGCAAGCAGCTCCACGGTGCGATGGCGAGCAGCGTCGGCATGAACGACAAGGCCGAGGCCGCGGGCTGGGTGCTCGCCTGGCTGATCGATGGCGACCGGCAGGGGCTCGAACCGAGCCTCAACACCGACAAGCGCCCCGCCGCCGCGTTCAATCTCGCGATCCTGACCACGCTGATCGGCACCCCATGGATGCCCGATTTGACCGATCATGTCCTGATGATCGAGGATGTCGGCGAGCCGCTCTACCGGATCGACCGGATGCTGTTCCAGATGGCGCACGCGACTCAGCTCAAGGGCATCGCCGGCATCCGGCTCGGCCAGGTCACCGACGTGCAGGACAACGATCCGCCTTTCATCGAGACCCCCGAGCAGATGATCGTCCGCTGGTGCGGCGAGATGAAAGTGCCGTATCTGGGGCGCGCCCAGATCGGCCATGTCGAGCTCAACCGCGTGGTGCCGTTCGGGGTGATTTGAGCAATTCGCTCTCCGCTTGCCTATGTCGCACCTGCGAAGGCATAAGCCGCGCTCCTATATCCAACAGAAAGCCAATCCCCGTGTCCGAGATGTTCCGCATAACGCTGCCCGACGGTTCCGTCCGTGAGGTAGCCCCGGGGACTACCCCGGCGGACATCGCCGCCGCCATCGGGCCGGGCCTCGCCAAGGCGGCAATCGCCGCGCGGGTCGATGGCGAGTTGCGCGACATCGGGCGGCCGCTGGAGGGCGATTCGAGCCTCGCGCTGGTCACCGCACGCGACGAGAAGGATGCGCTCGAACTCGCGCGCCACGATTATGCGCATATCCTCGCCGAAGCGGTGCAGAACCTGTTTCCGGGCACGCAGATCACCTTCGGTCCCTCCACCGACGACGGTTTCTATTACGACTTCGCGCCCAAGGATCGTCCGTTTACCGACGAGGACTTGCCCGCGATCGAAGCCGAGATGCGCAAGATCATCGGCAGGAACGAGCCGCTGATCCGCGAAGTCTGGTCGCGCGCGGACCTGATCGCGCGCTGGACCCGGCAGGGCGAGAGCTTCAAGGCCGAATGGGCCGCCGAACTCCCCGAGCATGAAGAGCTGACGGTGTACCGCGCCGGCAAGGGCGAGGACGCATGGCTCGATATGTGCCGCGGGCCGCATCTGGCCTCCACCGGCAAGGTCGATCCCAACGCCTTCAAGCTGACGCGCGTTTCGGGCGCCTATTGGCGCGGCGATCAGAACAATCCGCAGCTCAGCCGCATCTACGGCACCGGCTGGCTCAACAAGAAGCAGCTCGACGAGCATCTCGTGCGGCTGGAGGAAGCCGCCAAGCGCGATCACCGCCGCATCGGGCAAGACATGGACCTGTTCCACCTCCAGTCCGAAGCGCAGGGCAGCGTGTTCTGGCACCCCAAGGGCTTCGTCCTGTGGCGCCAGCTCGAGGCCTATATGCGCCGCCGCCTCGACGCGGCGGGCTATGAGGAGATCAAGACGCCCCAGCTGATGGACGTGCGCCAGTGGGAGCAGAGCGGCCATTGGGGCAAATATAGCGAGAACATGTTCGCGGTGCCCGACGAGGTGCCCAATGGCGAGAGCAAGGACCAGGTGTTTTCGGGCACCGCCGACCTGATGGCGCTCAAGCCGATGAACTGCCCCGCACACATCCTCGTCTTCAAGCAGGGCATCAAGTCGTACCGCGATTTGCCGATCCGCTTCGCCGAGTTCGGCTGCTGCCACCGCAACGAGCCCCATGGCGCGCTGCACGGCATCATGCGCGTGCGCCAGTTCACCCAGGACGACGCGCACATCTTCGTCCGCGCCGACCAGCTGATCGAGGAAGTCCAGAGCTTCTGCGACTTGCTCGACAGCGTCTACAAAGACCTCGGCTTCGACAAATACGCGATCAAGCTCGCGCTGCGCCCCGACAAGCGCTTCGGCAGCG
>Ga0164241_10000699_pt1 | contig 53214 bp, 38 predicted proteins | sample OricomyardsoilBY_FD_108780 | JGI IMG/M metagenome (GOLD analysis project Ga0164241, IMG submission 108780) | Backyard soil microbial communities from Emeryville, California, USA - Original compost - Back yard soil (BY) | ecosystem: Environmental > Terrestrial > Soil > Unclassified | place: USA... | reverse complement strand
CCCGGGTCGCCCTCCGGTAAGCTCAAATCGACGCGCAGACAGGCGCCGCGCGGGCGCGGCTGAAAAGCCACCCGATCCAGCGCGAAGCCCGGCAAGAACGTGCGCAGGCGCGCAGCGAGCACCGCGTCGGCCGCGCTCAGCGCGCGAAGCGAAGCGAGCGCGGCGTCGGCATCCGCGAGTCGCAACGCGATCGACAAGCGGCGCGCGCCCTCGGCGCTGTCGGCATCGGCCGAGTCATTGCCGGGCCACGGATCTTCGGCTGCGTCACCGCCGGGCCAGTTTGGCACGTCTTCCAATTCACCCGCGGCCGCGTTCACGAACTCGCTCGAACCCAGCGCGGCAAAGGCACTCGCGCGCCGAGCAAACGCAAAGCGACGGTAGCTCTCGAGCTCGTCGCGACCAGCGGCAGTGTTCAGATCCGGAACGGCAGCTCCCGAAAGTAACCCCAGTTCCCCGCTACACGCGGCAACACTGGCCTCGGCCTTGCCCGCAAAAAGCCGGCTGCGGAGCGCGCCGAAATGCTCCTGAATCACGCGTAGTGCGGGGTCACGTTCCGTGACCGGTGCCGCCAGAGCCGCCGTCACTTGTTCGATGAACGCGCGCGCCGCAGCTTTATCCGCACACAGCATCGCGAGTTCGATGCCGCTCTCAGTGGGCACGCTCATCACGTCGTTGAGGCCGCGCGCCGACAAGCGCGCCAAGATCAACGCTGATAGCGCCACGGAAGCGACGGCACCGCGATCATGCGCGCTCGCAAAAGCCACCGCAGGCAACGGATCGCCCAAGCGTTGGACCAGACTGATCGGCGGATGATTGCTGATTTCACGGCGCTCGATGCGGGCGCTGCCGCCGCGGCTGCTGCCGCTTGCCGAGCCACCATTGGGACCATTTGCCTGCGACCCGCCGCAACCGCTCATGAGGAGCGCCATCACACTGGCGATGGCGGCGGAACGTAAACCGCGTGAGTGGAGGGCCCGAGACGAGACGCGCACGGCGTCCCGTTTACCACGAAGTTGCAGCGCCCTTGCTTAGATTGGCCCCAGTTTCACGCCGCCAGTTGCGCCTCGGCCAGCAAGGTCTGTAGCCGGGCCTGAATTTTATGCTTCTTCGAGTAAACCGTTTTCACGCTGATATTGAGTCGCTCGGCCACCATTTCCGGGGCCAAACCCTCACCGAAGTACAGTTGAATGAACGCGCGATCCCTATCCGTAAAGTTCGCGAGCAACTGGCTGACCAGCCCGGCGCGTTCACGCATCAGCGCGCTTTCGCACGGGTCGGGCATGGTGGAGCAAAGATCTTCCGCTTCACTCAGCGCCGCACGACGGGGCTCACGACGCGCACCGCGCAAGAAGTCGTACGCGGTGTGGCTGGCGAGCAGGCCGAGCCAGGTGCTCAGCTTGTTGCCGCGCTCGGGGTCGAAGCTGCGCAGTTTGAGCTTGTCGTTCGCCAAGAGCTGTACGCAAAACGTGGCGTAGATTTCGCGCAGATCCTCTTGCGACACGACCGCGCTGAAGCGCGCGGTGACGCGACTGATGGTGCTGAGGATCAGGCGCGAGAAGCGCGTATTGAATTCACGCCAAGCGTTTGGGTCGTCAGCGATCAACGCGCGGACCAACTTCGCGTCGTCCGCAGCGGACGTACTTTGGAGCAGAACGGCGGCTGGTTGGTTGGTGTGCTCAGGGCGGTGCGGGGCGGTGACGGGGGTGAACATGGTGGCTGGCTCCTCGGCTTTCGAGAACCCATTCAGCACGCCGCGTGCCAGCTTTTTAACCGAGTAAAATCAATGGTTTACGAAAGCGTAACAGGCCGTAACGGCGTCACTCGAGACGCGTCACAGTGGCTTGCGGACCACCCCCAACGACCCTTTCTACGCTGGAGCGCGTGCTAGTTTCCCTTTTCCAGCGCATGCCTCCGCGACTCAAGGCCATTTTGCTCCTGGCGGTGTACCTGCTGAAGACTCTCGGCCGGCGGATCTTCACCCGCCGCAAGTCGGGCATCGCGGCGTTCCGCAGTAACTATGACGCGGACGGCTTGCCGCCCGTGTCGCCCGATGAGCGCGCCGCCATGCCCGACTTCAGTCGCTGCATTGCTTGCGGCTTATGTGATCGGGGAGAAGCCGAGCGCATCGCGGCTTCGGGGGGCGCTTATCGCGGCGTGATGGCGCTGGTGCTCGCGGGTTCACGCAGCATGCCGGACTACCGCGCCGCGGCGTACAGCTTCGGTTTCGTCAGCGACGAAGTGTTGGCCGACAAAGAAAAACTGTGTCCGACGGGCGTGCCGTTTCGGGCGATCGCGCGCTTCGTGCGCGATAAGGCGGCGGCGGTCGGCGGCCCATTGCCGCTACCGCCGCGTATCGAGTCGCTCCCCCCACACGAATTCTGAGCGCAGAGCGAGTCGTTCCAATCACTTCACGAGCGTCAGCCGCGGCGCGACGCTGAACGCAGCCACGTGCCCGCTCTCTTCGGCGAGGTACACGTTGCAGCGCTCGTCCACGCGCAGCAAATCCGGGATCAAGTCCGAGGGGATCGTACCGATCACTTCGCCGTCGCGCGGGCGCACCACGTGCACCTGGTGTTGCGGCACGAACAGCGCGCCGTTGCGTAGCACCGGCTCCAAACGACGCGGTTGATCGGCGTCGACATGGCGCGAGAACACTTGGTTGTAACGCAGCGTGCCGGTGCTCGCGTCCAAGCAAATCAGCGCGCCAGAGGCGGAATTGGCGATCAACGTCTCATCGACCGCCAAGAACGCGGTCGTCGGGGAGGTCAGTCCGGGCGCCTGATCCCAAACGGCACCGCCGCTCGCGCGATCGTACGCAGAGAGCCCCATGCCGCGTCGGTCGCGCGTCGGAATGGCGACGACCTGAGCGGCCAAGAGCGGCGCTTGTCCCGGTGCCGGTCGCTCTTCGAGCTCTTTCGACCAGCGCACTTCGCCAGACCACAGATCGACGTGGTGCAAGCGCGTCGGCCCAATCGGTCCGCCCGAGAGCGCGAACACCGCGTCGTGATCGATGCTCATGTCGCCGGAGAACGGCAGCCGGTCACGTACACGCCAGACCACTTCGCCGCTGGTGACGTCCAGCGCGAGCAGCGCAGAATCGCCACCGGCGACCAGGATCAACTTGCCGGCGCGGCGCACGCGGTAGTTCGCGGGGCGCTTGGCCGTGAAGCGCCAGCGTACGTCACCCGAAACCAAATCGAGCGCCGTCACCGAGCGATCGCCTTCTGCAACCACCAGCAGTTTCGGCAGGCCGGCCGCGTTGACCAACGCGCCGGTCGCGCCGCCGTTAGCGCGCGGCGCCACGTGCGCAGTAAAGCGCGCTTCGCCGTTGTCGAGATCGTGGAGCACGATCGCGCCGTCTGGGTGCATGCGCGCCAGACCGAGTGGTGTGACCACGCAGGCAGCGCGCGGCGTCGGCACGCGCCACAGCACTTGCCCCGTGCCGCGCTCGATGGCGGCGGTCTCGCGTTGCGAGCCGACAATCAGCCGCTCACCACACTGAAACGTCGCGCGCAAATCGATGTTCGGAACCGTGGCGACCCAACGCGGCAAGAAGCGCATCTTGCCGCCCGCATCCCACATGCCGCGTTCGGGGCGCGCTCGGGGCAAGCCGAAGGAACGATAGCTGTCGGGCTCGGGGTTGCGCACGGAATCGTCCGCGATGCTATCGGCGAGGGAATCCGAGAGCGTCGTTGCGGCGCGGACCAGCGCCTTCAAGCGCAAGTTGCGCGCTTGGCTCGGATCGTGGCTTCGGTAGGCGTCAGCCAGCGCGAGCGCGAAGCGCGCTGCTGCGCCTACGAACGTCCGCGCGTCGAGCTCGGGGAACGACAGCTGCTCGTGGTCGGCGGCATCACGCGCGCGCACGCTCAGTGTCATCGGGCCATCGCCCGGGCCGCGGCGCACCGATATTTGCACGCCGTCCACGTTTGCGCGGCGGAACACCGCGCGCTGCGCACGCCAAGCGTCGAACACGTCGTCACCGAGCATGACCAAGCGTTCCGCGACCAGGAACAAGCAGGCCTCGCCGAGCGGCACCGTTCGATTGCGACACGAAAGCCCGAACGAACCGCGGCCGAGCAGCGAGTGCAGATCGGCGCGCTCGAGCTCGCTGTTGTGGCTGCCCGACGTGCCGGCCACGCCGCAACGCAGGCTCGTGGTCGCCGAGAAGGTGAGTCCGCCGAGCGTGCGCGGAGCGATCGTCGCATGCTCGCGGGTCACGGGCCGACGGCCATAGCTCGGCCAGGGCGTATCGAGCAGGCGCCGAGCGCCCATGAGCGATGCGATGATCGCCGGCGGAGCCTGGCGCGTCGGCGCCTCCTCCAGCGCGGCGAGGATCGCTCGGCGTAGCTCGAGCAGCTCCACGCGTCGCTCGTGCACCGCCACTTGCGGAGATGGACCGGAACGAAACACGCTGACGAGCACGTCCGTGCCGTCTGCTTCGAGCCCGATTTCCCAGGCCTCATCATCCGTGTACAGCTGCAGCGTCTCGCGGTCGCGCTTGCCGCGCGCGAGCGACGAGACCGCCATGCCAAGATCCGAAAGTAAAGCTAGCGCCTGACCTTCCCCGAGCCTTGCCGTGATATTCACACCGTCGACAATCACGTCGAACAGTCCGTAGAGCGGCGCGAGCGCCGTCGTGGGGGCGGTTTCGGGGCGGGGGCGAACAACGACCTGTATTGCCGACATCCAGTGCGCGCAATCGTATGAATCTCGGACGAAGAACGACACTTTTGGGCGGCGATCGCACAAGAGTGGACAGCCTGCGTCGACCCCGCTAGGGGCGGGAGCGTGAGCGCCAAACTGCCCCCGCGGCCCCGAGATCGGGGCAATGTCGGCTGATTTCGCGCAGATTCTGGGTGATCAGGCCGCAGCCGGCCGGTCAAGAAATCCGATCTGGGGCCCCGTGCTCGGGGTTTTGGCCGCACTGCCCGGATGTGCGTGGCTGTGGGGCTACACGGTCGACGACGCGCTGATCACCGCCCGCGTGGCCGTCCACATCGTCGAGGGGGTCGGGCCGCGCTTCAACCCCCACGGTCCGGCGGCCGATGCCGTGACACCCCTCGGGTATGCACACCTGCTGGCGACGTTCGCGAGGCCCGACGTCCTTCAGACGTTCCAGTTCGCGAAGTGGTTCGGACTTGCAGCGTGGCTCGCCGCTGCCGGGCTGCTCGGTCGGCTCATCGCCCGCGTCGGCTCGCATGCACTTCGCTTCACGCCGCTGTCGATCGTTGCCCTGTCCGCGCCGCTTGGCGCTTGGGCAGTGTCGGGGATGGAAACTGGGTTCATCACGCTGCTGACCACGTTCGGCTTGCTCGACGGACGACTCGGCGCCGCGGTGCTCGGCGTCGCGGCGGCACTACGGCCCGAGCTGTTGCCCTTTGCGTGCGTATTGGTGGCAGGTCGCGCGTTGGTGGCTCGACTCGCGCCACGATCGGCGATTGTGCTCGCCATCTGCACGCTCGCGCCGACGTTACTCGTCGGGCTGATTCGTTGGCACTCGTTCGGCCGCGCAGTTCCGCTCTCGTTTTACGCAAAACCCTCTGATTTTGCGCATGGTTTGCGGTACGCGCTGGGCGCGTTCGCGTTCACCGGTCTACCTTGGCTCTTACTCGCGACACCGCGCGAATTCATACGCTTGCCGCGTGAGGCTCGGCCGTTGTTCGTGGCAGTGTTCGCGCACGGCGCAGCGCTCGTGCTGTGCGGGGGCGATTGGATGGCGCTGTTTCGCCTGACAGTGCCAGTGCTGCCTGCGTGTGCCCTCGCCGCCGCGCACCTCGCCGAGCAAGCGCGACTCGCGTTCGGTATCGCGCGCCTCACGCTCGCACTCGCTGGCGCATTGATCTTGGCGATTGGACTCGGCCCGAGCGCGCGACAAGTCGGTGCTGAGCGGACGCAATTGATCGCGCAAGCGCGACCCGTCTTGGCGCACGACGCGCGCATTGCCGCACTCGACGTCGGTTGGGTCGGCGCGGCCAGCGACGCAGACGTGATCGATCTCGCCGGCGTGACCGATCCGGAGGTGGCGCTGTTCCCCGGCGGCCACACCTCGAAGCGCATTCCCGCGGCCTGGTTATTCGCCCGCAAACCTAGCTCCGTCGTGTTGCTCCTGGCGCGCGGCAGCGCGCTGGAAACGCCCTTCGAAAAAAGCGTCTTCGCGCGCGCCGTCGAACAGCGCGTCGCCACGCTCATCGCGCCAGAGTTCCGCGTACGCTCGCGCCTCGCACTCGGCGACCAAACCTACGTCGTCCTCGAACCCAGCGCAGAACGATAGACACCACCCAAGCGCGCGGCGAAAGTGGGCCCCTCGGCGCACCTTGGTCAGTTCGAATTCGAACCGTGCTTTCGCCGCGAAGTGGGGCCTGTCCGGCGCACCCTGGTCAGTTCGAATTCGAACCGTGCTTTCGCCGCGAAGGAGCACGCTTTCGGGGAAGGGGGCGATCGCGTCCCCGCATCGCACCTCGTGTTATTGAGTGTTCCGCCCGCTGTGCGGCCACCGCCGCGCTTCGTCAATTGACGCCGAAGGCTGCGACGGTCGTGCCGTGACGCGGCCCCATCAAAAAGATCTCGAGGAGCGAGCGTTGCGACGCTGCATCGGGACGGCGATCAGGCAAGCTTTGGTTCGGAGCTGCGGCGACGGCCGAGCTCCAAGAGGGCGTCGCGTAACGAGCGCGCATCGGGAAAGCGATCGCGCGCCAAGGGCGACATGGCTTTCTCGATCACGACCAGAAAATCGGGCGGGATTTTGCGCAGGGCGCGTTGTACGCCGCTCTCGGTTTCACTGCCCGCTTCTGCGGCTGGGGGAGTCGTCCACAGCTCGCTTGGTTTGAGGGGCGGCGCGAAGCCGGTCAGGCATTCGTACAGCACGCCGCCCATGGCGAACAAATCACTGCGCTGGTCGATCTCTTCGCCCTGCTCCTGCTCGGGTGACATGTAGCCGGGCGTGCCGAGGGGCGCGTTGGCATTCGTCAGGCGCGTCTCCGCCCATTCCACGCGCGCGATGCCGAAGTCGAGCACCTTGACGTGGGGCACGAGTTTGCCTGGCTCTTGCGCCAGGAAGATGTTGCTCGGTTTCACGTCGCGGTGAACGATACCGGCCGCGTGCACGGCCCCGAGCGCGTCACACAGCTGTAGCGCGATGGGTAGCAGCTCCTCGGGCGTCATGGCGCCGACGCGATGAAGGCGCTCAGCGAGCGATTCACCGTGCAAGCGTTCCATCACCAAGTAACTCGTGCCGTCAGGCAGATGGCCATCCTCGTAAACTTCGACGACGTTCGGGTGCCAGGCCAGGCCGAGTGCGGCGGCTTCACGACGTAGGCGATCAGCGGCGATGGTGTCGTGCGCGACGGCTGCGCGCAGCATCTTGATCGCGACCAACTCGCCGTTGGCGAGGCGCTCGGCTTCCCAGATGGTGCCGTTCGCTCCGATGCCCAGCTTTTCGGTCAAGCGATATTGGCCCGCCAACACCAGCCCGGCTTGAAACGCGATCGAGCCGCGCTCGCGCCGCTCACGCAAGGTGGCCGTGCGTTCGAGGGTATGAATGCGAACCAGCTGCGCGCGCGACTGAGCACGCCGGCGTAGTTCATGCGCGTATAACATGCCGGAGACCACGCCGATGCCACCGCCCACGATCAAGTGCAACGGCAAGTGTTGCATGCCGTCAATGAACCAATACACGGCAATCGCACCCAAGGCGCCGAACAATGCGCCGGCGAGCGCGGGGCGATTGTTCGGCTCTTGAAACCGAACCTCGAACACGCGTTGCTCGCGCGTGTCACTGTTCGCCAAGCGTGTCACTCGCCCTAAGGGCAGGCCGAACAACAGCGGGAGCGCGCTCAGGTCGGCTTCGCGCGCCAAGGCGCACAGGCCGTCCTGCTCGTGGGGAGCGTCCTCACGGATGCGAATGCTCCCACGCCAGACACCAGGGGCGGTATGTAGCGTTCGCCAGCGCTCCGTCCAGATTTGATCGCCGCCGAGATGGTCCAGTCGGAGAAAGGCTTGAGCTGGGCCATCAGCGCCGCGCAGAACGTGCGTCCACACGCCGAGGTTTTCCGGCCCGACCACGTGCGGCGCAGTCTTGGCGATCGCATCGCGACCCCAGCGGGACGCGAAGCTCACCAAAGCGTTGTGCCAGAGCTCGATCGGCACGAGCCGTGTTTCGTCGCTCAGGTACTCGCGGTCGAGTTTGGTACGCGCGAGAAAAGCATCCGCCTCGGCCGGCCCATGCTCGCTCTGCACATACGCGTACAGGCTCTTGAGCCGCGAGGCGGTGGTTTCTCCCCGGCTGCCCTCACGACGGTGCACTTTAGTTGCAGCGTAGTCACTTGACTCCTGCCGTCAAGCACGCCCGTCAAAAGACCGCTTGCCATGCGGGTAGGGGAGCGTGTAGGCAAGCGCCGCAGCCGTATTCCGCCCGCGTTTCACTGACGATTCAGTCAGGTTTTTGCTAGGCGTCCTCCGCCAGCGTCGGAGGCTCGTCGCGAGTACTGCGTGACGGCACCACGGTATTTCGGGCTCGCCCCCGCACTTCTACGCGCCTCCATGTCAGTTCGAGGGAAGCAAATCATCACCCGGGTGCTATAGTGGAGGGAGGCAATGTCTCGCACTGGGTCTTCTAGACGAAATCGAACCGTACTCGCTGGCGTCGCGCTTGCGCTGATCGCCGGAGTGCTGCTCGAGCGCCCTGTTCCGGCAAATGCCGGCACGCTCGGAGTGATTGAGGGGCAAACGTTGGACGTCGGTGCCGATCACCTGAATGTCGACATCGAGAAAGGCACGGCCACGCTCGAGGGGCACGTCGCCGCCACGCTGGGCGATATGCATGTCGACTGCTCCCGTATCGAGCTCAAGTATGACGAAGCGCCCAAGGTCAAGTGGGCCAAGGGCAGCGGTGGGGTGACCGCCAAGCTCAAGGGTATCGAAGCCACCGCCGCCACCTTCGAGGTGGATGTCGCTCATCGCTCGATCAAGCTGACCGGCGGGGTCAAGTTGAGCCGCGGTCGCGGTTGGGTCACCGCCGACACCGCCGCCATCGACATCAATACCCGCAAAGTCACGCTCGAGGACGTGAAGGGCTCGATCCCCGTCCAAGCGCCTGAGCGCTGATCCAACTTGCATCGCTGCACCGGCGATCCGCCATTTTTTGCCCTGCAAACTGTGGCAGGTAGGATCACCTGGTTTTTTGGCTGGGCGAGGGCCTTTTTTCAGAGGCCCGCTTCTTGCTTTCAGTGCTAGGCTGTCCTTTGACTCGGGGTTCTGGAGACTAACTCCGGTAGGACGCCATGGAAATCAAGCAGCAACTCCGCCTGTCGCAGAGCCTCGTAATGACGCCACAGCTGCAGCAGGCGATCCGCCTACTCCAGCTCTCGCGTTTGGAGCTCGTCGACGAAGTTCGTAAGGAACTCGACAACAACCCGGTCCTGTCTGACGAAGAGCCAGCGGAGCGTATCCGTAACTCGCCCGGTGAAGTGCGCACCATCTCCGAGCATGGCGGCGGGGTCGAGGTCCCGGAGTACCAACGCCCGGAAGCCAAGGCCACGGAAAAGGCCACGCGCGAGGTGGACTGGGAGAAGTTCCTGGAGAACCGCACGCAGCAGCAGGCGCCCTCGGCGACCGGTCGCAGCGGTTTCGAAGATCTGCCGCCGATCGAGCAGAACCTGACCAAGCCCGGCAACCTGCAGGAGCACCTTTTGTGGCAACTGCAGATGAGTGACTTCGCCGAATCCGAGCGGCGCTTCGCCGAGCTGATCATCGGGAATCTCGACGAAAAGGGATATTTGGACCTCGAGGGCATCGAGCGCCCCGACGGCACGCGCACGCCGGATCTGACCATCGAGGACATCGCCGCCGAAGCCGAGCTCAATCCTGAAGATGCGCCGCTCGTCCTCGAGATGATTCAGGCGTTCGACCCAGTTGGCGTCGCGGCGCGTGACCTGCGCGAATGCTTACTGATTCAAGCCAAGGTCGCCGGCTACGAAGACGGCGACCCCGAGCTCGAAATCATCAAGCACCACCTGCATCACCTCGAAAAGCACAATTACCAAGCCATCGTGCGCGAGATGAAAATCTCGCTCGAAGAGGTGTACGAGGCGGCCAAGACGATTCAAGAGTTCGAGAGCCGGCCCGCCCGTAATTTCACGGACACGGACGACCGAACGATTGGCATCACGCCGGACGTTTACGTGATCAAGGACGAGGACGAGTTCGTCGTGCTCGACAACGATCGCGGCGTACAACGCTTGTTCATCAATGAAGCGCTGACCAAGCGCTTGATGAAAGATCCGACGGCCAAAGAGTTCATCGGCGAGAAGCTGCGCAACGCACAGTGGCTGATCCGCGCGATCGAACAGCGCCGCAAGACGATTATCCGAGTCGCCGAGTGCATCGTCGAGAAGCAACGCGAATTCTTCGAGAAGGGCGTGGCTTACCTCAAACCGATGATCTTGCGTGACGTGGCCGAAGCCGTGGGCATGCACGAGTCCACCATTTCGCGCGTCACGACCAACAAGTACATGCACACCCCGCAAGGCTTGTTCGAACTCAAGTACTTCTTCAACTCGAGCATTCGCCGGGTGGCCAATGAAGACATCGCGAGTGAGAGCGTGAAGCAGGCGATCAAGACCTTGATCGATCAAGAGGACAAGGCGAACCCCGTCAGCGACCAAGCCATCGTCGAGATGCTCGAGAAGAACGAGGGTATCAAGATCGCGCGCCGGACGGTGGCAAAGTATCGCGAGATGTTGGGCATCCTGGCCTCGTCCAAGCGCAAACGCCTATTTTGAGTTTTCGGCAGCTCGGGGCTTAAGTTTCCAAGTTCGATTTGGGGGCGGCTCGCGCGTCGCGGTCCGCCTTTCGAGGGTGATCCGGGCCGACCCGCGGCCTTGGCGGGAATGCGCGAAACGCCGCCCAGAAGGGCCTAGGCACTCGCTTCCGGTGTGACAGTTCGGCTAAACTGACGCGGAAGGCCCCCAAAGCCCAGGAGAGACATGATCAGCATCACCTTTCGCCACGTGGATTCGAGCGACGCCCTCAAACGCTACTCTGAGGAGAAGATCCAGAAGCTGCAGAAGTTTCTTCGACAACCCATGACCGCGAAGGTGACCCTGTCCGTGGACGGCTTGAAGCAGATGGCGGAAGTGCGCATCTCCAGCGGCGGCGAACACCACGAAGCCAAAGAAGCAACCAACGACATGTACGCGTCGATCGACGTCGTGCTCGGTAAGCTCGAGCGCCAGATCCGCAGTCAGCATGGTGCAGCGAAAGCCAAGGCCAAAGGTGGAGAGAGCGTGCGCAAAGCACCCGCCACTCGTGTTCCGGATCTCGAGGTCGACGCGCCCCGCACGAAGAGCGCCGCCAAAGTCGTGAAGAAGGCTGCCAAGAAGCGCGTGGCGAAAGCCAAGCGCTGAGCGCAGCACGGACGCCCCATGCGACTCTGTGACATTCTTACAATCGATCGCATCATCGTCGATGCGGACGGCTCGCAGATCCCGAACAAGGACGCGGCGCTGAAAAAGCTGGCTGAGCTCTTGTCGCCAGCAGTCTCCGTTCCGCAAGCGGAAGTGGAAGACTTGCTGATGGAGCGCGAGCGCCTACAAAGCACTGGCATCGGCGATGGCGTGGCGATTCCTCACACCGCACTGGATCACGCGGAGCAGCAAGCCTCCGCGTTGATCTTGTGCTCGCGCGGCGTCGATTTCGACGCCATCGACGGCAAGCGCGTGCACATCGTGTTCGGGGTCGTTGGGCCGAAGCGCGCGACGGGTGAGCACTTGCGCACCCTCGCGCGCATCTCGCGCTTGCTGCGCGACGATCACACACGCGCGCGCATGATCTCCGCAGCAAGCCGTGAAGAAGTGTACGGCCTCATCGCAGCTCACGACGCGAGCGAGAAATAGTCGTGTACTCGGAGCCCCCGTCACTGCTTCCGCACGGGGTGAGTGTCCGCGCTCTGCTCGACGACTCCGCGCTCGGCTTGAACGTGCGCTTGGTCGGCGGAGCCGCCGGTCTGGGCCGTGAGATTCGGCACCCGCGCATTCAGAAGTCGGGCTTGGCGCTCGTCGGCCATGTCCACGGCGTGGTCCCGAGCCGTATTCAGGTGCTGGGTGAAACCGAGCTCAGCTATGCGGAGTCGTTGTCGCCCGAGCAGCAGCAGCGCGCAGCGGAGGTGTTTTTCTCGCTGGGCGTTTGCTGCGTGATGGTCACGCGCGGCGTCGATCCGCCGCGCGCCTTCTGTGAGGCCGCAGAACGCACGGCGACGCCGCTCGTCGTCTGCGCCGAGCGCTCGTCACAGGTCATTACCGCAGTCCACACGTTGCTCGACGAGCAGCTCGCGCCGCGCGCACGCATCCACGGCGTGCTGGTCGATGTGTTCGAGGTCGGCGTATTGCTGCTCGGCAAGAGCGGCATCGGCAAGAGCGAGTGCGCGCTGGAGCTCGTGATGCGCGGGCATCGCTTGGTCGCCGACGACGTCATCGAATGTGATTTTCGCCCGCCGGCGATGGTCTTCGGGCAACCCGCCGCGCTGCTTCGCCACCACATCGAGGTGCGCGGTCTGGGCATCCTCAACATCAAAGATCTGTTCGGCGTGACGGCGATTCGCGAGCGTAAGCGGCTCGACTTGATCGTCGAGCTGCAGCTCTGGCAATCGGACGCCCCTTACGACCGAATTGGCTTGGAAGATCGACACCGCGAACTGCTCGGCGTGCCGATCCGTGAAGTGGTTTTACCCGTGCGTCCGGGCCGTAATATGAGCTCGATCATCGAGATTGCCGCGCGCAACGAGCTCTTGCGGCAGGCCGGACATCACCCGGCTCGCGAGTTCGTGGAGCGCGTCGAGAAGGGCTTGCTTCGGCCGGAAGAGCCGGAAGAGCGCATGCATCGCTCACCCAGTGGTTCTTTCCGTTTCATTACGTCGACCCCCAACGAGAGTTCGGCACCGCCGCCCGTCATCCCGGAGCGCAGCCGATGAGCGATTCGGTGCGCACCTTGGTCGTGGTCGTGACCGGCGTCAGCGGCGCTGGCAAGTCAACCGCGGTGCACGCGCTGGAAGATCTCGGCTTCTTCTGCGTCGACAATTTGCCGACGCCGGTAATGAAGAGCACGCTGGAGGCGTTTGCCACGGTCGGCGTGCGACGAATCGCGATCGGCATCGACGTGCGAGTGCGCGGCTTCTTGGATGCAGCGGCCGCCGCTCTCGAATCGCTGCAGGTCCCCGGCGAACGTGAACTGTCGGTGCTGTTTTTGGACGCATCCGACGAGGCGCTGCTACGCCGCTTCTCGAGCACGCGTCGCCCACACCCGCTCAGCACCACACTCGAGCCCGGGAGTGAACGCGCGGCCACGGCGCTTTTGGACGGCATTCGCATCGAACGCGAGTTGCTCATGCCACTGCGTAGCCGCGCCACGTTGGTGCTCGACACCACGCGGCTCAGCGTGCACGAGTTGCGGCGAGAGGTGACGGCGCATTTCGGTCCCGGAGGCGGCCGTGGCCAACACATGCGCACGCGTTTCGTGTCCTTCGGTTTCAAATTCGGCACACCGGTCGACGCCGACCTACTGTTCGACGTGCGCTTCTTGGAAAATCCGTATTTCGTGCCCGCGCTTCGAGATCTTTCGGGCTGCACGCAGCCCGTGAAGGACTTCGTGCTGTCCCAGGGGGATTGTCGTGGGTTTCTCGAGCGCGTCGCGGCACTACTCGAATTTTGTCTGCCCCGTTTCGAACGCGAGGGGAAAAGTTACCTCACCGTAGCCATCGGGTGCACCGGCGGCAGGCATCGTTCGGTGGTGGTCACCGACGAACTTGCAACACGTCTGCGCAAACCCGACGGCGTTTCGATTGACGTCGTGCACCGCGACGTCGATCGCGTTCGGATGACGGGCCCGGGCGCGGATCCCGACCATTCGACCGCATCCGCCACAGCTTCCGCCACCCAATCGACTGGAGCAAGTCTGCCATGAGTATTTCGCGTGGAACGTTCGAGGTGCGAAACAAGCTCGGGCTGCACGCCCGGGCCGCGACCAAGCTGGTTCAACTCGCTTCGAAGTATCCGTGTGATATCTTGGTCAGTCGCGCAGGGCAGGCGGCCAACGCCAAGAGTGTCATGGGCGTGTTGCTGCTGTGCGGCTCGAAGGGCACCAAGTTGGATATCGAGGCCACCGGCGAGAATGCCGCGGAGGCCGTGCTCAAGCTCGGGGAACTCATCAACGACCGATTTGGAGAAGACGAATAGCACCCATGAGGTTAGACGGTTGGAGCATGCTTCAGAGCGGTGCCGCTCTGGTGCTCGATGGCATCGCCGGTTCGGCCGGCTATGCGATCGGCCATGTCGTAATCGTCGACACGCGTCGCTCGGGTATCGTTCGCCGTCATATCGTACTCGACGCCGCCGCTGAGGAACTCGAGCGCTTCGACCATGCAGTGGCACTTTCGGCCGGCGAGCTGCGCACCGTGCTCGCGGCCAAACAGGGCGCGGCCAGCCGTGCCGAAACCTCGATTCTCGAAGCCTACGTGCTGATGCTCGAAGACGAGACTCTGCGCGAAGCCGTCGACAACAAGATCAAAGGTTCACTGATTTGCGCCGAGTGGGCGCTCGACCTCGCGGTGGCTGATATGTCCGCGGTCTTGCGTCAAAGCGGCGATCCCTACCTCGCCGAGCGCAGCCACGATTTCGAGTTCGTCGAGGATCGCCTGCTGCGCACCATGGCCGGTCAGCAGGGCGCGGTGGTGCTGCCCAAGGACGGCACGCCCAGCGTGCTCGTCGCGCATGACCTATCGCCCGCAGAGACCGCGGGTTTGACGAAAGAGCGAGTGCTCGCGATCGTCACCGAGGTCGGCACGCGCACGAGCCACACCGCGATTTTGGCGCGCGCGTTGGAGATCCCTGCCGTGGTCGGCGTGCCGAACATGCTCTCGCGCGTCGGCTCGGGTGACGTCATCGTCGTGGATGGCGTGCACGGTCAAGTCGCGATCACGCCGAGTGAGACGTTGATCGCGGAAACCAACGCCCGCGCGGGTCGCTTCAGCGAGATCGCGCGCCACCGTCGTGAAGCGCGCGATCGACCGATCCGCACGCGCTGCGGCCAAACCGTCGAGCTCCGCGCCAATATCGAGCTGCCTTCGGAAGCCGAGGGAGCGCTCGAACAGGGCGCGCGCGGCATCGGCCTATACCGCACCGAGTTCTTGTACCTCGATCGCAGCGAGCCTCCGAGCGAAGACGAGCAGTATGAAACCTACCGGCGTGTCGTGGAGGTGCTCGCGCCGCTCCCGGTCACGCTGCGAACCTTCGATATCGGCGGCGACAAGTTCGCCTCCGTCTTCCAAGTTCCCTCGGAGATGAACCCGGCGCTCGGCTTGCGCGCGGTGCGCCTCGGGCTCGCCCGTCAGGACATCTTCCTCACGCAGCTGCGGGCGATGGTGCGCGCTTCCGCACATGGCCAAATGCGCGTGATGGTGCCGATGATCGCCTCGATGGGTGAGTGGCGCCAGGTCCGCTCGCTATTTGCGCGCGCCGTGGGTGAGGTCGAGGCGAGGGGACAAGCCCGCAGCCCCCACATCCCACTCGGCATGATGGTCGAAGTGCCGTCGGCTGCCGTACTGGCCGACGAATTCGCGATCGAAACCGAGTTCATGAGCATCGGTACCAATGATTTGGTGCAGTACACCTTGGCCGTGGACCGTTCGAGCCCGGAGCTCGCGTACCTGGCCTCGTTCTACGATCCGGCGATTTTGCGTCTCGTGCGCATGGTGATCCAGGCCGGCAAGCAGCGCTCGAGGCCGGTCTTGGTTTGCGGCGCGATGGCCAGCGATCCGCTGGCCGCGATCTTGCTGGTTGGCATGGGCTTGCGCGAGCTCAGCATGGAGGCCGCCGCGATCCCCGAGATTCGCGAAGCCGTGGGCAGCGTGACCGTCGCCGAAGCAGAAGAAGTGGCTCGCAGCTGCTTCAATGCCGAAAGCGCGGGCGAAATCGAACGAATTTTGCATGAACGGTTCGCCGAGCGCTTGGACGTTGGATAACGACCACTAGAAGCAACTGACGCGCGGGCTGACCGACACGGGTCAGATGATGCGCTGGTTGGCTTTGATTTTGGGGGTCGCCTCGTGGCTGCTCGGGTGCGAAGCGCCGGACGCCGCGGGGCCACGTGAGGCGGGGCCGACGACCTTGGTCCTGATCCACACGGCGGATCTTCACTCTCATCTCTTTCCGGAGCGGCAATTGATCAGCGGTCTCGACGCCGCGCGGGGTCTCGGGCCGAGCGGCGAACTCAGTGAAGTCGGCGGCTTCGCGCGGATCGCCCGCGTGGTTCGTGAAATCCGCGCAGGTGCGCGCCACAGCTTGTTGTTGGATAGCGGTGATTTGGTGGAAGGCACAGCCGCATTCACCGAGTTCGGTGGTGAACCGGAGCTGCGCGCGTTCAGCGCGTTGGGCCTGGGCGCGGCCGCTCTCGGCAATCACGATCTGTCGTCGGGCGCAGAAGCGTTTGCCGAACAGCACCGGCAGTTCGCCGAGTTCCCGGTGCTCGCGAGCAACATCGCGGACAACGGCTCCGAGCTCGCCTCGGCACTGACCAAGAGCGTCGTGCTCGACGCACAGGGCGTCAGAGTCGGGGTGATCGGCGTTGCCAACCCGAATAGTCCGAGCGGCTTGGCGCGCGACGATAACCCTTACGGTATATATTTGCTGCCGCTCGCTCGCGCGGTTCAAGACGAGATCGATCGCTTGCGCCCCGAGGTCGACGTGCTCGTCGCGTTGAGCCACCTCGGGCTCGACGGCGATCAGCGGCTGATCAGCGGCACCACCGGGCTCGATGTCGTGCTCGGCGGACACCAACACCTGACACTCGACGACGCGCTCGAGCGTTCGGATTGCGGCGCCGCGTTGCAATCCGAACGCGATTGTCTGCCGCGAAGGGTCATCCTCGTTCATTCAGGTGCCCTGGGTCGCTACGTCGGTGAGCTCGATTTGAAGCTCGTTCCGGCCTCGGAGGCAGACGCAACCGAGCGCGCGCGAGCCACTCTGTATCCGCTGGCCATCGCGTCCGCGGAACACTCCCTCATCGCCGTTTCAGCGGATGTCGCCGACGATCCCGCGATGGCTGAATTGCTTCGGCCGTACCGCGAACGTCTCGACGACGCAGGCTTCGACACGCCCGTGGCATTCGCGCTCGGCCCGATCGAACGCTATGCCGCAAACGGCGCCGACTCCGCGCTCGGCGATCTGGTGACGGATGTACTCCGCGCGAAGACCGGCGCCGACTTCGCGCTGATCAACGCGACCGGGATTCGCGCCGATCTCCCGCCCGGTGAGCTCACGCGCGCGGCGTTCGCGGCGGCCCTCCCGTTTGATGACGAGCTCACCGAGCTCACGCTCAGCGGCGCGCAGTTACGCGCGCTGTTCGATCAGCAAGCGCGCGTCGCGAGTGAACGCGAATGCCAAACGCCGATTCAAGTTTCGGGGCTCGAGGTTACCTTCGAGTGTTCAGGTGCTGCATCGACGGCGACCGCGCGCATCGCGAGTTCCGGGAGAGACCTCCGTTCGAATGACACGTGCACTGTGGTCACCAGCGCTTACCTGGCGGAGGGGGCTAGCGGCTTCGAGCTCCTCAAGGAAGCGAGCGGGCGCCGAGACCTCGCTTTTGACCCATTGCAGGTCGTGCTCGACTCAGTGTCGGCTTGGCCGAGCTGTCCGCAATCGCCCTTGCCCTGCCTCGACCCATCCAGAATACGCGATCACCGCATCGTCATTCAGCGGCCATGAGCGCCCGGGGCGAGCGGCCTGTTGGCCAAATTTCAGCCGTTCAGATGGACACTTCCGCCAAATTTAGCGCAAACCGCGTTGGTCGGCCGATTGACCCAGTAGCAACCAGGGTGCCGCCGCAAGGGTTGACCCACGAAAGACTGCGCGTATAGTGTCGCGCGCCGTTGAAACAGACGGCTATTCGCAGAAAGTTAGAAAGATGCCTCAGGACGCGGACGTCAAAAAAGACGTAATTTCCAAATATCGTTTGCACGACTCTGACACCGGTTCGTCGGAAGTGCAGGTTGCTCTGCTCAGTCAGCGGATTGAGTATCTGACGGAGCATTTCAAGACGCACAAGAAGGACCACCACTCCCGCCGCGGGCTGCTCAAGCTCGTCGGGCAGCGGCGTCGCCTTCTCGATTACCTGAAGCGCTCGAACATCGAGCGTTACCGCACGGTCGTAAGTTCGCTGAACCTACGCAAGTAGTCGAAAAGCCCTCTCAATCTGCGCGAAAGGTAAGTAGCGCAGGGTGAGAGGGCTTCGTCTTTTGTTCCCGAACGCGAGGAGCCTCTCCTTCGACTTCGCTTCGTGTCCCGAACCCCCGCTCCCTCACCGAGCAGCAGGTTCGAGCCAGGAATCGAGGCTGAAGATCGGGCGCTCGCCTTCGGCGTCTACCGCACGTAGCGGCACCATGCGCCAGGGGGCGCAAAACCCATGTTTGTTCGTGAATCCGTTAATATCGGCGGTCGTCTGCTCACTTTCGAGACAGGTCGTCTGGCCAAGCTCGCCCACGGCGCAGTGCTCGTTACTTTCGGTGAAAGCGTCGTGCTCGTCACCGCCGTCTCGAGTGAAGAGCGTCCGGGCCTCGATTTCTTCCCTCTGACTTGTGAGTACGTCGAAAAGACGTACGCCGCCGGCAAAATCCCGGGTGGCTTCTTCAAGCGTGAAGGCCGTCTGCGTGACTACGAAGTGCTCACCTCGCGCTTGATGGATCGTCCGCTGCGCCCCTTGTTTCCCAAGGGCTTCAAGAAGGACACCCAGATCATCGCCACCGTGCTCAGCGCGGATAAGGTGAACCCGACCGACGTGCTCGCCATGACCGGCGCGAGCGCGGCGCTCCACATCTCCGACATTCCGTGGGCCGGCCCCATCGTCGGCATTCGCGTGGCGCGCGTCGACGGTGAGCTGCTCGTTTACCCGACGTTCGACCAAGCCGCGTCTGCGGACCTCGATATCACGGTCGCCGTCAGCAAAGACGCGATCATGATGGTCGAAGGCGGCGCGGATGAATGCAACGAAAAGGAATTGATCGATGCGCTGTTCTTCGCGCACGAGCAAGCTCAACCGATCCTCGCGCTGATCGAAAAGATGCGCGCTGCCGTCGGCAAGCCGAAGCGCGAGTTCGTCTCGCCGACGATCGACGAAGCCCTCGCCAAGCGCGTGGCCGCGCTCGCCGACGCCGACCTCGGCGCGGCCAGCGTGATCAAGGAAAAGAAGAAGCGTTACGAGCAGTACGCCGTCATCAAGAAGGCGGTCGTCGAGAAGCTGACCGAAGAGCTCGGCGCTGAAGCGTTCTTGGCCTCGGAGAAGCTGATCAAGGCCGAAATCGAGCATCGCAAAGCCGAGGTCGTGCGCACGATGGTGCTCGACACCGGCAAGCGCATCGACGGTCGCGACGGCAAGACCATCCGTCCGATCAGCTGTGAAGTGGGGCTCTTGCCCCGCGTGCACGGCTCGGCACTGTTCCAACGCGGCGAAACGCAAGCCATCGTCACCGCCACCTTGGGCACCTCGACCGACGAACAGAAGATCGACGCGCTCACCGGTGAATCGTGGAAGCGCTTCATGCTCCACTACAACTTCCCGCCCTTCAGCACGGGTGAAACCAAGCCGATGCGCGGCCCAGGTCGTCGTGAAGTCGGTCACGGTGCGCTCGCCGAACGCGCCGTGCAACGCCTGATCCCCACGCACGACGAATTCCCGTACACCATTCGCATCGTCAGCGAGATCCTCGAGTCGAACGGCTCGAGCTCGATGGCGTCGGTGTGCGGCGCCTCGCTCAGCTTGATGGATTGCGGCGTTCCGCTGCGACGTCCGGTTGCGGGCATCGCCATGGGCTTGATCGCCGAAGGCAACCGCTTCGCGATCTTGAGCGACATTTTGGGTGATGAGGATCACCTCGGTGACATGGACTTCAAGGTCTGCGGCACCGAGAAGGGCATCACTGCCATTCAGATGGACATCAAGATCGCCGGCCTTGGTCGCTCGGTGATGGAAACCGCGCTGGAGCAGGCGCGTGAAGGCCGCCTGCACATCCTCGGCCGCATGCACGAAACGCTGCCCACGGCGCGCAACGAGATCAACCGCCATGCGCCGCGCATCACCACGGTCAAGGTGAAGCCGGACCAGATCCGCATCATCATCGGCCCGGGCGGCAAGACCATCAAAGGCATCGTCGATCAGACGGGCTGCGCGGTGGACGTGAAAGACGATGGCACGGTGTCGATCGCGAGCTCCGATTCGGAAGCGGTGAAGCGCGCGTTGTCGATCATCGAAGGCCTCACGGCCGAGCCGGAAGTTGGCCGCGTCTATCACGGCGTCGTGAAGCGCTTGGTCGACTTCGGCGCCTTCGTCGAAATCCTACCGAACAACGAAGCGCTGCTGCACGTGTCCGAAATCGCGCACGAACGCATCGATTCGCCCGCGGACGTCTTGAAAGAAGGCGAAGAGATCGACGTCAAGGTGATCAGCGTCGAACGTGACGGCAAGATCCGCCTGACGCGCCGCGAACTCTTGCCCTTGCCCGAGGGTGAAGAAGGCGAAGCCGCCAAGGAGCGCATCGCGCGCTCCCGCGAAGCCGGCCCGCCCCAACGCGGCCCGCGCCGCGACGGCCCTGGTGGCGGCGGTGATCGCGGCGGCCGAGGCGGCGATCGCGGCCCACGCCGTCGCTGAGCTCTAACCGCATAGCGACGATTGAACGGCCGAGACGCAAGTCTCGGCCGTTCGGCGTTTTGTGCGACTCGATCCGGGGTCAGGTCAAAAGTGACCGCCATTTCTGGCCTCACTCCGGGTCGGGTCTATGCTCGCGGCAATGCCTCGTTACGCAGCCTTCCTCCGCGGAGTGAGTCCGATGAATCTCAAGATGCCGGCGTTGAAAGCTGCGCTCGAAGACGCGGGGTTCACGGACGTGAAGACGCTGCTCTCGAGTGGCAACGTCGTGTTTGCGGGACGACGCGCGACGGATGTCGTGATCGAGAAGAAGATCGAAACGGCGCTCGAGAAGAATGTGGGCAAGAAGTTCGGCACGATCGTGCGTTCGATCGAGGAGCTGGACGAACTGCTCGCAGAAGACCCTTATCGAGAGTTTCGGTTGCCGGCGGGCTCCAAGAAGGTGGTCACGTTCTTGCGAGGCAAGCCCGAAGCGAAGCTCAAGTTGCCGCCCGCGCTCGACGGCGCGCGGATCTGGACCGTGCGCGGTCGCGACGCGCTGAGCTCCTATGTGCGCAGCGACAAGGGCCCGGTATTCATGACGTTGCTCGAAAAGACCTTCGGCAAGGACGTGACCACGCGGACGTGGGACACGGTGCAAAAGGTCGCGCGCGCGGGCGCGGAGTAGTCAGTTCACCACTTGCCGGTGTTGGGCATCGTTGACCAGGGCTCTTGCGGCGGCAGCGCGTCGCCCGCTTGCAAGAGCTCGATCGAGATTTGATCGGGCGAGCGAACGAACGCCATGTGGCCATCGCGCGGTGGGCGATTGATCGTCACGCCTGCGTCCATCAGCTTCTGGCAGATCTCGTAGATGTTTTCGACGCGATAGGCGAGGTGCCCGAAGTTGCGTCCGCCGGTCAGCGTTTCGGGATCCCAATTATAGGTCAGCTCGACCTGCGCGGAGTCGTCACCGGGGGCGGCCAAGAACACCAGCGTGAAGCGGCCCTTTTCATGTTCGGTGCGGCGCAGTTCACGGAGACCGAGCGCGCCGACGTAGAACGCGAGCGATGCTTCCAGGTTTTCGACGCGGACCATGGTGTGCAGGTATTTCATCTGGGAGCTCCCCCGAAAAGGGTGCGGACGAGCCGTGCGGTGAACGTTCGACGTTACACGATGCGCAGGGCACGCCCCACCAAAACCTCATTGTGGGAACCCGTGCGGTAACCCCCGAGGTCTAGCGTAATATACTGGAAACCGTGCTTTTTCCCAGCGGCGACTGCGGCTTCACGCACGCCTGGGGCGAGCATGAGCTCGAGTTCGGCCAATGCGACTTCGATGCGCGCGATCTTGTCGTGCCAGCGCACGCGCAATTGGCGAAAGCCGAGCGCTTTGAGATCGGCTTCGAGCCCACCGATTTGCGCCAAGCGCTCGGTGGTGACGCTCGTGCCGTACGGGATGCGGCTCGAGAGGCACGCGGCCGCAGGTTTGTCCCAAACGTCCATGCCGATCGCGAGCGCGGCGGCGCGGACGTCAGTCTTGGTCATGCCCGCTTCCACGAGCGGGCTGCGCGCGCCGGCGTTTTTTGCGGCCTCGAGCCCGGGGCGATAGTCACCGAGATCGTCGCGATTGGTCCCATTGACCACCACTGCGAGCTGCCATTCACGGCGCTTGGCCTCGGCAATATCGTACAACTCCGACTTGCAGTGGAAGCAGCGATCGGGTCCGTTTTGCACGTAGCCCGGGCGTTCGAGCTCGTGGGACTCGACGAAGCGGTGCTCGGCGCCGAGCTTCAGCGCGATGCGCGCGGCGTCCGCTTTTTCGCTTTCGGACAAGCTGGGGCTGACTGCGGTCATGCCGACCGCGCGCGGTCCGAGCTCGGCGTGGGCAACGGCCAACACGAACGCGCTGTCGATTCCGCCGGAGTAGCAAACGAGCACGGAGCCCGAATCGCGCAGGATTTGGCGTAGAGCATCGAGTTGCTGCAGGGTCGTGGGCGAGGGCGCGGTCAGAGCGGCAGTCACTCTCGAGTCATACCATTTCGCCGGCCAATGGCCGCTGCTCGGCAAGCCGTCGGAATGCGGGGCAGAAAAGTCGCCGAAAGCTTGCTAGTTTCCTGGGCATGGCAGCGACTTTCTGGGCACGCGGTGTGTCGATCTTGGTGTTGGGCGCGTTGTCTCTCACGGGCGAGCTTTCGCGCGCCGCGGATCCGCCGAAGGAACGCTATTACTTCGAGCTCAAGGCAATCACGCCGAAGCCCGAGCTGAAAGCCGATGCGCTGAAAATGGCCACGCCGCGCGTGTTGGCAGAGCTCAAAAAGGCTTTCGCGCATCATCCGCAGATCGTGGCCGCGCTGGAGGGCGCGCCGGATCCGAAAGCGGATCCGGATGGTTATCGCCAATACCTCGAGAAATCACACATCGCCGGAGCGTTTGCGGTCAACGTCGAGCTGACGGACGCGACCGAGGGGAGCGCGCCGGCGCCGGACAAACCGGGCGCTCAGGAGCACGAGACTCGGCTCGCGTTGCGCATGCTCGGCACGCGGATCCCTGACGATACGTTGGGCTTCACGGGTCATGGCAAGGCGGGCGCGAAGGGCGAGGGCCCCAAGGCCTCCGAGCGCGAGCGCCAAGAGACGTGGGATCAGTTGAGCGAGCTGGCGGTGTCGAAGGCGATCCAGACCGCGCTCGACGAGCTCACCCTCGCCGCCAAGACCAAACCGAAACCCAAATACAAGCCCAAGCCGGCCAGCAGTGCTGCACCCACCCCAGCGCATTGACTAGAATTGTCGCTGAGTTGGAGCGATTGCTGGGACATTGAATGTCCCAGGCTTGGGTTAGGATCACTGGCATCGGGGTCGAGAGCTGTTATTATGTTCAGTAACAGATGGCGCTTCCCGCACACCTCCTCGAACGCTTGCCTGCCGCTTCTTTGCGAGAGCATGGGGTCAGCATTGGCTCAGGAGCCGGCCAGCCGTTCTCGGCGGATGAGCCTGGAGCTTTCTCCCTCGGGGTCGAGGCGCTCAATCGGGTTTTGCCCGACCATGGCCTGCCTCGCGGCGCGGTCATCGAGCTCAGTGTTCACGGGGGCTCTGCACTAGGCACCAGTTTGGGTTTGGCCGCCTGCCGCGCGGCCCAGCAAGCCGCTGTCGCACGCGGCGGGAGCGTGCCCTGGTGCGCCTTCCTCGACCCATCGAGTACGTTGTATGGCCCGGGCGTGGCTGCTGCGGGGGTCGAGCTCGATCGCTTGCTCGTGGTGCGTCCGCCGATCGAGGCGCTCAGCCGCGTCGCTCTGCGCATTGTGGAATCCGGCGCGTGTGCGGTGACCATCGTCGATCTGTTGGGCGTGCCGGGTAAGTCCTTGTCGATCAATCTCACGGCTTGGCTGCGCGTCGTGCGCCGCTTGGCCATGGGGGTGGATGGCACGCCCAATAGCGTGATCTTACTGACGGATGCTGCTGAGCAGCGCCCGCTGCCGTTGCCCGTAGCCCAACGCATCGAGCTCGAGCGCCCGAGTGAGGGCAAGCTCAGCGTGCGTGTCGTGAAAGACAAGAATGGCCGTGTCTCTTCGCCGCGCTCCATCGCTTGGGTTCGCACGGGCCCGGCTTGGAAGAGTGACGAACAGACTCGAAGTCCTGTCCGGGAGCTGACCAATGTCCGTCGCCTCGCTTGAACGCGCAGTCCCCACCCAGCCAGAACGGCGCGTGCTCGCTCTGGTGCTGCCCGAACTTCTGTGTGAACTAGCAGAAAAACGGCTGCTTTGGGGCTTACAGCGCAGCAAGGTCAAGCCCCCCTTGGGAGTGGTGTTGCTGGCCAATGCCGAGGCCAAATCCAAGCAACCAGACGGCGCCGATCCCAAGCTGATTGACGCCACAGCCAAGTTGAGCGCCGTGAACGAGAGCGCCAAGCGCTACGGCGTGCGTGCTGGGCAAACCATCGCTGAAGCCTGTGCGCTCGTCGCCAACTTGGTCGTGCGCGAGGTCAGCCAGGCAGAGGTGCTTTCGACCTTGAGCTGTATTGCCGAGGTGGGGCTCAGCCTGGGCACCACTGTTTCGGTGGAAGCGCCGGACACCGTGTGCGTCGATATTACTGGGTCGGCCCATTTGCAGGGTGGGGAGCTCGCGCTGGGCTGTGAGTTTGCCAACCGCGTGCGGGCCATGGGCCATTCGGTGCGCGTGGCGATTTCTGACGGGCCGCGGTTGGCCGGCGCTTTCGCGCATTGGTTTTCGCCCAGCGCCGCCGATCCGGAAGATCGCGGGGTGTGCTTGGTGCCTTCAGAGCACACGACGCAAGCATTTGCGGCATTGCCGATCAACGCGTTGCCGATTTCGGAAGACACTGCGGGTTGGTTCGTGCGCCTGGGCGTGTTCACGATTGGTGAGCTGAGCGCATTGCCTCGCCAAGCTTTGGGTAGCCGTCTGGGTGATGCCGCGGCCAGCGTGACCGAGCTGTGCGCCGGTCGCGATCGCGCGCCGCTCATCGCCTTCACGCCCGAGCGCACGATCACCGAAAGCAGCTCTTGGGATGACCCCGTCACGGGCACGGAGCCGTTGTCGTTCGTACTCGGTGGGCTCGTATCACGCGTCAGCGCGCGCCTGACCGGTCGCGGTGAAGCCGCGCAATCGCTCTTGCTCACGATCGCGTATGATCCGGCAATTGCGCGCTTTCGTGGCGAAAAGACCGAGCTCACGCTGCGCTTCAAACTGGCGACTCCGCTGCACCGGGCTGAGGAGCTGCGGCGTGTACTGAGTGCGCGGTTGAGCCGCAGCAAGCTCGGCGCGCCGTCGCTCAGCATGAGTCTCTCCGTACCCAAGTTGGTTCCTGCCGTTGCGCGCCAATTGGAGCTCGCGCAGGTGCTCAGCGGTGCCACCGTCAGTATCGCCGCTGACAATGAGATCCCCGTGCTCATCGCCGAGCTTTCCGCCGAGCTGGGTGAAGAGCAGGTGGGCACCCTCAAGCTGTGCGACTCACATCGCCCGGAAGCGAAAAGCAAGCTCAGTCCCGCTCAGCTCGAGTCTCCTGATCGCACCTCGCAGAAGCCCCGCTTACGCAAGACAGAGCCCTCATTCGCCGAGTTGCCCGGTGCTCCCACTCGTCTTTTGCCGGAGCCCTGTGAGCTGCATGGCCCACTTCGCGTTGGCTCTAGTCTTGCCATCGATCGCAGCCTGTACACCATCGAGCATCTCCGCTTCGAACAACGGCTCGATGCGGTGGAGTGGTGGGGCCAAGCGCCCGTCACCCGTGATTATGTGCGGCTCTGGCTACAAGGCGCTTCCGGCGGCTTCGAAGCGGTCGCCTACGTCGATCGCTCGACGGGCCGGCGTTATTTGCACGCTTTGGCTGATTGAGTTGCTCGAGGGCACAAAGAAGAGGCTCATTTTACGGGGCTTGCAGCAAGTGCCGTAAAATGAGCCGTGCGTCTCGAACGGCTCTAGCGCAAAGACCAGTTGATGGATACTCCGCCCCGTCCAGCCGACGTCAACTACGATGAGAGCCGAATTGCGCCTTTCGATTTGCCCGAATCGCTCCGCTGTCAGGACGGAAGCGCGGTGTTGTCCGCGGCACAATGGTTCGAGAAGCGTCGGCCGGAGCTGCTCTCCCTGTTCAAGACGCACATCTATGGTCGCGTCCCCGCGCGCTGCTCGCTCACAACTCTCGCTCGTCGTAGCGACTCCCTGGCGCTTTCGGGCATGGCAACCCGCTACGAGCTCGATATTCGACTCTGCTCCGAGCACGACGGCGCTCGAGAGCTCGACTTTCGCGTCGCACTTTGGGTACCCAATGACATCTCCGAACCAGTGCCCGCATTCGTGGGGTTAAACTTTTTCGGTAATCACTCGGTTCACGCAGATCCAGGCTTGCAACTTGCTAGAGGTTGGCTGCCGAACCGAGCGGAGTATCACCTCGTCGAGCACACCGCGACCGAAGCGTCCCGCGGTTGTCAAAGCGAGTGCTGGCCGCTTTCCCTGATCGTCTCGCGGGGCTACGCTTTTGCCACGGCGTACGCGGGTGATTGGCACCCCGACCACCCGGACGGCTTCCGAAGCGGTGCGCAAGCGCTCTTCCTCGATCCTGGAACGCGCCCTGCCGCGGACGAATGGGGTGCGATTGGCGCTTGGGCTTGGGGGTTGAGTCACCTGCTCGACGCGCTCGAGCAAGTGCCGGCCGTGAATGCCAAGCGGGTGGCGGTGGTCGGGCATTCCCGGCTTGGTAAAGCGGCATTGTGGGCCGGCGCACTCGATGAACGATTTGCGATGGCCATCTCAAATCAGTCGGGGCGCGGCGGCGCTGCGCTCTCGAGGAGGCGCTTCGGCGAGCTGACGAGGGATTTGAATCGTCGCTTTCCGCACTGGTTCTGCGCAAACTTTCGCCGCTACGACGACCGTGAAGCGGAGCTGCCGGTCGATCAACACCAGCTTCTGGCCTTGCTAGCGCCTCGCCCCGTATACGTCGCGAGCGCGGCGCTGGATTTGTGGGCGGACCCAAAGGGCGAATACCTGGCCTGCCAACACGCGGACGAAGTGTACCGCTTGCTCGGCAAGGGCGGCCTCAGCGTGACTACGCCTGAGCCAGTCATCGGGGACTCACTCGGGGATACCATCGGCTATCACCGGCGCGACGGCGCACACGACATCACTCGCGTGGATTGGGCACACTACCTGGCCTTCGCTGACCGGCATTTTCGGTAAGCAGAGACCTCAGGAGCCTCCCGTGCAGGGCCTTCACGCGCCCGGCTCGCCGCGGTCTCGCTACTTTCAGCTATTTCCGCGCGGGCCCTGCGCGCGCGGAGGTCTTGACAGCCCAAACGACGGCGAGCAATGTCCGCCCGCCCTCGGAGCGTCGAGAGCGTCGCTACCGACGTTCCCTGGGGGACACAGCGTGCGATTTTTGGATGTGAGCGTGGAATGAGTCGCCTTACGGGCAAAGCGTCGCCAAGCTGGCGCTACCGAACGATGAGTGGCGGATGACGACTGCTGGGAGCAACGAACCTTCACCTCGAGCCGGGCAAATGGCGAGCCGTAGGTTCTCGCGGGCGATCGCGCTAGTGAACCGTGTCCGCGGGTGGCTAGTGCCGGTGGTGACGCTTGCTGGGCTCGGCTATTTCGCAAGCCTCATCCAGCCGCAGTTGCCGATCCAGGACTGGTTCATTTGGCGCTACTTGCTGTACTGGCTGATCGCGCTGGTTTGGATGTGCGCCTGCTTCAGCTCGGGCCTAGCGATCTTGCGCCGCGTGCAGCGTTCTCCGCTACCCGTAGTCGAGCAAGTCAGTCTGAGCTTCGCGCTCGGGGTCCTGACTTTCTTCATGCTCATGTTCGTGAGCGGGCTGGCGAAGCTCTACGGGACCGTGTTCTTTTTCGCTCTACCGCTGGTCATGCTCGCAGGCGGTGCGTACCCGACCTTCATCTACTTGCGCCGTCTACGCCGGGGGCTCAAGCGCGCTCGCGCACGCAAGCCCATCTCGGTCGCCATCTGGAGCGCCGCGCTGTGGACCGTCGGCATCATCGCCCTATTTTTGTTTTATCTCCCCGGTCTGGTTCCTGGGCACATCCATTACGACGCTTTTTGGTACCACGTTCCCATCGGGGAGCATTATGCGCGGCTCGGCGGCATCGAGCGACTGCCCGAAGGCTGGTTCCCCGGCGCCATGCCGCACTTGGCGAGCGTCGTCTACGGCTACGCATTTCAGCTCCCTCGCGGGCGTCTGTTCGACTACGTGGAGCTCTGCGCGCACCTCGAGTTCGCCGTCGCTCTGATGATGCTGCCGGGTATTCCGGCGCTGGTTCGACGATTGGCGCCGGGGGCGCGAGCGCACTGGAGTTGGCTCGGATTCTTCACGTTTTTCCCTGGCGTCTATTGGTATGACCTGTACTTCGGCGGCGATCAGTTCGCCGCGCTCTGGTGCGCGCCAATCTGTCTGACCTTGCTGAGGGCATTGCCGAGTCTAGATCGTCGACATGGCGCGCTGTTGGCCGCGATGATCGCCGGAGTCACTCTGACCAAGTACAGCGCGAGTGGGATTCTGATCGGCCCCGCGCTCGCGATCGGCTTGCGCATGTTCTGGTTGGCGCTCCGGGGTCTGATTCGAGATCGCTCCCTGTTAGCAGCGCGTCGCCCGCTCGCCGACGGAGGGCTGATCGGCGCTGCTGTGCTGCTGCTGACCACGCCATTCTGGGCGAAGAATTGGATCTGGTACGGGGATCCGGTCTACCCCCTATTGCACCGTTTCCTTCACGATCGCCCCTGGTCGGCCGATGCGACCATTTGGTTCCGTGACTACACACTCGAGATGCAGAGCTGGCAACCCAAGCCCGGTTGGGAGGGAGTGAAGGAGTCGCTCGCCTCGGGCTTCAATTTCGCATTTAAGCCAGCTGACTTTTCGGCCGCGCCTTTGCGTGGCGCGCTCTTCACGCTGATGTGCGCGACCCTGCCTTTCCTGCGGGCGCGGTGGCGTCTGTGGTGCATCGCCGCAGTGCTGCATCTCGCGGTCATCGGTTGGTACGTGCAGATGCATCAGGACCGCTATTTGATGGCGTTCATGCCCGGCATGGCAGCCGTGGTCGTCGCCGCAGCGATTCTTGCTTGTCGCGTCTCGCTCCCGGCGCGCCTGTCCGTGATCGCGCTATTTGCATTTCACAGCATCTGTGGATTGAAGATCTTCTCGCTCGATACGCCCAATTGGTTCTATCGAGCGCTGCTCGAGTTCATCGTGGAGGCCAGAAACGGTGTCGAGAACGCCGGCATGGGCGGCTTGGCGCGCTGGGATCGACTTTCAAAAACACTCCCGAAAGACGCCAAAGTGCTCGCGCACGCGATGCACGGGCATACAGGCGTCGGGCACCCCTCCGTCTCCGACTATCCCCGTCTTCAGGGCGGCATCGCCTATGGCCGGCTGGATTCACCACGGGCGGTCTACGACAAGCTTCGCAGCATGGGCATCACGCATGTCGTGTGGGAGCTCAATTGGGGTGAAGAAAGCGTCGCTGGCGATCTGCGTTTCTTGGAGTTTGCCGTCAAATACACCGAACAACAGAACTTCGATGGGCTGCGGCTCGGAGCGCTTCCGAGCACACCACCGCCCGGAGTCAGCGGGCCCCAACTGATCGCATACATGGGCTGTGACGGCACCTATGCCGCCGGCCTGTACGAGTTTTCGGCCATGACGGTACCCAATCCACGACGCATTCCGCAACCACCGTATCCGACGCCGCTCGAACCACTGGAGCCGCGCCACGAGGATGCGGCATTGCGGCGAGCGCAATATGCCGTTCTTCACTCAGGCTGCGGATTCACGCAAACCGCGCTCTTGAACCGAGACTTCATCTCCCTCGGCGCGCGCCACGACTTCACACTGTTCGCGCGAAAAGACTCGAATTGAGCTTCGTTCGCCGTGCGATTCGCGGCTTCGAACTCAAACCGTTCGCCGAGGGGTCGCGTGGGCCAGCTCTGCGACGTGGGCGACCGATGGGACCGCACTACTCGGCAGTTGGCTAGGCTTCTCGATGGTAACGTCTATTCGGATGGCGCCCAAGCGCTCCGTGATCTTCGATTTCAGCTCGTCGAGTGTCGATTCCGAGTAGCGCGGGGCCTTTTCGAGCACCAGTTCGAGCAGTTCCGGCGATCGCGGTACGACCTGAAAACGACTGACGGCGTAACCATATTGAGCAAACAACGCTGAAAAGAAACCGAGCGGCACGCGCGCCCCGCTCGGGCCAGAAATCACTCCGCCCGGGCGTCCGCTGACCGAGCCGATGCGCAACAAGCCGCGCGGGTTCGGAAACGAAGCGTCTGCCTCCATGGCAACCGCACGGTCGCCGGTTGCATAGCGAATGAACGGCATGCAGCGGTTGTTCAGATCGGTCACGATCATCTCACCCTCTTCCCCCGGGCGTGCTGGGCGGCCATTCACCAGCAATTCAACGATGTAACCCTCGGCCGCAACGAGCAAGCCATCATGCGATTCGGTCTCGCAGGCGACATCTGAAAACTCGCCGCTCCGGTACAGACTGAAGGCAGGACAACCCAATGCCGATTCGATCGTTTTGCGGGCACTCGGCGACAGCTCTTGACCGTAGCAAAGCACCGCTTTGGGTTGAAACGTGACGCCGCCACGTTGAAGGATGTGCTCGCTCAGTGCCAGCAGCGCCTCTGTCGCGCCTTCGATCAACACCGGCTTGCGCTTCGCCAGCGCGCTCAGGTCGGCTTGCAGCGTTGCATCGTCGAGCGTGAACCCTGGGAGGAGAAGGCGATTCGCCAGCTTGGAGTCGGCCTGTACTCGGGTCGTCTGGGCCGGCGATAGACCGAGGCCCTCATTCCAGAAGCGCGCGGTCGGCTGACCGTAACGATAGCCGGTCCAGTCGCGAAAGCGCAGCGAGGCGCCCCAACGGAACTCGAGTGCGTCGCGATCGGCGAACGTCACGAACGGTTCACCGCTTCTTCCAGACAGGCTCGTCTTCAGCAAGTCACCTTGCGAAACGCCCTCCTGCATGATGTCGAAGTACTGATGACGTCGGACGTCGGCCTTGGTCAAAATAGGGAGTCTGGCCAGGTCCTCGTGGCTGCGAATGTCCTCTGGGTGGAGGCGGCGCTCCTGCATCTTCGCCCGGTAGTAGGGGACACTGCGGTAGACGTGGCGAACCAAACGACGCAGCTTCTCGTCTTGCAGTTCGGCTATCTGCTCCGGCGAGAGCCATTGTGTGCCGCTGAGCGTTTCGTAGTAACCCTCCGCGTTGCGCGCGCGGATCGCGTGGGTACGCGGCAACGCGGCGACAGCGGCGCGAAAGCGGGCAGGGCTGGAGCGTCGTGACGGCGGCTCGTCGAGGCTCTCTCCGGCTTTGCGCAGGAAATTGCGCGCTAGGTCGTGAGGTTCCGTCTTGACGCGGTATTCCCAGAGAGCCGATCCGACATCGACCAAACAACGCGCAGCCGCGCGATACGCGCGCCCCTCGAGGAACGACTGGCCCTGTTTGCGATCCTCGAAGACGGTCTCGATTTCACGGTACGAATAGCCCTTCATGTGGGCTGCCACCATGATGAAGGACTGCCAGTATCCGTAGCTGCCCTTGTACGTGAGCAAATCCTGAATCACTTCGCGGGAGCAGCAAAGAAAGCCGGATTTGTTGTCGCGCAGTGACATCCCGAAGGCGGTATTCAGGATGGTGTTGAAGCCACGGGACAGCGAATAGCGCGGTCCGCGCTCTCGCCCGACCGAGCTCCGCCAGCCCTGCACGACGTCTACGCTGTAGTCGAGCAGCGTGCGGTACAGCCGGAGAATGTCTTCCGGTTGGTACTGCAAGTCCGCGTCGATGATGGCGACGTGCGCGCCGCGCGCGGCGTCCACGCCGGTTCGCCAGGCCCCGGCCATGCCGCGATTCACGCGGTGAAATGCCCCGACCACCCGAGCATCCGCCTGCGAGTGCTCACGGATCACGTTCGCCGTGTTGTCCGACGACGCATCGTCGACGAGCACCAACTCGCCCTGCAGCCCCCCCGTATCGAACATGTGCAGAACACGCTGGGAGAGCTCCGGAATGTTCAATTCTTCATTGAAGCACGGCACGACCACCGAGAGCTCCAAGCTCGGCGACGTTCGTTGGCGTTGGCTGTTGGGCGCTCCGCTCGGGCTGGCGGTCATTTACGGCCTGGATTCTTTCCGCTGCCGGGCGACGGCGAGTAGGAACTGCATCTCTAGGCCTTGCGCGCCCGGACGCTGATCCCGGACTCTTGAATGTCCATGTGTTCGATGCTGAGCCGCTCTTCCGTACACCACTGCTCGACCTCTTCCTTGGTGTGTCGGTGGGCGTGCAACGGATGGTACCAATCGAAGTTGGTGATCACATTGGAGTCCCAATCCATTGTGTCGTTCCAATAACACTTGAACATGTTCCAGTAGATGAAGCGCTGCAGATCTTGCTTGCCCGCTTGAATGCCCAAGATCGGGATGTCCTCTGGAACATCGATGGTGATCTTCATGTCGCTCAGCGCTTTGCCGAACTTGGTGATCGCCTCGGACACCTTCAGGCACTCTTCCGGGCTCATGTGCACGGTTTGCGCGCGAATGTGGTCGTCACAGAACTCACGCACGGGGCCCTTCTTCTTGTAAACGTAGAAGCAAATGTGGCCACCGGACGCCAGCCGCGTCACGAGGTGCCGCAGCGACTCACGGGTGCTCGGCGTATGGTGAATCACCTGGTCACAGCCGATGAAGTCGAAGAAGCCTTCGGCGAATGGCAAGCGCGTGAGATCGCCCTGGACGAAATTCAGATTCGAGATCTTACCGAGATCGGCGTAGGCAGTGCGCACGCCGTAGCTGATATCGAGCCCAAAGATACTGGCCTTGGTGTTCCGCGCGTACATCTCCGCATCGCGACCATGGGCCGTTCCGGCATCCAGGATGCGCGTCTTGTTCGCCAAAAATGCGGCCAACTTGGGCTCGCTGCCGAACCCGTAGCGATCCAGGTACCACTGCAAATAGTGGCCGAGGGTAGAGCTGCGATACTTCGTCGCGCGCTGCCACTTCCAAGAAAAGCTGTCGACCGTTTCTTTTTGGCCTTCGGCGAATTGGTCCGCGCGGACCAGCGCGGGGACGCCTCCGTCAATCGGGTAGACCGCGCCCGACTTGGCGCTCAGTTTTCCAGAAATGATCTCGTCGCCGTCCAGCGCGGCGTCGGACAACGTCAATGGCTCCCCACTCACAGGGTCACGCAGGAAATCGACTAGCGAGCGTTTCATAGGGTCCTCATGTTTTTGAGTCGTGTGCGAGTGCGAGCTGCTTCAAACATTCGCCCAAGAGCACGTGATTCCAATCCTTGCGATCGAACGCACTGCTCTTGAACAGCCACTGATTCACCGGAGCCGGCAGCCCGTGTTTGATGGTGCGGCGAGTGATGCCCAAATCATTGCCCAGCAATCTCTGCAGGGCTTTGCGTAGGATCCACTTTCCGTGCCCTTCACGATACTTCAAATCATCGCTCAGCTTGGCCGAAAACGCGACGACGCGATGGTCCAAGAAGGGATTTCTAACCTCGAGCGAGTTGCCCATGCTGAGCCGATCGGCCATCACCAACAGTGGTTGCATGAAGACGGTCGCCTCCAAGAAGCTGAGGTTCTGTCCTAGACTGCGATGGGTGCGCCATGACTCGGCGAAATAGTCGACCAAGAGAGGCACACCAGGCAGTCCTTGCCGGCTCGCCATACGGCAGAAGCGCTCGAGCGGGCTGCCGAAGTAGCGCGCGCACAATGTTCCGTACGGGCCAGCGAAATCCGGCTCCAAGTTTTGCTGTTCGCGGATGAGCAGCTCGTTCCGGTAGTAGCCGTTGAAGAGCTCGTCGGCGCCCTCTCCGGAAAGCGCCACGACGAAGCCGTCCTTCCGCGCGGCGCGCGCCAAACAAAAGAGGGGGAACACGCTGAAGCTTCCCACCGGGAACTCGATACAGCGCGCCAAATCCGGGAAGACTCGCAAAAAGTCGTCGCGCGTCGGCACGACGATGCGCGGCTCGAAGCCGAGTCGCTCGGCGAATTCGAGCACCAACTTGCGCTCGTTGATGGTGTTCTCGAATTCCTCGAACTGGACCGTGTAGGTCACGTCGAGTTTGAGGATCGCTTGAATCAACGATGAGTCGATGCCGCCCGACAGAAAGAGGGTGACCGGCACATCCGCAACCTTGCGCACCTTGCAGGCATCCGAAAACAGCTCGATGAACTGATCGATGGCCTGATCTGGATCGCTGAGCTCCGAAGTTTGATCCGGGAATGACCACCAGCGCTCGATACGAAGTTCGTTCGTGTTCCCGTTGTACGAAAGGTAGTGCCCACCTTGCAGGCTCTTGACGTTCTTGAAAGGCGTGAAGCTGTCAAAGTAGAACTCGAGGGCGCTACAGATCGGCACGTCGGCGAATTCGAGCTCGCGCAACGCCTTGAGCTCCGACGCGAAGGCAATGCCGCGGCTATCGTGGGTGAAGAAGAGCGGCTTCTTGCCCAGGCGATCGCGTGCCAAAAAAAGCTCGTCTTGATGCCAAATGGCGACGGCAAACATGCCGTTGAACCGATCGAGACAGGCGGGCCCCCATTCCAAATAAGCCGCCAGCACCATCTCGGTGTCGGTCGGCGTCTCGAAGTGGTGTCCGAGTGCCTCGAGCTCATGGCGAAGTTCGAGCCAGTTGTAGATTTCGCCATTGAAGGCGATGGTGGCGCCTCCCTTGGTCATCGGGGTCGGCACGTCCTCCTTGAACACGACCGAAAGACGAGTTTGCCCCACGACTAGAGGGCGACCCGTGCTGGCTTTGACGACCACGTGACCTTGCTGATCCGGCCCGCGATGCCGAAGGAGTTGCTCCGCGTCTTTGGCAATCAGCTCAGGGGCGCCGCCGAAGATCCCGCACATCAGGTCCAACCCGTTCTTGAAGGTGCCAACGAGCTCTGCTGCCTACCTCGCATGCTTTGAAACACGTTCCCCCGACCAGCGGTGAAGAAAGAGGCCTAGGTAGCATGCAGCTATCTCCCGTGCCACTGAAACCGCCCTCGGTAAGTTGCGGGAATCGTTCGCGACCCAAGCGGCCGGCTGACGATGAGAAGCGGGCTCGAAGGTTCACCTAGACGACTCCTCGATGCTGAATATACGTTCAGTCATATGTTCGCCGAGTTGCTAGCCACCACTTGTTACTCGTTCTTGCGCGGAGCTTCGCAGCCCGAGGAGTTCGTGACGCAGGCGGCGAGCTTGAAGCTTTCGGGCATTGCGATTTGCGATCGCGATGGGTTGTATGGAGTGGTTCGGGCGTTCAATCAGGCCCAGGCCCTGGGGCAGCGTTTCATCACGGGGGCCGAGCTGACATTTGCCGCAAAGGGAACAAAGCCAGTTCAGCGAGCGGCAGCGAAGAAAGCCAAGGCTCGCCGCGAATTGCCCTCGATCGCCCTGCTTTGTGAAACCCATCAGGGTTATCAGAACCTGTGCCGGCTGCTCACGCTCTCGCACGCAGGTAAGCCCAAGGGCGAGAGCGCACTCGAACTCGATTGGCTCGCGGACCACGCAGCAGGGCTCTTCGCGCTGATCCCCGCTCCGCGCTGTCCCAATGATTCGAGCACACCGAACGCGCGGGAGCTGTCGCTGGTGCGCGACGCATTCGGCGACCGCGCGGCGCTCGCCATGTACCGACACTTGGACGGCTTCGATGACTTGCGGGCGACCTGGGCCATGGAAGCGGCCGCGCGTTACGGCTTTCGCATCATTGCCAGCGCGCGGCCGCTCTATCATCAGCCAGCGCGCAAGCAGCTGTGCGACGTAGTGAACGCCATTCGTCTTGGTACGACGCTCGACCAAGCGGGCACGCAACTGGCGGGCAATTCAGAAGCGTATCTGCGTTCGGAAGAGCAAATGCGAAAGATTTTTCCGGATCATCCCGAATGGGTGGACGCTGCGGGAGAGCTGGGTCAAAAGCTCGATTTTCAGCTCGATCAGCTCAATTATCAGTTCCCTTGTGCTTTGGCCGAGGGAGAAAGTGCCGATCAGAAGCTCGCGCGTTTGACCTGGGCCGGGCTCAGTGAACGGTACCCGAAGGGGGCGCCCGTGAGCGTCCGCCTGCAGGTCGAAAAAGAGCTGGCTTTGATCAGTCTCATGGAGGTCGCGACGTACTTTCTCAGCACCTGGGAAGTGGTGCAGATGGCGCGTGAAAAGCGCATCCTGTGCCAAGGGCGAGGCAGTGCAGCCAATAGTGCGGTGTGCTTTGCACTGGGCATCACCGCGGTCGATCCCGAGCGCTCGAATCTGCTCTTCGAACGGTTTTTGAGCGTCGAACGCAATGAGCCGCCGGACATCGACATCGACTTCGAGCACGAGCGCCGTGAAGAGGTGATTCAAGCCATCTACGATCGCTATGGCAGGGATCGCGCGGCCATGGTTTCGGAGGTGATCTGCTATCGCGGCAAGAGCGCGTTGCGTGAAGTGGGCAAGGTATTCGGCTTGTCCTTGGAACAGATCGATCGTCTGAGCGGCACGATCACGCACTGGGATACGGCTGAGGTGAGTCAGCAGCGCTTGCACGAAATGGGCTTCGACGAGAGCGGCGGGCGCATGAGGCGCATCCTGGCGCTCGCTCGAGAATTGCAGGGGTTCCCACGGCATTTGTCGATTCACGTGGGCGGCTTCGTGCTCTCGGCCGCGCCGTTGTCCGAGGTCGCGCCGGTCGAGCCCGGGCGCATGCCAGGACGCACCGTGGTGCCTTGGGACAAGGACGACATCGAGACGTTGAAGTTCTTCAAAATCGACGTGCTCGGACTCGGTATGTTGACCGCGGTTCGCAAGGCGCTGGCCAGCATTCACGCCGAGGGTGATTTGACTCTGACTGCGGAAGAGCAATTCGATCCCATCGACGTGCTCGCGCGCGTTCCGAGCGATGATGCCACGGTGTACGCGATGATCACGCGCGCAGACACCGTGGGCGTGTTTCAAATCGAAAGCCGCGCACAGATGGCCATGCTGCCGCGCTTGAAGCCGAAGAAATTTTACGATTTGGTGATCGAGGTTGCGATCGTGCGACCTGGGCCGATTCAGGGCGGCATGGTGCACCCGTATTTGCGACGTCGCGACGGTGAAGAACCCAGCACTTCGCCGCATCCGTGCTTGGCGCCGATTTTGGAACGCACGCTCGGGGTCCCACTATTTCAAGAGCAGGTGATGCAGATCGCCATCGATGGTGCCGGCTATTCGGGCGGTGAAGCCGATCAATTACGACGCGATATGGCCGCTTGGAAGAAGACCGGCAAACTCGAACGCCATCGCGAACGCTTGCTGGCCGGCTTCGATCGCAAAGGCATCAGCCGCAAATTCGGTGAAGCCTTGTTCGAACAGATCAAGGGCTTTGGTGATTACGGTTTTCCAGAGTCACACGCGGCTTCGTTTGCGCTGCTCGTGTACACGTCTTCTTGGCAAAAACGACACTATCCAGCGCACTTTGCGTGCGCGCTGCTCAACTCGCAGCCCATGGGCTTCTACTCTGCGGCGACCATCTTGCACGATGCCCAACGCCACGGCGTCGAAGTGCGCGACGTAGACGTGACGCGGAGCGAGTGGGATTCGACGCTCGAACCCGTGCGAGCACTCGCGGAAGACGCCGAAACACAGCGCTGTCCGCGCGCGATCCGCGTCGGCCTACGGCAAGTCAAAGGCATGTCCGAAAGATGCGCGAAGCAGCTGGTCGAGGCTCGCTTGGAGCGTCCCTTTGCATCGTTCGACGACGCGCTCCGACGCGCCCAGCTCCGCGACGACGAAGTCGATCGGTTGGCAGAAGCCGGGGCGTTCGAAACGTTGTTGCCCGGGCGCCGGCAAGCGCTGTGGCAAGCGCGCGCGCCGCGGGTTTCTGGGCTCTTCGACGACCAAATCGCGAACGAGCCCGAAGTACGCTTGCCCGCGCTGCACTCAGCCGACACTTTACTCTTGGATTACCAACACAAGAGTCTATCGGTGGCCGATCATCCCATGCGCCACTACCGCCAAAGGCTGAAGAGCCAGGGCGTGCTCAGCTCGAATGATTTGCGTGAGCGCCGAAAAGGGGAGCTCGTGAGTGTAGCGGGCGTGGTGATCTGTCGTCAGCAGCCGGGCACCGCGAGCGGAGTGGTATTCATCACCCTCGAGGATGAGAGCGGCTTCGCGAATTTAATCTTGTGGCGCGCCGTGTACGAGAAATTTCGCCTGCCTGCGCGGCATTCTTCGATCTTGCTCGCCCACGGTGAAGTCGAACGCCAAGTGCGGCCTGACGGCTCGAACCTGCCGGGCGGCGGAGACTCCGCCGTGATCCACCTGATCGTGCGCTCACTGTCGCGGCTGGACGTGCCCGGTCAGGACATTCGCGCCGTCTCGCGTGATTTTCATTAGCAACTGCAGGCAGCCGTGCCCGACCTCCAGACATGCGCAAAAGTCTGGGTTCGGATCGATACTGGGTGTGGAGCGCCCTCGGGCTGTGGTGCGTCGCCTGTGCGCTCGATTCGGAGCTCCCGAGTCGAACAGGGAGCTCCGCGCCCGTAAATGGCGGCGTGACGTTGAGCGGGGCCGGCGCGCGCGACGACGCGGACGCAAGCTACGGTGAAGGCTCGCGCATTTCGGACATCCAGGGGAGCAGCACCGGCAACGGTGACAGAACTTCCGCGGATGATCTAACGGGGGGGACTGGCAGTGGGGGCGCCCTCGACGGCGCGGGGGCCATCGGCGGCGCTGCTTCGAACGGAAGTGGCGCCGCCGGTGCTGGCGGTAGACGCAACGACTCCGTCAATAAAGGCGGAAGCACCGGAATCACCAATGGTGGCGCAACCGACGGCGGCGCAACCGACGGCGGCGCCGTCAATAGCGAACCACTCGAGCCACCCGAGCTCTGGTTCAGCGAGTACGTCGAAGGTTCGTCCTCCAACAAGGCACTCGAGATCACGGCGCGAACTCACTCCGTTCTCGACGGCTGCAAAGTTAGCGCCTACTTCAACGGGAAAGCCGACGCTACGGTCGTCGCAAGCCTGAACGGCGTGCTCGAAGCCGGCCAAGTGCTCACGCTGTGCACCAGCTCCCTCAAAGAAAAGCTCGCCGACAGCTGCACTCAAGTCGGTAATCTGACCTTCAACGGGGACGATGCCGTTGCTCTCAGTTGTGCCGGACAACTCTTGGACGTGATCGGTCAAATCGGCGTCGATCCCGGAACTGCTTGGGGGAACGAATCGACCAGCACGGCGGATCATACCTTGCGTCGCCACTGCACCGTGCAGCTCGGCGACTCCGTGAGCACTGACGTGTTCGATCCCAGTGCCGAATGGCAAGCCTTCCCGATCGACACATTCGACGGTTTGGGCGCGCAAGGCTGCTGAACGCGACTTTTTGAGTGAGCGCCTGCGCACCGCAAGCGTACAACCTTGAGGTTGTACGCTCTGCGCACGGCGGCGGCTCTACGCACCGCAACCCACAATCTTGAGGTTGTACGCTCTGCGCACCCCGGCTCTGCGCACTGCACCCTTCACGACCTTGAGGCTGTACGCTCAGCGCACCGCAAGCCTACAACCTTGAGGTTGTACGCTCTGCGAACGGCGGCTCTGCGCACCGCAAGCCTACAACCTTGGGGTTGTAAGCTCTGCGCACGGCGGCCGTTCTGCGCACGGCGGCCGTTCTGCGCACGGCGGCCGTTCTGCGCACGGCGACCGCTCTGCGCACGGCGACCGCTCTGCGCACGGCGACCGTTCTGCGCACGGCGGCCGCTCTGCGCACCGCAAGCCTACAACCTTGGGGTTGTACGCTCTGCGCACGGCGGCCGCTCTGCGCACCGCAACCTCACAACCTTGGGGTTGTACGCTCTGCGCACGGCGGCGGCTCTGCGCACGGCGGCGGCTCTGCGCACGGCGGCCGCTCTGCGCACGGCGGCCGCTCTGCGCACCGCAACCTCACAACCTTGAGGTTGTACGCTCTGCGCACCGCAACCTCACAACCTTGGGGTTGTACGCTCTGCGCACGGCGGCCGCTCTGCGCACCGCAACCTCACAACCTTGGGGTTGTACGCTCTGCGCACGGCGGCCGCTCTGCGCACGGCGGCGGCTCTGCGCACGGCGGCCGCTCTGCGCACGGCGGCCGCTCTGCGCACGGCGGCCGCTCTGCGCACGGCGGCCGTTCTGCGCACCGCAAGCCCACAACCTTGAGGTTGTACTCTCTGCGCACGGCGGCCGCTCTGCGCACGGACGCTCTGCGCACCGCAAGCCCACAACCTTTAAGTTGTGGAAGTCGTATTGTGATACCCGGGCGCCTCGCGAAGGCCTGCCGCCTGACTCTCTGGCGCAGCGGGGTGCAAGTGCCTGGATGATGGTTTCTGTTGATGGTCACGCTTCGTGTCGAGGTTCGTCTCGGCCTTCGGCGTCGAGGGCCGGCTTTCAGTCGCACGGTGCCGCGAGGCAGTTCGAGGCCCTGCGAGGTGCGCTGGGACACCTGAGAGCGCCCACTCTCGCACTCTCGCCCGAAAATCGCGCTGCGCTGCGCGCATGATGTGCGAAGCGCGCAATCACGCAATTTTTGTTTCGGGTGAGGGTCGCAGATTGTCGAGCGCCAGCGCGCGACTCGAAATGCTGCGATTGGTCTTGGACTACGCGACTTCGACGTTCTGGGCGGCGGGTTCCGACTGACCGTTCAGTTCGCGCGTGACTTGCTGCGCGGTCGTCGACACGTTTTCGCTGCGGGCCACGGCGTTGTCGTTGACCTTCACGCTGACGATGCGCGACACGCCGGGTTCACCCATGGTCACGCCGTACAAGACGTCCACGCTTTGCATGGTCTTCTTGATGTGCGTGATCAGGATGAACTGAGAGCTCGCGGTCATCGCGCGGATGCTTTCGTTGTAGCGAGCTACGTTGGCTTCATCCAGCGGCGCGTCGACTTCGTCCAAGATACAGAAGGGCGAGGGGCGGTGCTGGAAGATGGCGAAGATGAGCGAAACGGCAGTGAGCGCCTTTTCACCGCCGCTCATCAGCTCGATGTTGCCAAGCTTCTTGCCGGGCGGCTGAGCCACGATTTCGACGCCGCTGCCGAGCAAATCTTCAGGGTTCGTGAGTAGGAGTTCGGCGCGGCCGCCGCGGAAGTGGCGCGCGAAGGTCTTCTTGAACAAGGCGTTAACCTCGTCGAAGGTCTCCTTGAAGCGACGGCGCGACTCCTTGTTCATGTGGCGAATCGCGTGGTCGAGCTCTTCCAGCGCCTTTTCGATGTCGATCTTTTGCGAATTCAGATCGACGAAGCGGCGTTCGGCGTCTTCATACTCGGCCTTGGCGTCGAGGTTGACCGGGCCCATGCGGTCGATCAGCTGAGCCAGCTCGTCGATGCGGCGGCGGTGTTCGGCGTCGGGAGCCGTGCGCGCGTGGTAGTCGCCCACGACGCGACGGAGATCCAAGCCGCGGAAGCGTTCGCGCACCGTGTTGAGCAAGTGGTCGCGCTCGATGGCGATGCGCTGCACGGCCATCTCGTGCTTGCGCACGGCTTCGTCCACGAGCTCGAGTTCGTCGCGCAGGCCCTTGAGTTCGGCTTCTTTCGCGCCGAGGGTTTGGCGTACGGCTTCGAGTTGGCTCTTGGCCTCGCTGAGTTCGGCGTGGGCCACCTTGGCACGATCGCTCGCCGACATGCGCGCTTCACGGGCGAGCATGATGCGCGCCGCGGTTTCGCCGTAGGCGACGGAGCCTTCGAACGTCTCTTCGCGCAGCTTGGCGGCGCGCGTTTCGAGTTCACTCAGGGTGGTGGTGATGCGTTCACCGGCGGCGCGCGCGGCTTCCGCTTGTTCGCGAACCTGCGCCAAACGCACTTTGCGTTCAGTCACGAGGGCCGCTTGGGCGCTCACTTGTTCGCGCCACGACGCTGCGGTCGCTTCCGAGCGAGCCAGTGCATGCTGCAGGCCTTCGAGCTCGGCGCGGACGGTGTCGAGTTCGGCACGCGAAACGGACTCGGAGCCCGTCGCGGCTTCGAGTGACCCCGCGATCTCCGCCAGCTCGAGATCGAGCGAATCTTGCCGATTCTCGTGGCGTTCGATTTCGGACGCCGTGCGCGCGAGATCTTTCTCGGCGGTGACGTGCGCGAGTTCTCCTTGGTGTGCTTCTTGGCGCGCGCGATCGAGCGCGGTGCTCACTTCCGTGATGCGCGCGCGGAGCGCGTTGTGATCGCTGTTGAGCTTTTCGTACTCTTTTTCGAGTCGCTCGACTTCGACCGTGAGCACGTTCATTTCGCGCTTTTGGTCGAGCATGGCGGAAGCCATTTCATCGCCCGTGCCGCCGCTGACGACGCCACCGGGGTGGGCGACCGTGCCGTCGAGCGCTACGGCCGTGACCCCGGGGTAGCGCGCAGCCACCGCGACCGCGTCGCTCGAGCTGTTCACCACGATGGCCTCGCCCACCAACGCGCGAACCAGCGCTTCATCCGCTTCGGCGTAGCTGAGCTCGTCGGCGAGGCGACCCACGACTTGCAGGTCACCGTGCCAGAACCCGCGGCCACCACCGGCGATGTACGGCGGGCGCACAGCGATGACGTCTGCGCGGCCGCGCTCACCCTGACGGAGTTCCGCCAGTAGATCGACCTGCGCGTTCGCGTCCGACACGACGATGCACGACAGGCGCGGGCCGAGCAGGCCGGCGAGCGCGTGCGTCAAATGCTCGGGTGCTTGAATGCGATCGGCGACCATGCCGAGCACGCGCGGATCGCCCTTCTTCGAGAGCAACGCGCGGGCACCACCGCCGACGCCTTCCAAGCGGCGATGCAGATCAACCAGGGCGCGCAGGCGATTGCGCTTCGAGCCGAGCTCGTTCTTCACCGAGTCGACGCCGCGTTCGCTCTCCAAGGTACGGCCGCGCAAGGTCGAGAGCTCGGTCTCGAGCTCGGCGCGTTCGTCTTGGGTCAAGCGCTTGCCCTCGGCGAGCTGGGCCACGCTGTATTCGAGCGCTTGCTTGCGCGCGAGGCAGTCCGAAAGCTCACCGGTCAGCTTGTCGCGCTCGGCGAGCAAGCGGTCGTTGCGCACGCGCGCTTCGACCAAGCGCTGGGCGATGCCGTCCAAGCGGGCTTCGGCGGCGGCGGAGCGGGCCGTGAGTTCGCCCGCTTGGCGACGCAGGGCATGCACTTCTTCACTCGCTTGCGCTTCTTCCGCCTGCAGTCCGCTGAGCGCTTCGATCTCGCTCATCGCGTCCGCTTCGCGGGCGCGCTCGTCACCGGACAACTCGGCCACGCGCGCGGCCAGCGCTTCACGCTCCTCGCGCAGGCCGTTGCTGCGCACTTCATTCAGCTCGAGCTCGGTTTGCACCGCCTCGAGGCGCTCGCTGAGGTGAGTCAGGCGATCGCGTGAGCGCTCCAAATCAGCCAAAAGCGAGCTGACTTCGTTGTCGGCTTCGAACGCACTGCGCGAAGCTTCATCCGCGCGGATTTCGATCGACAGCGCCTCTTCACGGGCGGCATCGAGCAGTACGTCCGCTTCGCGCAGGCCACCGCGGGCACCTTGCGCTCGCTCATTGGCAACGGCAAAACCATCGCTTTCGACGCGCTCGGTGACGATCAGCTCGAGCAGCCGATGCGACGCATCGTGCAAGACGAGATCGTCGAGTTCTTTGCGGTACTCGATGAAGCGCTCGGCTTTCGCGACCTGACGCTTGAGCGAGCCGCGTGCGCGATCGATTTCGGAAACGATGTCGTTGATGCGCAGCAGGTTCTGCCGCGTCAACTCCATCTTGCGCTCGGCCTGCTTGCGACGTTGCTTGTACTTAGTGACGCCGGCCGCCTCTTCCAAGAACATGCGCCGGTCTTCCGGACGCGCGCTGACGATCTGGCCGATACGGCCCTGCTCGACGATCGAGTACGCCTTGGTACCCACACCGGTACCCAGGAACAGCTCGGTCACGTCACGCAAGCGGACCTGAGTCTTGTTCAGCAGGTACTCGCTCGTCCCATCACGATACAACCGGCGGGTGACGGCGATCTCGGGGTAATCCCGGTACTCGATGGGGAGGCTCTGGGCGTACTCCGGGTTCGTGTTGTCGAAGGTCAGCGTGACCTCCGCCAGGCCATTGGGACCGCGTGACTCGGAGCCGTTGAAAATCACGTCTTCCATGGCCTTGCCACGGAGGTGCTTGGCGCTCTGCTCACCGAGAGCCCAGCGAATCGAGTCGACGATGTTCGACTTGCCGCAGCCGTTGGGGCCGACAATGCCAACCACATCGTGGTCGAAGTGGATCACCGTGCGGTCCACGAAGGACTTGAAGCCCGTGATTTCCAACTTCTTTATGTGCATCGATAAACTTCCCTCGGCCGATCGCGATCGGCTTTATAGCAGGCCGGGCACCCCTCGGCTGCGCTTCTGCCCACAGACAGTACACAGCCTTGTGGCACCGCTTGTATGGTCACGTCGTGTCAGCCTTGGATCTACGCCGCTGAACGGATGCGTACAAGACCCATCTGTTCACGTCTGCTACTTTTATCCGGCCACAGGTTCGAATTGCGCTCGCATGAGCTCGCTTTCGGCGGCGGCTCTTCGCCGAGGCGATGCGGTAGAGTGCGCCGGCTCACGGGCCGCACACGGCAGTCAGAGCGCACCATGCGGTTCAGGTTGCGGGAGCGCGAGTGAAGAGAAACACTAAGGAAAGTTCGCCCGCTTCTCAGTCATGTCGAACTGCGACTGAGGGGGCGCGCCGAGCGAGTTTCATTCGGTTGACATCTGGCGCGGAGCGACACATTTGGGCACGCAAGAGGTTCCGGTCCGATGACTTATGAATATGTTTGCACCGCCTGCGGGCATGGCTGGGAGGCTGAGCAGGCCATCAGCGCAGCTCCGCTCAAGACCTGCCCCAAGTGCGGCACTGATCACGCGAAGCGCCAAATCTCCGGTGGCGCCGGCTTCATTCTAAAAGGCGGCGGCTGGTACGCTGACGGCTACGGTTCGAGCAAAGGTAGCAGCGGCTCGCCCTCCAGTAGCTCGCTCGACAGCTCGAGCAGCAGCGAAACGAAGAGCGATTCGAAGCCTGAAACCAAGACCGAGACGAAGACAGAGACCAAGACCGAACCTGCCAAGAGCAGCGCCGGATCATCCACAACCTAACCCCGAAAGTCGCCATGGACGCCAAACGTGAAATTTTGGATTTGCGCGCGCAGATCGCCAAGCTCGACGAAGAAATCGTGCAGCGGCTCGACGCGCGAGCCAAAGTTTCACGCGACATCCACAACCGCAGCGAGACCGATCCGAGCGCGGACGTCAACGAGCGCGAGTGGCTCGAGCGCCTGGTCGGGCTCTCGAGCGGCGATCTTCCAGCCGAGAATTTGCGCGGAATTCTGCAGCAGATCCGCGCTTCGGCGCGGGGCATCGAGCAGCCCGCGCGCGTTTCGTATCTCGGCCCCGAGGGCTCGTTTTGCCACCACATGGCGCTCGGCTATTTTGGCGCAGGCGCCTCCTTCATCGAAAGCGCGAGCGTCGAAGAAGTGTTGGAAGAGGTCGTGCGCGGGCGCGCGGCCTTTGCGGCTTTTCCGTTCGAGTCCTCGGTCGAAGGCTTGGTGCAACCCTCGATCACCGCGCTGTCGCACACGGATTTGGTGATTGTTGCAGAGCGCTCGCTTTCGGCGCCGCACCAACTGATGTCGCGCGCGAGCGCGATTTCGGAGATCGAAAAGGTGTACGCTACGGCCGCGACGCGCGCGATCTGCGCGCGCTTTTTGGACAAGGAGCTGCCGCGCGCCTCCGTGATCGACGTGCGTTCGCCGGTGGTCGCCGCGTCACTCGCGGCAGAAGAACCGCACGCCGCCGCAATCGTCCCGGAGCCGTCCGGGCGCGGCGCCGGTTTGTCGTTGCTGCGCGACAACGTGGGCGACCTGCCCGACGTGAAGATGCGCTACTGCGTGGCGAGCCAACGCCCTGCGAGCCGCTCGGGCAAGGACACGACCAGCCTCTTGTTCAGCGTCGACGACACGGCGGGCGCCCTGTTCGACGTGCTCAAGCACTTCGCCGAACGCGGCATCAACGTGAAAAAGCTGCATTCACGTCCCGTCCCGCGCGAAAGCTGGAACTACGTCTTCTATATCGAAATCGGCGGCCACGTGACGGAACGCCAAGTCGTGACCGCGCTCGAAGCCGTCAAACGCAGCACCAAATACCTCAAAGTCCTCGGCTCTTTCCCGTCCGTCGCGGGCTGAATCGAGAGCGGGCGATCGCGCCCGCGTAGGGCGCGGAACTCAGTGCTCAGCGAGGTGCGATGCTGGAGCGCGATCGCCCCCACGGCAGCGACGACAATTGTCGGACAAGGCTAGCGATTGCGGGCACGGGCGATTAGGCTTCCGCTCGCATGTCACAATTGGTGTCACCGTCGATCGAGTCGCTGTCGCCGTACGAAGGCGGTAAGCCGGTCGAAGAGCTTTCGCGTGAGTTCGGCATTTCGGACGCCATCAAGCTCGCGTCGAACGAAAACCCGCTTGGCCCGAGCCCGAAAGCGCTGGCCGCGGCACGCGCGATTCTCCAAGACGTGCATCGCTACCCGGATGCGAATGCGTTTCGGCTGCGCGAGCGCCTTGCGGCCGAGCACGGGATTCCGATGGCCGACATCATTCAGGGCAATGGCTCGAACGAGCTCTTGGATTTGGCCGTGCGCACCTTTTGCACCGCCGAGCATCACATCGTGTTCGCCGAGCCGGCGTTCGTCGTTTACCGAATCGCAGCGCTCGCGCACGGCGTGCCGTTCACCGCGGTGCCGCTGCGCGAGCGGACGCACGACTTGGAGGCCATGCTGGCCGCGATCACGCCGCGAACGCGGCTCGTGTTCGTCGGCAATCCGAACAACCCGACGGGCACGTACGTCAATCTCGACTCGCTGCGACGCTTTCTGCGTGCGGTGCCGGCCGAGGTGATCGTGCTGATCGACGAAGCGTACATCGAGTACGCGACCGCGGCGGATTTCCCGGATTGTATGAAGCTGCGCGGCGAGCACGAGCGTCTGATCATTTGCCGCACCTTTTCCAAGATCCACGGCCTCGCGGGGCTGCGCGTCGGCTACGGCGTTTCGACGCCGGAGTTGGTCGGCTACATGAATCGCGTGCGCGCGCCGTTCAACGTCGGCAATTTGGCGCAAGCGGCGGCGATTGCCGCGCTCGATGACGGCGAGCACGTGCGTCAGAGCCGTGAGCTCAACCAAGCTGAACGCGAGCGCGTCAGCGCGCGCCTGACCGCGATGGGCCTCGAGGTCACGCCGAGCCAAGCCAATTTCTATTTGGTCGACGTGAAGCACAGCGGTCGCGCGATTTACGATGCGCTGCTCCGCAAAGGCGTGATCGTGCGGCCTTTCGGCAGCTTGCCGAACAGCATTCGCGTCACCGTGGGCAAACCAGCGGAAAATGACCGGTTCTTGAGCGCGCTCGCCGAGGTGCTTTCGTGAAAAAGCTGAAGCTCGCGCTCGGACTGTGCGCACTGCTCGCGCTGAGCGGCTGCTCGCACACGGAAGACGTGATCGTGCAAACCGGCGCGGGCAAAGAGCCGAGCGTGCTCGACATCGACAAGGAGCCGCTCGCGCTCTTGCCAGGGAACGTGGTCGGCATTGCTTCACTCGATGCAACGCAGCTGGTGGCGTCGCCGTTTGGCGGCCGTTTGCTGGCCCTGTTGAATCAGCGTTTGCCGGTGCCGCCTTCGGCTGGCTTCGATCCGGGGCGCGATCTTTCGCGCTTGTACGTGGGCTTGTACTCGATGCAGGGCGCGGATTTGTCGGGTGTCGCGCTGGGCAAGTTCGACAAAGCCAAGATCGAAGCGGCGGTGAACGGGGTCGAAAGGACGCCAGCGGGCGTTCCGATCGCGAAACGTCAATATGCCGGCCGCACGCTGTACACCGCGGCGGGCTTCGGCTTTTGCTTGCTCACGGACAAGACTGCGCTGTTCGGCAATGACACCGGCATCCGGCGTGCGCTCGATCGCGTGCGCGAAGGCCGCGTGCGCCGCCAGACCTTGCCCTGGATGGACAAGCTGTTGGACGGCGAGAAAGAGGCGCCGATCGTGGCCGGCGCGGATCTGCGCGCGCAAGCCATTCCCGAAGCGGCCAGCGCGAATTTGGCTTTCATGAACGGCCTGCAAACCATGGCCTTCGTCGGGAATTTCAAGGATCCCGGAGTAAACTTGGCGGGCACCTTGGTCTACGAAGACGAAAAAGGCGCTCAGGCTGGCTCGCAAAACGTGCAGGCGCTGGCGCAAAAGCTCGGCACTTACGGCACGCTTTTGGCGCTGGTCGGCTTTCCGCAGCCCGTGCGTCAATTGCAGGCGGAGGCGAAGGGCAAGCAGGCGGCGTTCGTGGTTGGCCTCGACGGCGCGGCGTTGATCCAACTACTCGACAAGCTGCCCGACTATCTCGGCATCAAGCCCTTGGCGCAAAACCCATGACTTTGGCACGTCTGATCGTTCGACCGCAGCAGCGCCCGCTCGAGGGCAGCGTGCCCGTGCCGAGTGATCGGAGCATCACGCACCGCGCGCTGATCTTGGCGGCATTGTCCAACGGTCCGTGCGAACTGCGCGGCTTTGCGTACGGCAATGACAACCTCGGCACGCTGCGCGCTCTCGGCGCCCTCGGCGTGCGCTACGAGGATGACGGCAAGGGCACGGTTCGCCTACGCGGAGTCGGACTGCGCGGGTTGAAAGCGCCAACCAGCGAGATCGACTGTGGCCATTCGCCGACCACCGCGCGTTTGCTGACGGGCGTGCTCTCCGCGCAGCCGTTTGCTTCGCGCTTGGTCGGGAGCCCGGCCCTGTCGCGACGGCGAATGAAGGCGGTCGTTGCGCCGCTCGTGCAACGCGGCGCCGTGATTCAGGCCTCGGCGTGCAGCGCGCATCCGGGCGACGTTGCTTTGCCGCTCGAGATCGGCGGGCTTGCGTCGGGGCAACGCCTGGCGAGCATCGAGTATGCAATGAGCTCGCCGAATGATCACGCCAAGGGCGCATTGTTGTTTTCGGGGTTGTTCGCTTCCGGTCCGACCGTGATCTTCGAGCCGATCATTTCTCGGGATCACACCGAACGTTTGATGAGCGAGCTCAACCTGCCGGTGCGCACGGCCGGCTCCATGGTCAGCTTGCATCCGCCGGCCGATCCCTTGTCGATCCGTGGCTTCGACGTCGATTTGCCGGGCGACATTACCGCCGCCGCCTTCGTGCTGGCCGCCGCCGAGCTCGTGCCTGGCTCCAACGTGTCGACGCGCCGTACCGGCTTGAACCCGACACGCGCCGGGATCTTGGAGGTGCTGCGCGCGTTCGGGGGGCGCATGGGCATAACTCCCAAGGGTGATGCGCTCGGCGAGCCCTGGGGCGAGGTCAATGCCGTCGGCTCGGTGCTGCGCGGCACGAAAATCAGCGGTGAAATCGCGCTGCGTACGCTCGATGAATTGCCGGTGATTTGCGCGCTCGCCGCCCGCGCCCGCGGCGTGACGGAAATTACCGACGTGGCCGAGCTGCGGGAGGAAGACACCGATCGCATCGCCGCCCTGAGTGAGCTGCTACGCGCCTTCGGTGTGCAAGCGACGGCGCGCCCGGACGGCATCGTGATCGAAGGGCAGCCCGAGCGCCCGCTCATCGCAGCCAACGTGAGCTGCGCCGGTGATCACCGCGTAGCGATGGCCGCCGCGCTGCTCGGGCTAGTGTCGGACGGCGAAACGACGATTTCGGACGTCGACTGTTTGGCGGTGAGCTTCCCGCGTTTTGCAGGCACCTTGCGCGCGCTCGGTGCCAACATCGAGGTACAACGATGAGACGGAAGCCGGTGGTGGCGATTGATGGACCGGCGGGGGCAGGGAAGTCGACCGTGACTCAGCGCGTGGCGGATGAGCTCGGTTATCTGCTGGTCGACACGGGCGCGCTGTATCGCGCAGTCGCCCTCGCGGCGCAGCGCGCAAGTGTTTCCTGGGACGCAGAGGGACCACTCGGTGAACTCGCGCACCAGCTGGTCGAAGAGCGCGCGGTCGAACTCGGTAGTCAAAAATCGCACGGTTTTGCCGTGCGATTGCGGGGCGAAGACGTCTCGCTTGCGATTCGCAATCCGGACGTGAGCCAGGGCGCGAGCAAGGTGTCCGCGGTCCCCGCGGTGCGTGAAGCGCTGCTCGACATGCAACGCCAAGCCGGCGCGGGTGGCGGCGCGGTGCTCGAGGGGCGAGACATCGGCACGGTGGTTTTCCCCAACGCGGAAGCCAAGTTTTTTCTCACCGCGAGCGTGGACGTGCGCGCGCGGCGTCGCTACGACGAGCTGGTCGCGCGTGGCGACTCGCCGGAGTTCGCGGACGTCAAGCGCGAAGTCGCCGAGCGCGATCTGCGTGACAGCACGCGGCCCATCGCGCCGCTCAAGCAAGCCGCAGACGCGCGCGTCATCGACAGCTCGAGTCTGTCGATCGAACAGGTCGTTGCGCGCATCGTTTCGCGCGTGCGTGAGGTCGAATCAGCTCTCGCTGCGGGCGCATGACGCGCGTTCGAGGGCGTACGGTGCGCGCGCGTGCAGTCAGTGTCCGGAGCCGGACATTGACGCTTGGGTTCGGCGCGCTGCTCGCCCTTGCGTGCAAAACCGAGCACGTTGGGCCGCCTCCGAGCGCGCCCACGTTGGTGCGCGCCTCGGACGCGATGCCGGCTGATCTCGATCTGGTCGTACGCTTGGATCTGCGCAAAATCCGAGACACTTTGGGTGGGCCGGCAATGACTGCGCTCAGTCAGCAAGCGGTGAAGGCGATGCGCGGGGCCGATCGCGGCACAGACACGCTGATGCTGCGCGCGTTCGAGCAGACCGACACGCTTTGGGTCGGCATGCGGCCGACCTCCACGCTGGAGGTGGCGGACAGCGTGTTCGTGATGGCCGGACGGTTCCCGGATTTCGATCCGCATCGCGCTGAAAGCACGCCGCGATTCGGGCCAGCCATCGATCTCGGCGGCGATCTGCGGCGCTACGATCGCGTGCAACCGCCGCTGCGCTCCGCCCCCGCGCGGATCTACGTCCATGGCGACGACCTGCTGGTCAGCCTGAGCGCCGCCGAGATCGACAGCGTCGAGCGGTCACTCGAGGAGCAACGTGGAATGCCGCCTCTCGAGCCAGCAGAAAAAGGCGTCTTGTCCGTGGTGGCTCGTCCGCAAGTCTTGCCGCTCGCGATCTTGGCGGGCACCGGCAGTCTGCGCCGCGTGGTGCAGAGCGCCAATCGCTTGGAATTGAACGCGGATGTGACGGGCTCGGGGGTGGACGCGACGTTGGCCCTGCGCTTCGAGGACGCACCCATGGCCGAAGACGTGGCGAAGGCCCTGAACGAAATGCGTGCCGCCTTGGGCGCAGACTCGGGCCGGCTCGCCAAGTTCGCGTCTCGAACCAAGGTCGCGAGCGCCGGCCAATACGCCTCCCTGCAGCTCACTTTGGGGCGCGATGAGCTCTCGGAGCTCGTCAATTGCCGTGGCTCCGCTTGCGCCTGGTGATAGCTTCCGCGCCGTGAACGACGAAGCAGCCGCGCCTCCCCGCTCGAGTTTCGGGCACCGCTCGGTATTTACCGTGTTCGGATTATCACTCGCGTTGGCCTTCGCCGGCGGGCTCCTGATCTACTTCAAGTACGTTGCGTACGGCCGCGTCGCCGCGCGCCACTTGCCCGACGACACGCGCCTCGCTGCGCGCATCGATGTCGAGACGCTGCTCATCTCGGACCCGATCCGCGCGCGGCTGTTACCCCTATTCGATCAGGGAACGCCACGAGCCGATCTCAAACCGCGGCACGATCGCTTTCGGGCTCACACTGGGGTCGAGCTCGGACGGGACCTGCGCGAGATCGTTCTTTCGGTGAGCGATTCGGGTTGGGTGTTGGTGTTCGGCGGCAAATTCCCTCGACAAGGGTTGGTCGAGGGGCTTTCGACGACGCTCACTGAAGAACCGACCCCGTGCAAGCTGCACGACGGCGTGCTCCAGGTTCAGAATGGACCCGCGATTGGCCAGGCAACTGACGGAGCACTGATCGTTGCTTCGGATGTGCCACGGTTGCAGGCCGCGCTGCGGGGAGGCGAGACGTACCTCAAGTTAGGCCTGCCGCCCGAGGGGGCGGGGGGCTTCGGGTTTCGGGTCGCGCCGTCGCCACCACCCGGTTTTGCCGAGTTCGAACGCGTGTACGGCTCGATTCAGCTCGGACAGCAGGTGGAAGTGGACGTGGCCGTGCATTTGCTGCCCGGCGCCAGCTCCGAACCCACGCGCATCGCGGCTGCTTTCGCCACACTCGCCGCCGCTGCACCGTCCGAGTCGGCCGCCCGCCGCCCGCTGGAATCCGCGAAGATCGTGCCACATCGTGAAGGTGAAGTGGGCGTCCAGTTGAACTGGACGCGGCCCGAACTGGACCAGGGGGTCGAGTGGCTGGCAAGCCTGCTCACTGCCCAGTTTGCACGTCCCACGAACTAGCCTTAGACTCGTCTTCCCCCCAGGCGCTGACCCGTTCTGTCGTCGTCTTGGGGTACGGGTACGGCTTTTGCGCTTGACGCGACCGAACCCGTGCGCTACCGAAGCGCGTCCGACGCGAGGCCCCTGTCTATTTGTGCACCGGCACACTAGTTCGGAGCCCGCGGGCGAGCGTCCCATTTTAGGAGGCATTGTTTCAATCCATGACCCAACTTCAACCCGCAACCCCTGACACAACTTCCCTCTCCGGCTTCGCCGCGCTCTTCGAAGCGACCGAATCCAACGCAGGAGTGGAGATAGGAGGTGAAGGGCAGATCGTAAGCGGAACCATTGTGCAAGTGCACCATGACTCCGTCATCGTAGACATCGGCGGGAAGAGCGAAGGCGTCATCAGCAAGAGCGAGTTCGTCGGTGCCGACGGAACGTTCGCAATCAAAGTCGGCGATCGCGTCGACGTGTTCATCGAGAGTCGCGAGAGCGACGACGGTCTGATCTCCCTGTCCAAGGAGAAGGCCGACAAGATGAAGGTGTGGGACGAGATCTCGGCCGCGTGCGAGCGTGACGAGATCATCGAAGGCACCATCAGCCAGCGCGTGAAGGGCGGCCTGTCCGTAACCATCCGCGGTGGCGTGAAGGCATTCTTGCCGGGCTCCCAGGTGGACTTGCGTCCGATTCGCAATCT
>Ga0164241_10000698_pt1 | contig 53272 bp, 54 predicted proteins | sample OricomyardsoilBY_FD_108780 | JGI IMG/M metagenome (GOLD analysis project Ga0164241, IMG submission 108780) | Backyard soil microbial communities from Emeryville, California, USA - Original compost - Back yard soil (BY) | ecosystem: Environmental > Terrestrial > Soil > Unclassified | place: USA... | reverse complement strand
TAACCGGCAACCAAACCTCTGCCATCATACATCTTACACTGCCGCCGCCGTTTTTTTCTATGGTGCTAATATCAGCAAAAACAGGTTTGCTAAAGCTTGATAAAACTTCTTTCTGCTCATCGTCTAACGATTCCCACGCCGCTTGCGACATCACTATTAAACTTTCACCCTTATTATTATAAACCTCCAGCATATTGCCCGCAAAATGGTTCATCTGCTCAAAACTGATGGCAATGATTTCTTTTTCGGTAGATGAGATAGCGTCAATCACGGCTTCCATTTCATCATCATCTGCAATGGCTTCAAGGCATATCACCACGTATTTAGCAGCAACTGTCATTAAAACGTTGGTATGATAAATGGCTCTGCCATTTTGATCAACCGCGTGAAATAGCACTGGCCTATAACCTAAGTGTTCGCAGAAAGTATCCAGCACCTCTTCATCCGTACGTGGCGAGACACAGGCATAGGCTACCTTGCTCTCGCGATCAAGCACCATGCTCCCCGTTCCTTCTAAAAACTGACCCTGTTTTTCAAAACGGCTAAGGTCTATTATGTGGCCAACTTTGAACCGTTCTTCCAAACTTCTTATAATATCTTCGCGCCGCTCCAGCCTTCGGTTTTCGGCCTGCATTGGGTATAGAAAAACGTCGCCATTTTCGTGGAATGACACCCAGTTATTCGGGAAAATAGAATCAGGTGTATGTGGCTCCGGTGTATCTTCAATAACAGTTACATCAACGCCGTTGTCTCTTAAAACCCGCACAAAAGCGTCAAACTCAGCCAAAGCTTTTTCCTGTACTTGTTGTTGATCTGCGTCCGGTTTCTGAAAAGCGTTGCTCTCCGCTGTCTGTTCGTTAAACCCGAAACTTACCGGGCGGATCATGAGGATGTGAGATGTTTTTTGGTTCATGGTTCATGGATGATAGTTCATGGAATGTTTGTAGCTAATAGTTCACGGATCATGGTATTTTTCAGGTAACTAGGCACTATTGCTATGAACTATTAACCATGATCTATGAACTAAAATCAACCAAGCGCATCGCGCTGCAAAGGCATACTCATACAATGAAAACCGCCGCGCGCCCTTGAAAGCTCTGCCGATGGCATTAGTATTAGCGTGTCTTTCATTTCCTGCGCGTCAACTTCATCGCTTTCCAGCTTTATAAGCAACTCTTTTACATTAATAATTTTAAAACCGTTTTGTTTAAAAGCGCCTACAGTTTTGTCATTGCGGTCGTAACCTAAAACAACGCCCTCACGCAGGGCCAGCAGGTTGCAGCTGTCTGTCCATTGCTCCCGGGCATCAAATGGAAACTCGTCATTACCAGAATAAATGAAGCGTGTAGGCTCTATGCTTTCAAGGTCTTTTTTGCTAATGTTGTCCAGTAGCGCTTCCAGGGTAGCAAAGGTTTTCGGCTTTTTGTCTTGCCTGAACTGTACTATCTCGGGCTTATCCTTGCTCTTTTTATCAGCAAACCAAGCCAATGGCTCATGCTGCGACTGACCGGCTTCTGTAATACTTAAAGATCGTAACAGCACCCACACATTGCGTTTTACCTGTGTAAAAACGGTGTCAATGTGCATGTAATCGCGCTTGTTAGGTATTTTTATTAGGGTTACTTTCTTTACCACATCCTTCTCAAACAACAACTTTATAGCCTCGTTAGCGCCGCTTACCGAGGTGCGCTCGCTGCAGCCAATAATTAAATGGTTGGGACTAACCATCATTACATCGCCACCTTCAAGCGTGGTTTTTTCGTCGTTAGCCTCGCCAGGCCTTAAAAAGTGCTGCTTGGTTTCGCTAATCTCAATTATCTTATCGCGGTAAGCTGCAAACATCGGGTGATTGAAAAATATGTACCGCATCAATAGCGTCTCGCGAGAACGGGCCTTTTTAGCGGGCCTGTTTAAAAGGATGTGATCATTAATAACCACGCCCAGGTCACGAGAAAAGATGAGGTTAGGGATAGGAGCGAAGATCATTTCGGAAGCATTTAGCGAGCCCGAAATAAATATCTTAGCCAGCTCTACAGGTGTAGTGCCTATCAGCTTTTGCTGCATAACATAAGTACAGCCCTCAATAGCGCAGACCGATGCCACCAGTTTGTTACGAATATCGTCCTGCTGCAATATATCGGCCAATAGCGTTTGTATCTCTATTACTTTGTCCGACGCGTAAAAGGCGGCATTATCCGGCTTAAAAAAATCACGGTCATCCTCCTTCGCGTCTATATCCTTTAGTTTACCTTTTATCTTATCCGGATCTAGAAAGTAGAGGAGCAGCTTAATATAATAGTCATATTCGTTTTTGCGCATGCTGTCAAGGTGCACAATGTCTTCAAATAGCCAGTCCTGCGCTTTGGATGGCACAACGCGCCCCAGGCCGCTGTCCGGACTGTGGATCAATAAGGAACGCAGGTTGCCAATTTCAGAGCCTACGTTTATATTAACATTTGTTTGTTGTTTCATACGTTTAGTAAGCAAAGCTATTTTATTTTATGTAATTGTAAATAGCTTGATGGCGTGAACGTTATTACTTAATGTTTACTTAACAAATATTTTATAGCATTTGTGTTTTGCGCCGGATTTGATGCAGAATGTAGCTTTGACAACTTTTGGAAAGTTGTCAAAGCTTAATGTTCTAAATTATGTAATTTTGCCCCGATGAATTTTATAATTGATGCTGCTATAAAAGCAGTAAAACATATCTACCAAGTTGACATTACCGCTGCCGATGTTAGTCTGCAGGAAACCCGCAAAGAGTTTGAGGGCCAAATTACTATTGTTACTTTCCCGTTCACTAAGTTTTCGCGTAAATCGCCTGAACAAACCGGCGCTGACATAGGGGAGTTTATAAAAAACGAACTGCCACAGGTTTCTGCTTTTAACGTGATCAAAGGCTTTTTGAATATTTCTCTTTCAGATGAGTTTTGGATAGATCAGTTATATAAAAACATTGCTACTGATGATTTTACCGCTATTAAACCCAACGGCAAAAAGGTAATGGTAGAATATTCATCGCCAAATACCAACAAGCCGCTGCATTTGGGCCACGTACGTAATAACTTATTGGGCTATTCGGTTGCCGAAATATTGAAAGCAGCCGGCTATGAGGTTATAAAAACCAATTTGGTTAACGACAGGGGTATCCACATCTGCAAATCAATGCTGGCTTGGCAGCTGTTTGGCAATGGCGAAACGCCGGAATCTACCGGTATGAAGGGCGACCATTTGGTGGGTAAATACTACGTTATTTTTGATAAAGAATATAAAAAGGAAATTGATTTTCTGAAAGGCGAGGGGCAAACAGAAGAAGAAGCCAAAAAACATGCACCGCTGATAAAGCAAGCCCAAACCATGTTACAAAAGTGGGAGGCAGGTGACAGCGAGGTGATAGCGCTTTGGAAAACCATGAATACCTGGGTGTACGATGGTTTTGGTAAAACCTATAAAGCTTTGGGGGTTGACTTTGATAAATTCTATTACGAATCAAACACTTACCTGTTGGGTAAGGATATTGTTGAAGAAGGATTGGAAAAAGGCGTTTTCTTTAAAAAAGAAGACGGCTCTGTTTGGATAGACTTAACTGCTGACGGATTAGATGAGAAGCTGGTTCGCCGTGCAGATGGTACTTCGGTTTATATTACGCAGGACCTGGGTACCGCGCAGTTAAAATACGATGATTTCGGCATGGACGAATCCATCTATGTAGTGGGTAATGAGCAGGATTATCATTTTAAAGTGCTGTTCCTTATCCTTCAAAAGCTGCAAAAAAGCTGGGCCAGGGGTTTATATCACTTGTCTTACGGCATGGTCGATCTGCCATCAGGTAAAATGAAATCGCGCGAGGGAACGGTTGTTGATGCTGATGATTTGATCGCCGAAATGGAAACTACCGCCAAAGAAGTAACCGAAGCTTTGGGTAAAGTGAATGATTTTAGCGAGGAAGAAAAACAGGAGCTGTATCATACCATTGGCATGGGTGCCTTAAAATACTTTTTATTAAAGGTTGATCCTAAAAAACGATTGTTGTTTGACCCTAACGAGTCGGTTGATTTTCAGGGGCATACAGGTCCGTTTATACAATATACCCATGCGCGTATAAAGTCTGTACTTAACAGGGCAAGCATCAGCGGGGTTGAACTGGAACCAACTGAACTGGCGGCGGAAGAGCGTGATCTGATCGTGCTGCTTAACCGTTTCCCCGAAACTATACAAGAAGCGGCAAAAGGACATAACCCCGGACTGATAGCTAATTATGTATACGAAGTAGCCAAAGTATACAACAAATTTTACCACGAGCATTCTATTCTACAGGCTGAAGATGAGCTGGCCAAACAGTTCAGGCTACAGCTATCTGCCGCCTCGGCTAAAGTTATAAGCAAAGGCATGAATATGCTGGGAATTGCTGTACCGGAAAGGATGTAGGTTATCGTTTTTTGTCATTCTGAACGCAGCGAAGAATCTTATGCGCTTGTCCGTGCCGCGCGATAAGTAGAGTTTGATAGGATTCTTCACTGTGTTCAGAATGACAATTTATTTGATTTTAAAAATCCTTAAACATTCTGTTAAACATGGCGGTTGTAAATAAAAACAACATGATACGCTATGGCAACCAAGATCCCCAAAAAACAAAACAAACAACCGGGCATTGAGGCCGAAATGGACCCACGCCCTGAGTATATAAACCCAAACTATAAGGCAGCGGGTAAACTAATGGGCAAGGTAGCTCTTATTACCGGCGGCGACAGCGGCATTGGCAGGGCAGTAACCGTTCATTATGCCCGTGAGGGTGCTGATGTAGGCATAGTTTACCTGAACGAAGATGTAGATGCGCTGGAAACCCAAAAAGAGGTGGCGCGGGTTGGTCGTAAATGCGTGCTGATAAAAGGCGACGTTAAAAAGAGCTCATTCTGCGAAAAGGCCGTGCAGAAAATGATCACCGAATTTGGCAAGCTTAATATTCTGGTGAACAATGCCGGTATGCAGATACCCGAAGAGGAACTTAAAGCAATAAGCGACAAGCACATGGAAGAAACTTTCCGTACCAACATATTTGCTTATTTCTATTTTGCCGATTCGGCGCTTAAACATATGCAGGAGGGCGATTGCATCATCAATACCACATCTGTTACCGCTTACCGTTCATCGCCGCACCTGATAGATTACTCATCCACCAAAGGCGCTATAACATCGTTTACGCGGTCGCTGGCTACCAATTTGGCTAAAAAGAAGATCAGGGTAAACGCAGTGGCACCCGGCCCGGTGTGGACGCCGCTTATAGTTTCCTCATTTAAGAAAGAAGACATAGCAAAGTTCGGTAAGCAAACTGCCATGGAGAGGGCAGGGCAACCTGCGGAGTTAGGTCCGGCATATGTGTTCTTGGCTTCGGATGACGCATCGTTTATAACCGGGCAAGTAATTCACGTTAATGGTGGCGAAGTTGTTAACGGCTGATTACGGGCTAAGCAGCGCCTGAATTAAACCTTTACACCGAACAAATAGCCTACCAACCCGGATAGCCCCATGGCTATTGTTCCCCATACGGTAATACGCGCAATTGCCTTGCCTATGTGTGAACCACCGGTTTTAGCAGCGACAGCGCCCAATATCATTAATGATATAATGGTAAACGCATATAAATAGTACTCCATTTGTAAAACAGGGCAAAACAAAACTGCTAAAAGTGGCAGCATACCCCCTGCCGTAAACGACGCGCCGGATGCTAAGGCCGCCTGTATAGGATTGGCCTGGCTGATCTCGTTAATACCCAATTCATCGCGCATGTGCGCACCTAAGGCATCATGTTCTGTTAACTCCACTGCAACTAACATAGCAGTATCTTTTTTTAAACCACGCCGCTCATATATCTGGGCCAACATCTTAAGTTCCTCTTCCGGCATTTCCTTTAGCTCCATCGCTTCGCGTTCAATATCTGCCTTCTCCGTGTCTGTTTGCGAACTTACTGAGACATACTCACCCGCCGCCATAGAAAGCGCTCCGGCTACCAGGCCGGCTACGGTGGCCAGCAGAATAGGTTCGCGGGCGCTGCTTGCTGCTGCAACACCAATAGCTAAACTCGAAACAGAAATAATACCATCGTTAGCACCTAAAACCGCGGCCCGCAGCCAATTGCTTCTGCCAATGTAATGAGTGTCCAGGTAGTTGTCTATAGTAAGCATGTAATTATGTTTTATGTTGAAAGAGGGTTTATTCGTTGCATCACACACACAAATTTGCAGTTCAAATATCGCATAAATTTATTTGCGGACAGCACGTAAGTATAAATACAAATTCGACGTTTTTTTAATGAGCATTTACTTTTTTGTTCAACAGCTGGAACAAAAAAAAGCTCTTCCGATTCCGGAAGAGCTTACAGTATAATTTAATATCAACCTTAAAACCTAAGTCCTAATGTAAGGAATAAGTTATCGTTGGTACGTGTTACATTGGCTGCAGGCGAAGCATTACCCAGTAAATACGGGTTTATAATTTGTGAGCCGGATACATGCTGATAAGCCGCGTCAATAAAGTAGGTGCCAAAACGGTAACCCAAACCACCGGTTGCTATAGTAGTGTTTTTACCATCGGTTTTAAGCGGGCTGCCCAGTAAACCATATCCTCCGCGAAGCATAAAATTAGAGGCTACTTTTATTTCTGCACCACCGCGAATGTTCACAGCACCTTTATAAGTATTTCTGATGACGGAATTATCATATGATGCGTCAAAACTATCATTGTTATTAATTCTGGTCGAACTGTAATTGATGTACTCAATATCGCCGGTTATAAAACCCGCTTTACCCAAAAATACCGAAAGACCACCCGCCGCTTTAAACGGAGTACGCATTGTATAAGTTAAATTATAATCCGGCGAAAAGCTTGAGTACTTTGTACCATTGCTCAATTGCGTATTTAAGCCTTCGCTAAAAGCATCATCAACACTCATCCATGTAGGGCTGGTTATTTGGGCGCCTAATCTAACGTTTTCCTCAATTTTATAGATCAAACCTACCTTGGCATTAACGCCTGCGCCTTTGGTATTTTGATATTGCGTGTAAGTAGAGTTATAGTCCCTGTTAACATATACAGGTACAGTTCCTTCGCCTATATTTACAACGCCTGTTTCATTGAACATATTGGTTGAGTTATAGTTCAGGCTTGTAACACCTATTCCAAAGCCCAAATACAGCTTATTGCTGTAATTGCCACCAACTGAAAGGTTAAACTCAGACTGACCACCAGTGCGCATAATGTTATTGGCCTGCTTTACTGATATAGGGCGTGGATTGTTACTTTGATAAGGAGTTGATGAACTGTTATACGCATCAATTAAATTATGATCGAACGCGTAACCTTGAACAAAATCACCCTCGATTCCTGATGAATTAGCAAGAGAAGCATAATAATCATTAATAGAGCTGGTGTTTGTACCACCAAAAGCTATTTTTTCGCCGAAATCATTTGTTCTGTTATAGCCAATACCAAAGTTTAAACTTAACCAGCCTTTGGTTTTATCTGTTCCGCGGGGTGTATTAAGTCTGCTATAAAAAACCGCGGCAACATTATTAAGGTTACCTGAGTTTTTTGATTGTGTGGACGACTGACCTAAATAAGTTGCGTTATTTTTCGTTCCGTTAAACTCAGGTGTAATACTAATTTCTGATCTCGTGAAGAAACCCAGGCCTGCGGGGTTGCCGCTAACTGAAGTCAGATCTCCACCTACAGAAACATTTGCGCCGCCTAAAGCTTTAACGCGCGATGTAGTCCCGGTTTGCGAGGTTGAAAACCTCACGGCATCTTTGGCATATTGTGCAAAGCTGCTTTTGCCTATGGCTGTTAAAGCCACCAGACATATTATATATTTTATTCTCATAGTTTATAGCTGATAAAAGTTTATGGTCTAACCGGACGACCGCCGCCGCCACCGCCGCCGCCTGAGTTTCCTCCGCCACCGCCACCACCAGAATTAGAACTCGGTGCGGGTGGGCTGTATGATGGCCTAACCTGTTGCACGTCAGGTCGGCTTACTGTATTACCGTCGCGGGTCCTGGTATCACGCACAGCGCGCGATTGACCGCCAACAGTGCTAATACTTTGCGTACTTAAATCGCCTGGCCTGCGGCCTGGTATAGTTTGGTACACGGTTGTTCTACCCGGCGCAGTTGATGTAGCAGCAGTACCGCCAGCATAAACCGGACGTGGGTTTTGTCTTTGCCCGAAGCCGCCAACTAAAAAGCCGCCGCCTCCGTAACCATAACCACCCCAGCCATAGGGCGAATAGCCGTAGCCATACCCTAAACCATAGCCGTAGCCTAAGCCATAACCATATCCATAAAATGAAGCATAGAATGGGTCGTAAAAATAGGGCGAGTACATTCCACCGTAAAAGAAAGGATCATAACCATATCCCATGCCGTAATTAAAGCCTAAGCCCATATTAAATCCATAGCCACCCCAACCAAAGCGATTGTATGGTGAATAGCCATAGTAAAAATTATTGTAGTAGGGGAAGGGAGAATAATAATCGAAACGATTTATTCTTGACGCGTAATCTCCATAATAATAATAGTCGTCATTTTCATCGCCGTTATTATAACCATTATTTGCCTGATAGTTATCATCGGCATAAACAATTTGGTCTCCGGCTTTTGCCTGGGTAAAGTATACATCGTCGTCATCAACGCCCGAAGTAGAAGCTAATTTCTGGCTGGTTGAGCAGGCACTCAATGCGATGGCACAGATAGCTATTAAATATTTTATGTTGCGCTGCATAGTTTTTGGTATTCTAGATTATAAGTTAGACAGATAAATAGGCTTAAGGTTTAATTAACACACGCTAATAACGTATAAATTTATAAATTTGGATGCGAAACTATAAAAATAAACAGTCACATTTCTATCACAAAGTATGAGCAAAGGGGTTATAAGTAAAGATGAAGATTACTCGCAATGGTATAATGACCTGGTAATTAAGGCCGATATGGCCGAATACTCGCCTGTAAGGGGCTGCATGATCATTAAGCCGTATGGCTATTCTATATGGGAAAAGATGCAGGGGGTGTTGGACAAAATGTTTAAAGATACCGGCCACAGCAATGCTTATTTTCCATTACTGATACCAAAATCATTTTTTTCGAAAGAAGCCAGCCACGTTGATGGCTTCGCTAAAGAGTGCGCTGTGGTAACTCACTATCGCCTTAAAAATGATGGTAACGGCAACATTGTTGTTGACGAAGATGCCAAACTGGAGGAAGAACTCATCATTCGTCCAACTTCTGAGACAATTATTTGGAACACTTATAAAGGCTGGATACAATCCTATCGCGATTTACCTATTTTGGTTAATCAATGGGCCAACGTAATGCGCTGGGAAATGCGTACGCGTTTGTTTTTACGCACCAGCGAGTTTTTATGGCAGGAGGGGCATACCGCCCACGCTACTGCCGACGAAGCTGTTGCCGAAACCGAACAAATGCTTAATGTTTATGCTGATTTTGTAGAGAATTGGCTGGCGCTGCCGGTTGTTAAAGGTCGTAAAACACCTAATGAGCGTTTTGCAGGTGCTTTAGACACCTATTGCATAGAAGCTTTAATGCAGGATGGCAAGGCCTTACAGGCCGGAACATCGCACTTTTTGGGGCAGAACTTCGCAAAAGCATTTGATGTAAAGTTCACCAACAGAGAAAATAAGCTTGATTACGTTTGGGCCACTTCATGGGGCGTATCAACCCGTTTGATAGGCGCCTTAATTATGGCGCACTCTGATGATGCCGGTTTAGTATTGCCACCAAAACTGGCACCAATACAAGTTGTAATTGTGCCGATATACAAGCACGAAGAGGAGTTAGCCAACATAACTACTTATGTAAATAGCCTTACTAAAACATTGAAAGCTAAAGACATATCTGTTAAATTTGACAACCGAGATACGCATCGCCCTGGTGCCAAGTTTGCTGAATATGAATTAAAAGGCGTTCCGCTACGCGTTGCCATTGGCAGTCGCGATATGCAGAACGGTACCGTTGAATTAGCCCGCAGGGATACCAAAACCAAAGAGACGGTAAATCAGGATGGATTGGCTGAAAAAATTGAGGCGCTGTTAGAAGAGATCCAACAAAACATCTATCAAAAAGCTGCCGCGTTCCGCACAGAAAATACAATGGAGGTTGATACTTACGAGGACTTTAAACGTCTGTTAGACGAGAAACCAGGCTTCCTTTCTGCGCATTGGGACGGCACACCCGAAACCGAGCAACGCATAAAAGACGAAACCAAAGCCACTATTCGTTGTATACCTTTAGATAATAAGCAGGAAGAGGGGGTTTGTATATTGACGGGTAAGCCAAGTACACAGAGGGTTCTATTCGCACGAGCATACTAAGCCCCCCGACCCCCTAAAGGGGGAGTAATGGAGGTAGTATAAATAATTATTCACTTATAAAGTTCCCCCTTTAGGGGGCGGAGGGGGCATGAAATTCGCGACAAAAGCTATACACGCAGGGCAGGAGCCCGATCCAAGTACCGGCGCGGTAATGACGCCGATTTACCAGACGTCAACTTACTGGCAGAGATCGCCGGGGGATCACCAGGGATACGAATATTCGCGCGGTACAAATCCTACACGTAAAGCGTTGGAGAATTGTTTAGCTGCTTTGGAGAATGCTCAATTTGGTTTAGCCTTTTCAAGCGGCATGGGGGCCACGGATGCAGTGATGAAACTATTACAGCCCGGCGATGAAGTAATTACCGGCGATGATTTGTACGGCGGTTCCTATCGCATCTTTACCAAAGTGTTTGCTAACTACGGTATCAAATTTCATTTTCTTGATCTTTCGAATCCTGAGATCATTCGGGAATATACCAACCAAAGCACTAAACTCATCTGGATAGAAACGCCTACCAATCCCACCATGCAAATAGTGGATATTGCTGCGGTGACTCAAATTGGCAAGGAAAAAGGATTGCTAACGGTGGTTGACAATACTTTTGCTTCGCCGTACCTGCAAAATCCTATTGATTTAGGTGCTGATATTGTTATGCACTCAGTAACCAAATACATTGGTGGCCATAGCGATGTGGTGATGGGCGCATTGATGATGAATGACGAGGATCTGTACAAGCGGCTCTTCTTTATTTATAATGCCTGCGGAGCCACACCCGGACCTATGGACAGCTTCCTGGTATTACGTGGCATTAAAACCCTGCATCTACGCATGAAAGCACATTGCGAGAATGGAAGAAAGATAGCCGAGTTCTTGAAAACGCATCCAAGGGTTGATAAAATATACTGGCCGGGCTTTACGGATCACCCTAATCACGAAGTGGCAAAAAAGCAAATGCGGGATTTTGGCGGCATGATATCCATTACATTAAAAGGAGCCGATCTGCAAGAGACATTTAAAGTAGCATCATCATTCAGAGTTTTCACACTGGCCGAATCTTTGGGCGGAGTTGAATCATTGATAAATCATCCTGTTACCATGACACATGCATCTATCCCCAAAGAAGCGCGGGAAAAAGTGGGCGTGGTTGATAACCTGTTGCGTTTAAGTGTAGGGGTGGAGGATGTGGATGATTTGCTGGATGATTTGAAACAAGCGCTTAATTAGAAGCAAGAATTAAGAATCAAGAGTCAGGATGCAAGATAACGTGTGGAGAAATAAACCATGAATACAAGAATTATATTGGCTTCCAGCGCAATAATACTTGCTGCAATTGGTATTGGGCTAATGTTTATACCTGAGGAAACATTGATGTATCTTAATATAGGTGCATCAAAACCATTGCTTTTAATTTTGCAATTATTGGGTGGTTTGTATTTCGGTTTTGCCATGCTCAATTGGATGTCGCAATGGTCGCTTATTGGCGGTATTTACAACAAGCCTGTGTCCGTAGCGAATTTTGCGCAGTTTTTTATTGGGGGTTTAGCTTTGCTCAAAGAGGTGCTTAGCAATTCTGAGATACCTCACGTGTTTTGGCTATTAGCAGCAATTTACACTGTATACGCTGTGATTTTTGGCCTGCTTTTTTACGGCCTTATTCCGGTGAAAACCGGGCAGAAATAGGTAGCGACACCAGTATGCAAACTTCATTCAGGCAGGCAGCACAGCTAAAAGATTTTCTCGAAGCCAAAGTCGCGCAGTATAACAGTCCTGATTTTATAAAGAATGATCCGGTTTGTATCCCTCATCTGTTCAGCAAAAAGCAGGATGTTGAGATAATGGGTTTTTGGGCAGCTACCCTGGCCTGGGGGCAGCGTATTACCATCATCAATAAATGTAAAGAACTAATAACCTTAATGGATGGCGCGCCGTATGATTTCATCATTAACCATCAGGAACCTGATCTAAAAAAGCTGCTGCATTTTAAACATCGTACCTTTAATGATATTGATACGCTTTATTTCATCGCGTTTTTCAGACATCATTATGAACGGTTTGATTCGTTGGAAGATGCTTTCATTCCAAATGAAACTGTCATTCTGAGCGATAGCGAAGAATCTTATCCGCGCGATAACCCGCAGATTAAAGAAGGGTTAGCTGTTGTTGAAAACGCTCTTAACCACTTCCGCGCTTATTTCTTTTCTTTGGAGGATTCGCCGCATCGCACAAAAAAACACGTATCCTCGCCCTCGCAAAAATCTACTTGCAAACGGCTGAATATGTTTTTACGCTGGATGGTGCGTAAAGACAATAACGGGGTTGATTTTGGTATATGGAACCACATTAAACCTGCCGATCTGATAATACCCTGCGATTTGCACGTGGACCGTGTTGCCCGCAATCTGGGCCTTACCACACGCAAACAAACCGACTGGCAAACTGCCGTTGAACTAACAGAAAAACTGCGCGAATTTGATCCGCTTGATCCTGTTAAATATGATTTTGCATTGTTTGGACTGGGGATAGAGGAGCGTTGGGGATTGGATGCAATTATTCCTAAATTAGATTAGTTGATCATCATGGAGCAGCACCCGCAAATTTCGCAATTCCTTGCAGGCAAATCTACCTACACGCTTATGTTGTATCATCACTTTATAAATGAGTTTGAACAGATAGGGGAGATCAGTGTAGAATCAACTAAAACCATGATCGGCATATCCAACCGGCACAAGCGAATTGCCTGGGTGACACAACTGGGTAGAAATTTTATACATATAGTTTTTCCACTCCGCCAACCTTATTATGATAATCTGTGCTTTCAAAAAGTTGCGCAGGTACCCAATAGCAACCAGTTCAATCATCATTTGAGAGTATTGAATATGGAGGACATTAACGATGAAGTTTTGGGTTTTATGCGCATAGCGTACAAATTGTAACCACTATCCGCATCCGTTTTTTTAAATGCCAAACATGGCTTGCCCTTCATCTAAACGTACCAGTTTGCCGTTCTCAAAATAAAAATACTGATAATGTTTCCTTTTCTCGTCCTGAAAACTTGTTTGTGTTTTATAAACGGTGTGGTTTGCTGTTTGCTCTGTCACTTGAGCGGTCCATTTGTGTTTTGACTTAAATTCAGCTTCGGACATGCCGATTGTATAGGAGGGAAGTTTGCAGGCCGCTAACGCAAGTATAAGCGACAGGGTTACGGTAAATTTTTTCATGGTATATGCGGTTTATGTACCATTTTGACATAAAACCAAAGGCAAAGTTTAGCCAGTAACGAATTTTTTTGGTCAGTTTTTAACGGACACCCATTCCTTTAATTCCTCGTCATACCGCTTAATAACCTTTGCGGGGTTACCCGCTGCAACAGAATAAGGCGGTATACTTTTGGTAATCACCGCACCACCGGCCACAACACTGTGTTTACCAATGGTAACCCCGGCCGTAAGTACGGCATTTGCTGCTATCCAACAATCATCTTCTACAGTTATGGTAGACACAACCGTTTTTTGGTCTTTTATAGGGGTATTTACATCGCGATATTCATGGTTCAATCCGCTGGCCACTATATTCTGCGCAAAAATTACATTATTGCCGATGTTCACAGGTCCGATGATAACATTGCTCATGCCAATCAAAGTACCGTTGCCAATAAAAACATCGCCCACACCGTTATTAATCGTGCAAAAATCCTCGATAGTGGAGTTATCGCCCAAGTTAAACTTGTTAAAAGGCAATACATCCATGCGGGTATAACGGCGAACTTTTGACCCTTTACCACGATGATGTACAAACGGATTTACAAATATTTTCACCCAGAAACGCGGCCGCGCCTCGCCGGGGGCGATAAGCATCCAGTGTACGAATTTTTTTAATGCCGGGTTACCTTTTATCTTCTCTTTAAGCGACATATTTATTTTCTTTTTGCCTTATCCCACACAGCGCTTTGCTTTCCTGAAAGGTAACGGAATATACCTCTTATCACCGCATAATTCATCATGCAAAAATAATAGGGGATAAAAAATATTTTGATCGTCACCTGCCTTGCCTCCAGCATCCAACCAAATAATGCCATGCTGTAAAACATAAGTTGTGCCACTAAAAACAACTGGTAAACAGCGCCGGCATTATTGTGCACTAAAATGAGGTTGAGTGCAACAAGCAATATCATTAAAAAAGGTACCACCGTCCATCGCAAAACCCGGTGACTGATATACTGAAACGACAGTACCGGCAGGGGAAAGGGGTTGAATAAGCTTTTTAGCCATATTATAGATTGCAAACCGCCGGCTGCAATACGTATCTTCCGTTTTAGCTCTTCCTTAACATCCTCTGATGCGGTTTCCATGGCGTATGCCTCCGGCTCGTATATAATACGGTAACCCTTTTTAGCAATGAGCATGGAGATCATAAAGTCATCAATAATAGCTGTTGGCGGAACATGCTCGTACAGATCGGTACGCACGCTGAATAACTCACCAGCGGCACCAACAACAGAGTATAGCTCAGAGTCCCAGATCTTTAATTTTGATTCGTATTTCCAGTAAAAGCCTTCACCCGCCGTGGCGTCAGACTTTTCTGTGATCAGCACCCGCTTTTCACCGGCTACTGCGCCCACTTTCGGGTCGGCATAATGGCGACATATATTAACTATAGCATCTTTATTTAAAAAAGTGTTGGCATCGGTAAACACCATTACATCTGTAGTAACAGTATCAATAGCGCGATGAACCGCCGCCATTTTGCCTTTACGTTCCACAGAGTGCATGTGGATTATCCCCGGGTACTTCGCAACAATATCTGCAGTACCGTCGCTTGAGCCATCAGTAATAAAAATAAGCTTCAATCTGCCTTCAGGGTAGTTCAGCTCCAGGCTGTTCTTAATCTTCTCAGCAATGAAAATTTCCTCATTATATGCCGCAACTATTAGGGTACAGGTGGGCAGATTATCAGCAGTAGGTAAGACGGGTTTACCTTTAACGGCGCGCTTTATTTTTATGATAAAATAAAGCAATATGCCGTACCCTATAAAAGCATAAAAAATGATGAAAAAGCTTATCCAGAATAGTGCGATCATATGGCAATAGGGTAACCTAATTTTTTACTGTTTTTACTTTGAGTAATGTTCCACCAAATTGCTTTAAATAACCATCCAATAAAATCCTGGTGATTTATCTTTATGTATTTCAATACATTACGAGGCACAACTAAAGCAACAAAATAGATATAGAAAAACAACCGTGCGCCTAATGGTGCATTTCTGCGTATAAACAATATTCGGTTACGGTTCATAAAATACTCTTTGAGCGCGCTTACTTTACCTACAGATACCGACTCTTTATGATAGATAAGCGCAGCGGGTTGCAGCCAAATTTCATACCCTGCACGTTTAATACGATCGCACCAATCCAGCTCCTCATAGTACAAAAAAAAGTTATCGGCCATTAACCCCACTTTATCACTACATTCCTTTTTTACCATCATTGCGGCACCATGCGCATAACCCGTACTACCTGTTAAATGGTCGTACTGCCCTTTATCCGTTTCAAACTGACCAATGCTTTCATTACGCGCTGTGTAATAATTCATATCAGTAAAACCCATATATTGAAGCATGTCCGGTTGGTCAAAGTACCTGATCTTTGGTGATACCATCCCTATGCGTGAATTTGACTCGAGGGTTTCAACTAATGTTTGCACCAGGCCCGGTGTAAACTCGGTATCGTTATTAACCAAAAAATAATAATCGCCTTTAGCGGAATTTATGCCGAGGTTATTGCCACCGGCAAAACCTAAATTCCTGTCAGAACGTATAAAAACAATATCGGGATATTTTAAGGTCCATTCGGGTACAGTATTTATTGCGCTGCCGTTGTCAACAACAATAATTTCAATGGCCGGATAGGTATTGGTTTGGCTGATAGAAGCTAACAATTCCTCGGTAACGTAACTTTGGTTAAAATTAACCGTAATGATGGAAACCAATTTCATTATATAGATATTGTGGCTTATACGAATACCGCCTATGCTATGTTTTGTTGAAATTATTAATTAAAATTGAGAATCAAAGCAAATAATATAAAAGCGGAACAGGTAACCGATGCAGAAATTGAATCGGCAGTTGAGCAAAAGCTCGACGAGGTTGCGGCGTTGTTGGCCGGCCATCAACTGGATAATGAAACGCTGAAACATTTTCAGCAAAAATTTGACAGCGCCCTGCAAACCTGCGCAAAGGATGTGGACGTTATTGCGGCGTTTAATGTAATTGATGAGAAAGAGGATGCCTCGCGCGAAGAATTGCTTGATGAATTTGCCATGCTGTTGCTATCAAATAAGGTAGATAGCAAAGTTGCCGGAAAATATCTGAAGGCTAAAAGAATAAATAATCTTCTGCTGATAGTTATCTCGGTAGCAATGGTGACGCTGGGCCTGTCAATGATAATTATAGAGGCACCTCCATATTTTGAGATGTTTACCATTTATTATTTTACAGAAAATGATGGCATAACATTAATGGACGTAATTGCCTGCATTATAATACTCACAGGTATTTATATGCTGATACGCACCTTATACCAGGAACCCTTATCAACCAAAAAGAATGAGTAAACGCCCCCACAAAATATTGCTGGTTGATGACGACGCGCTTTTTTTAAAGCTGATGGTTCAGGTTTTCAAAAAATCCGGGTTTGAGTGCGATACGGCCCTGTCTGCCGAAGATGCCATTACCCTTTTGGATAGAAAGAACCCACCCGATATTATCTTGTCTGATTATAATATGGGAGCGATGAACGGTTTGGAGTTCAGAAAATATTTGATGGAAGACGAGTTCTTTAAAAACATCCCGTTTTTGTTTCTGACTTATTTTTCAGACAAGGATCTGATGATACAAGGGCTTGACCTGCAGGCAATTGATTATGTGCTGAAAAACACACCCGTAAATGTAATTGTATCAAAAGTAAACAACATACTTTTTGCCGTTAATAAGCAACGCGAACTTTCACAACTCGAAATAAAAAAGGCCGCCACATCGCTCAACATTAAATCAATACCCGCCAACGTTCCGCTGGTTAACGGTTTTAGTATAGACTTTTGGCACAAAGCCTTTGATGATATACCCGGCGGCGATTTTATTGACTTTATACGCGTTAACGACCGTTATACATTTGCTGTTTTGGGTGATGTAATGGGTAAAAAGTGGATGGCATGGTTCTTCACTTTTGGCTTTCTGAGCTATATACGGTCTGCTGTGCGTTTTGCGGCATTTAACGGCGAATATTCAACAGCAAAAATATTGCAGCAAGTTAACGATGTTATTTGTTTTGATGAAGTATTGAAGGACATCCTATCAAGCCTATCATTGATATTGATAGACAGCGAGAGCGCAATTATAACCTATTCGGGTGCCGGCGATCTCCCGTTGTTACATTATAAACACGCAGAAAACGCATTTAAACACATCAGCTCGTCGGGATTATTACTCGGTCTTTTCGCAGATGGAAGCTACAGCGAACAGCAACTAACACTGCAACCTAAAGACGGATTGTTTATATTTACTGATGGGATGATAGACTTTGCCGATGGTACCGGAAAGAAAAGTGACTATAACCTTTTTGCCGCGCGTTTATTAGACCTGTTAAAAAACGGCAGTTCATTTACCGACATCAAAAAACAATTTGAGCAAAATTTGCAGGGGCAGGTGGATGATCAAAGCGTAATATGCATTTACAAACTTTAGCCATGATAGATATATATAGAGAAGACCCCGGCAACCTTTTGCTTAACCTGCAAATTAAGGATGCCAACATGGGACATGCCGATGACTTTAAGGCCGCGCTTATCAATCTTTTTGATACCCATCAAAAAAAACGCATTATAATAAATATGGAAGAAGTGGAGTATATCGACAGCTCTTTTTTAGGCGCGTTGGTATCGGCTCTTAAACATGTTATATCTTTTAAATCGGATATAATTTTGGTGGGTATGCGCAAGGATATCGTTAATTTATTCGCGCTGATAAGGTTAGACAAGGTTTTTAAGATATACGATAACTTTAACGATGCCCTTGCTTAATAGCCATGCCAGGTAAAATGTTTCGTCAGTTTGTGTTGCCAAATACAAGCGAATCCATGATCGGGTCGCTAATGGAAATACGCGCGTTCATTAATGAGTTTTTACCTGCGCATGCAGCTAATGCCGATTTAAGCTTTAAAGTGGAAATGGTAATGACCGAGCTGCTTACCAACGCACTTAAACATGTTAAGGACGCGGAAACCTGCATACGTATCTATCTGGATGACAATTATCTTACCATTGAAAAAACAGACTTCGGCGCTCAATTTAACCCAAACAAATTTGCTGATATTTTTAAGCAGGCACCAGGTTACAAGATACTGTTAACTCATGATGACCTTAACAGTGTGTATGCTGTTTTGGAGATGAATGAAACCGTGCGGTTTATTTGCGAACAAACGAAAAACAAAAACCGGATAGATATTAACAGGGTTGGCGAACACTTCGGCATGATCATTATATCCAGAGCAGCCGAAGCGTTTACCTATCATTATGATACAGCATCGGGGCTTAACAGGTTTAATGTGCGAATGAGGTTAAATTAGTGAGTGGTGAGTAGAGAACAGTGAGGGGTTAATGGTGGGTTTTTATACGGTCATCAATAACATCTAAAATTGCTTCATCTTTAGTAATGTCAAACTTGCGGGCGAAATACTGAGCGGATGCACTTAGGGCCTCTGCATCTTCCATAGTTAATGTTTTGGGGCTAACGCCGCCGGCCGACCAATCAATATACCTCAGATCGTTCTTTACCATTACAACCTTGTATTGCGAGTTATATAATATTGTTTGAAAAATAAACTCATCAGGTCCCCAGGTAAGTTTTATAAAGTGGCGCAGTTTTGGCGTATTATTCCAGTAGTTATATATGTAGCTTACGCATTCCATAGATATAGTAAACCATTGCGACCGGCCCACAGCGATCATGTTATTTGGCATTGAACGCGCTCCAAATAGCTTATTAACCAGCTCCTGTAAAATAAAATGGCCCGGCAACCTAAAGTTATTAAAATGATAAAAACGGACCCTTGGCAGCGCCTCCTGCCATTCCGTATCAAACAGCATGTAATTCATAAAAGCTTTGCCCGGGTTGGCGTTTAAAAAATCATGCAGTTCCTGTTGTGGCCTTAACGGGTAATCTTGTCCGCTTAATAAATTTAGGTATTGATAGTTTTTCCCTGAATCTAAAATCTCTTTAAAGCTGTTAAACGTTGCCTTTACAATATTGTAAGTGCCCCAGTAAACTTTAATACGGTTTTGTATAAAATGTACATTTTTAATATCTGCCAGGTGCTGAAAAGGAACGACATCAGTTTTTTTATCCAAATGGATATAAATATCGGCATCATCATGCTGAAGGCTATGCAGCAGGCGCTCCAGTTGCCGGGGCTGACTGTGAGCCAGTATTAAATGTGCCAGTTTCATGGGTATCGGATAGATTAATTTGTTTTATTTTTAAGCTAATTTAGCAGTTTAAATATTCGGATAAAGCTATACACTTATAACAGTTAAATGAAGGAAATAGCAGCGACCTTTTTGTTGATTTCTTTTTTGCTTTAAGCGGATTTGTAATTGCGTATAGTTATAAACCTATTTCAACGGAAACGGAGCTAAACAGGTTTTAGCAAAAACGCGTTTTCAGGCTTTACACACAGCATTTATTCTTTTTATAGGATCCGCATGTTCGCCATTTTGTTTTCAATGGCTGAGTTTTCTTAGAATAACAGTAACCTTTTTCTCCCGCACAAGTCTTCAGCCTTAAATATCCTAATTATTTAAGCTAATGAAAAAATTGATCGTCGTTTTACTTTTAAATATTGTCGTTTTTACCGTTTCTGCCCAGGCGCCCAATTTGTTTCCAGCCTATGTTGAAAAAGCCGCCGATCATCAGGAGATAAATGGCACCATATTAATAGCGCAACAAGGCAAGGTTGTTTACAAACGATCATTCGGCTATGCAGATATAGCCGAAAAAACATCGTTAACCGATGATACGCAGTTCCCTTTGGCATCAATCTCCAAAACATTCACATCCACAGCGGTTCTACAGCTTAAAGATGCCGGAAAGATCAATATTAGCGAGCCATTAGTAAAATATTTGGTGCAATTTCCGTACCCCAATATTACTATCCGACAGGTGCTTTCACATACATCAGGCCTACCTGATACCGACGAACTGCTGGACAGTCTGGTGGCTGCAACACCAACGAAAATATTTACCAATCAAGACATTATACCGGCTTTGCAGTGGTATAGTAAACATAAATCGCTAAAATTTCAACCCGGCGAACGATGGGGGTATTCATCCGTTGGATATTCGTTGTTAGCTATGTTGGTAGAGAAGGTAAGCGGGATGCCGTTTGGAAACTACCTGCAACAGAATATTTTTCTTCCGGCCGGCATGACGGGTACTTATTTGCAAACATCGCTGGATCAAACTAAAGGACGCTATCGGACAAAAAATTACATCTATAATAACCACTACCAAATGAAATTGCAGTTTGTTGATACACTTGCCGACAGGAGGGAGTGGACCTACAATCAAACCGGAACATACGGGGGTAACAATATTGTAGCTACTGCTACAGACCTGCTCAAATACGATGAGGCATTATACAACGGAAAGCTACTAAAACCTGCTACACTGCAAGAAGCTTTTACGCCTGTAAAATTAAATAACGGACAAGATAACCACGCCATTGCAGGAACCTCCATGGGCCTGGGTTGGTTTATATTTACTGATACCACAGCCGGAAAAATCGTTTGGCATTCAGGCTCTAATCCGGGGGTGACGACTTTGTTCGCACGAAATATTACCACCCACGAAACTTATGTAGTCTTACTCAATTTAGCGCTGTCTAACCCGGTCTATTTTGATTTGTTTAGTCTGATAAAGCATCAGCCTGTTACCTATAAGCAGCCGCTTGGTTTTATTTACGCAAGAGAGCTATTTAAAGATGGCCCCGACTACGCCGTTGCACATTTACAAAGCTTAAAAGCCGATACAACTAATTATATACTGACAAAGGCAGACATGGACCGCGCCGCGCTTGAATTTAGCAGGGACCGAAAACTACAGGATCAAACGCTGGAAACCCACCGGGTTAACTTGCTGCTTTTTCCAAATGATTGGCAGGTATGGGATAACTACGCTGCATTTATGCTTAACCGGATGCATAATAACGATGCCGCGCTGATGCTTTATAAAGGATCGCTCAGATTGAGCCCCTTAAATGAAGCGGCGAAGAAAATGATAGAACAAATCGGCCTGAGCTATCGAAAGTAAATAGGGTAAAGACATTGTGAATATATTGGTGTTGCAAAGTGTTGCATGTTTGCATATCTTATTTTCATAATAACCTGACAATAAAATACTTACAAAAAATGGTATTGCAAGTGTTGCAATTGTTGCTGTATTTTTCTGCAACAGCACGCATTTGTAAGCCAAGGCATTTACTATTATTTACATAAAACTTTCTTAGCGTCCTCGGCGGTTGATGTCATTAAAAGTTTATAAGGTTTCGATAGTTGGCCAAACTCACATCTTTTGCATTGAGCCTCATCCTTGTTTTTCAGGTACTTAAAAACTTTATCATCGCTGATGTAGGAGCGGTACTCGTTAGTTTTTATGCAGCCCTCGCAGGCGGGGCCGCCTTCTGTAAACTCGTAAAAGAATATCAGTTTACCTTTATTGAAGTAATAGTCTTCTCTGGCGTGAACATCTCCAACCCAGCCAAAATCAATAGCTATTTTTACAGGAACGTTGTTTTCATAGTAGTAATCAACCTTTGTTTTTTCATCGCACATAAACTCAGTGTGTGTAGTCTTTAACTCAGTTGTATTGATATGCTCAACCTGCTGTCTGATCAATGCTACACGGTCTGAAGTTTCCTGTTTGATTGATGAGACTACGGTATCTTTAATTACCGCGGAACTATCATGCTTGTTGTAGTTCTTTCCGGGTTTATCGTTACTGCTACAGGCAATAAACAATGCTAATAAAGGTATAGCAAGCTTTTTCATGCACTACACAGTGCAAGAATCTATCCAAATAATTTACCGGTTAGTAAGTAAACCTTAAAACAGAAAACGGCATCCGATAGATGCCGCTCCTAATTTTAATTTATTAAGACGTTATAATGAATTATTACAATTCAGTTATTTCAATTTTTCTATAATAAATTTCTGCGCCTTCAGATTGCACCAGTATTTTTCCTTCACTTTCCGAAGGCGATTCTGCTTCATTAACAACAACGCCATTTGCTACATATTTAATTTTTCCTTTATCGGCTATCACTTCTACGCGGTTCCATTCACCGGTTGGTTTTTCTCCGTCCTTCTTCTTTTGCACCCGGTTGTAATCTTTAGGTGTTGTGCGCTTACCGTCGATAACTACAGTAGTATATCCAATCAACCAGATATCGCCTACATCACCTTCCTGTATCTGGCACTCGATAGATTTTGGCCATACTACATCCTTGTCATTAGCCGGCACAAAAAAACAAATACCGTTATCTCGTTTTGTTGTATCAGCATCTCTGGGCGGATATTTTTTTGTTCCCCACTTAAACTCAACCACCAAATGAAAATTTTTGTAAGATTTTTCTGTACTTATATACCCAAACTCCTGCCCGGTGATATGAATCATGTTATTGCTTACAGTAAATACCTTTTCAGGATCATTATTTTTTCCTTTGCTGGTAAGAAATGTGTACCAGCCATTAAGGTTGGTACCGTTGAATAACGATTGCGCTTTAGCAACACTTTGTGCATTTACAAAATGCGAAGCCAGCAAAAAACAGGCGATTAATATTCTTCTCATAATATTGGTTTCAGCTTATAAAAAAAACAAAGCCCGATATTTTCGCATCGGGCTGATATTATTACTTAAAAATCTTTTGGGCTACTGTACTGAGGAATAGTTTGCAGTTCATCCATGTATGCCCACCATCAGAAAAAAAGCTCTCATATTTTATCTTCTTTGCATCAAGCAGCGGCATGTAATCATTTTTTATAGTTCCGTAAGTTGGGTCCTCGGTTCCGACGCCCATCCAAAATAATTTTAACTGTTTATTGGTTTTTTCAGGATTTTCAAACGCGCCCGCGTTATTACGGTCGAACTCGTTTTTTAGCATACCCGGTGCAAAACCAATTACGTAGCTAAATTTATCCTGGTTGTTCAAACCAAAATAAAGCGAGGTACCACCACCGCCGGAGAAACCTGCGATAGCGCGGCTATCCTTGTCGTTCTTTGTCCGGTAGTTCTTCTCAACAAAGGGCATCAGGTTGCCAAAAAAGTCTTTTTTAAACTCCTGCAGGTTAGGCCAGTCGCGCAGGCTACCCGTTTTAGTGATAGTAGGGTAGGCACGAACATATGGCATAACAATAATCATATCCTGGGCCTTGCCTTCGCTTATCAAATTATCCAATATAAAGTTGGCCCGGCCTACTTTGGTCCAGGTCTCTTCGGTATCAGATGATCCGTGCAACAAATACAATACCGGGTATTTTTTTGATGGATTGCTCTCATAACCCGGCGGGGTGTAAACTACAACCGCACGGGTGCCCAATTCAGATGAATTATAATAACGGTAAGACACAACGCCGTGCGGCACATTGCGTATAGAATGAACTAACGGAGTAGTGCCCGGAACTTCAAGCACGCTGTTTTGAAAACCCTCATTCGGGAATATATTGGAGTTGCCAGGGTCGGCAACCTGCACGCCATCCACATTAAACGCGTAGGGGTACATATCAGGTTTTACGGGCCCGAACGTAACTTCCCACACACCTTTTTCATCCTTTTTCATTTGCTGCGGAGTTTTTGTCATTTGGGTGACAACCTTAACATCATTTGCTTTCGGTGCTTTAAACCTAAGCGTAACCATGTTGTCTTTGCTTACCTCGTTAGATATAAACAGGGTTTGCACTCCGCCCATAGTCTGTGCCAAAGTACTAAAGGAAGCGCCTAAACAGAGCATAGCAATAATGGCCGATTTGGCGAAACTCATCACGGATGCGCCAACATCAGTTTTGTCAGTGTATTTCATTACTTTATAATTGGTTATAATTAGTTTTTAAATATCAGAATAATATTCTCTTTACGCAAACGATGTAAATTTTTAGAAAAGGTTTTTAAAAATCTGGTTTATAATAACTTAGATATTTGCCGCTTTCTTTTTGAAATGCCCTCTAACAAATATCATCGCCTCGTTGTACCCGGTTTTAAATATGCTCCAGTAGGTAAACTTGCAGTACCTGTTAAGCGCCCAGTAACCAATTATAGTACCCGTTAAAATTGGGAACACGGTAGCAAAGGCAATACCGTAAACGCTGCCGGTAAGGTAAATCCCTAAAAAATCCGTGGCTATATTTACAGCCAGCATTACCAACACCTTGTAAAAGTTGATCTTGGGCTGATGTATAACATCAAGCGTTAGGGCAAAGAACCGGTCGGGTGGGAAGATGATGGCAAAAGTTAAGAATAGACGAAAAACGTTAGCCGCCTCGGTGCCTAAATATTTGCCGCCGCCGATAATGTAAATAGGCAGATCGGCCAGCGCGCATCCTATTAAGACAATTGGTATTAAAACGACGGCCAGCATGCCAGCGTATCTTTTCATGGTGTGTATCACCAATTCCCGATTTCCCTGGTTATAAGCGGCTGATAATTCAGGCATGCCTGTCGCAGCAAAACTACGTAAGGGTATCTCAACCAATTGCATAAGGGTTTGGCCAAGGTTGTAAATAGCCAAAGCAGGTGCACCGAGCATATAATTGATGATCTGATTATCAGAAAAGCTGAACATGTTGGAGCTCAAGGCCGAGCCCACCGAGAATTTACCGAAGTGATATATTTCTGATATGCCGGCGCTTGTACGTTGCCGCAAACTGCTTATACGCGACCATCCTTTAACCAATACAAAAAGACTGGTGATGGTGCTGGAGGTTAAATAAGCCGCCAGAACACTGTACAGGCTTGCCTTGCCGGTAATAAGTAGCACTATTATAAAAACAATATAACTGCCCTGGTTACATAAACGTATGTACAACAGGCGGTCAAACTTTTGATCGCCCTGTACCACGCATGTTGCCAGGAACCAAGGCAATGACACTACATAATATATGCCTGAAAATTTAAAGAATAACCTTAATCCATCATCCTTTATAAGATCTAAAAAGGGGTAGGAGCATAAACTTACCGATGCCAGTATTCCTGTAATGCACATGCCAATAAACCAGGCGGAGCCCGCTACTTCAGCACTACGCTCTTCACTTGAGCCCGCGTAGAATTTTATAAAAGCAGTTGTCAAAAGGCCGGACCTTAACGTGTCAACAAATAACAGGGTTGACAGAAATAAAACCCAACTTCCGGTTTGCGTCAGCGATAATGATCGGTAAATTAGTGTCATTGTGACCAAACCAAGGCCAGACATGATGATATTACCCGCCAGGGATAAAAAATGCTTATTACGGATAAGATTCAGAACTTTTTTAAACATCTTTTCGTAAACTTACGCTAAACAAGGATAAAGAATTTATCCTGTTAAACGGCAACTAAAAACATTTTTTTCGCGCATGAGCCAGGATAAAACCTATTTTGAAGGCGTTACTTTATTGATCACACATTACAACCGTAGTAAATCGCTGGAACGCTTACTAAATGCGTTTGCCGCCTTAAATGTTAGCTTCGAAGATATCGTGGTGTCTGACGATGGAAGCAAGCCGGAAAATCTGAATCGGGTGAAGGCTCTTGAAAAGGAATTGAATTTCAGGCTGATTACCACACCAAAAAATGCGGGACTCGGCAATAACATCAACAAAGGACAGGATGCCGTCAAAACGCCTTACACACTTTACGTTCAGGAGGATTTCGAGCCCAAACCAGCTTTTGCAGAACACTTTAAAAACGCGCTTCATTTTATGCAAACAGATCCTCAGCTTGACGTGGCGCGCTTTTACGCTTACTTTAAATATCCTTATACAAAACCTTACGGCAAAGGGTTTTCTGAAATGAAATTTAGCATTTCTCCACTGGCTAATAATCACCTTAAATTTTATGTTTACAGCGACCACCCACACCTTCGAAGGAGTACTTTCTTTGAAAAGTTCGGACGCTATCCGGAAGGTATAAAGGGCGATTTGACTGAGTTCGGCATGGCTGTATCTTTTATACAAAACAAAGGCAAGGGCATTATTCGCGATGATATTAATGATATGTTCTGGCAAAAAAACTCGCCTGATGAGCCAAGCACCATGAGCCGGGCTGGCTGGCGCGAAAGCAGAAACCCATTGGCACTTACATTGCGCGCTCTGTACCTGCAATACAGACTATTAAAAAATACTTACCAAGTGCTGTTTACTAAACCGGTTAAAAAATAGTTATGGCCGATAAATTCAGTTCGATAACATTATTGGTAACGCACTATAACCGCAGCCAGTCGTTAGAACGCTTGCTAAAAGCGTTTGAAAAGCAACATATCAGTTTCGGTGATATTGTGGTATCTGACGATGGGAGCAAGCCGGAACACTTAAATTATCTTAAATCCATTACCGATAAATACCATTTCCGCCTTGTTACCACCCAAAAAAATGCCGGACTTGGCAATAACATTAATAAAGGGCAGGATGCCGTAACCACACCTTATACCTTATACGTTCAGGAGGATTTTGATCCGTTCCCCGGTTACAAAGCACATTTAGAAGACGCTTTAAATATTATGGAAGAGCGGAAAGATGTGGATTTGGTTAGGTTCTATGCCTATTTTAAATACCCTTACCTGAAGCCGTATAAAAACGGTTTCTCTGAAATGATATTTAAGATCTGGTATCCGGGTTACCGCAAGTTCCATGTATACAGCGACCATCCACATTTACGCAGGAGCAATTTCTTTGAGAGGTTCGGACGGTATCCGGAAGGTATAAAAGGTGATAAAACAGAGTTTACCATGGCTATGTCCTTTAATAAAAATAAGGGGAAGGCTATGATCTACGATGACCCCAAGGGTTTGTTTGATCAACTGAACTCTGAAGACGAACCCAGCACCATGACGCGCAGCGATCTGCGCCAGAGTGATAACATCGTGATAAGCTTTGTAAGGGCGATCTACCGCAACGTAAAACATACCTACGATTACCTCACTTTTAAAACAAAGAAGTGATATGAACAGAAAAACGGCCATTAAAAGTATAGTAGCAATAGTTACGCTGGGCGGTGCGTCAGGTGCAGTATATAAATTTCTGTCGCCGGGCGAAGCTATACCGTTAAGCGATCTTCCTAAAAAGAAAGCGCTTATTGCTGAGCTTGCCGAAACTATTATTCCGCGTACCAACACACCAGGAGCGAAAGATGCGCAGGTAGAAAACTACATCATAAAAATGATCGCTGAAAATACTGATGCTAAGATGCAGCGGTCGTTTTTAGCCGGGATTAAATCAATTGAGGACTTTACGATCAATGAATATGGTAAGCCGTTTACCGGCTGCACACCCACTGAAAAAAACGCCGTAATAAAGCATTTTGAGGATAAAGCAACGTATTCAATTGGAATTTTGAACAAGGTGAATAGAAAATTTTTCGGAGCACCATTTTTTTTCCACTTGCGCGACCTTACGGTAGAAGGTTACTGTACATCTTTTACCGGTGCAACGCAGGGCATGGCTTATGATTACGTGCCGGTTACTTTTGAAGCATGCATCCCCTTACAAAAAAACCAGCTGGCCTGGGCAACCAAATAATCTAGATATATGGCTTCAGCAGACAATATGACTTTTGACGCCATTGTGGTGGGTTCCGGAATAAGCGGCGGTTGGGCGGCCATGGAGCTTTGCAAAAAAGGGTTGAAAACTTTATTGCTTGAGCGTGGCCGCAATGTTGAGCATCTTAAAGATTACCCAACGGCTAATCTAAACCCATGGGATTTTGAATACAGGCTTAATAATACACCGCAATTTAAAGCCGACAGCCCGATACAATCTACCGGAAGCAACGCAGGGAACGCATTATTTTATGTGAATGATAAAGATCATCCTTATATACAGGAAAAACCTTTTCTGTGGTATCGGGGATATCAGGTAGGCGGCCGGTCGTTAACATGGGGCAGGCAGTGCTACCGCTTAAGCGATCTTGATTTTGAGGCGAATTTAAAAGATGGGACAGGGGTTGACTGGCCCATCAGATACAAAGACATAGCGCCATGGTACAGCTATGTAGAGAGGCATATTGGTGTAAGCGGCAACAAAGAAAACCTGCGTCAACTACCCGACGGAGATTTTTTACCACCGATGGAACTTAATTGTATAGAACATCACCTAAACGAGTCCATCCGAAAAAAAACACCCGATCGTTTATTGACCATAGCGCGTGTGGCCAATTTAACCAAGGGTTGGGACAGTAGGGGCCCCTGCATGAACCGTAATTTATGTTCGCGCGGATGCCCGTTCGGTGGTTATTTCAGCAGTAACAGTTCAACTATTCCGGCGGCGATGCAAACCGGGAATTTAACACTCAGACCCTTTTCTATAGTTGCGGAGGTTTTGTATGACGAGACTAAGCAACGCGCAAAAGGCGTGCGCGTAATTGATACCGAAACAAAACAAAGTTTTGAATATTATGCTAAGGTGATCTTCCTGAATGCATCAACCATTGCAACGGCCGGTATTTTACTCAACTCAAAATCAAACAGGTTTCCTAACGGGATGGGCAATGACAGCGGTGAACTGGGCCACAATCTGATGGATCACCATTCGTCAGCAGGAGCTTCAGGAAAACACCAGGGCTATAAAGAGATGTATTACAAGGGACGAAGACCCTGCGGCTTTTTAATACCACGATACCGTAATATTAAGTCTGATGAAGGGTTGGGTTACACGCGTGGTTTCAATATACAAGGGCATGGCGAGCGTTCTGAATGGCAGGATATGAAGAACTTTGGCAGCTTTGGGGCCGATTTTAAGCAACAGCTTACAACCCCCGGCCCGTGGACAGTTTGGATGGCGGGATGGGGTGAATGTTTGCCCTATCATGACAATAAAATATCTCTCAATACCACTGAAAAAGATAAATGGGGATTGCCTCTTATTAATGTTGATTTTTCATTTAAGGATAATGAGGAGAAGATGATGGACGATATTCGCAGCTCTTGCGGCGAAATGCTTGAAGCTGCCGGTTTTACCGATATTGAGACCTTTAACTACAATAAACCCGGCGGCAGTACGGTACACGAAATGGGAACCGCGCGCATGGGCCGCGACTCAAAAACATCAGTATTGAATGGCAATAATCAGCTACACGCAGTAAAAAACCTGTTTGTTACCGATGGCAGTTGCATGACATCATCAGCCAGCCAAAATCCATCATTAACCTATATGGCGCTTACTGCCCGTGCTTGTGATTTTGCTGTTAATGAATTGAAGAAGGGGAATATTTAAGCGATAAATTTAAAAACGATGTCATTTCGAACGATAGTGAGAAATCCTTTCGAAGCAGTACCAAGACATGCATATTCGAAAAGATTTCTCCTTCGCGCCAAGGCTCAATTCGCCGCTGGCTCTATCGAAATGACATTGAGGGTTGAAAACTATTTGAGTGCTTCCGTCAGGTTTATAGCTTTATAAATCTCTTTAACGTTATTTTCCCATGTATGCGTTGTGGCAAACTGAATGCGTTCCTGTCGTTTTTCATCGCTATCTTCGGCAAGTGCCCTTTCAATCAGAGAAACGTAGTCTTCTTTGGAGGTGCCTAAATAGGTATGGTCTTCAAATACGCTCATTGCCTCGGTACGAGTGGCAACTGTAGGCTTGCCCATAGCCAGATACTCATCAATTTTTCGGGGATAGTTACCAATTGTCACCTGGTTTATCAGTTGCGGATTCAAACAAACATCAAACGAATTGATAAAAGACGGCAGTGTAGAGGGCTCCTTGCTACCCAGGAAGTGTATATTATCAATTTGATGAAGTTTACTTACTTTAAACTGCTCATCTTCAGGGCCAACTAATACCACGCTCCATTCGGGTTTGGTTTTGGCTATGTATTCCAATAGTTCCATATCCAGCCGTATGCTTTGCAATGCACCTACATATCCTATAATTGGCTTTTTAATAGGGGTTATATCACCCGGTATCGGCAATTCTTGTTGGTTGGTAAACATTTCCAGGTCGCACCCTTGCCCTACATAATGCGAATTAGGATTGTACTGCTTACAATACGACGCTAAATAAGTTGAGTTAGCTACACACAGATCACTTTTTTTGATCAACTCCGGCTCCATTTTTTTTCCATGCAATTTCCAGTAATCAACAAAAAGCAAATAATCCCGCGAATAATAAATGCTAACGGCAGGTTTAAGCAACTCCTTCAAATAAAAGCAACGAAAAATGTCGTTATCATTAAAAAGAATGTAATTATTAAATCCGAGGCGCTTAGCGGCCTTATCTATTGAACGTGCAAAGCGCTTGTTATTGGCTTTGTTAAGGATGTTATAAAAAAAGTCGTTTTTTATCCAGTTGATAGACTCAATTATCTCATCGGGATAAAGGTTCCAAAGGTTTTCCTTTATTTCAATCAAGCTCTCAGTGCGGCCGTTTATTACGTCAATGCGTTGCTTAACCTTTGAGTCTGCAGCGTTTTTAAGCTTGGTGATACGGTCAAGCGGCGAGTTTACGTAAAGCACACGGTTATTCCGGCTAAACTCTAATGCTATATTTTTACAGTTACTGCCAATTTCAACGTCCCAGGGTTGTTGTCCAACCACTATTATGTCCCTGTTTTTAATTGTATCGTTTTCCATATTCACGCTTCAATCATTTGCTTAGACGCTTCTGCCTGTTCTTTCTGCTTTTTAATGTCAAGCCGATATAACACCGTCAGCAGTGCTATATCTAACGAAAAATATATGTTCGACGGAAATTGTACCAAAGCTTCTTGTGGGAAGTTAGCTATGTTATACGCAAAAACAATTAAAAGGATAGCCAAACAGTACATTTTTAATTCAGGATCTTTTATACGATAATAATTATTAATGCCCGTTCGCATAATGGTAAACATTAAGGTACAAAATATTATCAATCCAACAGGCCCTAACTCCACTGCAACGCGTATATAACCGCTATCAGGTTGAAATTGTGAAACGACCGATCCATTGCCAAAACGCTTTCCCCATCCACCTGTCGCGCCCAGTCCGAACCCGATAGGATGACTATAAATGTATGGCTTTATACGCGCCTGGTTAAATTTGCGTAGCTTGTAGGATGCATCTTCATTAGGATGAAATGCTGTTTGAAAGCGCTGAAGGTTAGGGTCGCCGGTAGGCACGTTTATCAGGACTATTAAAAACACAGCAGCCAGGCAGCTGAAAAGCAGTACCTTCTTATTATAGTTTATTATAGCGAACAGAAACAGCGCTGCCGGTACCAATACATTGGCCGCGCGTGTGCCTGAGTAGAGCATTGATAATAAACAGGTACATGCAATAACTGCCAGCACTATCTTTTTCCAGGCCGGTAGTTTTCCGGCTATTAAAGCAATGCAAAATATTGCTGCCATATTCATGTTATAGGCAAAAGCAACAGGATCAGAAAATATAGAAAATTTACGCCAATGTCCTGCTATAAAAAGCAGACCTGCAATTTCGGGATCGGAATGGAGGTAAGCGTCTTCGGCAGCCGAAAATCCAATTAGCTCCTGCTTAACGCCATAAAGTGCTCCGCAAAAGCTCATTATCAACCAAATCTTAAATATGAGCCGTATAAAGTTAACGGAGCGAATGTTATACAAAAAAACAAAATAGCTTAACATTACTATAGCTACCGACCGCACTGTATAAATCCATGCCAGCCTGGAAACGGCACTGGGGTTAGCTATCTGCAACAAATTGTAAGCAATCCATATCAATATCATGGTTGATACAGGCCCTTTTAGCAGCGCCCAATCGTTATTTCGCCGCAAACATATCAGCGTGCCCAACATTAATGCGCCCTCTAATACATCGGCTACAACGCCGAGCGGCCCTGGTATGCCTAAGCGTCCTAATAAAAAAAGCGTGTAAGCCAGTATAAGCAGTACTATTATTCCAAAACGGGGATAAGCTACTACGCCGTACATAGCGGGGAGGCCTATTATCGTTACTAAAAACAACCCACCAAAAACAACACCGAATTTTGCAACGCCTACAGCTATTATTGCAGCCAATAAAACCAAAACTCCTATTCCGACAGGGTTTTTTAGTTTTTCAATCAGTGCGATATTTTTTACACGTTGCGCAAATCCTTGCCGCTGCTTTTTCAGCTGCAGTATCGGCTGTGACGTTGCAGGCTCTACTCGCATTATAAAAACAATATTTTGATAATAAAAAAATAGGTGCTAAGAAAAGCTACTACTAAAGCAACTATTCGGGTTATTTTATCCGTTTTTAGCTGATTCTTCGCTCTTAATTCTTCACCACGCAGTATCTTCTCATCCGGATTAACTCTCATCGCTTTTAATTATTTGATCAATATCACCGGTATAAGTATGTTTTGTAGCAACAGATCGCTTGTTAGCTGTACGGGCCCTAAGCAAAGACAGTACCTGGAAAAACATAAATTTGGGTATGTTGATAAGCGAACGGTAAATTCTCGCATCGGTTTCTGAGCGGGCCAATGCTATATAAAACCCTGCAAAAAATGCCATAAATGCAATTATCCAAACAAATGCGGCCGATATGCTGATAAATATATTGGCAAATAAAAATACCAGCGAAAGCAGCAGAAAGATAAAAAGGGGAGGCCTGAGCAAAATTAAGCCGAACAAAAACTGATTCCAACTTGGGGTAGTGATCCCTTTGCCAAGTAATACAAAGCCAAATTTAAAATATTTAAACCAGGTGTTTATCCAGCGCGAGCGTTGGTTAACCAATTGGTCTGAATGAGTAGTTTTTTCGTCGTAAACTTTTGCCCGGTCGGTAAACGCTATCCTTATGTTTCGCCCAACAATTTGTGATTGCAATACCTTGTCAAAACCGGCACCCTGAACGTCCAGGTGTTCGAGGCATTCGCGATACAAGGTTGTAGTAAACGCCATACCCGAACCTGAAAGTGTAGCTGATGAACCTACTTTAAACAATAGTTTGCCATCATAAAAATGATAATAAATATCGCGGGCAGCATCTAAACAAGCGTAGGTAGTGTTAAGGTTTTTCGCTTCGCGAATGCCCTGAACTGCTACGTAACCTTTGTAAAAATATCTGTCCAGTTCAATTAAATAATCCGTATGTACCAGGTTGTCACTGTCAATAATAGTTATGCGCTCATGTGCACGCTTAAAATTATTAATTGCATAAAAATGCGAGCGGGTGTTACTGGCAAGGGTTGTAGGGGGCCTTAGTACAATAACCCTGTCGTCGGTAAAATTCAGTGTACTTATATCGCATTTATCAGCAACTATATAAATCAAATAATTGCTGTGCTTCAATTTCAAAAGCGATTCAACAACTGCGGGGATATTAGTAACCTGCTCATACGCTGTTACAATAATGGCGTAATCGCCTTCTACTGACGCAAGTACCGGTGTATTGTTCTTACGGAAGCAAGACAGTATGTAAACGCATACCGGCAACACAAGGTTATAGCCTATTAAAACCTGAATAAAAATCCAAATAAAGGCAACAATTGTCATTTCAGGTGTTTTTTGCTATTCGCTTATTAACTGTTCTTTATCCACAAGGTTTATTACCCAGCCGATAAATTTGTCGTTCTGATTTTTCAGGTATTCCACATGATGTTTTCCGGCTTCGCTAATATTTTTATTCGCTTCAAAAACGGTTAAAATTTTCTCGCCGAACAAGCTCATTTCTTTTGAACGGTTCAAGGCGTCAAGCGCAGGCGCCTCAATTATAATGACATCAAACATTGCCTTTAAAATTTGCAGCACTTCTTTAATGCGCTGCTCGCTGCTTAACTCAAGTATAGAAGTATCGCCGCCCTTATTACCTATAAAGGTTATTTTTTGATTAGTTTTTATAGCTTCAATTTCGCTTTCATTCTTCAGTATATCCTCGAGATATTGTTTTGGCTTAACAGATTGCGTAATTACAGGATTGTCAAAATTAGCATCGATCACCAATACCTTTTGATTGATCTGGCCATAAGCATAAGCTAAATTAAGTGCAAAAAAAGTCTTGCCCTCGCCAGCGCTTAAACTGTTAATGAGTAGTATATTGGAATCTTTTAATTCATTACTGATCTCAAAACGGGTAGCCCTCATCAGGTTTTTAAACTGCTTCAGATCGTTGCTGCTTTGATTATTTTCCCAAATATTGCGCAGATCTATTGCCGCGTCTGATAATTTATTCAAATTACCAAGAACAGGCGCTTTAGTACGGTTAGCCAGTTCGCCTGCATTTTTTATACTATCATCTATAAAGAAAAGAATAAACAAGACGGCTATACACGCAATAAAACTGGCTATTCCGGCCAATATTACAAGTAACATTTTTTTCGATGGTTGTGCTTGGCCTGGCTCGGCAACTTCCAGTAAACGCAACTTGGTACTAAAGCTCGATTCTAAACTTGCCTGGTTATACTTCTGTAAAACCTCCATGTATTCCTGGCTTGCTATGTCTACGGCTCTTTCCAATGATTGTGTAGCGGCCTCGTGTGGAACCAACTCATCAAATTTACTATTGAGTCTGTTAATTTCCTTGTTAATGCTGCCTTTACTGTTTTTTGCCAGGTCGTTCTGGACCTGCAGGCTCAGTCGTTGATCAACCAGATCCTGCTTTGTAGACATTGGATTAATAACGTATTTGTCAGACAAAGAACCAAGATTATTGGATACAACCCTTTTTAGTGAGTCAATCCGGCGTTGATACCGCTGATCAAAACCGCTTTGTACATAAGCATCATTAGCGGCGTGTAATTGGTTCTGCGCCGATAATACGTCCTGCGTAGCTGCTAATTTATTGCTTTCGCTATATCTGCGCACCCGCGGATCAAATTGCTTGTCAATACTATCTATTGCTGCTTTTGTTGAGCGGGTAACCTTTTCGGCTTCCTCCCGCCTTGTTTCAAAATCAGCCATCTGACCATATAAACTCCTTGCCTTCTCGTTAAGATTTAGAACGTGATTACGTGTTTTATAATTTTTTAAGGCAAGCATTTTCGCTTCAAGTGTATCGCGCTTAACCTGTAACAGGTTGAATAAAAAGTTGACTGATTTTTGTTGATTGTTCTTTACTAATTCGCCATAGTAATTTATAAACTCATCACAAAGCGTGTTAACAACTATGGCAGATAATTCAGGATTGTCTGAATCAAATAATACACTTATGTAATCGCTGTTTTGAAGGCGGTAGGCTTGCAACTTATCAAGTAGCGATTTATCATCGTATTTCATAGATGTAAGCACCTTATTTAAACCTTCCTGATCGGGGTTGAATAATGATAGAGCCTGCCGTTTTTTATACAGAGCTGTATAAACTTCTACCGCATGCTTTTTGGCATCAGCGTTTAAAGTCTGTGCTAATTTACTTGGCTGGCGAAAAGGCTTATCACTTGTAAGATCATGAATCATTAGCTTATAAGAAACCTGGTCAAGTATCCGCTTTGATCGGATCATCTCTATCAGGTTGGCGAACTCCTGATTTATTTCCGATTCCTGAAAACCTGCAATATCGCCCAGCCCTTTTTGAGTTTGATCAACTATCCCCGTAGCTATCTTGGCCTGCGATAAATAAGAATCGGCCTGATTGCGAACCAAAAAATAGGTAATAATAACCGCAACAACCGGAATGATCACAATGGTAAATTTGTGTCTTTTTAATACCCGTAAAAAGCCTTTAAGATCCATTTATTTTATAACGTTTTCCAGTTTTGTACCTATCAATTCTTCCACATCAGCTTTGGCAATAAAAACGTTGGCCTCTGTTTGCAATTTTGTTTGCTGATGCTCAGTATACTGAATTAACACTTTACTATAGCTATCAAAGGTTTCTTCGCCTTTTTCAAATTTATATTTTACATCTTTCAACTGGGCTTCTGAGTCTTCAGCGGCCCTTATTTGTAACTTTAGCTCGCCAACGCGTTGTACGTACGTATAAAATCGCCTTTTTACCTCGGCTGCTAAGGTTATAAGATATTCCTCCTGTTCGCTCTGTGTAACCATCATTTCCTGTTTTGCCTGCTTAATCAGCCAGGGTTTAGCCACCAACGTACCAACATTTAAAAAAACACCCGCCTGTAATCCTCTGAAATAGCTGGTTTTAGGATTAACGGGGTCTATAATTGTAGTACCGGGCTGGTACACATAAGATAACGTTAATGCGTCTAACCAGGAGGCTTTTGTTTTGGATACATTAGTTGCCGCTACATTAACCCTATTTTGAAAATATCGCACACGCGGATAATGTGCCACGGCGGTATCAATCAGACGTTGCAGATTAATGTTTGAGAGCTCGGGAATAATGGTGGCCATCGTTGGCGTGGTTTGACCAAGCCCGGTTTTGCCAATTAATAAGGTACAAGAAAGCAGTAGTATATACTTTATCCGAATAGTCATTAACAATATAGTTTCATTTATGTGGGTACAGTTTATAGCCCTTGTTAACGTTTTTTCAAGGAAATGAGTTTCAATTCTGTATGTAAATCTACTTTTTTTATTCAATTTATTCCGCTTTATCGTTAAGCAAGCGGTTATTGTAGCAATTTACCGCGCCTATCTAAACCTGGTTGCAACAATCAATTCTTTTGTATTTAATGAATGATCATAAAATCCGGTGCCCGATTTTACACCTAAATACCCCGCAGCAACCATATCAACCAAAAGGGGGCAGGGTGCGTATTTTGGATTGTTAAATCCTTCGTACAAAACGTTCAATATCGACAGACAAATATCAAGGCCAATAAAATCTGCCAGCTGAAGCGGTCCCATAGGATGAGACATACCCAATTTCATAACAGTATCAATTTCGGTAACGCCTGATACCCCTTCGGCTAATGCATAAATAGCTTCATTTATCATAGGCATCAATATGCGGTTGGCTATAAAACCGGGCGCGTCATTCACTTCTACGGGTGTTTTGTCGAGCTGCCGCGATATTTCCATAATTTTTGCCGTAACTTCATCAGATGTCTTCTTACCCCGTATCACCTCTACAAGTTTCATTAAAGGTACGGGATTCATAAAATGCATACCCACAACATTTTGAGGGACTTTAGTTACAGCGGCAATTTCGGTAATTGATATGGAAGATGTATTGGAAGCGAGTATAGCTCCAGCGCTGCAAATGCTGCTTAATTGTTTAAATATCTCCAGTTTTATAGCTTTATTTTCTGTAGCTGCCTCAACAATCAGCTCAGTATCGGGTAAAATGTTGTTTAAGGAAGAAGACGTTTTTATACGATGAAGCGCCTTCTCCTTGTCATGTTCTGTTATAACATCTTTGCTTATCTGCTTATCCATATTGCGCGATATGGTTTGCAAGGCTTTTTCAAGCGCCGCCGGATGAACGTCAATAAGCATAACATTAAAACCATATAAAGCAAAAGTATGCGCAATACCATTGCCCATTGTTCCCGAACCGATAACAGCTACATTTTTCATAAAAAATAAGTTAGCCTAAATTACAATTCTTTGCAATGCGATGCTTTGTTTATCTAAAATAGAAAGTTGCGGTATCGCAACAATAATCTCATCTTTAGCATGCGCTTTTATGGTGCTTTCCGAGTAGGTGTCGCTATCTCCATTAAATATGATAGCTCGCACAGGTATGCTTCTGCCATACAGCGCCTGCAATGTTAACAACGAATGGTTTATACTGCCCAAATAGTGCTTTATAACCAACACTACTTCTGCATTCAGTTTTTCTACCAGATCTATCATAAGGTCTTTATCGTTTAAAGGTACCATTAGTCCACCTGCTCCCTCTATAATTAGTGTGTTGCTCGTTTCGGGTAGTTTAAAATCATTTAGGTTTATCCCGATACCATCCAATGCCGCTGATTTATGCGGCGAAAAGGGTTGTGTCAGGCGATAAGTTTCAGAATGAAATACGGTTTTATCGTTGGAAATCAAGCTTTTTACCTTCATGGTGTCACTATTATCCAGATCGCCTGATTGTACGGGTTTCCAATAATCGGCTTTTAATGACTCGGTTAATATAGCTGAAACAACCGTTTTGCCTATGCCCGTGCCAATGCCGGTTATAAATATTGGTCTGCTACTCATTACACAATTCATTTAAAGTTTCAGCTAACGCGATGATCTCTGCTTCGCTATTAAAAGCATGCAGGCATATCCTTATCCTTTCGCTACCTGTTGCAACCGTTGGGCTCAATATGGGTCTAACATCAAAACCTTTTTGTTGCAAAGTATCGGCAACAGCTTTTGCTTTTTTATTACTTTTTAATAACACACACTGAATGGAGCTGTCACTTACCGGCATGCTGTCTGCAGAAAGCCAAAGTGCGCTTTTAAAAATACTAATATTGTTTTTTAGCTGCGCGATAACGTCATTAGATCTCCCCAATATATCAAGCCCCGATTTTATTGCGGCAAGCTGATGGAAGGGTGCGGCGGTGGTATAAATAAATGAACGCGCAAAGTTGACAAGGTAATTACGTAATGCGGCGCTTCCAACTACAGCTGCACCGTGACAGCCCAGCGCCTTACCGAAAGTTATTACCCGCGCAAACACCCGATCTTGCAAATTAAGTTCGTTCACAAGTCCTTTTTTATATAAACCAAATGAGTGAGCTTCGTCAACTATCAGCTGCGCATTATACTTTTCAACAATTTCAACAATGTCCAAAAGCGGTGGAGCGTCGCCATCCATTGAGTATACGCTTTCGACCACTACATAACATATTCCTTTAGCATTTTTCAATTTGCCTTCCAGGCTGTCTATATCGTTATGTTTAAAGCTGAAGCGGTTGGCGTGACTTAACCTTGCGCCATCAATGGCAGACGCGTGGACCAGCTCGTCACAAATTATGGTATCATTGCGTTGGGGTAAAGAGGAGAGGAGCCCTACATTAGCGTCATAGCCGGATTTAAATAACAAAGCTGCTTCAGTATCAAAAAGTGTTGCTATTTGCTGCTCCAGGTCTTCTGTATATATTAAATTCCCCGATATCAGCCTTGAACCTGTTGAGCCATTAAAAGCACTATGTTTTTTCACCTCGGCCTCAATAGCGATCTTAAAAACGGGCGACCGCGCCAAGCCTAAATAATCATTTGAGCAAAAGTCAATAAGGTTATTTTCGGCTCTCAGTTTTCTAAAGTTCCCGGCATCGCTGCGTTCGGCTAATTTAGTTTGTATAAAGTTTTCTGCTGTTTTCAAGCCCGGTAAATTTCAGCTAAAATAAAAAAAGCCTTCCGGTTTATCGGAAGGCTTTTTTTATTTTGTTAATGATGACTAACGAGGGCCACCACCTGGACCTCTTTGAGGTAGCTTATCAAAAGCTGCTTGTTGCTCAGCAGTTAAAATAGCTTTTATCTGAGCAGAATTTGCTTCTCTCATTTTTTGCATTTCAGGCATAACTGACTGAAAATCGCCATTTGCTTTAGCCATTAAGCTATCGCGTTTTTTGCCTTGAGCTTCATAAACCAGTTTTAACTTAGCAGCTTGCGCGTCAGTAATACCGGTGATTTGAGTTTTTAATCTTTCAACTTGTTGATCAGGAGTTTGACGCATGCCACCACCTTGGGCAAAACCTGCAGCGCTAACGCCTAAAACAAAGGCGCATACTAACATTACTTTTTTCATTTTATTCTGTTTAATTTTTGGTTTGTTTAATTTGGTTTGTTTAATAATTAATTTCCGCCGCCGTTCATCATTTGTTTCATACGTTCGGCTTGTGCATCAGCAATTTTCTGAAAAGCAGGTTGTTGTTCAGGGGTCAAAACAGCTTTGATCTGTGCGTTAGTTTTATCTCTCATTTTAGTGAAATTCGCCATGCCGGCCTGCATATCGCCACCGCCATTTTGCATTGCAGCAAATAAGCTATCACGGCTTTTAGTTGCTGCCTCATATACAAGCTTAAGTTTTGCAGCCTGTGCATCGGTTATACCAGCAACTTGAGTTTTTAATGTTTCCACTTGTTCAGCAGGGGTTCTTTGTGGAGGACCTTGTGCGAAACTTGCTGCGCTGAAGCCTAGTATCAACACACATACTAATAGTACATTTTTCATTCTTTTTTCGGTTTTAATAATTAATTACCGCCTTGTTGAAAGCGTTTCATCATTTCTGCTTCTGCATCAACTTGTTTCTGGAAAACAGGAGCTTGCTCAGGCGTTAAAATAGCTTTGATCTTTGTATTAGTAGTTTCCAACATTTTTATAAATTTTGGAAACATGGTCTGAGGGTCGCCGCCGCCTTGCATTGAGGCCATTAGGCTATCCTGGGTTTTACCCTGCGTGTCATATATCACTTTAGCTTTCGCCACCTGCGCAGCGTCTAATGATAATGATGATTTCAAGGAAGCAAGTCTTTCTTCAGGAGACGGTGGACCTTGAGCAAAACCAATAGCGCTTATGCCTAACACAAACGCTGCAACTAAAAATATTTTTTTCATTTTTTTATCTATAAAGATCTTTACTCAAACCTTATTGGCCTCTGCGGGCACGCATTTCTGCTTGCTGTTTTTCATAAGCAGTAAACTGCTCTGGGGTTAATATGGCCTTATACTGAGCGGAAGTGGCTTCTCTCATTTTTGTAAATTCAGGCATTACAGATTGAAAATCTCCGTTCGCCTTTGCCATTAAGCTATCACGCTTTTTTCCTTGTGCTTCAATAACCACTTTAAGTTTTGCGGCCTGTGCGTCAGTAATACCGGTAATTTGAGTTTTTAATTGAGCAACTTGCTCATCAGGTGTTCTTTGCTGAAAACCCTGGGCAAAACCTGCCGCGCTAACGCCTAATGCTAAGGCGCATACTAATAATACTTTTTTCATTTTTTTTCGGTTTATTAATGTAATTGTAATGATAAAGATAGCGTGTATTTGTTTTACAAACAACATGTAACTAAAAAGTTGCTACACGAGTGTTATTTATACAATTAAACACATTCCATGTAATGTCTATGTAAATAGTAGTTTTTTTTCTTGTTTATTTAAACAATCGCCGTAACTTTATTTTGATATTTATCAATACATCTAAATTAATTACATCATGAGTTTAAGATTAGGCGACAAAGCCCCGAATTTTCAAGCACAAACCTCAATAGGAGAGATAGACTTATATGAATACCTTGGCGATGGCTGGGGTGTGTTATTTTCGCATCCGGCAGATTATACGCCTGTTTGCACCACCGAATTAGGCGCTACAGCAGCCCTGAAAGACGAGTTTGCCAAACGCAACGTTAAAGTTTTAGCATTAAGTGTAGACTCGGCAGAATCTCACAGAGGCTGGATAAAAGATATTAACGAAACACAAGGTGTGGAGGTAGAGTTCCCGATAGTTGCTGACGAGGATCGCAAAATTTCCGAAGCATATGATATGATTCACCCGAATGCATCGGTAAATGCTACCGTTCGCTCGTTATTTATTATCGGGCCTGATAAAGCGGTAAAGCTTATTATCACTTATCCGGCATCAACGGGACGTAATTTTCAGGAGATTTTGCGTGTTATCGATTCGCTGCAATTAACAGCATATTATAGTGTAGCCACGCCTGCCAACTGGAAAGATGGCGAGGATGTGGTAGTGGTACCGGCTATTAAAACAGAAGACATTCCGGCTAAGTTCCCGAAAGGCTTTCGCGAGGTTAAACCATACCTGCGTATGACACCACAACCTAATAAATAAAATATTTGCTTAAATAATTATTTTATTATATTTGAAAAAACAGCGTATAGTTATTCCACTGATTATTAATACCATTTGTAATTCAGTTAGGGTTAGTTATATATCTTACAAGTTAATTTTTTTTAATACGATAACTTAATTATGAAAACTGGAAAAGTAAAATGGTTTAACACACAAAAAGGTTACGGTTTTATTATTACCGATGACGGTAAAGACCTTTTTGTGCACTTTAAAGATGTACAAGGCGGCGTAAATGCTATCAAAGATAACGACAGCGTAGAGTACGATGTGGAAGAAGGAAGAAAAGGATTGCAGGCGATAAACGTAAAAAAGATCTAATTTACTGTTGCTTAAAAAAAACCTCTGTTAACGCAGAGGTTTTTTTTTGTTCTTTAAGTTTAAACAATTTACAAATTCAGCTACTTTAGCCCATCTAATTATCGCAATTATATGACCACCACCACCGCGGCACAATCTAACCGTAACGTTATTTTTTTAGTAATAGTAGCCGCACTTGGTTACTTTGTCGATATCTACGATCTGCTAATTTTTTCAATAGTTAGGGTTGAAAGCCTTAAGGGTATCGGAATTACTGACCCGAATGAAATTACCTCCAGTGGAACTTTTATTATTAACGTACAAATGTTTGGCCTGTTGTTGGGCGGTATTATATGGGGCGTTGTAGGTGATAAACTCGGCCGCATAAAAGTTCTTTTTGGCTCTATATTATTATATTCTATAGCCAATTTCGCTAACGGTTTTGTTCAGGATGTTAACACATATGCGGCCATTAGGTTTTTTGGAGGTATTGGCCTGGCCGGCGAACTCGGTGCGGGTATTACATTAGTTAGCGAGACCATGAGTAAAGAAAAACGCGGTTACGGCACTATGATAGTAGCCGTAGTGGGTCTTTTTGGCGCGGTGTTGGCCAATATTGTCGCTAAGAATTTTGGTTGGCAAAACGCCTACTTTGTAGGAGGCGGTTTAGGGATCTTATTATTATTACTGCGTGCGGGCACTTTTGAGTCGGGCATGTTTAAAGAAGCAGAAAAAAGTGATGTATCACGCGGAAATTTCCTCAGTTTGTTCACAGATCGAAAGCGTTTTATCAAATATCTATGTTGCATATTTTTAGGTGCGCCGCTTTGGTTTGTGGTTGGTGTGTTAGTCACCCAATCGCAGGAGTTTGGTGTCGCATTAAATGCCAAAGATGTACTTAAAGCAGGCGATGGTATATTATATACTTACATAGGCATATCTGTTGGAGACTTAGCCGCCGGTTTATTGGCGCAGGCCACCCGTTCAAGGCGACTTACCATGCTGGTGTTTTTGTTATTATCAATAGTTAGCGTGGTAGTCTATCTTACATCAACGGGGCTTGACAGTTCAAAATTTGTTTGGATATGCTTTTTTATGGGCTGTACGGTTGGCTATTGGGCTACCTTTGTTACCATTGCGTCTGAGCAGTTTGGCACTAATCTACGTGCAACTGTTACCACTACTGTGCCCAACTTTGTTCGCGGTGCTCTTATACCTATCAACTGGGCATTTATTTTCTTTAAAGGCCAATATGGAATGATAGGAGCAGGCTACATCATGATGGCCATTCTTACTGTTATATCTCTATTATCATTAAGTCAGCTTAAAGAAACTTTTGGCAAGGATCTTAACTATGTTGATGAGCATCTTTAATTAACAACCAATAAAATCTACCGCAAAATTTTGCAGTAGTATCTTGCCGTGCTGCAAAATTTTGCGGTTCCACCAAATTAACTGCATTTTTGCGCCGATGATAAGTAAGGAACAAATAACGGCCGATTACCAATCTATTCAGGATGAAATATGCCTGGCGCTTGAAGGATTAGACGGGAATAGCAAATTTGAAGAGGAACTTTGGGAGCGTGATGGTGGTGGCGGTGGCCGAACACGGGTTATTCAAAACGGAAATATTCTTGAAAAAGGCGGTGTTAATTTCTCTGTCGTTTACGGCACACTGCCCGAGGTGATGAAAAAAGCGCTAAAAGTTGATAGCGATGATTTTTTTGCTACCGGCGTATCCATAGTAATTCACCCCAACCATCCGCTTGTACCCATCATCCACATGAACATTAGGTATTTTGAAATGCCATCCACAATGGCCGGGGCCGAACCTGTTCGCTGGTTTGGGGGAGGGATTGACCTTACACCGCATTATGTTTTTGAGGATGATGCACGTTTTTTTCATCAATCGTTAAAAGCCGTTTGCGATAAATTCAACGCTGATTTTTACACACGTTTTAAAACTTGGGCCGACGATTATTTCTACATAAAACATAGGGAAGAAACTCGCGGTATTGGCGGCATATTTTATGATAAGCTTGTAGATAATGAGCATATACGCCTGGAAACCATCTTTGATTTCTCAAAAGCATTGGGCCGTTCATTTGCGCCAACATATATTGAATTGGTTAACCGGCACCGTGATGAACTTTACAATGAACAGCAGCAGCTATGGCAGTATCTTCGCCGCAGCCGTTATGCCGAGTTTAATTTAGTTTATGATGCCGGTACCAAATTCGGGCTGGAGACAAATGGCCGTATCGAATCAATTTTAATGAGTTTGCCGCCCACTGCAAAATGGGCGTATAATTATCAGGCTGAACCAGGTAGTGAAGAAGAAAAAACGCTGTCGCTGTTAAAAAAAGGCATTAACTGGGTATAATATGAAAAAACCGATCGTTGTAATTGCTGGGTTGCTCGTCTTTTCATCGTTTGTGCGGGTATCATCGCTAAATGGCACATGGCAATATGCAGGGGGTATAAGCCGGGGTAAACACTATGCCGCTCCGGATGGGTTTACACAACAAAGAAAATATACTAAAGATAAATTTGAGGCTTTTTTACTGGAAAAAGGAGAGAAGCCTGTAAGATATGAAGCAGGCAACTATTCGTTAAAAAAAGATTCGTGTTTTGAAACCCAAACTTACAGTTTAGAGCCCTCAGTGTTAACAGGTAAGACCGTCCGCTACCATTACACTATAAAACATGACACACTTTTTTTAAAGGGTAAATTACCTAATGGAATTGAAGTTGAAGACTATTGGAAAAAAGTAAAATAGATTATATAAACGCCCGTTTATATACCTAATTTGTTACCAATTTGGATGGGATAAACCAACAATTTTCTTAACTTCGCAGGTCGTATGAAAAACCGTGCTACGCACCCTAAATTTATAGAAGAAACTTTCTAACAAAATAAAATGGCTGAAGGAACAGAGAACGATAATACCAATAACGAAGACAAAATAATTTCGATAAATATTGATGAAGAAATGCGATCCGCCTACATTGATTATTCAATGTCGGTTATCGTATCAAGAGCCTTACCTGATGTACGCGACGGTTTAAAGCCGGTACACAGGCGCGTGCTTTTTGGCATGCTTGATCTTGGCCTTAACAACAACAAACCTTATAAAAAATCGGCCCGTATAGTAGGTGAGGTGATGGGTAAATATCACCCGCATGGCGACTCGTCTGTATACGATACGATGGTGCGTATGGCGCAGGATTTCAGCCTTCGTTACCCCTTGGTTGAAGGACAGGGTAACTACGGCACCATTGATGGTGATAACCCCGCGGCAATGCGTTACACCGAAGCAAGGTTAGAAAAGATTGCCGAAGAGATGCTGGCCGATATCAATAAAGACACAATTGACTTCCAGCTTAACTTTGACGACTCGTTAGAGGAGCCAACCGTTTTACCCGCTAAATTCCCTAATCTGCTGGTTAACGGCGCATCTGGTATTGCAGTAGGTATGGCAACTAATATGGCACCGCACAACCTGCGCGAAATTATTGATGCAACTATCGCTTTAATAGATAACCGCAACATTGAAGTAAGTGAGCTGCTACAATATGTAAAAGGTCCTGATTTCCCTACCGGTGCCATAATTTATGGCACAGAGGGGCCGCGCGAAGCGCTTGAAACAGGCCGTGGCAGAATTGTTATACGTGCACGTGCAGAAATTGAAACTTATGGCGGTGGCGACCGTGAGCGCATTATTGTTAGCGAGATACCTTACCAGGTAAATAAAGCTAACATGATTGAACGAACTGCCGATCTGGTAAACGAAAAGAAACTGGAAGGTATTTCTGCGATTCGCGACGAATCAAACCGCGAAGGTATCCGTATAGTTTATGAGATACGTCGTGATGCTAATGCGGCTATTGTTTTAAATAATTTATTTAAATATACCTCGCTGCAAACATCATTCAGTGTAAATAATATAGCGCTTGTACATGGGCGGCCTATGATGCTTAACCTAAGGGATCTGATCCATCATTTTGTTGAGCACAGACACGAAGTAGTAGTTAGGCGTACCAAATTCGAATTATCTGAAGCTGAAAAACGCGCGCATATATTAGAAGGTTTGTTAATTGCGCTTGATCACCTGGATGAAGTTATTAAACTTATCCGCGCATCGCAAACACCGGATGAAGCACGTGAAGGTTTGATAAGCCAGTTTGGCCTTTCTGATCTGCAGGCCCGCGCCATACTGGATATGACGCTACGCAGATTAACCGGACTTGAGCGTGATAAAATTAAAGATGAATATGCCGGCTTAATGAAGCTGATAGAATACCTTAACTCTATACTTAATGATGAAGTTTTGCGTATGCAGATCATCAAAGATGAGTTATTAGAAATAAAAGAAAAATACGGCGACGACCGTAAAACCGAAATAGTACATTCATCAGCCGAAATGCAGTCGGAAGACTTTATTGAGGATGAGGATGTTGTTATTACTATATCGCACGAGGGTTATATAAAACGCACACCGTTAACAGAATACCGCAGGCAGGGCAGGGGTGGCAAAGGATCATTGGGCAGCAATAGCCGCGATGAGGATTTTATTGAGCACCTGCTTATCGCGTCAAACCATAACTACATGCTGTTCTTTACAGAGCAGGGTCAATGTTTTTGGTTGCGTGTGTTTGAAATACCTGAAGGATCGCGCACATCAAAAGGCCGGGCTATTCAAAATATAATCAACATACCAAAAGAGCAGAAAATTAAGGCATACATAAAAGTGGTGAATTTGAAGGATAAAGATTATCTGGAAAACAACTTCATTATCATGTGTACCCGTAAAGGCGTTATCAAAAAGACATCGTTAGAGGCTTACTCGCGTCCAAGAGCAAATGGAATTAACGCGATAAACGTTAATGATGGCGATTCATTATTAGAGGCTAATTTAACCAGCGGTACCAGCGAAATAGTGATGGCACTTAAATCAGGTCGGGCTATACGCTTTAACGAATCAACTGTAAGGCCAATGGGCCGTACGGCGACAGGGGTGAGGGGTATTACCTTAGATGGTGACAATGACGAAGTAGTAGGCATGATCAGCATTGATAACCCGGAAACTACTGTTTTGGTGGTATCCGAAAAAGGTTACGGCAAACGTACAGATATTGATGATTATCGCGTAACTAACCGTGGCGGTAAGGGTGTAAAAACGTTAAGCGTTACCGATAAAACCGGCGAACTGGTTGCAATCAAAGGTGTTACGGATAACGAAGATTTGATGATCATCAACAAATCGGGCATTATAATACGTATAGCGGTAAGCGAGTTAAGGGTAATGGGACGTGCAACGCAGGGTGTTAGATTAATTACGCTTAAAGGAAACGACGAAATTGCATCAGTAGCTAAAATTGAACACGACGAAGAGGATGCGATTGAAAACGCCGATACTAACAGCACAGACGAAAACAATACCGGCGAAGATGCTGTTGACAATAACGATAGCCCCGGCGAAGTAACGGAATAAAAAATGAGGGTTCGTAAAATCACTTTTTCGGTTTTACTGATAGTGTTTATCACACCAAATGCCTTTTGCCAGTCGGAAGTGCTGAAAGGTGTGGTAAACAGTCTTGCCCGTTACAAAGAACATAAAGAGTTAAAATATCTTGCCGCTGCAAAAAAATCTATAGACAGCCTGTTTGCGGTCAGTAGCGATTCAACAAATTTTGAAAAAAACGTATACCTGGCTGTTATAAACAGTTCAATATTGTTCGTTGATTCACTTAATTCACTTAAACAGCCGCCAAATCTGTTAGCAAAAACCACAAGGCTGATGGATAGATTGGGCAATGATCGTAAAAAGGCCAGATTTAATAAAGATCTGTCGTTTGCGACTACCTGCCTTGCCAATGTCCATATACGCAATGGCTTTAACTATTTGATCAGATCGGATGTTATTAATGCCCAACGCCAGTTTTTAACGGCAAAAAAGTATGCACCGACTTTTAAGCAACTTGATGCATACCTGGCCTATGTAAATGCAAGTTTAGGTAACTTACCTGCTGCCGCCAGTTTTTACGACAACCTGTCTAAAGATATATCAGCTGATCACGTAGAAGCAGCTTCGGCGGTTTACAAGGCAGTGGGTGACACTGCAAAAGCGATAAAATTATTAGAGCGGTTCAGAAAAACATCGCCCGAAAAGAATTTCATCCTGCTTGATGCCGCCAGCATTTACAACAATAAACAGGATTATGCCTCGTTAGAACCATTATTGCCCGATTTGCTTGATAATAATCAAAATAACCCTGATATTGTATTTGTTGCGGCAAACTGCTACGACAGATTAGGTGAGTACGACAAAGCAGAACAATTGTACCTTAAAGCCGCTGAATTAAATGGTGCTGCATACGATGCTACATTTAATCTGGGTTTGCTTTATTTAAAAAAAAGTACCCAAGCGGGTGGGAGTGAACGTAACAATATAATGCATGCTACCACATGGCTGGAAAAAGCTTACGAAATTGCACCAAATAACATAAATTGCTTAAAAGTGCTGCGTTTGTTATACAAGCAAACCGGAAATAAAACCCAATTAGATAAAATAAATAATAATTTAAAACAGTTAACCAATTAATAACTAAAATGAAAATAAGAATTTTATTTGTTAGCGCCGGGCTTGCAACTTTGTTTGTGGCACCGGTATTTGCCCAAAAAGGTGAACTTTCAAATGCAAAAAGCGCGTTTGAAACTTATGACGCCTTACGGACAGCAAACAACGGGCCGTTGGTAAAAAGCTCTCTTAGCAAAGCCAAAATTGCCATTGATAAAGCCAGTCAAAACGACAAAACATCAACATTACCAGAAACCTACGCGTTGAAGGCAGCTATTTACGCCCATACAGCTATGGCCGACACAATAGAATCTACTTCGGCGCCAATTTTTGGTGCTGCGGAAGAGGCATTAATCAAGGCGAAAGAGCTGGATACAAAAAAAGAAAACGAGAAATTCCTGACATCTGCCGAAGCTGCCCTTGCGCAAAGTAGATTAAATGCTGGTGTTTCTTTTTACAGAGATAAAAAATATGACGATGCGTACAAGGCTTTTGACCTCGCTCAGAAATATGCACCAGGCGATACTTCATCAATTTATTATGCAGGTATTTCAGCCGCTGCTGCAAAAAACTATAAAGGAGCTATTGATCAGTATAAAAAGTTGCTCCCCACAAATTTCTCTGAAAAAGATAAGGTATATCTTGATCTTTCTTCGCTTTACTTATCAGAAAAAGATACAACAAATGCCCTGAGTATTGCCGCTGAAGCTGTTCAGAAATTCCCCGCGAATACTGAGCTACGTAAAAGAGAGATAGAAATATCTTTGCAGACAGGAAAAGTGCAGGAGGTTCTTAACAAAATTTTAGCTGCTATAAATAACGACCCCAAGAACAAAACGCTATATCTGTACGCAGGCTTAACTTATAGCCAGGCGGCTGACGTAAATACGACAAAGATTGCTAAAACCAAAGATGCTGCAACGCTTGCATTGCTTCAAAAAGATAAAGCAGATAATTATACTAAAGCTGCAGACATGTATAAAAAAGCAATTGAGGTAGATCCCAACTATTTTGACGCTGTTTTAAATATTGGATATGTTACTTTAAATCCGGCTATTGATACTTACAATGCTGCGCAGCAATTACCGGCTGCCAAGCAAAAAGAATACGATGCTGCACTGGCAAAATCAAAAGCACAATTTGATGCTGCAAGACCATACTTGGAAAAGGCAACTGAGTTACAGCCCGGCTCTGTTGATGCCTGGAGGAACTTAAAAACTTACTATATTGGTGTTCAGAATGTTCCGAAAGCCAATGAAATACAAAAAAAGATTGACGAGCTGGAAAGCAAAAAATAGAAGAGGAGCTTAAAATTTAAAGCCTGCAATGTATGCAGGCTTTAAAAATGCTTTACTACTTAACATAATGTTAATTATGAGAATAAAATATTATGTTGTAAATGGTGCTTACGGCGTCACTGAATCGCGCCTCACGGTGTCAGTTATCACCACGGTATCACGCGGAGTGGTCATTGATGGAGTATCAACATCTGTGGAATCTGAGCTAACAGTTTCATTAACGGAACTGCAGCCCGCTGCAATTGACCCGATCAGTGTCGCGACTAATGCGAAACTTAAAATTTGCTTTTTCATAGGGTTTTAGTTTTTCTAATTATCAATTAATCAACTGAATACAATTACCGTTCCTGAAATTTATTTTTCAGCATTTTATATTTCTGATAGTTTAAACATATTTTTTGCATATTTAGCTGTAATGTTAGTTTCGGCCGGCCCGTTAAAATGGGCATTGCGGTTTTATCCGCCTCTTTTTTTTCAGCGAATTTGGGTGGTAAATATTGCAGAGAACTTTACCGGTTTGCAAATAAAGATCAGTAAGAGTGTTTTTAACAGCAATTATAACCGCTCTATATTTGGCGGAACAATATTTTCAGCAGCCGATGTTTGCTACCCTGTGTTGTTTCATCAGCTGCTGAGTCATAAGGGTTATAAAATTGCTGTCTGGTCGCGATCTGCTCAAATACATTTCCTTAAAAAAAGCGACGATAAAATTAATTTCAACATTAATTTATCCGATGACGATATTAACCATGCAGAACAGGCTTTAAATGAACACGGGAAATATAATAAGGCCTACCCTATTATAATTTATAATAACAATGGCGATGTTTGTGTTAACGTGATGTGTGAGGTTTACATACGTGATTTAAACTATAAAAAAATCCAAAATGAAGAAAGTGTACATGAATGATGCAGCGTTCATCGACAAGGGTTTTTCCATATCTACCGATAATAACCTGCTTGATATTGATCTTATTTACAATTACCTGGATAAGGATTCTTATTGGGCCAATGGTATACCGTTTGATAAATTAGAGCGTTCTATTAAAAATTCGCTTTGTTTTGGGGTATATTTTGAGAACAAACAAATAGGCTTTGCGCGTGTAGTTACCGATAAGGCTGTATTTGCTTATCTGGCTGACGTTTTTATACTCCCTGAGTTCAGAAAACAGGGACTTTCAAAATGGCTTGTTCAAACCATTATGGATCATCCCGACTTACAGGGCTTACGTCGCTGGAGCCTGGCCACTGTTGACGCGCACGGCCTTTATGCCCAGTTTGGTTTTACAGAAATTACCAATCCTGAAAGATGGATGCAGATATTTACGCCTCACAAGGTCGCTGAAAGTTGAATTGATGAATGTTAAAAAACAGATCTTTGAAGGCGAAGGTGTAACACTCGACTTTAAGAAAACCATTACCAGCTGCGAGAAAATTGCCCGCACAATGGTGTCGTTTGCCAATAATAAAGGCGGACGGCTACTTATTGGCGTTGCTGATGATGGTTCAATTAAAGGCGTAAAATCTGAAGACGAAGAGCGTTACATGATAACACGGGCAGCACATATATTCTCTCGCCCGGCCCTTGAACCGCGCTTTGAAGAGGTATATGTTGACGATAAATTGGTTTTGATAGTCGATATAGCGGAAAGTACCCTAAAGCCCCATGCTGCATTAGCCGAAGACGGTAAATGGTGGGTATATGTTAGGGTAAAAGATAAAAGCGTTTTGGCAAGTAAGGTGGTAGTTGATGTATTAAAACGCTCTGCTGATTCAACCGGCGTTTTTATTTCTTATTCTGAAAAAGAAAAAACCCTGCTTGAATACCTGGAAGCCAATGAACGTATTGATGTTAAGCAGCTTTGCGACCTGATAAAGGTTGGCCGGCGCGCGGCCCAGCGCTTATTGGTAAATCTGGCCCTGTCGGGCATTATAAAGATCCACACTTCTGAAAAGGAAGAATATTATACCGCCGCATAATGTTTACTTTTGCGATCGTCTGCTGTTTGCAAAATGAAAATTACTTTTAAAAAATACCGTAACCATTACCGGGATAACCTGACCTTAGCCATCCCGGTAGTTATTTCGCAGCTGGGACACACGCTTGTGCATGCTTCGGACAGTATTATTGTGGGGCATTTTGCCGGTACGGTAAGCCTGGCAGCGGTATCCCTGGCCAGCAGCATTTTTGTTGTTTTTATGGTGATCGGTATAGGTATCTCCTATGGCTCAACACCGCTCATAGCGCAGCACAATGCACGCCGCAAGTTCAGGGAGTGCGGATTACTACTATCCAATAGTTTGCTCATCAATGTTCTTACCGGAATAATCATCTTCTCGCTACTTACGGCCGGTTCAGCCTACGCGCTTGACCATTTAAAGCAAGACCCTGAAGTAATAGTGCAGGCCAAGCCCTTTTTAATATTGTTGGGGGTGTCCATCATCCCCATGCTTGTTTTTAACACGTTTAAGCAGTTTGCAGAAGGTTTGGGCTTTACCAAACAGGCCATGCTGATATCTATATGGGGTAACGTGCTGAACATTTGCCTGGGGATAATATTTGTTAAGGGCATGTTCGGTATAAAACCAATGGGCATTGTTGGTGTGGGCTACAGCACGCTTATTGACCGCTGCACAATGGCCATTGTAATGGGAATATATGTATTTCGCTCAAAATATTTCAAAAAATACCTCACCCATTTCTCCGTTAAAAACATAGACTGGCGCAGGTGCCGCGAAATATTAGGCATCGGCGGGCCGGTTGCCTTACAGTATGGCTTTGAGGTAAGCGCTTTCAGCGGTGCGGCTGTAATTATCGGCAGCATTGG
>Ga0164241_10000697_pt1 | contig 53383 bp, 43 predicted proteins | sample OricomyardsoilBY_FD_108780 | JGI IMG/M metagenome (GOLD analysis project Ga0164241, IMG submission 108780) | Backyard soil microbial communities from Emeryville, California, USA - Original compost - Back yard soil (BY) | ecosystem: Environmental > Terrestrial > Soil > Unclassified | place: USA... | reverse complement strand
TTGGCAATCGAGCCACCTTCCCGAATGCCTGGGAGGCAAACGAAAATGGCTGCTAAGAAGACCCGTACCAAGTCCGCTCGTAAACCCGCTGCCAAGAAGGCGCCGAAAGTCGCGAAGAAGCGCACCGTCAAGAAGGCTGCCAAGAAGGCTGGCAAGCGTCGCAAGAAGGCCGCCAAGAAGGCCTGATGCGCGGGTTCTGAGCTCGACCGGCCACCTTTGGGCGGCCACTAGTCAGCTCAGACTCGGGTTGCCGGTGTCTCCCGTGAACCTTCACGTTCACCCCTGAGCCCGGCACCGAGCACGCGGACGAGAGAGTTGTTTCTCGAGTCCGCGTGCTCGGGGACCGAATTAGTTCCGGACGGTTCCGGTCCGTTTCTCCCGACCCCCTCGCGACATGCTCGCGAGCCGATAGGCGGGACCTGATTCGGGTTTTGTTTCTGCTGCCACTGGCTTCGCTCGAGGGCCCGCGAATGGCCAGGTCAGTCGCGCTCGCGGCCGATGCATCCCCGCTGGCTTCGTTGCTCCGGCCTCGCGAGTTTCTTGATGTCTTTTCTCCTCCATGCCTAGCCCTAGCGCTTGGCGACAGTGGCGGTGCATGGCGAAGCGAGCGTGCGGCCTCGCCGAGTTTTTTTCACTGTCTTTTTCTCCTCCGTGCCTTGCCCTAGCGCTTGGCGACAATGGCGGTGCATGGCGCGTGAGGTCGCGAGGCGCTGACGTGCTTTCTCCGGGCTTCTCGGCGCTCTGCGCCGCAGCGTCGAGCTTGCTTCGAACGCTCTGATGTCTCGTTCTCGAGGAGCTTCGGGGTCATGTTAGGCTGGAGCCGGGCATGTACGAGCCCCGACTCGGTGGGGGCGTGCGTCGTCATGAAGAAGCACCAGATCTTCGTTAGTTACGCGCGCGAAGACCGCCCAGCAGCCGAGCGGCTAGCCCGGGCTCTCGAGCGCGACGGGGCGACGGTTTGGTGGGATCGCAAGCTCGTTGCCGGCGCTAGCTTCGATACCGCGATCGACGAGGCTCTCTCGAGCGCGGACTGCGTGGTGGTTCTTTGGTCTCGTCTTTCCGTGACGAGCGATTGGGTGAAGAACGAAGCCGCCGAGGGACTCAAACGAAAGGCGCTCGTGCCGGCCTTGCTCGACGACGCCCGCATTCCATTGCAGTTCAGGCACCTGCATGCAGCCAATCTCGCCGGCTGGTCGGGAGACAGCGGTCACACCGAGTACGAGAACCTCCTCTCGGCCGTCCGAAAACGGACCGAGGTCACCGAAGAAGAAGGCGCGATCAGCCCGGCCGCGGCCACCACGACGGGGGCTCAGGCGCTGCACCCGCGACATGCCTCTCGAGTCGCTCTCCCTCGCCGGCGGATTTTTGCGGGTGTCGGCGGCGTCTTGGCGGCGGCGGGCGTCGCCTGGGCGTACGGCAACAAGAGCTCGCCCGCCCGAATTGCCGAGGCGGATATGGCTCAGCTTCGCAGCGCTGGTGAGCAGCTGGGCCGCAAGCTCGGCGCACGACAGGAGCCCTCGGGTGGTTTCAAGTCCGGTCCCTACGATCCAGCAGAAGACTTACATGTCACGGGCCAGGTGCTCTACGCCTTGTTCGCGTGCACGCAGTCTGGCGCTGCTGATTTTGGCCCCGAGCCGAGCGCTCGAGGAGCTCACGCCATTCGTCGCCTCGCCAACGACTCGTTCGCGCAGGGCGAGGTCGACACCACGCAACCGGGGCAGCCGAGGTCCGGGCTTGGCCCACCCGTAGAGCCGCCGGTCGTTGCCGTGGCATGGGCCATCATGGCGCTTGCTCGCTACCTCGCCATCTACGACGACGGCGAAACACGAGCCGCGTTGGTGGAGTTACGACGACGCTTGCTCTCGAACGTGCTCGAGAACGGCTCGTTTCCGGTAAGCGCGGCTCCGCTCCATGCCAAGCGTCCCAACGCTTACGCCACCGTGGTCGCGCTGATGGCGCTGCTCGAATGCCACCGCACCCTGGGGGCAAATGAGACGAGTCATCGCGGAATTTCTAGGGCGGCGTCATGGGTGGTGGAGACCTATCCTTCGCCGTCTAGCTCCGCGGAGCTGGCCATTCAGGGCGTCAATGGCCTTGCCGCGCAGGCTTTTTGGGCGATCGAACGAGCGCGGGCGCTGCGCCGCGACACTCGTCGAACAGCCGCCGAGGAGCGGGTGGCCGCTCTTCTGCTGGGAGATTTGCTGAAGGCGTGCCGGGTGAGCGGAGCTTCTCGAGATCGCTGCGACGCCGCCGATGGCAAAGTTCCCCGTGTCATCGAGCCAGCACCTTTGATCATGCTCTGGCTGCCCTGGTCGACCCTGGCCGCGGTCGAGCTGTTGCAGAGCCCTCCTCGCGACCTCGAAAAGGCCGATCTCGAGGCTCTAACCTCCGCGACTCGAACGTTCATCGCTCGTCTCGCCGCGCGCGGCGACATGAACGTCGACAGTTACCGCTACGAGCCCGCGGAGGTGTTGCTGGCCCTGGCCGAAGGCTTGCGCCGCCTTGCCCCGGCTCAATAGCGCCGATCGGCGACCCGCGTGGCCTGGGGCCGCTACGGTAGGTTCTGCGAAATGGGCTGCGGGGTGGCAGCCCCTGCGATTCAGTCGCAGAGGTAGTTGTTGAGGGCGACCCAGCGGTCTTCGTCGGAGGCTGCCGGCGCGTACGCGGCAGTAGCCTGGGGGCGCCCTCATCCGCTGCGCGCGCGGATCGCGATATCAAGGATCCAGAGCGAAGCAGTAAATGCCGCCGTAGCCGCCGCCGCCGCCGACGGTCACGTTGCCCGCGGGTGGTCCGCCCTCGCCGTTGACGTTGATGCCCGCCGCACAACCGGGCGCTTGGTGCTCTTCAATCCATTCGCGGCCGTTACTGGGGCCGCGCGGCCAGGAGTGACCGCATTGAGGCTCACCCGTGCTGCCGACCTTGCTCGTCCAATCGTTGCAAGTATTGCCCTTGTCTTCGCTCTTCAGCTCGCCGTCCGAGTTCGAGCCGGTCAAGGTGTCGTGGTTGTCTACCTCGGGCTGGTTGAGATCGGGGCGATGGTTGGGCACGCCAAACTCGTTGGGTAGATCATTTGCGATCGCCGCGTCTGCGGCGGGCCTCACTTGGCCAACCAAACCGGCCACGTTCATGGCTACGATGCGTCCGACGCGGTCGTACCAAGGGCCGCTACCGATGCGAGAGATGGCGTTGACGGGCTTGCCGTCTTCGCCCGCCGTGACGCTGAGAAAGGCGCGCCAACGTTTGTTGTTGCCGGGCATGCCGAGCTCGGCGACCGCAGCGCAGATCTTGTCGGCACCGCGTAGGCCCGCGCCGGGCCCGACCTCGCCGTAGGTCAAGTCGCCACCGAAGCCCTCGTTGGCGTTGGGGTCTTTGGCCTTGGCCAGAGCGACCATGCTCTTCATGCTCGTGACAAAGAAGCTAAACTTCTCGGTGGACACCGCGCCGCCACCGCCCGCCCCGCTCACCCCCGCGCCGCCACCCGAACCGGAAGCGCCGCCCAAGCCGGAGCCGCCGGCACCCAAGCCGCCGGCACCCAAGCCGCCGGCACCCAAGCCGCCGGCACCCAAACCGCCGGCACCCAAACCGCCACCAGTGCCCGCCGCAGCGCCGCCGTTGGCCGACGTTCCCGCGCTCCCAGTCATGCCACCGCTGGTCGGCGCCCCCGAGCCACCGCCAGTGCCGGCTCCGGAGGAACCCGTGGGGAGGCCGCCCGCGCTACCGGCGACCCCGCCCGGTGAGCTGGGGGCGCCGCTAGGCTCGCCACACCCTGGCCCCAGCATGGCCAGAGCCACCGCGCCGAACGCCGACTTCAAGTGTCGATTCACCATGTATGCGCGGGGGCTGCAGCCGGCCAGAGCGATCACTCAAAGGTCACAAAAGGTCCTAGACTGCGACCGCCGGAATTTTAGGCCGCCCGGCCCCGAACGCTCACTCGCCGGGAACAGCTTCAGCTACCCGCCGCAGCACGGCCGTCGAACACGACTCCGGCAGCTTATCGCCCGATCTCCGGCAGGTTATCGCCCGATCTCCGGCGGCTTATCGTCCGATCCAATCAGCCGACTCGATGTTCAGTAGGCTCAATCCCCCAAGTAGAGCTTCAAGCTGCCAGCGGCGGCGCGGCGGTCGAAGGGGACGCCGGCGAGCTCGTCGCGTTTGGAGATGTCGTCGAAGAGCTTGATGAGGAAACCGTGGAAGGCCATGCACTCGTCGATGGCGGCTTCGAGACGGGTGGGGTCGACCAGATCGGTGTCTTCGAGGCCGGAGAGGGCGGCCATGAAGGCATCGAAGCGGGGGTAGTCGCTGGAGCGAAGGAGCGGGTAGCCCATGGCGCGAAAGTAAGAGAGGAACTCGCGCACGTACTGGAAGTTGTTGAGGGCGGCCCAGCGATCTTCGTTGGGTGAGTGCTCGGCTTTGCTCGAGAAGGCCCGCACGATTTGCGCGAACATCCAGACGTCGCGGCGCAGGCGCTCGCTGGTCTCGCGGCGGGCGGCTTCGTCGTCGAAGACGCCGCCTTGTTCCAGGGTGACGCCCAGCGCCTTGCCGAGAAACAGCACGGCGTTTTGCAGGGCCGGGCGCAGCGTCTCGACGCTGGCGTTCACCCGTTGTTTGAATTCTTTCAGGTTCAGCTCGGCGTCGGGGGCGGGAATGTCGTGCTGAAAAGCGCGCCGGAGCTCGAGCCGCAGGCTGCCCGCGATGCCTTCCAGGGCGCTCTTGATGCCGATCAGCCGGTGCCCGGCGGCGCGCAGCGAGGCCGAGCGCTCGCGCAGCTGAGGAGCCGGTACGCCCATCAGGTCGCGCTCGAAGCTCTCGGAGAGCAGCTGGCCGGAGCGCTGGCGCAAATAGTCGCTGAGGGCGCGCGCGTCGGAGCGCAGCACGCTGAGCACCAGGTAGGTGCTGCCCACCTGTTCGCGGCGCTTGCCGGGGTCGGCCAAAATGCGCGAAATCAGGCTCAGGTAACGCAGCATGCGGAACAGCGACAAGAACGTCAGCGCCACCAGCCGGTGCGCTTCCGGCCCTGGCAAGCTGCGCAGTAGCTCCAGCACTTGCGCCGACTTGATGCGGTCGAACTCTGGACGGAACTCGAGCGCGTTCAGCGGGTTGAAGAACACGCTCCGGTCGATCTCGCGGTAAACCTGAGACAGCGCGGCGTGGAACAACCGAAACGGCACGCGCTGCGAGCGGAGCAGGCCCTCGATCACCTCTGCGCCGGCGGTCAGGCCGTGGCGCAGCGTGACCAGGCTCTCTTCGGGGCTGGTTTGGTGCGAGCCTTGGCTGATGAGACGCGTGCGGGCGTTGTCTTCTGGGAGGACCGTCTCCAGGTAGCGGTGGAAGACGAAGGCGCGGTCCGCCGGACCCAAGAGCTGACGAGCTAGCGAGATGGCGCGCGTCAGGCCGTCGTGGAAGGCGGCCAGGGAACCGCGAAAATCGACGGCCACGATGGCGGTGCGGCGCGGCGGCCCAGGGTGGTTGCGCGGGTTGGAAAAGCAGGCCGCGGCCTTGAGCAGCACCTCGAACTCGAACAGCGTTTCGTCGCGACCCTCGAGCTGGAGCTCGGCCAGCCATGCCTCGCGCTGGCTGCGCTGCTCGCGGTGGAGCGCGCGCGTCTCGCTCAGCAGCGCTTGATAGGGGTCTTCGCCCGCCGCGACCGGGAACAAGCTTCTGCGCGGCGCGATCGAGCTCAAGATCAGTTGAAGTTGAAGGGGTAGTTGACCGTCGTGTCCATGCCCCGCGACGACGGGGGGAACTTGATGCCTTGCAGCACCTTGATGGCGCAGTCGACGACGGCAGGAGATTTGATGGTCGAGCGCTCTTGGTTCAGGTCGGCCTTTTTGACCTTGCCGTCGGGGTCGATCACGAAGTGAATGACCATGTCGCCCTTCAGATCGGGCAGGTCCTTCTTGGCCTTGTCGAAGCACTCGCGCACCGGCTTGCGGTTGTCTTTCACGACCTGCGCAATCACCTCCATGGTGCGCGTCTCGGCCTTGCCGCCACCTTCGGGAGCCTTGGCGCTCTTGGCGTCGGCCTCACCAGCCCAGGCGCCCTCGTCGCCGCCGGCGGGCGTGGCCGCCGCAGAATCGCCCTCGGGGGCGTCGCTGGCCGGAGGCGCGGCGTCGGCCGCAGGCTCCGCGGCGGGCGTGGCCGCGTCGTCCGCGGACTTTGCCGGCCCAGCGCTGGTGGCGTCCCCGCCGCAACCCACCGCGAACAACGTGACCGCTGCCAGTGCAAACGCGCGCTTCATGGCCCATGACTAAACACCCGAGCCCAGCGATGCACAAGCGCCGCGTGCGCGCCGCGTCTCAGCCCGCCTTCAAGAACGGATCCCACTCTTCATAGGGGGTGCGGGCCACGAGCAAGATTTGCGTAGCGGTGGACCAGCGGGGCCGCAGCGGAGGACGCAGCAACGTCATGCTGGCTTCTTGCGGCGTGCGCCGGCCCTTCTTCAAATTGCAGAAGCGGCAGGACACGACCAGGTTCTCCCACGAGTCTTGGCCGCCGCGCGAACGCGGCATCACGTGATCCACGTTGAGGTCACGCTGGCTGGGCCGCTTGCCGCAGTACTGACATTGAAACTGATCGCGCAACATCAAGTTCTTGCGCGTGAGTCGCACGACCGCGCGCGGGGTTCGATCGTAACGCAGCAGGTGCAGCACGCGCGGCACGCGGATCTCGCGACCGATGATGGGCAGACCGTCGTCGGCTTCGCGCACTGGCAGGCTGAGCCAGTCGTTGAACTCGTAGGTGTCACCCTCGTGATCCACGGCGTGCGCAGCGCCCCCGTACAGCAGGCAGAAAGCACGCTTGGCGGTCGCGACCGTGACCGGCGCAAAGTGTCGGTTCAGCAGCAACACGGGCAGGCTCAGGACATCGCGCTGGGCGGGTCTTACCGAGGCCTCGCTGCCCGTGGGCTCCACGAAAGATCAATCTAGCGCGGCTCGAGCCGGTTGGGGAAAAACCATCCAGATCCTCGAAAGATCGCGGGGGCGGGCGGGCCCCTTGGCGTCATCCGGCCCGGCTTGCCACGGGTTTTGAAACAATCCCGTCGCCTCGACCGGATTCCTGGGCCAGAGTCCGACCCGAAACGATGCTCCGACCCCGTCAACGCCCCCTCGCGCCGACCCGATTCATCACGCTGTCATTGCTGGCAGCGCTCAGCGGCAGCTGTGCCGCGGCAGGGCCGGGTGAGGCGGAATGGCCGCCCCTGGCCAAGAAGTGGTTCGACCGAGCCGACAACAGCTTCCGCAACGGCGACATCGAGGACGCCGAGACCGCCGCCGACAGCGCGCTGCACGCCGATCCGCACCGCCCCGCGATTCGGCTTTTGGCGGCCCGCATTGCCCTGTCGCGCTTGGAGTACGCCAAGGTGGGCACGCTGCTGAAGGGCGTGGAGGGCACCGAGGCCAGCTCCATTCGCGGTCGCGCGCTGTGGTACTCGGGCGAGGTCGAGGCCGCCGCCGACGAGCTCGACCGCCTGCTGGCAGATCCCGACGTGAAGGATCCGTGGGCCAGCGACATCGCCAAGCTTTCGCGGCGCGGCATCGGCCGAAAGCCGTTCTCGATGACGGGCGGCATGGTCGCGGTGTCCGAGATGCCGCGCGTCGGCACCGCCGCGCTGATCGTGCCGCTCGAGATTTCGGGCGAGCCGGCGCTCGGCTTGATCGCCACCGGTACGCCCGAGGTGGTGCTCGATTCCAGCGGCAAGGGCGCGGAGCCGAGCTGGGTGTCACTGCGCTTCGGCGACAAGATCGAGGTGCGCGACGTGCCGGCCATTTCCAAAGATTTGTCGGGTATTTCCCGGCAAGTGAACGCGCCCATCCGGGTGCTCTTGGGCGTGAACCTGCTGCGTCACCTGCACCCCACCTTCGATTTCATGGGCGGGCAGTTCGTGGTGCGCAACTTCGAGTCACCGCCCCCGCCCCAGGCCACGGCCGTCAAGCTCAACTACGTGCGCGGCGGCGGCATGCTGCTGCGCGGCACCGTCGGCTCCTCGGCCTCGCAGGTGCCCGCGTCGTTCTTGGTCGACACGTCGCTGCCGCTACCGCTGCCGTTTCCGGTCGCGCTCGACGACGGCGGCTGGAAGAAGGCGGGCGTGCCGCTCAGCAGCCTGCGCGCGTTGCCCAATCAGGGCACGCTACGCCAAGGCATCGTGCCGCTCTTGCGCTTGGGTGCGTTCGACGTACCTAGCGTGCCCGGGCTGTCCGGCAACGAACCCGTGAAGGAGCGCGAAGAGAACCTCGGCGTCGAGCTGGACGGCGTGGTCGGCTCCGGGCTCTTCGCCGGCTTTCGCGTCACGCTGGTCGATGGGGGCCGCACGATGTGGCTCGAAGACATGCCGCGCGAAGCGATGAATCAGGCGCCCATCGACTGGACCACGGACCTGCCGCCCGAAGCCCCGAGCTACGAGGACCTGGACAAGGAAGAGGAAGCAGCGCCCGGCAAGCCTGGCAAAGCTCCCGCGGGCAAGCCCCCCGCCGGCAAACCCCCCACGCTGGGCGGCAAGGCGGGCGCCCCGCCGAAGGCAGCCACGCCGTGAGCGAGACGCAGCTCGCCATCTACGCCGGCAGCTTCGACCCGCCGACGTTCGGACATTTGGATTTGGTGGAGCGCGCGTCGAAGCTATTCCCACAGGTGATCGTCGCCATCGGCATCAACCGCACTCGCGCCGCGCTGTTCACGGTCGAGCAGCGGCTGGCCCTGATGAAAGAAATCTGCGTCCCGTACGGCAACGTGCGGGTCGAGTCGTTCGAAGGGCTCTTGGTGGATTACGGCAAGCGCGTAGGCGCGCGCGTGGTCGTGCGGGGCCTGCGGGCCGGCACCGACTTCGAGTACGAGCTGCAAATTTCCCACGCGAACGCGGACCTGCGCCCGGAAATCGACACGGTTTTTCTGCCCACCCGCACCAACTACGGTTTCATCAGCGCTTCGTTGGTGCGCGAGATTGCCAGTCACGGCGGCGACGTCAGCCGCTATGCGCCCGGCCCGGTTTGCGCGGCTTTGCGCGCTAAATTCGGCAGGTGACCGCGCTCGCGACGTAGCCCTTAAGCGGGCCCAGGCGGCGGCCGCAATGGCTCCTGACAGCGTGCGGCTGTAGAGCTCTTTCGGTATGAAGGCCTGGCTTCTTTCTTTCGTCCAGACGCCCGCCTTCGAAGACGACGACGATCGGCGAGCCGCTCAGCTGCTGCGCTTGGTGCTGGCGGTGTGCCTGCTGTGCATCGTGGGCTACGGCGTCGCGACGCTCGACGAGGCCTTGCCCTGGTCGCGGCGGCTGCCGCTGATCGGTGCGCTGGGCGTCGCGCTCTTGTGCGACTGGGGGCTGCGCCGCGGCTACGTGCGCCCGCAAGCGTGGGTGATCGTATTCGGGCTCACGGCGCTCTCGCTGTTCAGCCAAGTCACCAGCGGTGGCCTGCGCGCGCCCGCCAGCCTCACCTTGTTCGTCACGGTGGTGCTGGCGGGGCAGCTCTTGGGCTGGGGCGGCGCGCTGATCGTGGCCGGCATCGGCAGCGCGGGGGCGTTGTTCGTGTTCGAGCTGTTCCAGAGCGGCCGGGTCGTGGCCCCGCTGGTGCACAGCGACGGGCAGTACGCGCGCGCGCTGGTCATTCAGCTCCTGGGCACGGGCAGCTTGATCGCGATCTCGGCCTGGAGCCTGTCTGCAACGATGCGGCGGCTGCGGCGCGAGCAGGCCGCCTTCCGCGACCTCGTAGAAGAGGCGCCCGACGCGATGGTCTCGCTGGACCACGAGGGCCGGTTCATTCAAGTCAATCGCGCCCACGAGAAGCTGGTGGGCCGGCCCCGCGAAGCGCAGCTGGGTAAAAAATACGACGGCGACGGGGGCGCGCTGACCGACGACGCGCTGGCAAAAGCTCGGCTGCGCTACGAAGCGCTCAAGCTGGGCGAGCCGGTCTCCCTCTTCCGCTTCGAGCTCAAACGGCCCGATGGCAGCCTCGTCTTCGCCGAGTCCAACGCGCGCAGCGTGCGCCGGGCCGACGGCTCGCGCGGTATCGATTTCGTGATCCGCGACGTCAGCGAGCAGGTGCTGGCCGAAAAGCGCTCGCAAGAGCTGGAAGAGCAGCTGCGAGCCGCGCGCAAGCTGGAGGCCATCGGGCAATTGGCGGGCGGCGTGGCCCACGACTTCAACAACCTGCTCACGGTGGTGCTGGGCAACCTCCAGCTCTTGCGTATGACCGAGCTCGACGGCGAGCAGAAGGAGAGCATCAACAGCATCGAAGCGGCGGCCGAGCGCGCCGCCACCATCACCCGGCAGCTCTTGGCCATCGGTCGTCGCCAGCCGTCGCGGCCGTTGTCGCTGTCGCTGAACGAGAGCGTGCGCCTGCTCTCGGGCTTGCTGAGGCGCATGGTGCCCGAGCACGTCGAGATCGTTACCGAGCTCGCGACCGACGTGCCGAACATCGTGGCCGATCCGGGGCAGGTCGATCAGGTGCTGTTGAACTTGGTCGCCAACGCGCGCGACGCCATGCCGGACGGCGGCAAGCTGCGCATCGAGACCTTCACCACGACCTCGCACCAGCCGGGGCAACTGGGCCCGCTGGGGCCCGGTCGCTACGCCTCGCTCCGCGTGAAAGATAGCGGCCTGGGCATGTCTCGCGAGACTCAGGAACGCGTCTTCGAGCCGTTTTTCACGACCAAGAGCCCGGCCCTGGGCACCGGCCTGGGCCTTGCCACCGTGTACGGCATCGTCAAACAGCATGGCGGGCACATCGTGGTGGAGAGCGAGCCGGGTCAGGGCGCAAGCTTCTTGGTCTACTTTCCGGCTTCCAACGAGCCGCTCTCGGGCCACGAGCGCGTCGCGCAGCGCTTCGAGCGACGGCTCGCTCGTTTACTGCTGGTGGACGATGACGAGGCCGTGCGCAACGTCGTGGCGACCATCTTGCGGCGCGCGGGGCACGACGTGACGGTGGCGGCCGACGCCGAGCGCGCTTTGCAAGCTGCCGGCCACAGCGCCCGACCCTTCGAGCTGCTCATCAGCGACGTGGTGATGCCCGGCATGAGCGGCGTCGAGCTCTCGCGCGAGCTGCGGGCGCGCTCGCCGGGCCTGAAGGTCTTGCTGCTCTCCGGCTACCCGGGCCGAGACGCGCCGGCCGGGGAAGACGGGGGCATGGACTACTTGGCCAAGCCCGTCACGCCCGAGCAGCTGCTCAATCGCATCGATCAGCTCTTGGGGTCGACGTAGTCGACCTCGACGCCGCGGGGGGTACGAAAGCGAGTCACGCCTGCTTCGGCGTCGCGCGCGAGCACGTAGTCGGGGCCATGCGGCACCTTTCCGAACCCGCCCGGCGTGTCGACGATCAGCTTCGGCAGCGCGATGCCGCTCAGCCGCCCTTGCAGCTGCTCCATGATTTGCACGCCGCGCTCGAGCGGGGTGCGCAGGTGCGAGGTGCCGCGCACCGGGTCCATCTGCAAGAGGTAGTACGGGCGTACGCGTTCGCGCACCAGCCCGCGAAACAGCGCCTTGAGCGTGTCGGCGTCGTCGTTCACGCCGCGCAAGAGCACGGTCTGGTTCATCACCGGGAAGCCCGCGTCGGCCAGGCGCCGGCAGGCGGCGCGCGCGCTTTCTGATAACTCTTTGGGGTGATTGAAGTGGGTCATCACCCACAACGGGTGGAATGGCCGCAGCGCATCCAAGAGCTCGGCGTCGATGCGCGAAGGCAGCACTACCGGCACGCGCGTGGCGAGCCGGATGGTCTCCAGGCTCGGAATTTGGCGCAGCTCGCTCAAAATAGCCGTGAGCCGGCCGGTGGCCATGGCCAACGGGTCGCCACCGCTCACGATCAGGTCGCGAACCTCGGGGTGGCTTCGCAGGTAGGCGAACGCGGGCGCCAAGCGCTCGAGAGAGCGCGGGCCGCCGCCGTTGCCGACCAGGCGGCTGCGCGTGCAAAACCGGCAATAAACCGCGCAGCGATCGGTGACGAGCAGGAGCGCGCGGTCGGGGTAACGCTGGATGAGCTCCGGCGCCGCCTCGTGCGCCTCCTCACCCAGCGGGTCGCGCAGGTCGCCGCGGCCTTCGATGGCCTCTTCGGCGCGGGGCACGATTTGCCGACGGATCGGGCAAGCGGGGTCGTGACGGTCGGCCAGGCTCGCGTAATACGGAGTGACGGAGATCGGAAAGCCCTCCGCCTCGGCCCGACGCGCGCCCTCGCGCTCCGAGGGCGTGAGCTCGAAGTGTCGCTCCAAATCGTCCAATGAACGAAGGGCGCCACGCAGCTCCGCCTGCCAGCGGGGCTCCGCGCTCGCGGCGAGAGGAAGAGCGGTCGTCACTTGGGCGCCGGAGCCTGCACCGAAGCCGCGGGCAGGGGGATCTTGGCCAGCTGGGCTTCGTCGATGGTGACGGGGTATTTCTTCTTGAGCTCCAGCTCGAGCTCGGCTTCGCGGGACCGAATGCGCTCTTGCACGAGGGCAACGCGAATGGAGCGCTGGGCGTCGGCGAAGGTGCGGTCGCGCGCGTCGGTCTTGCCCGTCATGCGCAGCACGTGAAAGCTACCGGCGGCCGCCACGACGCGCGGCAACACACCTCCGAGCTTTTCGATTTCGAACACCGCCGCCCGCAGGGGCTCGGGAACGTTGGGGTTCTCGCCGCGGGGGTGTCCGGGCGGGCCGACGATGCCCAAGTCGCCGGCGAGCTCGGGCGGCGAGCTGGTCTTGCCGCGGGCATCCTTCGATTTGGTCTCCACGAGCTTGCCCCACTCGGCCGGGCTCGCGACGAGCGCCTTTTCCAGCACCGCCTTGGCTTGGCTCTCGCTCGCGAGAGCAATGTGCGCGACGCGGCGCCGCTCGGGCTCGCGGAAGTCGTCGCGATGCGCGTCGTAATAGCGGCGCGCGTCCGCCTCGGAAATGTCGTTCGGGGTCGGGACCGACGCGCGCACCTCGGCCAAGAGCTCATCGCGTAGCATCTGACGCACGCGCTCTTGCGTCTCGGGCTTCTGATCCAGACCGCGACGGCGCGCTTCTCCGGCCAGCAGCTCGAGGTCAATCAGCTCGTCTAGCAGCTGCTTTCGACGATCCGGCGATTGGTAGCGCAGGCGCTCGAACGGGTCCATGCGCTCCAAGGTGGCGGCGTATTCGCCGAGCGTGATCTCGTGATTGCCCACCTTGGCCAGCACGCGGCCGGCAAGCTCTGGGGTGAGCCCCGTGCGCGCCGCCGCGCTCGCCGAAGCGCTGGGAGCCGCGCCTTGGCTCGGGCTGGCTTTGGTGCAGCCGAACGGCAGCATCGCCAACAGCCCGATTGTGACGGCGTGACGAGAAGCCGAACGGAGCATGCCCGGCGGAATTACTACGGCCTCGGGCACGGCGCCAGAGACAGCGCCCGCGGAAGCGGTTGCGTAATGCGGCCGCCAGGGCTACGTGTGCCCATCGTGGAAAACCAATCTGCCCCCGCTAGCAGCACCGGTGTCCTTCGCTTCAAGCGAGTCATTCTCAAGCTTTCGGGCGAGGCGCTCAGCGGAAAAGAGGGCGGTTCCGGAATCGACACCCACACGCTGAAGGAAACGGCGATGGAGCTGGCGGAGGTGCACGCGACAGGCGTACAGCTCGGGCTCGTGGTGGGCGGCGGCAACATCTTCCGCGGCCTGCGCGGCGCCAGCGAAGGCATGGATCGCGCGCAGAGCGACTACATGGGCATGCTGGCGACGGTCATCAACTCGCTCGCGCTGCAAGACGCGCTCGAGCGCTCGGGCGTGCCGACCCGCGTCATGACCGCCATCGAGATCAAGCAGCTGGCCGAGCCGTACATTCGCCGTCGCGCCATTCGCCACATGGATCGCGGGCACGCCGTGATCTTCGCCGCCGGCACCGGTAACCCGTATTTTTCCACGGACACGGCCGCCGCGCTGCGGGCGATGGAGATGCGCGCCGACGCGCTGCTCAAGGCCACCAAGGTCGACGGCATCTACGATCGCGATCCCCGTCGCCACCCCGACGCAAAAATGCTGGATCGCGTCACCTACGACCGCTTTTTGGCCGACCACCTGGGGGTCATGGACTCCACGGCCGTCGCCTTGTGCCGCGAGCACAGCCTGGCCATTCGCGTCTTCAAGATGGCTCGCGGCAACATCCGCCGGGTCTGCCTGGGCGAGCCGGGCGGCACCACGGTTTCCACCTGACGGTGGAAACCATGGGTTTGGATTTTCCTCCGCGCCTTGCCCTGAGGGTAGGGCGACCCACCTGACCTGACAGGCGATCGGCGCCGGCCTCGCCGGTTTTCATGGGTCTTCTCTCGATCGTGGATCGTGACCTGACCTCGCCAAGGTCGGGTGAGGGCGTTCAGGCTCGCGCTTAGCGCGAGCTAGCTTTGTTCAGTAGTCGGAGCGCGAGGTCGAGGGCGACCGGCGGCGGGGAACGGCACGCGACAGCGGCGGGGCGGGAGAGGTTCGGAATAGAAGACGCGGGAGGGCTGTTGGGGCGCGGCTTTCTCGCCGCGGGTCGGGGGCGGCGCCAATCGTCGATTTGGAGCCCACGAGCGAGTGAGACGAACCTGCCCCGGCCCCAAACCGAGGTAAGATTCGCGCGTCATGTGGCAGTCCCTCCCCGAGTTCGGCACTGGTGTTTTGTACGCCATCCTCATAGCCGCCGCGTACACGTTCGCCGTGTCGCTGGCGGCGGGTCGCGGTAGGCCGAGGCTGCTCACGGCCGCGCGCATGGGCGCCTACGCGACCTGCGGCCTGGTGCTGTTCGACGTGCTGCTGCTGGCTTACGCCTTCCAAGCGCACGACTTTCGCATTCGCTACGTGTCGCACTACAGCGACCGCTCGATGTCGTGGGTGTACCTGCTGACGTCGCTGTGGGGCGGGCAAGACGGCTCGTTGCTGTGGTGGTCGCTCTTGCTCTCCATCTACACCGCGTCGGCGGTGGCTTGGCTCAAGGGCCGCTATCGAGAGCTGCAGCCGTTCATCATCGCAACCTTGATGGTGATCATCGCCTTTTTCTCGATCTTGATGCTGTTCAGCGCCAACCCGTTCGAGACGAACATCGCCGGTGCGCGCCCCGACGGCGAGGGCCTGAACCCGCTCTTGCAGAACTACTGGATGATCATCCATCCGCCCGCGCTTTATACGGGCTTCGTCGGCTGCTCGGTGCCGTTTGCCTTCTGCGTGGCCGCGCTCGTCACCGGTCGGCTCGACAACGAATGGATCGTGGCGACGCGCAAGTGGATGCTGTTCGGCTTCATGTTCCTGTCGATCGGCAACGTGCTGGGCATGCGCTGGGCCTACGAAGAGCTGGGTTGGGGCGGCTATTGGGCTTGGGATCCGGTCGAGAACGCCGCCTGCCTACCCTGGTTCACGGCTGCCGCTTACGTCCACTCGACCATGATCCAAGAGCGCCGGAACATGCTCAAGGTTTGGAACGTGTTCTTGATTTGCTTCACGTTCTTCCTGACCATCTTCGGCACCTTCCTCACGCGGTCGGGCATCATCTCGAGCGTGCACAGCTTCGCGCAGAGCGAAATCGGCACGTACTTCCTGTACTTCATGGGCATCATCGCCGGCGGCTCGGCCGGCCTCATCATCTGGCGCTTGCCGCAGCTGCGGGCCAAAGCCGAGATTGAAACGGTGGCCAGCCGCGAGGCCATGTTCGTAGTCAACAACTGGGCGCTGCTCGGGGCCATGACCTTCATCTTGATCGCGACCATGTTCCCCAAGCTCTCCGAGCTGTGGCACGAGACGGTCACGGTCGGCCCGCCCTTCTTCAACCGCTGGCTCGCGCCGATCGGCATCACCATCTTCGCGTTGATGGGCCTGGCGCCGCTGTTCGGCTGGCGCAAAACCAGCGAGGGCGCGCTCAAGCAAGCCTTCAAGTGGCCGGCCGTCGCCTTCGTGGCCGCGGCCGTGCTGCACTTCGCGATCGGCAGCCGCTTCGGTTACCCGGCCATGGTGCCGCGCGATCCGTTCTATCCCGGCCTGGTCGGCGTGATCTTGCAGCAGGTGGGCTCGCTGGCGCCGGTGGTCGTGGTGTCGCTCGCCGCCTTCAACGTCGCGGTCATCGTGCAAGAATTCCAGCGTGGGGTGAGCGCCCGCCGCCGCTCGGCCGACAAGCGCGGCGAACCCGAGGGCGTGCTGACCGCGCTGTTCAACCTGGTCGCCAAGAACCGCCGCCGCTACGGCGGCTACATCGTGCACTTCGGCATCGTGGGCATGTTCATCGGCTTCGTCGGCTCGGCCTGGAACCTGGAGCGCGAGGTGACGATGGTGCCGGGCCAGACGCACCAAATCGGCAACTTCGACATCAAATACCTGGGCACCCGCATGTGCCCCGGTAACCCCAAGTGCAGCGCCGAGGAGCAGGCCGATCTGAACAAGCGCATGCTGTTCGCCGATTTCGACGTGAAAGAGAACGGCAAAGCTCTCGGTCAAATCCACCCTGCCAAGTTCTTCTTCGCCAAGAACCCGGACGGACCGACGACGGAGGTCAGCCTGCTCTCCAGCCTGCGTCAGGATTTGTACACGGTCATCGGCATGATCGACCCGCAGAGCAAGCGCGGCACCTTCCGCTTCCACGTCAATCCGCTGGTGATGTGGATCTGGCTGGGTGGCGCCGTGCTGGTTCTGGGCGCGGGCGTCTCGCTCTGGCCCGATTTGGCGCTGGGCGAGCTGGGCGCCTGGGCTTACGTGCGCGCCGGCGCGGGCGTGGCGGCAGGGACCGCGTTTTCGCTGTGGCTGGCCATGTCTCCCAGCTACGCCTACGCCAGCACGCGGCCGGCGTCGGGTACGCCGCCGCCAAGAGCCGAGGCCATAGCCGACATTCCACTGTCCCGCTCTTTGCCGGCGCTCGGTTCCACCGCGCTCGGTTTGGGGGTGGGGGCCCTATTCGCCGCTCGGCGAAGGCGCCCCGATGGTGTTAGACACGGCGTGCCGCGTGTCTGAAGAAACCAAAGCCGAAGCTCTTGCGACAGATCCCCCCGCGGAAGCAGCGGAGGCGCACGAGCCTCCGCTAGAGAGCCGTGGGCTCGCGCTCTCGCCCGAGGCGTTGGCCACGCTACGCAAGGTGGTGCCGGTGGCGTGGCTGCTCGCCGCGGTGGTGGCCGGCTTCGTTTGGGGGGTGCAGATGGTGCTGCTCGTGCTAGCCGCGGGCGCCATCACGCTCGTGATCACGCTGATGTGGGCGAGCGTGCAGGCGTTGACGGGCGGGTCCCCGCTGGGTTTCGAAGAAGCGCTCGGCATGGGCGCGCCGTCGAAGGTCGAAGAAGAGAAGCGCTCGGTGCTGCGCGCGCTGAAGGACTTGGAGTACGAGCGCGGCGTGGGCAAGATCTCGCCCGAGGACTACGCGGAGCTTTTGGCCAAGTACCGCGCCGAGGCCAAGCGTCTCATCCAAAGCGTCGACGACACGCTCGGCCCCGCCCGCGAAGAAGTGGAGAAGTCCCTCCAGGCGCGGCTCGCCCGCGCCGGCCTGGCTACGCAAGTCGAGCCCGCCGCTCCCGAGCCCGCCGCTCCCGAGCCCGCCGCTCCCGAGCCCGCCGCTCCCGAGCCCGCGCCGGCCCCGGAAACCGAAAAATCAGACGAAAAAGCCACGGAGGCGAAGCAGTGAGGCACGTCTTTGCGCTCCTCTTGGCCGCCGCGCTGGTCGCGCCCGGCACCAGCTTCGCCCAAGCGCCCGCGCCGCCCATGCCCGCTGGGCATCCCGCCGTGGGCAGCGCCGCCACCGCGCACGCACCGGAGCAAGACGCCATCGTCCCGGCACCCGAGCTGCCGGCGGGCACCATCGTGGTGCGGCTGGTCGACGGCCACGGCGAGCCGCTGCCGAACGCCGACGTGATCTTGGGCGTGCAGTTTCAAAAGATCGCCGAAGGCGAGCAAAAGACGGAGCGCCGCGCCAAGACCGACGCGACCGGCATGGCCCGCTTCGACGGCCTCACCACCGGCAGCGATTTCAGCTATCGCGTCATCACGCGCTCGGGCCCCGCCGAATACTCGTCGGATCCGATGCAGCTCAAGGGCGACGCCGGCATGCTCGCGCTCTTGCACGTCTACCCGGTGACGCGAAGCCCGAGCGAGGCCGCGGTCGGCGCGATCGGCTACGTTTACTGCGAGACACGCGACGACGTCTTCCAGTTCGAGGTGCTGTTTCGCTACGGCAATCGCAGCGCGCTCAGCTGGGTGCCAGAAAATGCGCGCATGACGCTACCGAGCGGCTTCAAGGCCTTCAAGGCCGGCGAGGCCATGACCGACGTGCGCTTCGAAGAAGAACCGGGCCGCGGCGTGAAGCTCAACGGCACCTTCTCGCCCGGGCAACAGAGCGCGTCGTTCCGCTTCCAGGTGCCGCGCAACGAAGAGACGAGCGCGTCGTTCACCTTCGGCCTGCCCCCGCACGTGGGCGAGATTCGCTTCATTGCCGAGGCCGCGCCGGGCATGGAGCTCGACGTCGACGGCTTCGAAAAGCCGCAGACCGACGTGAGCCAGACCGGGCAACGCGTGCTGGTCACGCGGCGCGTCGCGGTGCGCGGAGAGGCCAACGGCTTGGGCACTTTCACGGTGTCGCTCGCCGGCATTCCGACCCCCGGTGAAGGGCGTTGGATCGCCGTGCTCATTGCCACCCTGCTCGCTGGCCTCGGCGTCGCGGCGTTCCGGGGCAAGCTGGGCAACGAGTCGCAGCAAGACCTCCAGGAACGCGACGCAGAGCGCGCCAGGCGCGTGCTGCTGGACGAGCTCGTCGACCTGACGCGTGCCCGGCGCGAGCAGCGCGTGGGTCCCAGCACCTACGAAAGCGCGCGTCGCGCCCTGGTCGAGGCGCTTGCTCGCATCGTTTCGCTCAACCCCGGCCTGGGCAAGAAGCCCAAGAAGGCTGGCGGGCAAAAGAGCGGCAAACAAGCCAAAAAAGGCGCCGTCGCCTAGGCAGAATCGGCCCTCTGGCCCAGCCTCCACAGCCTGGTGACAAGCTCCGGAAAAGCCCGGGGAGCGCCTTGGGGCCAAGGTGGGACAACCTCCGCCGGCCCGCGAGTCTGGCAAGTTATCGGAGATCTGATGGACCGTCAGATCCACAGGCCCTTGGACCAATTGTTCAAACAATTCCGGGCCTTACAAGGTTAACCCCAGTTTCCACAGGCCCTATCACTACTTCTATTAAATTTAAATTTAAGAGATCTGAGAGAGAGAACGCGCGCCCGGCACCGTGAGCCACTGGCTGCGCGGCTCGCCCCGAGCTGGTGCGCTGAACCACTGGCGCTTCAGCGGCCGCCCGGTTACACGTCGCCCCCCATGCACGTTGTCGTGAGCAAGAAGGACCTGCTCCGAGTCCTCGGGCGCTGCCAGGGCGTCGCTGACAAGAAAAGCACCATGCCCGTGTTGGGCAACGTGCTGCTCGAGGTCGCGTCGCCGAACGAGCTGCGGCTCGCCGCGACCGATCTGTTCGTTTCCGTGAGCGGCAAGATCCCCGCAAAGATCGAAAGCGGTGGCTCCATCGCGCTCGGCGCCCGCGAGCTGTTCGAGCGCGTGCGCATGATGCCCGAAGGTCAGGTCGCCTTGCAGGTGACCGGCACGCAAGCGGTGATTCGCGCTGTCGGCTCCGCGCGGCGCTTCACGCTGCACGGCGTGCCGGGCGAAGAGTTTCCGTCGTTGCCCGCGCCCGACGCCAAAGCCACCGTGGCCACGCTCGACGTCGTGACGCTGGCTTCGCTGATCGCGGCGACGCACTTTTCCATTTCGACGGACGAGACGCGGCTGCACCTGAACAGCGCGCTGTTCGAGTGGGACAACGATCGCGTGCGCATGGTGACCACCGACGGACACCGCCTGAGCAAGCTGGAAGTGGTCGTCAAGGGCAAGCACGAGAGCGCGACCATGCTGATCCCGCTGAAGGGCGTGCAGGAGCTGCGCCGGCTGTGCGAAGAAGCGCTGACCGAAGGCAAAGACGGCGCGGACACGTCCGAGATCAAGATGGTCCAGAGCGGCCCCAACGCCTTCTTCGAGCTGGCTGGCTTCATGTTCAGCGTGAAGCTGGTGGACGCGCAGTTCCCGCCCTACCAGCAGGTCATTCCCGAGCACAGCGAGCGCACGGTGCGCGCCCAGCGGGCCGCCCTGACCGACGCGCTGCGCGCCGTCTCGGTGGCGGCCAGCGACCGCACCGGCGGCGTGAAGCTCACGCTCGGTGGCGGCAAGATCCGCTTCGAGAGCGAGAGCCCCGACAGCGGCGAAGGCTTCGACGAAGTGGCGGCGGACTACGAGGGCCCCGAGGTCACGGTCGGCTTCAACGCGCGTTACTTCTTGGACGTGCTGGGCGCCATCACCGACGAAGAGATCGCGCTCGGCATCTCCGGTGAGCTCGATCCAGCCGTGATCAAGCCCGCGGGTGACAGCGCCAGCAAGAGCTACCAAGCCGTGATCATGCCCATGCGGATTTGATGGCGGCTCCCGGCGTCGCCAGCCTTCGCTTCGAAAAGGCGCGGCTCTCGAGCTTCCGCAACATCGCTTCGGCCAACATCGAGCCCAGCCCCGCCCTCAACCTGATTTGGGGCGACAACGGCCAAGGTAAGACCAGCGTGCTGGAGGCGCTCTACGCGGTCGCCACGACGCGCAGCTTCCGAACCGACAAGTTGCCCCAAGTCGTGCGCACGGGCGACGAACAGGCCCGCGTAGCCGCCACCGTGAGCGAAGGCAGCTTCGTGCGCGAGCTCAGCCTCACCCTGGGCCTACGCGGTCGCTCGGTGGAGCTGGACGGAAAGCGCCCGAAGACCTTGTCCAGCTACGCCGTGCGCACGCCGGTCGTCGTCTTTCACCCGCGCGATCTGGAGCTGGTGACGGGGGCTGCCGGCGAACGACGCCGCTTGCTCGATCGCCTGATCTTGTACGCCGACCCGCCCGGCGCGGAGGCGGCGCGCCGCTACGCCGAAGCCCTGCGCGAGCGGCAGCGTCTGCTCGACACGCGCGGCGTCTCGGCGGCGGAGCTGGGTGACTTCGAGCGGGTCGCGGCGGAGCACGGCTCTCGCTTCGCGCGGGCGCGCCTGGAGGCCTGCCAAAGGCTGATCCCCGAGCTGGAAGAGGCCTTTCGCAGCGTGACCCCGCAGGGGCTGGCGCTTCGCGCCAACTACGAAATAGGCGGCAGCCAAGACCCCCGCGAGTTCGAGGCGCAGCTCCGCGCGCGGCGCCCCGAAGATTCTCGCCGGGGCCGGGCCAGCTTTGGCCCCCACAAAGACGAGCTGGGCCTGCACATCGACGGGCGGGCGGCGCGCAGCGACGCTTCTCAAGGCCAACAGCGGCTGCTGTCTCTCTCGCTCAAGCTGGCCGAGCTGCGCTGTATCGAGCACACGCGCCGCGTTCACCCCGTGCTCTTGCTCGACGACGTCTCGAGCGAGCTGGACGCGAGCCGCACCGAGAGCGTGCTCACGCTCTTGCGAGCGTCGCAGGGTCAGATTTTCGTGACCACTACCCGCCCCGAGCTGTTCCGTAGCGGCAGCTTTTCGAGCGGCGAGCGCGCCGAATTCCAGGTGGCCGCCGGTTGCGTTTCGCGGCTTTGACGCGCCGACCTCCGGGGCCAAAAATGGCGCCCCGATAGCAGGCCCAGAGCCGGCCGAACGCGGGCGGAAAACGCGCCCAAAAACGCAGCCCAGAACGCTACATTTTCAGCAGGTTTTCCGCGGTTTGGTGCTTGCTTCGGGGGCGCTACCAAAGTAGCTTTTCGCGGCCCCTTTTGACTACTTCAGAACCGACTCCGTCACAGGCCCCCGCCGCCGATTCTTACGACGCCAAAAGCATCACGGTGCTGGAAGGTTTGGAGGCCGTCCGCAAGCGTCCCGGCATGTACATCGGAGACGTGCACGACGGCTCCGCGCTCCACCATCTGGTGTGGGAGGCCGTCGACAACGCCGTCGACGAGCACTTGGCAGGCCACTGCAAGGTCGTGAAGATCACCGTGCATTTCGACGGCTCCGTCACCGTCGAAGACGACGGCCGCGGTATCCCGGTCGGCATCATGACCGACCGCGGCGTCAGCGCCGCCGAGGTCGTGATGACGGTCTTGCACGCCGGCGGCAAGTTCGATCACTCGAGCTACAAAGTCAGCGCAGGTCTACACGGCGTCGGTGTCAGCGCCGTCAACGCCGTGAGCGAAACGCTGCGCCTCGAGATCAAGCGCGAAGGCAAGCTGTGGTTTCAGGAGTACCACCGCGGGGTGCCGGTCGGGTCCATCGCCCCCATCGGAGAAACCAGCGACACGGGCACCAAGATCAGCTTCAAGCCCGATCACGAGATTTTCTCGAATCTCGAGTATAGCTTCGACATTTTGGCCAATCGCCTGCGCGAGCTGGCGTTCTTGAACTCCGGCCTGGTCGTCGACCTGAAAGACGAGCGCGGCGAGGGTCGCAGCGAGCACTTCGAATACCAGGGCGGCATCAAAGAGTTCGTGTCGCTGCTCAGCCAAGCCAAAGAGCCCGTGCACGACGACGTCGTGGGCTTCACGGGCGAATGGCCCTCCGGCGACGGCAAAGCGCCCGTCACCGTCGACCTGGCCATTCAGTGGACCAACGCCTACGCCGAGCAAATCCTTTGCTACACGAACAACGTCCACAACAAGGACGGCGGTACCCACCTCACGGGCCTGCGCACCGCGCTGACGCGCACGCTGAACAACTACGGCACCGCGCAAAACCTATTCAAAGACGCCAAGAACGGCCTGACCGGTGACGACACGCGCGAAGGCGTGATTTGTGTCATCCACGTCAAACACCCCGACGCCAGCTTCGATTCGCAGACCAAGAGCAAGCTGGTCTCCAGCGACGTAAAGGGCATCGTCGAAAACGCCGTGAACGAGCACGTTGGGCGTTACTTCGAAGAGCACCCGCAGACCGCGCGCAAAATTCTGGAGAAGGCCGTGCTGGCCGCCAAGGCGCGTGAAGCGGCCCGCAAGGCGCGCGAGGTCGTGCGCAAGGGCGTGCTCGATCTGACGACGCTGTCGGGCAAGCTCGCCGACTGTCAGAGCAAAGATCCGAGCATCAGCGAGATTTACATCGTCGAGGGTGAGAGCGCCGGCGGCAGCGCCAAGCAAGGCCGCGATCGGCATTTTCAAGCCATCTTACCGCTGAAGGGTAAAATCCTGAACGTCGAGCGCGCCCGGCTCGACCGCATGCTGGGCTCGCAAGAAGTCGCCACGCTGATCTCGGCGCTCGGCTGCGGCATCGGCGACAACGGCGGCTTCGATCTGACCAAGCTGCGTTACCACCGGGTCATTCTGATGACCGACGCCGACGTCGACGGGAGCCACATCCGCACGTTGCTGCTCACCTTCTTCTATCGCCAGATGCGCGAGCTCATCGATAACGGTTACCTGTACATCGCGCAGCCGCCGCTGTTCGGCATCAAGAAGGGCAAGAAGATCCTCTACGTGAAGGATCAGCCCGCGCTCGACCGCTTCTTGACCGAGTCGGGGATCGAAGATCTCTCGGTGCAGGCCACGAAAGGGCCCGCGCTCAGCGGCTTGCCCTTGTTCAACCTGGCCACGCGCCTCAAGTCGCTCCGCGCCATCTTGACCAAGATCGATCGTCGTTGCGACGCGCGGGTCGTGGCGGCCATGCTGCGCATCGGAGCGCTCCACCTGAATGACTTCCGCGACGAGGCGAAGGTCAAGAGCGCAGCCGAGCGCCTGCAGGTTGAGCTCGAGCGGCGCTACCCCGATCTGATCCCGCTGACGGTGGCGGTGGAATGGGAGAAAGAGCACGGAGCCGGGCGCATCCACGTGAAATTTCGCCCCGGTGCCTCTGGCCGAACTGCCTCGCTCGATTGGGAGCTCGCCGAATCGGCCGAGTACCAAGAGCTATTGTCGATCGAAGAAGACATCCGCTCGATTGGGCCTGCGCCCTACGTCGCGCGCGTCGGCAATGGCGAGCCCATCACCATCTCCGGCTCGGAAGAGCTGGAGGGTTTCATCGCCGAGCGTGGACGCAAGGGGCTGCACATCACGCGCTACAAGGGCCTGGGCGAAATGAACGCCGATCAGCTGTGGGAAACCACCATGAACCCCGACGCTCGCTCACTGCTGAAGGTGAAGGTCAGTGACCCAGTGCGCGCCGACGAGCTGTTCAGTGTGCTCATGGGCGATCAGGTCGAGCCGCGCCGCCAATTCATCGAAGAGAACGCGCTGAACGTGCGCAATCTCGATATCTAGTCTGTCCAACTTTAGACGCTGTCCACGCCGTGTCGCGGCTACCTCACCCCAACAAGTGACTTAAGTCTCTGGGACTTAGGGCCCGCGAATGGCCGAGTCAGTCGCCCTCGCGGCCGATGCATCCCCGCTGGCTTCGTTGCTCCTCACGCAGGTATGCGCCTTCGGCGCGCCTCGCCAGCCCGGCGCCTCGACTGCGATCATCGACTGACTTAGCCATTCGCGGCCTCCTTAGCGTCTCGACTTGAAACACGGGTGGGATGAACATTGCAGAAATGAAAATGCCCGGCTTCAGGGTTGCAATGTACACGCGGGGCAGACTATTCTCGAAGTCCAACGAGGGACTCGCCGCCGCTCGCCCCAAAGCGACGACTAGGGCTTCGTACACCCAAACCAAGTTTATTTTCCTCAGCATCAGAGAGGAGGAGCTGTGGGCGGGTGACGGCAGGCTATTTCCTGCCGCACTGACGGTCCACGGCGACGGGATTTGATGGCCGCAAACGCAAAAGGGTCCACGAAAAAAGTTGGTCGACTGATCCGCTCTGCGCGCATGGAGCGCGGGCTCACTCAGAAAGATCTAGCCAGAAAGCTCGGGGTCCGCTCCGGAAGCTACGTCGGAATGCTGGAATCTGGCCTGTGCAAAGGGGTGGGCGTGGGCAGGCTCGAGGAGATTGCCTCCTTCCTCGACGTGCACGGCGTCGACCGGTATCGCTGGCTCGCAGCGGCGGGTCATTTGCCGCCGGGCCTGCTGGGGGCGTTGATGAAGAGCCCCGATCAGTGGGACGACGTGCTGGGGCTGTTGGGGACCAGCGGGCCGCGCTCGGCGCGTTCCCGTAAGCGCGCGCGCGCTTAGTACGGCGCTCGTCGCCAGACTGCGACGGCTCGAGACTCGAGGGAGGAAGTGCCTTGGGCCGTCGTCGAGTGCCTCATTCGCCGATTTTTCGTCGTTGGCTGAGTTCGTGTATCCTCGACGTCAATATGAAGTCGTTTTCTTTTGGTCGGGCTTTGACTCTTGGCTGTGCGCTCTGCTTTGCGTTGCCCATTGCGTGCGGTGACGACGAATCGAGCTCGCCCGGCAAAGCTGGTGCCGCTGGCCAAGCCGGGGCCGCTGGCGCTCCCGACTCGAGCGAAGGTGGCGCGGGCGGAGCGGGGGCGAGCCTGCCGCCCGGGATCAGCGATATGCCGCAGAAGGTCGCGTGCGGCGACGAAATGTGCGGGTCGGCCAGCGTTGGCCCGCTGTACATCGACCCCTGCTGCAGCAACGACGCTTGCGGGCTCGAGACCGGCTTCCTGCAGCTGGTGGGCGCTTCGTTCGCCGAGACTTGTCAGCCCAAAGCCCAACCGGGCGTGGTCGACGAAGCTTGCCCGACGACCGATCCGTCGACGATTCCCTATCCCACGGCCGCCGGCACTCTGATGGTCCCCATCAGCGGATTTGTGGGCTGCTGTCGCGACAACGGCAAGTGTGGCGTCGTCGTCGATGACATCACGGCAACTGGGCTGGGCAAGCTCACCACGCTGGGCCTGGGCTGCGTCGACGCGGCTCCGTTCTTCCCCGGGGAGCCGGTGGCTTCGTGCGGCTCGTCGGGCGGCGCTGGTGGCGCTGGTGGCGCTCCGAACGCGGGCGGCGGTGGTGCGGCGCCTGGCGGCGCTGGCGCTGGTGGCGCGCCTGGCGGCGCTGGCGCTGGCGGCGCGTCTGGCGGCGCGGGCGGCAATCAGTAAGGTTCGCCCACCATGAAAGCTTGGCGCCGACTGATCGGGCTGCTGCCCTGGCTCTTGGCGCCGAGCTTTTTGGCAGTAGCCTGCGGCCGCACGGAAGAGGCCGGCGCCGATCCGAGTGCCCCGGGAGGCGTCGCTGCCAGCGCGGCTAGCAGCGCTGGGGCCTTCTCCGTGGGCGGCCGCTCTCCGGAGGCCCGCGGCGGCGCGTTCGGCAGGGCTGGAAATGGACCGATCGCGCAGCCCGGCGCGGCCGGCTTCGGAGCAGATCCGAGCTATCCGCCGGGCATCAGCAACGAACCGACCACGCTGACCTGCGGGCTCGACACCTGCTCTTCGCTCGCGGTGGGGCCCGCGTACACCGATGCTTGCTGCGCGGGCGACGTGTGCGGGCTGCAAACCGGCTTCTTGGCGCTCCTGGGCGTCACTTTTGCGGACGCTTGCCAGGCCAGGGCTCAAGCGGGCTCGCTGGACGCCAGCTGTCCGGCTTCCGGGACTCGCATGCTGACGTACCCGGCGGGGAGTCAGACGACGGTTCCCATCGAAGGCTTTGCCGGCTGCTGCCGCGAGAACGGCAAGTGCGGAGTGGCGCTCGAGCGCATCCTCGCTCCCGGGTTCGGCAAGCTCGCCGAGCTTGGCTTGGGCTGCGTGGATTCGGCGCCGTTCTTCGGTGGCGCGGCCGCGCCCGATTGCGGAGCGACGGGTGGTGCAGGCGGCGCAAGCTTTGCGGGCGACGGCGGCGCAAGTGGCGCAGGCGGCGCAAGTTTTGCGGGTGAAGGCGGCGCGGCGGTCTCGGCTGGCGGCGCGGGCTGAGCGCTGCTCTGCGCTCGCGCTGGCCCTTGCCAGCGTCGAAGGCCGACTTAATTTCGCGCGATGCGAATGGATCGCCTCACCAACAAGAGCCAAGAAGGCCTGCGCGCTGCCGTGGACGCGGCCACCCGCCGCGGCAACCCGGAGCTGATTCCGGAGCATGTGCTCGTCGCCGTGCTGGAGCAAGAGGGCAGCGTGGCGGCCTCCGTGGCGCAGCGGGCGGGCGCAGATCCCAAAGCGTTGGCTCGCGCGCTCGCCGAGCGGATCGAGAAGCTGCCCAAGGTGTCGGGCGGCCAGGAGCCGGGTTTTGGTCGCCGCACGGTGCCGTTTCTGAATGCGGCCGAAGACGAAGCCAAGAAGCTGAAGGACGACTTCGTCTCGGTGGAGCATTTCCTGCTCGCAGCTCACACCGATAAAGACGTGCAAGCGGTGTTCGATCGCCACGGCCTGGCTTACGACAAGCTGCTGCACGCGCTGGCCGAAATCCGCGGCAGCCAACGCGTCACGGATCAAGATCCGGAAGGCAAATTCCAGGCGCTCGAGAAGTACACACGTGACCTCACGGCGCTGGCCCGTCGCGGCAAGATCGATCCGGTGATCGGGCGGGACGAAGAAATCCGCCGGGTGATGCAGGTGCTGGCGCGCCGCACCAAGAACAACCCCGTGCTCATCGGTGAGCCCGGCGTCGGCAAGACGGCCATCGCCGAAGGCATCGCGCGCCGCATCGCCAACGGCGACGTGCCCGAGTCGCTGAAAGACAAGCGCATTCTGGCGCTCGACCTGTCGGCCATGGTGGCAGGCTCGAAGTTTCGCGGTGAGTTCGAAGATCGCCTCAAGGCCGTCTTGAAAGAGGTCGAAGCCGCCGCCGGCGGTGTAATTCTGTTCATCGACGAGCTGCACACCCTGGTGGGCGCGGGCGCGGCCGAAGGCGCCATGGACGCCGCCAACATGCTCAAGCCAGCTTTGGCCCGCGGCGAGCTCCGTGCGATCGGCGCGACTACTCTGGACGAGTATCGCAAGCACATCGAGAAAGACGCCGCGCTCGAGCGGCGGTTCCAGCCGGTCGTGGTGGACCAGCCTTCGGTGGCCGACACCATCGCGATCTTGCGCGGCTTGAAAGAGCGTTACGAGGTCCACCACGGTATCCACATCAAAGACGCCGCGCTGGTGGCGGCCGCGGTGCTGAGCAACCGGTACATCACCGAGCGCTTCTTGCCCGACAAGGCCATCGACTTGGTCGACGAAGCCGCCAGCAAAATCAAGATGGAGATCGACAGCTTGCCTTTGCCGATCGATCAGATCGAGCGCAAGCTGCTGCAGCTCCAAATCGAGCAGCAGGCCCTGTCGAAAGAGCGCGACAAGGCCAGTAAAGCGCGCCTCGACGAGCTGTCTCACGAAGTGGGCGAGCTGTCGGGTGAGCGCGATCGCATGCGCGCCCAGTGGCTGCGCGAGAAAGACTTCATCGAGAAGCTACGGGCCGAGCAGCGTGAAATCGAAGAGCTGCGCACCGACGAAGAGCAGGCGCGCCGCGGGGGAGACCTGGGCCGCGCCGCCGAGATCCAATACGGCCGCATCCCCGATTTGGAGCGGCGGCTGGAGCAGCACCGCAGTGAGCTGAACCAGCTGCAAGAGCACGGCTCGTACCTCAAAGAAGAAGTCGGCGAAGAAGAGATCGCCGCCATCGTCTCGAAGTGGACGGGCGTGCCGGTCTCCAAGATGCTCGAGGGCGAGCTGCAGAAGCTCATCGCCATGGAGCAAAACTTGGAGAAGCGCGTGGTCGGCCAGAGCGCGGCCCTCACGGCCGTGGCCAACGCCGTTCGTCGCTCGCGGGCAGGCTTGGGGGACGAGAAGCGCCCGATCGGCTCGTTCTTGTTCCTAGGTCCGACGGGCGTGGGCAAGACCGAGACCGCGCGCGCGTTGGCCGAGTTTTTGTTCGACGACGAGCGGGCCATGATTCGCATCGACATGAGCGAATACATGGAAAAGCACGCGGTTTCTCGGCTGATAGGCGCGCCCCCCGGCTACGTGGGTTACGACGAAGGGGGCCAATTGACCGAGCCGGTGCGGCGTCGGCCGTACAGCGTGATCTTGTTCGACGAGATCGAGAAGGCGCACCCCGACGTGTTCAACGTGCTCTTGCAGGTGCTCGACGACGGGCGCCTCACCGACGGCCAAGGTCGCACCGTGGACTTCAAGAACACGGTCGTGATCTTGACCAGCAACGTGGGCAGCGCCGAGTTGGCCGCGCTCGAGGAGCAACGCGGGCAAGACGTGGCTTCGCGTGAAGAGCAGACGCGCCTGGTAGCGTTGGACGCTCTGCGCCGAGTTTTCCGCCCCGAGTTCATCAATCGGCTCGATGAAATCGTGGTTTATCATCGGCTGGCCCGCGACCAAATCCGGCGCATCGTGGAGATTCAGCTGCAGCGCCTGCACGCCAAGTTGGAGCAGCGCGAGCTGGCGCTCGCCATCAGCGAAGAAGCAAAGGATTACCTGGGCGAGCTAGGTTGGGATCCGCAATTCGGCGCCCGCCCGCTGGGCCGCGCGATCCGCAAGCACTTGGAAGACGAGCTCGCCAAGCGTGTGTTGAGTGGAGACTTCACGCCGGGCGATACGATTTTCGTCGATCGCGGCCCAATCGGCCTTACCTTCAAACGTTTGGTGCCCGGAGAATCGGTTCCGGAGGCCGTGTCCAAGGCGCGCCTTTCCGCGCTGAACTAAGCTAGCCTGCCGTCTCGGTGGGGCGCCGACTCCGCGCCTGCCCGTTCGCGAGCATGGTCGAGCCCCCCGCCTCTTCAGGTCGAAACCCGCGTGAGAGCAGCGAGTGGCTACGACGCGCGCTCTCGGCCGCGCGCGTCGGCACTTGGGAGTGGGACCTACGCTCCGGGTGCGTGACCTGGTCGCGGGAGGTGCTGAGCATCTTTGGCGTGGCCGATTTTGCGGGCACCTTCGAGGCTTGGATCCAGCTGGTGCACCCGGTTGATCTCGAATTCGCCAAAGCCAGCGTCGAGCGTGCCCTGCAAGATCGCAGCGCTACCGCGTTTCGCATCGAGCACCGCGCCATCGCGCCGGACGGAAAGGTGGTGTGGGTCGAGGGTCGGGGGCAGGTGCAGCGTGATGAAAGCGGCGAGCCTTTGGCCATCATCGGCATTGTCCACGACATCACTCAGCGCAAAGAGCTGGAGCACCAGCTAGCGCAGTCGCAGCGTCTGGAGACAGTGGGTCGCTTGTCGGGCGGCGTGGCCCACGATTTCAACAACCTGCTGACGGCGATCATCGGGGCCATCAGCCTGGCCAAGGCGTGCTCCGCCCCCGCGGCCCAAGCCGATTTGCAGACCGCGCTGGACGCCGCGGAGCGCGCCAGCGGGCTCACCCAGCGGCTGCTCGTGTTTTCGCGGCAGCGCGCCAGCGACGTGCGGCTGCTGGATCTGAACGAGGTGGTCGAAAACTCGCAGAAGATGTTGTCACGGGTGCTGCGAGACGACATCCGGCTCCAAGTCGAGCTGGCGCCCCAGAAGCTGGCCGTGCGGGCCGATCTCGCGCAGCTCGAGCAGGTGCTGGTGAACCTGGTCATCAACGCGGCCGAGGCCATGGCCAGCGGAGGCGTGGTCGAGGTGACGACCCGCGCCGAAGCGGTGCCGCCCGGGCATCCGAAGCTCGCGCCCGGTCGTTACTTCGTGCTCAGCGTGGAAGACAACGGGACGGGCATGTCCGCCGATCAGCGGCAGCGCGTGTTCGAGCCGTTCTTCACGACCAAGCCCCACGGTGTCGGGCTCGGGCTGGCCACCTCGCTCGGTATCGTCGAGCGCTTTGCCGGCACCTTGTCGATCGAGAGCGAGCTCGGGGCGGGCACGACCATTTCCGTCTATCTGCCCGAGGCCCAGCGCGAGCGGAAGATCTCGCCGCCGCCGTCGGCGGCCACGGCCAAGACAGCGACGATCTTGATCATCGAGGATGATCGCGCCGTGCGAGAAACGACGGTGCGGCTGTTGGCGCGCGCGGGCTTTCGGGTCAGCGCCGCCGAAGACTTGCGGGGGGCCACGGCCGCGCTGGCGGGGCCGCACCCGGTCGATCTCGTGGTCACCGACGTGATCATGCCCGAGCGGAGCGGCCCCGAGCTGGTGCGGATTTTACGCCAAGAAAGGCCCAATTTAGCGGCGTTGTACGTGTCGGGGTACGCCGGCGAGGCGCTGCACGACTACGGCTTGGCGCAAGACGACGCCTTCTTGCAGAAGCCGTACATGCCCAACGTGCTCATCGCGCGCATCCGCGAGCTGCTCGCCCGTCGCGAAGGCTAGCCTCACAGGCTGCGGCGGATGAGGTCGAAGCCGGCGAAGGCGGCGCGGCGTCGAACGTCGAGGCGGCTGCCGACGAAGACGCGCTCACGCGCCACTGTGCCCGTGGCTTGGGCGAGGGCCCAGTGCACGAGCCCGACAGGTTTTTGCGGGCTGCCCCCGTCGGGGCCGGCGACGCCCGTGAACGCCAAGCCCAGATCGGCGCCCAGGCGTTGACGCACGCCTTCGGCCATGGCGCGGGCAACTTCGGCGCTGACGGCGCCGTGCGCGGAGATGAGCTCCGCCGGCACCCCGAGCAGCGCGGTCTTGGCGCTGTTGGCGTAGGCCACCGCACCGCCCAAGAAATAGCGGCTGGAGCCAGGAATCCGCGTGGCAAGCTCCGCCGCCAGCCCGCCCGTGCATGACTCGGCGATGGCCAAGGTCAAGCCGCGCGCCGCCAGTAGCCCGCCCACGTGCTCGGGCAAGCTGCCGAAGCCTTCGCCGTAGACATGGTCGCCCAGGCGGGCGCGCGCTTCGGCCGCGGCGCGTTGGGCAAGATCGAGCACGGCGCTGCTCGTGGCGGCGCGCGCCTGCACCTTCACCTCGATCTCGGGCAAGCTCGCCCGGTAGCCGATGACGACGCCGTACTGAGCCTCCACGCCGGCCAAGCGATCGTTCACCTCCGACTCGGGCAAGCCGAAACAACGCAGCACGATCTGATGGCGCGCTTCGCTCACCAAGCCCGAGAGCTCGGGCGCGATGCTCGAGTCGAACATGGCCTTCATCTCCGAAGGAACGCCGGGCATGAAGTAGGCGGCGCACTCCTTCAGCTTCACGCGGAAGCCGGGCGCGGAGCCGTTCGGGTTCGGCAAGATGCGCGCGCCGGCTGGAAAATCGGCCTGCTTGGCGTTCGAGGCGGCCGACTCGGGGCGCCCGTAGCGGCGCAGCCGCTCTTTGATGTGCTCGAGGGACGCCTCGTCGCGCAAAAGCTCTACTCCGGCCACGCGCGCCGCGCACTCGGACGTGATGTCGTCGGTGGTGGGGCCGAGGCCACCGGTGCACACCAGCACGCGGTGCTGCGAAGCGAGCCTGACGAGGTAAGCTTCGATGCGCTCGCGATCGTCGTCCACGCAGTCGACCGCGGTGACCTCGAGCCCGATACGCGTCAGCGACTCCGCTAGCCAGGTGGCGTTCGAGTTGAGCAGCTCGCCCCGCGTCAGCTCCGTCCCAATGCACAAGACCGCCGCCGTCATGACTACGGTGGATACGCGCAACGGAAGCCGATGTGGAGCGCTTTCTGATGGTCGGCGAGCGCGGCCCAAGACTTCAGCTCTGCGGCCGAGGTGGAAAGAAAGGAGCCGCCGCGCGCGACGGCTGTACCGTCCGCTTCGCGCGTCCATTCCGCGACATTTCCCGCCAGATCTTGCACGCCCTCGGGCGAAGCGCCGTCGGGGCGGGAGCCCACGAGCTCGGGGCGGGGCGGCTCGCCCGTGGCGCACGGCCCCTGCGCGAGCCCGAACGCAACGCGCCGACAAACCAGCCCGCTGTTACCCCATGGATAGCGCCGGGCCGCGCCGCCAGCCGCGGCCCACACCCACTCGGCCGCGGTGGGCAAGCGACCGCGCTGGCTTCGACAAAACGCCTCGGCGTCGTTCGCGCTGATGTCGCTGACTGGTAGACCCGGCTCGCCTTCGAGCGCCGCGGCGGCGTGGCCTTCGCGGAAGCGCTCGCGGGTTACCTCGGAGACGTCGAGCCGAAAAGGCGCGACGTGTGTGCGTGGGAAGCGCTCAGCGCCGCTCTCGCCGTCCCAGTCGGCCGCGCCGATGAACAGCTCGCCGCCCGCGAAGCCAACCACCCCGAAGCGGGCCACGCATTGCCCGGCTTCGTCGAGCTCTTGGGCCACCGAACAGCTTTGGGCCCGGCCCTGGCAGGCGCCAGAAACCAGCGTTTGACCAGCTCCGCAGCAGCGAGCGCCGTGCGGCAGCATGCCTGCTGGACAGCGCTCGGGGGGGTGGCGCTGCTGCAAGGCCACGCGCGTGGTGAGCCAGGCGCACAAGCCGAGCCCCGTGAGCGCCAAGCCGACGCGCGCGAGCGGGTGCGACCAAAAGCGGGCGAGCGCGGACATGAGAGCGCTAGGGTGCGGGCGCCAAAGCTTCGCCGCGAATCAAGGCGGCCAGACCGGCTTCGTCGATCACCTGGGCGCCGAACTTACGCGCGCCGTCGAGCTTGGCCTTGCCCACCTTTTCGCCGGCGACCAGGTACGTCGTGCCCTTCTTCACTTTGTCGTGAACCTCTCCGCCGGCGTCGCGGATGTCTTGGTGAACGTCTTCACGTTTCTTGGACAACACGCCGGTGACGCAGAAGGTCTGGCCCAAGAGCGGACCTTCTTGCTTCGACTGGCTCACCGGCTGCTCGCGCGAGACGCCGCGCTCGAGGAGCTTCTCCAGCAAGGCGCGAGATTCGGGCGCGGACAGGTATTTTGCGACGCTCTCCACCATTTTGGGGCCAAATCCGGAGATGGCCGCGAGCGCGGCTTCGGCGCCTTGTGCGTCCCAAGCCAGCAGCGTCTTCAAGTCTCGGGCCGCTTCGGCCAGCTGCTTGGCCGCCACTTGACCGATGTGATCGATGCCCAAGCCCGTGAGCAGGCGATCGAGGGTCCGCTCGCGCGAAGCCTGGATGGAGGCCACCACGTTCTCGGCGCTCTTCTTGCCCATGCGCTGGAGCGCTTCGAAGCGCGCCACCGTGAGATCGTACAGGTCGGCCACGTCGGTCACGTGTTGGCCGTCGACCAATTGCCCGATCAAGGACTCGCCCAGGTTGTCGATGTCCATGGCGAAGCGCCGAGAGTAGTGGAGCAGCGACGCCTTCATGCGATCGGGGCAGCGCGGGTTGGGGCAGAACACGGCGACTTGCCCGGCCAGCTTCTGCACCGGCGTTTGGCAGCACGGGCAACGCTCGGGCATGGTGAAGGGCGGCTCCTCCGAGACCCGCGCCGCCACGTCCACCGACACGACTTGCGGGATGATTTCCCCGGCTTTTTCGATGAGGACGCGGTCGCCGACCCGGATGCCCAGCGCTTCCACGATGTCCGCGTTGTGCAGCGAAGCGCGGCTGACCACCGTTCCGGCCAGCTGCACGGGCTCGAGCTGGGCGACCGGCGTGAGCGTGCCGGTGCGCCCGACCTGCACGGTGATGCCGAGCACGGTCGTGGCGGCGCGCTCGGCGCCGAACTTGTAAGCGATGGCCCAGCGCGGAAACTTGGCGGTGGCGCCCAAGATGGCCTGCTGCGCGAAGGCGTTCACCTTGACGACGGCCCCGTCGGTCTCGAACGGGTAGTCTTTACGGGCCGTGTCGATGGCGGCGATGGCCGCCTGCACCTCTTCGAGCGAAGCGCACACCCGGTGCAGCCGATGGGTGGGCAGGCCCAGCTCATGCAGCGCGTCCAATGCGCCCGAGTGGGTGCTGGAGAGCTCCGGCCCTTCGACCACCTGCCAGGCCATCACGCGCAGCCTCCGCTCGGCCACCACGCGCGGGTCCAGCATGCGGAGGCTGCCCGAAGCGGCGTTGCGCGGGTTGGCGAAGGGGGCTTCGCCGGCCGCGACCCGGGCCTGATTGATGCGGTCCAGATCCCGCCGGTAGATCACGACCTCACCCCGAATGGTGATGTTGCCCAGGTGGGGGATGGTCAGCGGCAGCGAGCGGATGGTGCGCAGGTTTTGCGTGATCTCTTCGCCGCTTTGTCCGTCGCCGCGCGTGGAGCCCTGCACCAACTTACCGGCTCGGTACAAGATCTCGATGCTGCCCCCGTCGAGCTTCGGCTCGACGCAAAACTCGGGCGTGTGGGCGGCCGGCAGGCCTTGCCGTACGCGCCGCACGAACTCGGCCAGGTCGGCGTCGCCGTAGGTGTTGTCGAGCGACATCATCGGCACCACGTGGGGTACCGTGCGGAGCTCGCCGCGGGGGGCGCCCCCGACGCGCTGAGTCGGGGACTCGGGCGTGAGCAGCTCGGGCCGTTTGCGCTCCAGCTCACGCAGCTCGGCGTACAGGGCGTCGTACTGCTGATCGGTGATCTGCGGGTCGTCCAGCACGTAGTAGCGGTGGTCGTGAGCGCGGATCTCCTCGACCAATTTACGGTGTCGCTCGAACTCGGCCTGCGCCATTGGCGCGCACAATAGCCGATGCCTCGGCGCCCGGCCTCGCTCGCGCGGTCCGCGGAGGAAGATTCGGCGCAACGAGAAGTTGTCTAGCGGGCGGCTCGGGCTATTGTCCGCGCCCGTCCATGCGCGAGCCCCAGCGAGCCCCCGACCTCGGCGCCGAACCCACGGCGAGCACCGTCCGGCAAGGCGAGGCTCCGCCCGCATCGTCGGAGCCGCCGAGCGGGGTTTGGACGGACGGCAGCGGCCTGCTCTGGCGCATCGGCGGGGTGGTGCGGACGGTGCGCCCGCACCAGTGGGTGAAGAACGTCTTCGTCTTGGCGCCGGTGGTGTTCGCCAAAGAGGTCTTCGACCGCAACCTGCTCGAGCACGCCACCGCCGCGTTCTTCGTGTTCTGCCTGCTCGCGGGGGCCGTGTACGCCATGAACGATTTGGCCGACATCGAGGCCGATCGCACCCATCCGGTGAAAAAGTACCGGCCGATCGCTTCGGGCCGCGTACCTCCGAACGTTGCGCGCGCGCTGGCGGCGGTGCTGGTGCTCGGCTCGCTGGCTTGGGCCTACCGGCTACAGCCCGCCTTCGCGCTCGTGGCCGCCGTGTATTTCGCCCAGAACGTCGCTTACAGCTTCAAGCTGAAGCACGTGGCGTACCTCGACGTGTCGTTCATTGCCGCTGGCTTCGTGCTGCGCGTGATGGGTGGTGGCTACGCGACACGCACGCCCGTCTCGAGCTATTTGCTGGTGTGCACGGCGCTCTTGGCGTTGTTCTTGGGCTTCGGCAAGCGCCGCCACGAGCTGTCGGCGGCGGCCGGCAAAGCGGCCCTGCAGCGCGCGGCGCTCGAGCAGTACAGCGAGCGTGGGCTCGACCTGGCTCTGGCCCTGACCGGCGGCGCCACCGTCGTCACTTACCTCGTCTATACGTTGGATCCTCGCACCGAAGCGCTCTTTCACACCGGCACGCTGTGGCCCAGCTCGCTGTTCGTGCTGCTCGGCGTGGGTCGCTTTCTGCAGTTGGTGAAGAGCCGCCCCAAGTCCGAGAGCCCCACGCAAGAGATGCTACGCGACGGCCCGTTCGTGGCCATCGTGCTGTGTTGGGTGGTGCTGGTGATGTGGGTCGTGTACCGGCTCAAGCCCGGCTAGCACTAGTTGCCGCGCCGCCCGCCGAGCGGCTGCTGCCTCTTGCCCCCGCGCTAGCTTGCGCCTTGCCTGTGCCCTCGCAGCACGAGCCCGCTCGACAGGGGCGCGTCTTCGGCTGGATCCCAGAGCGTGATGTCACCGAACAGGTCGCGCGTGGTCACGGTCGCGACCGGCCGCGCCCGCGCAAAGCACTCGACCACCAAGCGCTCGCCCCGCTCACGGGCGGCGCCCTGTAGCACCCACACGGGCCACGTCGGCAGGCGGTCGTGGAACACCAGAGAGACGACCTCTTCGAACGCCACGTCTTCGACGCGGGCGATCTCGTACACTCGCATGTCGGTTTCGCGATCCCAGTCCAGCAGTTGGAAGACGCAGGCCTGCAGCCAGTCGCGGTGGCCCAAGAAGCCTGCCATCGGACCGTCGTAGTAGCGAGTCGCGACCACCTTGTTGAAAGGTGATTCGAGGTGACGCAGGCTCGGAAGATCTTCGGACTTCGGGCTCATGGTGAGTGAGACGCGCGCCGTGCTCGCGCTCGAGCAGCACACTCGAGCTTCGGTCTGAATCGATGTTGGGCCGAGCTGCGCCGGTCTGCAAGGGAGTCGGTGTACGCAGACGGCCCGCGTGAGCCCGCGCGCGCCGTCAGTTTCTTGACGCGCCGCCCCGAGCGAGCGCATGCAGCTGGCGTGAGCTCGGCGCGATCTCAAGAAGAGACGGAACGGTACCTGCGCGAAGGCAGCGGCCCTCTCGCCGATTTGGCGCTCACCCTGCCCGTCTTCGTCATCTACCACCTGGGCGTGGTTTGGATGGACGTGCAGAACGCGGCCGACATCGTGACCCGCGAGCTGAAGGAGCTAGCCAACTCCAGCTTGCCTTTGTACTCGGGGCTCACGCTGGCCATTGGCGCGGTGTTTACCGGTATTTTGTTGGTTTTGGGCCGTGGTCACACGCTGCGCTGGCAACGCTTCGCCCTCGTGGCCACCGAGGGCGTGCTGTACGCGATCGCGATGCGGCTGGTGGCCAGCTACGTGGTGGGCAAGGTGCACTTGGTGGGAGGCCTCGCGTGGCAAGTCGGCGGGCTCGGCGCTCCGCTGCCCGCCCCGGCATCGGTCGTCGACGCCGCTCCCGGCTTCTTCACGGCGGCGGTCTTGTCGCTGGGCGCAGGGCTTTACGAGGAGATCGCCTTTCGAGTCGGGCTGTACGGCATTGGGCGGCGCCTGGTCTTGGCGATGATGCCGGAAGCCCTGCCGGGGCAACGGCTGATGGCGTCTCTGGCGTGGGCCGCGTTCTCGGCCGCGGTGTTCAGCGGCTGGCACTACTTCGGCCAGTTTGGCGAGCCGTTCGAGCTGCGCTCGTTCTTGTTTCGTTGGGTGTGCGGCGTGGTGTTCACGCTCATCTACGTGTTCCGCGGCTTTGCGCCCGTGGTGTGGACGCACGCGCTGTACGATATTTGGGTGCTGGCCTTTTAAGCGCGCTCGGCGAGCACGAAATGCTCGACGTTGCCCTGGGGTCCGGGCACGCGGCAGCGACAATCGCCGAGCAGCGCGAAGCCCGCCGCCGCGACCCCGGAGAGCGCGCCCGCCACGGCCGAGCCGCGCAACGCTTCGTCGCTGACCACCCCGCGAACGCGCGTCGCTTCTGCGCGCCCGACCTCGAACTGCGGCTTGATCAGCGCCAAGAGGCGCGCCCCCTTCGCTAAAAACTCGGCGATTGCCGGCAAAAGTTTGTCGAGGCTGATGAACGAAGCGTCCACCACCGTGAGCGAAATCGGCTCCGGAAAGCTGCCGCGCGTGAGGTGCCGCGCGTTGGTGCGGTCCATGATGATCACGCGCGGATCTTGGCGCAGCTTCTCGGCGAGCTGGCCGTGTCCCACGTCCACCGCGTACACGCGCGCGGCGCCGTGCTGCAGTAAGCAATCGGTGAAGCCGCCCGTCGACGCGCCCACGTCCACCGCCACCAGGCCGTCCACCGCGACGCCGAGATCCAACAAGGCGCCCTCGAGCTTGCGACCGCCGCGCGAGCAGTAACGCTCGAGCTCGGTGACGCGCAGCGTGGCGTCTTCGGGCACGGGGTCGCCCGCCTTTTCGATGCGGCGCGAGCCCAGAAAAACCTGACCCGCCAGAATGCGCGCCTGAGCCCTGGTCCGGCTCTCCACCAGACCAAGCTCGACAAGTCGAACGTCAGCGCGAGTTTTTTTCACGGCCCCTGGGTCGGTATAACGCAGTGCGTTGTAAGGAGCTTGCCATTGGTAGCCATCGCGAGTGAGTATGCCGCCGCGTATTGGGAACTGGCTCGGCCGGCAAGCTATCAGCTCGCAGGACCGGCGCCTTTCAGGACCCCCTTAGGAGGATCTCGATGAACAACGGTAAGCTCAGGATCGTTGGCTACCTTGCCGGCCTCGCCGGCGTGCTTTTGACCAGCAGTGCATTTGCCCAGGCAGCTGACGCTGCTCCCGCCGCCGCGGCCCCGGCGCCCCCGCCCGAGCCCGCTCCGGCTCCCGCCACGGCTGACGCTTCGGCCTCCACCAGCGGCTCGGCTCAGGTGGGCATGGCCTTGCCCGGCGCTGCCCCCCAGGCGGCCGCCGTCGCTGGCAGCTCCGACCACGACGCGGTCGTGGGGCGCCTCGCCGTTGGCTACCTCGGCCGCAACGGGGTGACCATCGCCGGTGCGGGCATCGCGCCCACCGTCATTCCGGCGCCGGTCATCGGCGTGCGCTACTGGCTGAGCGACATGCTCGGCATCGACGCCGGTCTCGGCTTCGGCCTGACCAGCGGCTCGCAAGAAGTCGACGGCATGTCGAACGACGGCCCGAGCTGGCACCTATTCATGATTCACGGCGGCGTGCCGCTCTCGCTCGCTTCGGCGGGTCACTTCTCGTTCCAGATCGTGCCCGAGCTCAACTTGGGCTTCGCTGGCGCGTCGCAAGAAGCGGGCGGCATGACCACCAAGGCCAGCGGCTTCCACCTCGACGTCGGCGCCCGCGCCGGCGCCGAAATTCATTTCGGGTTCATCAACGTGCCGCAGCTCTCGCTGCAGGGCAGCGTTGGTCTGCGCCTGAACATGGACTCGACGAGCCAGACGGTGGCGGACGTGGACAGCAGCACCAGCGCATTCAGCCTGGGTACGACGGTCGGCGACAACCCGTGGAACATCTTCACGAGCAACGTCGCGGCGCTGTACTACTTCTGAGCACATGCGTGTGGCGGCCCCATGGGCAGCCCACTCGACCGAGCGCTGGAGCCTCGCGCGGCTCCAGCGCGCCCGGCGCGCCTTGCGCTGCGCCAGGGTTCCTTTAGTCTTGCTGAACGACGCTGCGCGCGCGGGCGCGCGTCCTGAAACGAGGAGGCTCTGCGTGGCCTATCGACAGCTTTTTGCAGTAACTTTTGCAGCGCTCGGTCTAGTGACCGTGGGCTGCGGCTCGGGTAGCGCTGGTGCCGTCGCGACGGACGCCGAAGAACAGCAGCCGCCCGCCAACCAAGATCAGCCGCCGACCAACGGCGATCAGGCTCCCATCAATCGTGATCAACCGCCGCGTACCTCGGGTGGTCTCCCCGGTGGCGGTGGTAGCGCCGTCGGCGCTTGTCAGGCCTTTTGCTCGAGCGTGGCCGGGCTGGACTGCAAGGGCGGCGGCGTCAACCAAGCCGCCAGGTTGGTCTGCGGCACCGGCTGCAAGATCCCCGCGGAAGACGTCGCTTGCGAGGGCCAGATCGCGGCCGCGATCGGCTGCCTGCAAGGCGTCGTCGGGCTCTGTACGGATGCTCTCGATCCGAAAGCCGACAAATCGTGCGAGGCAGAGTTCCAAGCGATTGATGCTTGCGAAGAGCAGCACCAACCGCCGGACGAAGGCCAAGAGAACGCGGCGACCTGCACCAAGGCACGGGGTTGCGACTGCGCAACAGCGTGCGAAGCGTGCGTGTGCCAAGCCGCTGATCTCGCCGCGCAAGCGGCGTGCCTCACCGGCGCCTGCGCGCCGTGACCTGACGGCCAGCCGCCGGCATCGGCCGGTGGCGGCCAGGCGCTGAACGACGCCGCGAGCTGGTTTTCCGCCGCTCGCGGCGTTCGTGCATTTGGCGCGCGCGCTGCAGAGCGAAGCGCGTGGGGCTGGACGCACTATTGGCAGGCGCGCTCGCGCTCGTTGCGGGTGGAACGTGGCCGCTCGCGCCGCTCGCAGCAGGCTCGGGGTTCGCGGTCGCCGCGCTGTGCTCGTGGCGCGCGCTGGGCCTTCGTCGCGTCCTGGCTTGCGCGCTCTTGTTCGGCTTGGGCGCCGCGCGGGCCACGCATCGGCTCGACCACTACGACCGAGAGCGCTTCGCGTTTCGCGACGCCATCGGCCATCCGCGTCGCTGCGCGTTCACGGCCACCGTGGCTTCGTCTCCGGTCGAAGGCCGCGGCAGCATCAGCTTTTTGGCCGACGTCAGCGGCGCCGATTGCGAGGGCGTGCTGGTTCCGGCCTTTCGCGCCCGCGTCTACGGCGGGCCCAGCGCGCTCTCGCGCGGGGACGAGGTGACGGGCGTGGCCGATTTTGCCGCCGCCCAGCCCTTTCGCAATTTCGGGGCGCCCGACTCACGCCCTTCGGGAGCCCGCAGCGGCTCCGTGGCCAGCGGCGGTGCGCTGTCGTTGCTGGTGGAGCGGCGCGGCTGGGGCGCGCGCCACTGGATCGACCGCGCGCGGGCTCACGTGCGTTCGCGCATCACCGCCACTTTTCCGCCGCTCGCCGTGCCCATGGCGCGCGCGCTCGTGCTGGGCGAGAGCGATTTGGACCCGGACGACGACGTCGCATTTCGAGCCAGCGGGCTCTCGCACCTGTTGGCCGTGAGCGGCACGCACTTGGTGTTGGCGGTGGTGACGCTGGTCAACGCGCTCGGCTTCATGCTGGTGCGGGTGGAAGCCTTCTCGGCCAGCGTGCGGGCCGCGCGCGTCGCGGCGGCGCTGGGGATCGTGCTCTCGCTGGCTTACGCCGACTTTGCCGGCGGCAGCGGCTCGGCGTTTCGAGCCGCGTACATGCTCTCGGTCGGGTTCGTGGTCACGGCGCTGGGGCGGCGGCCCAGCCCCGTGCGTTGCCTGGCCGCGTCGCTCTTCGTGGGTGCGCTGCTCGATCCGCTCGTGGCATGCGACGTTTCGTTTCTGCTGTCGGTGGCCGCCACCGCCGGGCTGATCGGCGTCGGTCCGGTGTTTGCGCGCTTCACGGAGCGGGTGCGGCCACGGCCGCTCGCTTGGCTCGTCCAGAGCTTGGCCACCACGCTCTCGGCCATGTTGCCGTGCCTGCCGCTGCTGTCGCTCTTGTCTTCCGAGGTGGGGCTGGCCGGGCTCTTGGCGAACGTGCTGGCGGGCCCGGTGGGTGAGCTGTGCGCGCTGCCGCTGTGCCTGCTGCACGCGCTGTTGGCTTTTTGGCCCTGGCTCGAGCGAGGGACGGCCATGGCCGGCGGCGGCGCGCTCTTGGTGGTGCGGGCAATCGCACGGCTGAGCGCCGAGCAGTCCGCGTTGCGCTTCGCGCTGCCTCCGCCCAGCGCGCTTCAGTTGGCGGTGCTGGCCGTCTTCGGCATCGGGCTGCTCAGCGCCGCCAGCCGCTTCGGGCGGCGCTTTTTGTGGCTGGGCTGCGCTGCGCTCAGCCTGTGGGGACTGGAAAGAGCTCAGGCGCGAGCTGGCGCACCGCGTGGCAAGCTGGTGGCGTCGGTGCTCGACGTCGGCCAGGGCGACGCGGCCCTGCTCGACTTGCCCGACGGTCGCCTGTGGTTGATCGACGGCGGCGGCTTCGTGGGCAGCCCCGTCGACCCGGGGCGTTCGGTGATTTTGCCGGAGCTTGCCACGCGCCGGCGCTCGCGCATCGACGTGATGGTGCTGAGCCACCCGCATCCCGATCACTTCACGGGGCTCGAGAGCGTGCTGCGAAGCGTGGAGGTGGGAGAATTTTGGGACACCGGGCAGGGCCTGGCGCAGGGCGCCGGCCCCACCTACGCGCGCATACGCGCCCTCTTGCGCGAGCGCGGCGTGCCGGTGCTGGGCCCGGCCGAGCTGTGCGGCGCGCGCGAACGCGGCGGCGTCACCGTGCAGGTGCTCTCGCCGTGCCCGCGTTTTCGGCCCGGTTTGGGCGCCAACGACAACTCGCTGGTGATCCGCCTGAAGTGGGGCAAGCGCGCCTTCTTGTTCACCGGCGACGCCGAAGAAGAGGCAGAGCAGCACCTGCTCAGCGCCGGCGTCGAGCTCACCGCCGACTTCTTGAAGGTGGGCCACCACGGCTCGCGCACTTCCTCGACCCCAGCGTTTCTGGACGTCGTTCATCCGAGCGTCGCCAGCATGTCGACGGGCGTGCGTAACCGCTTCGGCCATCCGCACGCCTCCACGCTCGAGAAGCTCGGGGCGCGCGGGATCTTGGCGCTGCGCACCGACCGCTACGGCGCCCTGCGCGTCGAAACCGACGGCCGCTCGCTCGAGGTGCGCAGCGTGAGCGACGGCCGCTGAGCGCCGCCGCTCCACGTCTCCACGGATGCCTTGCGCAACCCGGGCCGCGCGACGATCATGCCGGCCATGGCCGTTCCTCCCACCGAGCTGTTGTCAGAGAGCGCGATTGGCGCGAAGGTCAAGGCGTTGGGCGCGCAAATCACGGCGGACTACGCGGGCAAGTCGCTCGTGCTCCTGTGCGTGCTCAAGGGCAGCTTCGTGTTCGCGGCCGATCTGGCCCGCGCCATCGGGCTGCCGCTGCGGGTCGAGTTCCTGGGTGTGCGCAGCTACGGTGACGACACCCGCTCGAGCGGCGTCGTGCAAATCACTCAAGATCTCACGCGGCCCATCGCGGGTGATCATTTGCTGATCGTGGAAGACATCGTGGATACGGGGCTGACCCTCAGCTACTTGCGCGAGCAGTTGATCGCGCGGATGCCGGCCAGCGTGAAGGTATGCGCGCTGCTCCACAAACCCTCGCGCAGCGTGCGGCCGGTGGAGATTGACTACCTGGGCTTCACGGTCGACGACGTATTCGTGGTCGGCTACGGGCTGGACCACGCCGAGCACTACCGCAACCTGCCGTACGTAGGCGTGCTGACGCCCTGAAACGCTCCGTCGCGACTTGCCGGGCGCGCACACGCTGGCGTTCTCACTCGATGCGCAGCGGCCCGCCAACGCGCGTCTTGGTCGGGTAGGCCTGGGTTTGTGGCGCGGGCTTTGCCCGCGCGCGCCGCGCCCAGCTGGGCGCGCAGGCCAGGCCTACCCACGAGCCCGATGATCGACGGGGCGGCTCGAATCGGCCTCTAGCGTAGCGGCCCCCGCCAACCGGGTTGGCGTGCGAGCGCGCAGAGCCCGCTCGCCGGGCGACGAGCGCGAGGGCATGCGGCTTGCTAAGCCGGGATTCATGTGGCGATTGCTGATGGCTCGGGTGCGCGTGCTGCCGGCGCTCCTCGCGCTGGCGGCGTGCGGCGGCGCGGTCGAGGGTGGCTCCTCGCAAGACCCGGAAAAAGGGGCGGGAGACGACGGAGCGAACGGCGTGAGCGGCTCGAAGAACGCCCCTCGGACGCCCACCAACAACCCCGACGCCGACACCGATCTCGGCGACTGCAAGCTCGGCCCGCGCGAAAGCCGCGCGGCGGACCGGCAATGCGCGTGGGTGGCCGGCGAGCGCTGCTACCAAACGCGCGAAATGGCCTGCAACTGCGCGTGCCCCCGCTCGCGTAACAGCCAGTGCGCCAGCGGCTTCGAAGCAGGGCCAGACGGCCACGTCTGGGTCGCCTGCAACTGAGCTGCGCGCGTCAGCCGCGCGAATTGCGGAGGCGCGCCAGGCGTTCACCGATGGCTTGCTCGAGCCCTTGCTGGGTCGGCTCGTAGAAGCGCGCTCCTTCGAGCGCCTCGGGCAAGTAGCTCTCGCCCGGCACCACGCTCTCGGCAAAGTTGGGCGGGTATTTGTAGCCTTCACCGTAGCCTTCCGCCTTCATCAGCTTGGTGACGGCGTTGCGGAGCTTCAGCGGAGTCGGTAGCGCGCCGTGCTGCTCGATGGCGGCGCGCGCGGCCCCGATGGCGGCCTTGACGGCGGCCGATTTGGGGCAGCTGGCGAGGTACAAACACGCGTGCGCTAGCGGATAAATGCCCTCCGGCATGCCCATGCGCCGAAACGCCGCGTCAGCGCTGGTGGCCACCTGCAGCGCGCGCGGATCGGCGTTGCCCACGTCTTCGCTGGCGAAGATCATCAAGCGCCGCAGCAAGAACAGCGGATCTTCTCCCGCGTCCAACATGCGCAGCAGCCAATACAGCGCCGCGTCCGGATCGCTGCCGCGCATCGACTTGATGAGCGCGCTGACGACGTTGTAGTGCTCTTCGCCCGACTTGTCGTAGAGCAGCGTGCGCGTTTCGGCCGCCGCCTCCACGACCGACATGGCCAGCTTTCCGCCCGGCTGCAGCATGCTCGAAGCGGTCTCCAGCATGCCGAGCGCGCGCCGGGCGTCGCCGCGCGCGGCGTGGGCGATGGCTTTGACGGCTTCGGCGTCGACCGTAAGCTCCAAATTGCCGACGCCGCGCTCGCGATCCGCCAGCGCGCGCTGCAGCAGCAGCTCCAAATCCGCGTCTTCCAGCGCTTCCAAACGGAACACGCGAGCGCGCGAGAGCACGGCCGCGTTCACGGAAAACGACGGGTTTTCGGTGGTAGCGCCGATCAGCGTGATGCTGCCGTCTTCGACGTGCGGCAAAAACGCGTCTTGCTGGCCTTTGTTGAAGCGGTGAATTTCGTCGACGAACAAGATCGTCGGCTTGCCTTGGTAGGCGCGCCGCTCGCGCGCGGCCGTCAAGATTTCACGCAGCTCGGGCAGCCCGCCCAGAACGGCGCTGAACTTCACGAACTCGGCCCGCGTCAGCTGCGAGATCACGTTGGCGAGCGTCGTTTTTCCGGAGCCAGGCGGGCCCCACAAAATCAGCGACGGTACGCGATCTTTCTGGATCACGTCGCGCAGCAGCTTGCCTTCGCGCAGCAGCTGCTTCTGGCCTACGACTTCTTCCAGCGACTGGGGGCGCATGCGGTCGGCCAGTGGCGGCGTTGCTTGGTTACCCAAGTGCGAGCGCCGCGCGGCTGCTTCCAGCAGCGTCGGCGAGCTCTGGGGCAAAGGCTTCTTCGCCATCGGCGCATGGCTTAGCGCAACCAGGCCGCGCGGTCCTGCCGGTCACGCTTTCTGCGGGCGCGCTCCGAAGATGGCGGTGCCGACCCGCACCAGCGTGGCGCCGGCCGCGACCGCCTGATCCATGTCGTGCGTCATGCCCATGCTCAGCTCGGGCAAGCGTTGGGCGCCGCCGTTCAGCTCGCGTAGCCGCGAAAGCTCGTCGAAGAACGGCCGCGCCCCGGCCGGATCTTCCGTGGCCGGCGGCACGCACATCAGGCCGCGCAGCTCGAGCGCCGGCAGCGCTTCGATGCGGGTGAGCAGCTCGGCCAGATCTGGGGGGGCGACGCCGTGTTTCTGCGCCTCGCCCGCGATGCTCACCTCGACCAGCACCGGCAGGCGACGGGCCTCGGCGGAGCCGGCCACCCGCTTGGAAAGCTCCAGCGCCAGCTCGGCGGTGTCCACCGTGTGCACGAGCGCTACCAGCGGCGCGACGTTGCGGGCCTTGTTGCGTTGCAAATGTCCGATCAGGTGCCAACGCAGGTCGCGCAGGTCGCGCAGGTCCTCGGCTTTTTGCAGCAGCTCTTGCACGTAGTTCTCGCCGAAATCACGCTGCCCTTCGGCGTAGGCTTCGCGCACCGCGGACGCGGGGTGCGTCTTCGACACGGCAATCAGCTGCACCGATGCGGGCGGGCGGCCCGCGCCTAGCGCGGCCGCGTGCAGGCGCGCGCGCACGCCGTTCAACGCGGCGGCGATGCTCACGGCGCCGCTCGCGTCAGCGTGACGGCCCCTTGCCGCACCTGCAGGCTGTCGGCGCTCGAGGCGCTGAGCGTGCCCTTCATGCCTTCCGGGGTTCGTGAAGCCAGAATCACGCCGTGAAAGCCGTTCGGCTCGGGCGAGCTCAAGCTCAACGCCGCGCGATCTCCGTCGATTCGGCCCGCCACGGCGAGGGCGCCCAGCGCGCCCGTGGCGGTGCCATCCACGCTGCCGTCGGCCGCCGCTTGCAGCGACAGCTTGCCTTCGCCGCTGGCTTGCTTGCCGTCGTCTTGCTTCCAGGCCTTCACGCCGCCGACCGGCATTTCGATGCGAAACAGCTCGGCCTGAAACGCGCCCTGCCATGCGCCTTCGAACCAAGCTTTTGCGGGTGCCGCGCTAGGCGCGGGCGCCGACGCCTTCACGGCGGCGGAGCTTGCCGCGGCCGGGCTCGGGGCGGGTGATTGCTGGCAGGCGGTGGCCAGAAGCAGGAGCGCGGCGACTCTCACGTCGCCTCGTACAGCTTCTGAATGCGCACGCCAACCTGGCCGTCGACGTTGACCAGCTCGCCGCGCCCCACCTCACGGCCGGCGATGCGCAGCACCACGGGCTCGGCGATACGCTGGCCGGTCTCGATCACGTCGCCGGTGCCGAGCTGCGCCCACTCGCGCGCGCTCATGCTGACGGCGCCTAGCTCGACCCGCACCACGACGGGGGTCTCGAGCAGGACGTCGGTCAGCGTTTCGCCCTCGTTCTGGCTGGGATTTTCGCGTTCCACGGTGAGCCTCGCTTCGGTTGCTTCGCCTACCACAAGTCGTCCGTCGGGCCGTAGCTCGACCCGAATTCCTCGTTCGCCTCGAGGCGCCACCAAGGTGCCATGCCCCGCGCCCGTGACGTCGATGCTCGCGCCCTCTCCGAGCACGAGCGCGCCGCCCGGCTCGAGCCCGAGCAGCTCCTGCCGGTCGAGCGCCACGCTGGCTACCACCAGCGGCAGCCGGAGCGTGAGCGAGCCCAGCTGCTCCAGCCGAGGCTCGGCCACCCTGGTGACGACCCCGACCACGTAAACCGTGAGCGAGAAGGGCCGGCCGTCGAGCAGCAACGTCACGTCCACCACCAGCGCCTCTTCGCCAACGGGCGGCGCGCCCAAGAACGACGTAGCGATGCCGCAGCGGCGCGCGGTCTCGACGGCCAGCGCGCCGAGCAACCCCGACAAGGCAGGCGACAGCGCGGCCTCCGGATGCGTGAGCGTCTCGGCGCGCCGCAGCACGCGCGCGGCCAGGAACGCGGCCAAGGCGGGCTCGGCGAGCACCCCGAGCGCCAGCGTGTCGCGGCTGAGCCACAGCATTTGCCCCAGCGCCGGCACGCGCCCGAGCAGCGAGCGGCGCACCACGAGCTCGCAGGGCAGCTCCAGCAGCTCCGCCAGCGCCAGCTCGATGCGTTCGGCGTTGGCGGCAAGCGCTTGGCGCGCGCCCGCGGCAACCTGAACGGCCGCGCGCGACACGGGTTCCAGCGCCCCCCACGGATAAGCCGACGGCATGAGCTGAGCTTCTATAGCCCGGCTTTTCGCTGGGGAGTGCAGGTGTCGGCGGCCATCGGCGTCAAAGAGTTCTCCCCAGGCAGCAAGGCGAAAAATGATGTGATTACGATATGTTACAAATCTATCCACAGGCCGTCCACAAGACTGTGGAGCCTGCGGGGAACCTGCGAATCGTTACCAAACGGGCGGTCGTGATATTCGTTCGCCATGCGCAAGTTGACGATCTTGCTCGGTCTCTCGGCGTGCCTGGGTGTTGCCAACGGGGCCCTCGCCGCCGACAAGGCCGCGGCCGCGAGCGACGGCAAGGATGCAAAGTCGGACGCGCCGCAGATCGGCAGCGACGGCGTCCGCCGTGACCCGAAGGGCGTCAAGGGCATCAGCCCCTACTCGGAGATGATCGCCAAGGGTGACCGCGCGGTGGTGGCGCGAGACTTCGACGGGGCCATCGCGGCGTACCGCGAGGCCATCAAGCTCGACCCCGAAAAGGCGCTCGGGCACTACCGGGTCGGCTCGGCCCAGCTCGCCAAGGGAGATCAGAAGGAAGCCGAGGCTGCGTTCGTCAACGGCCTGCGCTTCGTCGGCAAAGACGGAACCTTGAAGGCCAAGCTGATCTTCGTCTTGGCCGATCTGCGCGAGCGCCAGAAGAACAGCGACGAGGCCATCGGGCGCTGGAAAGAGTACTCCAAGAACGCCGAGGAGCAGAAGGAAGCGACCACCTACCCGGCGACCGCCACCGAGCGCATTGCCCGCAACGAAGCCTGGAAAAAGAACGCCGCCGAGAGCGAAGAAGTGAAGACGCGCATCGCCAAGCGCCTGAAAGAAGCCGACGAAGCCTCGCGCAAATCGGCGGCGGATCCGAAGAACAAGTGAGGCGGCGCGTGCGCTCGTTCATCCTTCACTTAGGCTGAACACGCACGATCACCAGGTAGCCGTCGTCGGTCGCGAGCTCTTTCTCGAACCTGTACGCGGAGACGTCTTGGCGTAGCGACGCCCCGACCCAGGACGCCAAGTCTCGGGGCTTGGTGCTGTTCGGGCGGTACCAAGAAGATGCGACGCGGTCGAAGCCGCGCGCCACGGCCAGGTCGAGCAATTTGCCCTGTTTTACCGCCCGAAAGCCTTCGGGATCGAGCGCCAGGAAGCTGGACATGGCCGGGGTGTCGAGGGAATAGCTCACGATACCATCATCGATTTCGACCACCTTGGGCAGGTTGGGTCCGTAGAATTCGCGGGCCTTTTCGCCGGCCTCGAGCGCGACGGCGCGAAAATCTTCGTTGTAGCGGGGGTGGCGGTGCCAGGTGAGGAAGAACGACGTCACGAGCACGCCGAGCGCGGTCGCCGACGCGACCCGCCAAACTGGGGGCAAGCGCAGGCGCGGCCAACGCTCCGCGAGCACGAACAAGCTCGGGAGCAGCGTCGAGACCGGGTAGTACCAAAAGCCCTGGTCGGAGCTGTTGGTGAAGCAAAAGTTGTAGGCGGCCAGCAGCACCGCTCCGCACGCGGCGGCGGCCAACAAGGTTTGCAGCAGCCCGGCCTGTCTTCTGAGCAAGCGCGACAGCGCGTAGGCGGCACAGAGCAGGGCCGGCAGAATCGTTTGCAGCTGGCGGCAGACCACCGGCAACCACCAATGGGAGTCGGCCCCGTCGGGGCGCCAAGTGGGGCTGCCATCGAACAGCAGACGCAGCACTCGCGCGTTGTCGGCCTCGAAGTGGGGGAAGCTGCTCTTCGCCACGCCGCTCAAAGGCACGATGTTGCCGAAAAAGTGCCAGTTGAGCGCCAGTACGGGCACGACCAGCCCCGCAAACGGCAGCGCCGCTTGTACGGCTCGCTGCGGCGCGCGCGCCCGAACGCTGGCCAGCGCGAAGCCCGCCAACAGCGCCGCGGCGATCAGGCCGTGGTCGAGCCGGGCCAACGTGAGAAAACCCAGGCACGCTCCGAAGCCGGCCGCGCGCCGCGCCGACGTCAGAGCGCGGCCCACGACGGCCACGTACAACGCCAGCGCGAAGCACAAGATGACGAGCGAGCTCTCCATGCCGTTGGCGTAGCTCCACAAGCTGCCGAACACCGGCATGCGCCACGACCGCAGGCCATGTGCGGCGATGCCACGCAGCCCAACGGCCCAGAAAGGGATCGCCATCACGGCGTAGAGACCCACCGGCAGGCCTAAAAATGCCAACGAGAGCCGGCGCGCTCGAAGCAGCGTGACGCCGAGCAGCCAGAGCGCGCCCGAAAGCGCCGCGACGCCGGAGACGACGAGCAGGAACGGGCCCACTTGTCCGAGCGACAGCTTTTCGCGCAGCAGCTCGAGCAGCGCGCCCCAAAGCTGCCAGAGCGGCTGAAAGCCATTGCTAGCGTGCTCACCGTCGTAAGCCACGCGCCCGTGACGAGCGATGTTTCGGCTGACCGTCAGGTAGTAGAAGGTGTCCGCCGCCAGCCAGCGGAAGGGCGCGCGCAGGCGATCCGACAAAAGATCGATCAGCGCGGGTAGCGCGAACAGCGACAGCGACACCAGCACCAGCGCGCGCCCGCGCGTGAGCGCTGCGCTGCGCCGCCACAGCGTTTGGCTCCACTTGCCAGAGGGCGACGCCCCCGACGCCTCGCCCAACGATGAATCTTCACGCGTGTCCATGCCTACCGCCTCGCGAATGCGACCCGAACCCAACTCCAACGCGAGGGTTAGCAAGTTGCGGGCCAGCGTTGCGCGCGCTCGACACCCAGCGACATAGCGCGCGCATTGCGCTCGCTTTCGCCTCCTGCGCTCGGCCCCCCCGCCGCACGTCGCGATCTCTCAGGATGCCGTCGGCCCCCGCCGCGGCTCAAACTGGCACAACCATTCGCCCACCGCCGCCGCGCCGGGTGCGAAGCGGTGCGGCGAGCGGTGCGAGCATTCGGGCCCGGGGCCCGCGCCGCGCGGCGATGGGTCGAACGAGCTAGCGCTGGAGCCGAGCTCAGCGGAAATACATGTTATCGACGCGTAGCCAGCCGTCCTCGGTTTCGGTCAGCATCTCTCCGCTGGTGTCGAGCGTCGCGTCTGGCACGAAGATCAAGCCGCTGAAGCGGCTCAGAACCAGCGCCTTTGCCTCTTCGTCGGTGCCGGGGAAGCCTTGGGTGCCGGTCCAGCCGGCGCGCGCCCAGTCGGGATACGACAGCGCCGCGAAGTCGATCTTGATGGGAGTCGGCGTGGGGCTTACCTGGCGGTCGACGCCGAACTCGGTCCAAATGCCGCCGAACGACTCGTCGTACACGGGGCTGAAGGCGCGAATCCGTACCTTGCGCTGCTTGTTGCTCGAGAGCAGCACGACGATGCCGGTGTAGCTGGTCACGTCGGTTTCGCCCGTGAACATGCCGAGGTTGACCCACTCGTCGAACGCCTGCGGGCTGCGCGCGAACGTGAAGTCGAAGCGCAGATCGGCCGTTCCCGACAAGGGCTCGGTCGTGTTCCAAGCCGCCATCAGGCTGGAAAATCCGTCCCCGAACGTTTCCACGCCGACCGGGATGCCGGTCACGGGCGGTTCAGCGAACTCGAAGTTGGTGATGCCGGCCACGTGCAGCCCGTCGTCGAGCGTCGGGGCGTCGAGCTCTTCTTGCGTTGGTGCTTCGGGATCGATGGGCGGGCCCTCTTCTTCGATCAAGCCGGCGGCTACCAGCTCGTCGAAGTCCAACCCTGCGTCGACGATGATGTTCGAGAAGTCGTCCACGCTGGCGCTCCAGGCCGTCTGATCGAGCGTCGGATCTTCGCTCACGATGGGGGCAATCAGCGCGCGATAGTGGTCGGCCAGGGCCTGAAGGTGCGCCGCGCTGAGCGCGGTCTCACGCAGCTCTGTCGCGAGCTGCGCGAAGCCTTCGAAGCTGGTCTGCATGAGCAGATCGAGCAGCTTGTCGCAACGAGGCGGGGTCAGGTACGTGCCACTCCCGGGGCTCCACACCTCGCGCGGCTGGCAGTCGAACGGCTTGGAAGTGATGTCGGGCACCCCCGCTACTTGCGACCACGGCTCGGGGTACATGTACGGATCGTAAGACCACAGGGTGTTGTCGAGATCCCACGGCACCAAGTGGAAGCGATTGTCTGCGCCGTTATCGTGGTACCAGAAGAAGTTGTGGGGCGTGAGCGGCGAATAGAAGGCCGTGATGCCGTCCCAGTTACGAAAAAGGCGATCGACCGCGATGTAGCGCAAGAGCGGCTCGATTGCGACGTGCGGAGTGATGTCGGCGAGAAAGTCGGTAGCGTTGGTCGCGGCGATCGCGGCGGCGAAGGCCCGCATGTCGGACACGTCTGCCGGGTCTTCATTGGTCTCCAGCGCGCCCGCGAAGTCTTCGTCGGTGAGCGCCGCGTTGGGCCAGATCTCCTTGAACAGGTTGCCGTCCGCGCCGTCCGGGTAGTGCGCCTTGGCGTAGCGACCGTCGACCTCTTCCACGGCGATGAACAAGCCCTGAAATTCGTCGTTGATGTAGAGCCGCGCCGGCATCGCGCGGGGGCCGTCTACGCCCGCGTCGCGGAAGGTTTGGTAGGCGACCAGCTCGCGCAAATGAGTCGCGTCGCCCGACGAAGCGTGCAGGTTGAGGCGCTTCAAGCCGTCGAAGCGCCCGTCTTCGTCGTATTCGTTGAACTTGAGCTTGTAAGAGAGCTTGGCGCAGTCGCCAAAGTAGCTGCGCACGCCACCGTTCAGATCCCAGCAGTGGTGAAGCGAGTAAGCGCCCTTGTGACGCAGCCCCAGCTCGGCGAAGGTCGTCGAGCGCTGGCCCAACACGCCAAGGCTGCCGGCAGCGTTGACGTACTCCTCCAGATTGCCGTGCGCCTCTAGGTCCGCCCACACGTCGCCGTCGAGCGTGAGCCGAACCTCGAGCACGCCATCGCTCGAAAAGGTGCGCTCGCCCGGTAGTGTTTCGGGACCTTCACCGCCAGCGCCTCCGCTCCCGCCCGCCCCGCCTTCACCACCGCTGGCGCCACCTCCGCCCCCTCGATCGGCGCCCGCCTGGCCACCTCCCGCTGCTTCGCCCATTCCACCCGCGCCCGCCGTTTGTGTGCTCCCGTCCCCAGCGGCGCCTGCGCTCGCGCCTACGCCTGGCGAGCCCCCGAGCCCCCGGCCCGCCCCGCCATCGCCCGCCCCGCCATCGCCCGCTCGGCTATCGCCCGCTCCGCCGTCACCGGCTCGGCCATCGCCTTCACCACCGTCGCCCGCTTCGGCTCCGTTCGGCTTGTGCGGCCTGTCGTTATCGGCGCAAGCCACGCTCGCGAAGATCGTCATGCTGCCCAACGCTACCCACCGCCCAAACCTCGTCATCATGGTCGGGACGATACATCCGCCTTCACGCGCTCGGCATGGAGATTTCGCTCGATTGTCAGGAGTGGATAGCCGTTCGAGGGGCGCGCCGGTCAACGTGAGCGCGCGGCTCTTGCAACTTCTATCGAGTATCGACGACCAGCGCTCTCAGCGGCGACACGTACACGATCTCGACGACCTCGACGGCCGCGCCGCCAACCCCTCCTCATCGGGCGAAGCCAGAGAAAATTTGATTCCGCGCCCGGGCCCCCCTTCATGTCGGAAAAGTGAGCTCGGCACCGAACTGACTTTTGCGCTCCGCGAGGCCCTTCATGTCGGAAAAGTGAGTTTGGCACCGAACTGACTTTTGCGCTCCGCGGGCCCCCTTCACGTCGGAAAAGAGAGTTCGGCACCGAACTGACTTTTGCGCTCCGCGAGGCCGCTTCACGTCGCAAAAGTGAGCTCGACACCGAACTGACTTTTGCGCTCCGCGGGCCCCTTCATGTCGGAAAAGTGAGTTCTGCACCGAACTGACTTTTGCGCTCCGCGGGCCCCTTCATGTCGGAAAAGTGAGTTCTGCACCGAACTGA
>Ga0164241_10000696_pt1 | contig 53412 bp, 46 predicted proteins | sample OricomyardsoilBY_FD_108780 | JGI IMG/M metagenome (GOLD analysis project Ga0164241, IMG submission 108780) | Backyard soil microbial communities from Emeryville, California, USA - Original compost - Back yard soil (BY) | ecosystem: Environmental > Terrestrial > Soil > Unclassified | place: USA... | reverse complement strand
GTTGCGCGTGCCCGAACATCCGCTCAGCCCATTCTGCGTCCTCGTCTCGGTAGGTCATCGCCGATAAACACGTCGAAGCCCCGACAAATTCCGCCAGAGATGTGATCAAACCTCAGGTCACTTTTGACCTCACCCCGGGTGAGGTCACTTTTGACCTCACCCGGGGTGAGGTCTTTCTCGGGTGAGGTCCTTCTCCTTCGAACGCGACGCCGAAGGCTGGGTGCGCTGAGACGTGTTGATTGACCATCAACAAATCCCAAAGACACCGAGCTTCGGCTCGCGCGATCCTGGGCCGGGCGAGTCTAGCGATTCAATTCGAGGACGCGCGTGAATGTCACGCCTTCGGTGGAATGGGCGAAGGTGAGAGTGCGGAGGCCGCTCACGGCGCAGTCTTCGACGGTGGGAGCCAGAGGAGGCGCGAAGGTTGCGCTCTGGATCGAGCCGTCACCAGCGATGCTCAGCGTGAGCGCGGTGGTCGCGGTCACGCGGTTGCCCGTTGTGCGCGTTTGGTCGTGGAAGCAGCGGTTCATGAGATCGACCGCAGAACTCACGCCTTTTTCGAGGTCGGAGATCGACGGTTGCGCTGGCAGGATCTGCGTTTGTGCGAACGGTTCAGCCGGTATTGTGGGTTGGGCAGCGGTTGGGTTGGTGCGCGTGTGCACGGCAGTGGCGGCTTTGGCCAGAGTGCGGTGCGACTGAGGGACTCCGCCGTCGTTCACGATGGCCGAGGCGTTGCCTTCGACGCTGCCCGTGCGGCCGTCGAGCGCGAATGTGCCGCGCGAGTTGCGTCTTAGGAGGAATGCGGGCGCCGAATGCGTGCCGCTGGGTTCGACTGCGACGGTGCCCTCGCTGACATCGACTTGAACGTGCTCACCCGCGCGTTCCACGCGGAAGGCCGTGCCGTGCACCGCGACGCGGGTGCCCTCGACTTCAACCGCGAACGTTTCCGGTTTCGGATTGGGGACGACCGTGGCCGAGAGTGCGCCGTTCTCCAACTTCACGGTCAGGAATTCACCCGCGTTGCTGACGAAAGCGGTCGCGTGCGGCTCGAGGGTCCAACGCGCGCGACCGGGGTGGTCGACGATCAGCGGTAGATTGCCGGAGGTGAGCCGAGTGCCGAGCGCCAATTGATCACCGTTCAGCGGTGCAGTGCTCAATTGGGCAGTGGGCTTTTCCAATAGCGGCGCGGGCTTTCGAGCCATGACCACGGTCGCGACCGCTGCGACCGCGACCAAACCGGCCGCCGGAAAACGCAGCCGACTCCAGAACGAGGGCGCGGGGCTCTGCATATCTGCCCGCGGCTCGCTCAGTAAGCGCGACTCCATTCGTTCCCAATCCAACTCCGGGGCGGGGTGTTCGCGCAGCTCCAAGATCATGCGATCGAGCGCGCGCTCTTCCGGGCGTCGTTTCACACTCACGTCGACTCTCTTTCAGTGAGCGGCTCACCGCTCTCGTTCCGTTCGTCACGTAGCTCGCGCGCGACGAATTCCAACGCGGGCTCGTCCCGCAACATCTCGAGTAACTCGCGGCGCGCGTAGAACAAGCGCGTCCGCACGGTGAGCACCGGGGCTCCCACCACTTTGGCGACTTCGCTCGGCGACAACCCTTCCAGTTCGTGCAGCACGAACACCGTGCGCTTCTTGTCGCTCATGCGATCGAGCAGTCGGTAAAACGCGGCGACTCGGCGCGTGCGGGCGAGCTGATCGTCAGGCAAGTCGCGCACGTCCGCGCCAAAGGCGTCGTCTGACGCGCCTTGCAGAACCGGGCGACTGCGCGCAGCGCGTCGCTGCATCAGCACCACGTTCACCGTCAGGCGATAGAGCCAGGTCGAAAACCGCGATTGCGCGCGAAAATCTTTGATGCTGCGATAGACCTGCAGGAACACCTCCTGCACCAAGTCTTCCAGATCACCTTGCCGACCCGTCATGCGCAGTACGAGACGCGCAACGTCGGCGCGGTGATTCCGAAATACTTCGCGGAACGCGAGGCCGTCACCGGCCTTACATCGTTCGACCAAGTCGGTGAGATCCGTCACGGCGCGTAGTTTAGCCGCTACCAGGTTGGATTGCCGGTCGTCTGGCGCAGGTTCCGACCAGGAAACCCGACCAATGTGCGGAGTGGCGACCACGGACCAGTCAGATGCGCCACACCCCGGACTTTTTCAAAAACTTCAGTACCGGAGTCGCTTTACAAATCACGACTCCGGTTACTAACGACCGCTCAACCCCTACATCTGCGCAGGGGTGGTCGTCTCAGAACACCGACTTGAGCTCGACGGCTTCTTTCTTCTTGGTCGCGAGCACGTGGTTGAGCGCGCGCAGCAGACGGGTCTTGGCGGGGCCGGAGACCGGCTTGCCCACGGTGACCGACTGAATCAGGCGCGGCGTCACCGCGCGACCGGAGCGCGGCTTGGCCGGCTTCTCGCCGTCGGCAGGCTTCGTGCCCGCTTTCTTGGCGGCGCGCTTTTGATGCTTCACCTTGCGATCCTCGGGGCGCAGCCGCTCGAGCTCTTGCGAAGCGACGACGATGCGGCGCGGGTCAATCTTGTTGTCCTGGAGGAATTGAGCAAACTTGGTGGCCATTGATTTCTTCTCGCGCGAGGCTGGTGCTGCCGAACGCCAGCCACGAAGGACCGGCGGGGGCGCGGAACCTAGCTTGAAGCCTCGGAGTCGTCCAGCCACCCGCTCACGGCCGGCTTTCTTTGCGATTTTCTCGACAAATCGACGGCTGTGAGCCGCTCCGGCCCAAGCCGGGCTAGGATGTGGCGATGTTCGACGGCGAACTTCAGCGCGTACGACACGCCGCCGCCTTTGTCGCCGAGCGGGTGCCCGCGCGTCCGAGCATCGGCATCGTTCTCGGGTCGGGCCTCGGCGCATTCGCCGATCGACTGAACTCCGGTGTCCGAATTCCGTATGCCGAGATCCCCGATATGCCGCAATCGAGCGTCGTTGGGCATGCCGGCAACCTTTGGCTGGGCTCGCTCGGCGCGGTTCAGGTCGCGTGCCTGCAAGGCCGGGCACACATCTATGAAGGGAATACTCCGACTCGTGCGGTGTTCGGCGTTCGGATGCTCGCCGAACTCGGTTGCAACGTAGTCCTGTTGACCAACGCCGCTGGCGGCATTCACCCGAGCTTTGCCGCGGGCGACCTGATGTTGCTCACGGATCATCTGAACTTGATGGGAAGCAATCCGCTGTGCGGGCCCAACTTCGGCGATGGGCCTCGCTTTCCGGACATGAGTCTCGCCTACGATCTGGGGCTGCGCGATCTGGCGCGTGAAGCCGCGCGTCAAGCCGACGTGACCTTGCATCAAGGGGTGTACGCCGCGATGCTCGGCCCGACCTACGAGACGCCAGCAGAGATCCGCATGCTGCGGACGCTCGGCGCCGATGCCGTCGGGATGAGCACCGTCCCCGAAGTGATCGCGCTGCGTCAGCGCGGCGTGCGTGTCGGCGCGATCAGTTGCATCACCAATTTAGCGGCTGGTTTGTCGGATCAACTGCTCGATCACAGCGAGGTGGAAGCGACCGCGCGCCGCTCACGTGACGCGTTCACGGCGTTGTTGACGCGCTGGGTGGTCGCGGCAGGAATGGTTGCCTCGTGAGCGCGTCCGCTGCAGAACTCACCCCCGAATTGGCAGAGCTAGTGGCGCGAGCGCGCGCCGTTCGAGAACTGGCATACGCGCCGTATTCTCGATTTTTGGTGGGCGCTGCGCTGCGTGACGAGGTGGGCCAAATCTTCGCCGGCTGCAACGTCGAGAACACGAGCTACGGCGCGACGATCTGTGCGGAGCGCTCGGCGATTCTAGCCATGGTCGCCGCGGGTCAGCGCACCATCACCAGCATCGCCGTGTTCACGGACGCCGACACGCTGGCGATGCCGTGCGGCTTGTGCCGACAGGTGATCTCGGAGTTCCAACGCAACGCGCGCCTAGTCGTGGCCAACCCGCGTCAGCAGCGCGTGCTCGACTTCGCCGAAATCTTCCCCGAACCCTTCGTGCTCGATCGATGACGAAGCCTCGCTTGCTGCCGCATGATCGCGTGCTGCCGGGTGATCCACCGGAGCTCATCGTCTACGACCGATTGCAACCTTGTCCGTACCTCGCCGAGCGAATCGCGCGCATGCCGCTGCGGATTCCGGCACGTCTGCTGCAGCGCTCCGAGCTCGAACAGCGTTTGGATACCGGTGATCGCCGGCAAGGGATTTTTCTCTATCGCACCTCGTGTCCCGGCTGCCGAGCGTGCGAACCGATCCGCATCGAAGTCGGGCAATTCAGCCCAAATCGTTCGCAGCGCCGCGCTTTGGAGCGGGGCAACGCGCGGCTCACGGTCGAAGTCGCAGATCCAGTCGCCGACGCGCGTCGCGTCGAGCTGTACAACCGGCACAAGGAACTCCGCGGTCTCGCGAGCGACCGCGACGGCATCGATCTCGAAGGCTATCGCGAGTTTTTGGTCGTGAGCTGCTGCGAAACCTTCGAGCTCCGCTACCTGCTCGACGGAGAGCTGGTTGGGGTCGCCCTCGTCGATCGCAGCGATGAAGCGCTCTCGGCGGTGTACTGCTACTACGACCCGAGCTACGAGAAGCTCGGCATCGGCACGTTCTCGGTGCTGAAGCAGATCGAACTCTGTAAGACTTGGGGGCTTCGCTACTTGTACCTCGGTCTGTATATCGCCGAGTCCGAGCGCATGCGTTACAAGGCGCGCTTTCTGCCGCATCAGCGGCGGATCGACGGCACTTGGCAGACGTTCGAGCGCGACGAGTAAAGCTACTTTTGCTGCTGGCGTACGCTAGCTATCCCCGAATCTTTGCCGCGTGTCGGCGGATCAGGTCCAAGAGTGCGTGGTCGCTGTCGAAATTGCCGTACCAACCTTGAGGTTCATGAGGTGGATCCCCCATGTATTGGTGGTCGCCGTCTCGAAATCGGTGGTCGGAGTGTTCGGCGCGGGCTTCGCCATTCCAGGCCCAAAAATTCGAGCCGCAGATCGGCCCATTCTGCGCGATGCTCGCCTCGACCGCGCTGTAGATCATGCCGTAGTAGCGTTCCCGAAAGCTGGTGCTGGCGCTCGGCTCGTACAGTTCACCGTCGCGCGGAAAGCCGAACTCTTCGAACACCAGCGGCTTGTTCAGCGTGCGGGCGATGCCTTCGTGTGTCTTCAGATACGCGCTCACCTTTGCGGCGCCGGTCTCCCACGTTCCCGCCAGATCTTTGCCATTCACCCAGCCCCAGTTGAGCGGCCAGATGTGTGCGGTCACGTAGTCGATGTGTGAATGAGCTTCGGCATAGCGCTCTTCACGCTCGCCGCTGGCGATGATGCCCTCATGTCCGAGTGACACGAGATGATTGGAATCGAGTGAGCGGATCAGCTGCGCGCTTTCTCGGATCCATTCGTTGTAGGCCGACACGTTCTGCGCGATGACGGCCTCTGTCACGCCGGGACGTGGCTCGTTGCACAGCTGCCAGGACATGATCGTCGAGTCGTCCGCGTACGCAACACCGCTCACCTGATTGCTCCGCCCAACGAGGCGCCGCACATGGTCATGGAACATGGCGACAGCGGGTTTCGAGCCATAAAAGCTGGCGTTATGATCTGGAAATTCAGGCCAAGGATGCGCTGGATCGTCCATGTCGAGGTACTGACCCGTCGCATACCAGAGGTAGGTACCAAAACCTCCGGACCATTCCCAGAAGTTGCCGAGATACAGCACGGCCTTCATGCCGCGCTTCGCGACTTCGGCGAGACAGTAGTCGAGTCCCTGGAGCAACGTCTCGTTCCAACCCTCCTTGGTGCGAAAGCCCGGCTTGATCGAATGCTTGAGGGGACCTTCTTCGGCGGCGGCGAGAATGCGCAAATTGTCGACACCTAGCGCTTTCAGTCGGTCCAGCTCGCGTCCCAAGCGTGCGCGATTGCCGTACGGCGCGTCAGCACCCAAGTATGCGCCGTACCAAATGTTGGCTCCGACGAAGCGGTAAGGCGCGCCGTCGAGCATGAGTCGCATGCCGTCGCGCCGCACGAACCCAGTGCCGACGCGATTCGACGGCACGTGGGCAGGGCTCGCCGCGCTCACGCCCGCACAGCCGGTGAGTGCCGCACCGCCGAGCGCCACGCTGGTCGCCAGCATCGTTCGCTTGTTGATTTTGACCGCTAGTGGGTTTTGCATTCGCGCTCGGAAGCCTAGGCCGTCGCCCGCGGATAGTCTTTCGGCATTTACACCCTCGTTCGGGCAGGGCTGCTTCGGCCCGCCGTTCACGGTCTTAGCGAGTGCGCGCACTCCGCACCAAGGCCTCGATCTGCTGCGCGAGTACGCGTGCGTCCTCCGCGGTCGGGAGACGATCGACGAGGCAATTGCTGCCTTCGGAGTCGCGGACGAGCAAGAGAGAATAGTGAGTCACCTTGCCTTCGTCATCGAGCTCGGCCTTCACTTGGATGCCGAGGATTTCAGCGATGGGGATGCGGCGATTCCTGGTCGCGAAAGGATAGTGCTGGGTGAGGAGGTGAGTGCCCTCGAGCACGAAGGTGACGTGCCCGCAGCTTTTCAGAAAGAGGTGCCAAAAGGGAACCAGCAGCAGCACCAGCGACAGCACAACCGCGTGCCGCAGGGGGAGGCCCTCGCGCAACTGGCTAGCGACGAGAGCGATCGCCGTCAGCGAGCTTGCGAACTCCAACCCGATGACGGGCCAACTCACCCTCGCAGTACGGTAGGTGAGCGGCGCGCTCAAAGCACGCCCTCCAACCCTGCCCAGTCCGCCACGCCCGACATGTTTTTAAGCGATCATCTGATACGGTGTTTGGCGCTGATTCAATCTCTGAATGCAGGCACCATAAAAGCCGCTCGGCCGCAAAGCCTACCGCGGAGTCGCTCCCTCACTTGCAGCGCGGGTCGCGCTGGAGATCGGCCACTACGACGTCGACGCGCGCTGAAACGGGTGGTCGCGAAGAAAGTGGCCGGAGCGAGTCCGGCTTCTTGAGCGCGGGCAAGTCGGTGTTGGTTGGCAATGCCCGTTTTGAGCGTTTTGTTTTCTGCACGAGGCGCGAAAGAGCACGGAACATGCCAGCACCGCCGAGTTGCCATGCTTCGGCATGCTTGCCAAATCGAACGGAGAATTGCCTAAGAGCTGCTCGGATCCTGTTGTTGGCATTCAGCAGCTGTCGTCTCGAAACGACACTGGCGAGGCAATCGAAGGCTCATCGAGCTGAGACATGCGCTATTGCGCGATGAGCACTCGCTCGGCGCAAGGCTTCGCGTTCTCATCCGTGTCCAGACCGGGAATGCGCAACGGATCTCGTTCGAGCGAGCGAAGCGCGCCTCTGATTTTGGCCAACACCAAAGCGTCCAGGTTGCCGCTCGTATACGCGGTCTGCGTTCCACCGCAGCTAGACTTCGGATCGCCGGCACCGGTTGATTGTGGGCCAGCCCCCCCTCGCAGCACGAACAAGTTGGTTGCTCCGGTATATTGCGCCACCTGACGCCAAACCACTTGTCCGAGCGTATCCATGCCTGACGCGGCCACGGTATAAACCTGTATTCCGCGCCGTGCCGCCGCGCGTGCCTCGAGCGTGTAGTCGTAGTCCTGCGAATAGTCGAGATGCGGAGGCGCATCTCCGATCAGGAATGCAAGCTTTGCGATTGCGGCATCGCTCCACGCGAGTTGATTGATGCCGACGTGCAGTGCTTCGTTGCCGGACTCGGGCGTGTCACCGCCGCCGTCTGCGCGGACATTCGCGACCTGATCTGAAAACCGTTCGAGGTCCGTGGACATGCCGTAGACGCGAGTCACGAAAGGATCACCTCGGTCCTTGAACTCGACTAGGCCAATGCGGATGCGGACGTTCGAGTCATGAAGGCCGCTCGCGACCTTTTGAATCGTCGTCTTCACCGCAGCGATTTCTTCCGACATCGATCCCGTCGAATCCAAAATGAAGGCGACATCGATGGTCTGCTCGGCTGGCAAAACGCGGCGCTCTGCAGTGCGTAGATCGACGACGCCATCTGGTCCTGAAAGTGTGAATTGTCTGCTGGCTTCTCCAGCGCAATGGGCAGTAGCGGTGAGCGTTCGCCCGACCAGACCTTCGGCGTGCGGAAATAGCAGCGCGCGTCCGGTTGCAGCCGTAATCAGCTCGGTCTGTCGATCGCTGTCGTCGGTGATGGTCACACGACAACCGGGAACGCCGCGCCCCGCCGCGTCGCGCACCACCAAAAAGCGGCGATCGCGAATGTCGATCCGATGTGCGCGCGGCGCGGGCTCCGTCGCTAGCCAGCGCATGAACTCGCGGTAGTTTGCATTGTCGTCCCACTCACCAGCACTCACGCTGGCCGCCGGCGTGACCGCCGCCACGTCTGGCTTTGCTTGCCGTGACGGCGGTTCGTCTGCGCCCGCTACTCTCCCGCCGCTGAGAGGGTTCGCATAACGACGCATTGAAGGCGCAGCGAGACCCTGAATGCCCTTGAAGGCTGGCGCCGTTTCTTCCACCACTGCCGGTGCCGAGGTAGGCGCGAGCTCGACCGGCTCGATCGGAGCTACAGTCGCTACTTCCGAGGGTGGCAAGATTGGCCCGTCTATTGCTGCTACGTCGGCGCTCCTGCGCTGGAAAAACAGCGTCGTGGTCAGCAGCAACAACGAGGCTGCCATCCCGCTCAGTAGGCTCACCTGCCAGACGAAACGCCGTCTTTCCTTACGCCGACCATCGCTGACTACTTCAGCGATGTTTCGACGTCGTTCGGGCTGCAGTTCGCGTGGCTGTTCAGCTGCAAAATCAGCACGCAGCGCGCCGATCGTTTGCTCGATTTCGGCTAGCTCTCGACGGGCCGATTCGTCGCGTTCGAGCTCTGCTTCGAACGCCGCTTTCGCGTCGCCAGAAAGTTCGCCGAGGGCGTAAGCCGTCAAGCGCGGATCAGTCTCTTGGATGCTCATCGCGCGCTCCCTTCGCGTCGCGGAATCTGGTCTTGCTCGGCGAGGCCGGTGCGGACGCGCGTGATCGCCGTGTGTAAGATGAAGCCGACGTTGCTGACCGTCAGGTTCATCACCTCGGCAATGTCTTTGTAGCTCAGGCCGGCTTCGAGCTTGAGCCGCAGCACTTCTCGTTGCTTTCGCGGCAGCGACGCCATGGCCGCGCCGACGCGCGACAAATCCTCTGCGCGCTCGAGCTTGGCGATGGGGCCACTATCAGGGGATTCGTGCATCTCGTCCTTCTCTTCGATGCGAGAGAGGCGACGGTCGGCGCGGCGGATCTCGAACGCGCGGTTTCGGCACACCGTGAACAACCAGGCGGCCAAATGATCTTGCACGCTCGCCGGGGGCTGACTGCACAGACGCAAAAACGCATCCTGAACGACGTCCTGCGCGCGCGTTTCCCCCACCAGCGAAGCCGCGTAGCGAAGCAGGGGCCCCTCGTGTTGGCGTAACGCGGCCAGCACCCACTCCGGCTCCTTCCCGTGTTCCGCCTCGACCAGCCTCATTCGCGTTGCCTCATCGAGACAACGCGCTCCGAGACGGTTCCTTAGAAAAATTCTGCGAGAATCGTCCGTTACGCGGAAATGCCAGCAACTCTCGAGAGTTCGGCGGGAGGCGCGGCTCGCAATTTGGCTCGGTCTTCCCGCTCGAAATCGATCGCGCCATTTCGCTACGGCCGGAGCATATCGCCCGTTCGGCCGATCTGGCCAGGCGGTCCTTTCGGCAAATTAACCTACAGCGTCTAAATGTTCGTTCGCGGTAGTGTCGCTCCGGCGGGCGCGGCTACGCGCTCGCGTGTCGCTGGGGTCGTACTCATAGGAGGAGGTCACATGGTTCGATTGATTCGAAGAAGTGTAGGCTTGGCTGCGATCGTTGCCGGTCTCGCGGTGTGTACAACGTTGAGCGGTTGTTCGTCCGTTCCAGAGGCGTCGACCAATGACGCGGAGGGTGTCGGGAGCATTGGGCTCAACTTGCAAGTCGGTGGCGCGACGCTCGAAGTCATCAGCTACTCAATCGTTGGGCCGAACGAGTACACGAAGTCGGGTACGATCAAGGTGACCGACAGCACCGTTGTCAGCGCAGTCCTGGGTGGCCTTCCTGTGGGCGACGGATACACCATCACCCTGAGCGGGATCTCGACGGACGAGCAAACGACCTGCACCGGCTCGGGCACGTTCGATATCACGGCACACGAGACGAGCGCGGTATCGGTTCACATGCTGTGTCATCAATCAGCGACGACCGGCAGTGTGCAAGTCGGAGGCACTTTCAACGTGTGTCCGGTGGTGGACGGAATCACGGCGAGTCCGGCTGAGGTGCTCGTGGGCGGCACGATTTCGCTTACCGCGTCGGCACACGATAGTGACGCGGCGCCCGCTGCTCTCAGCTACACCTGGACCGCAAGTTCCGGCACTCTCGATGACGCAACATTGGCGGCGCCCATCTTCACTTGTTCCGCTCCAGGCCCGGTGACGGTCACGCTCAGCGTTTCTGACGGCGATCCGGCGCCAGCTTGCGCAGCGACCGCGACTGCCGTCATCACCTGCACCCCCACCGTCGCGGACGTGCAGAGCATCATCGACGCCAACTGCGTCGGTTGCCACTCCGGAGCGAAACCCGCGCGCGGTTTGGATTTGGTCGACATCAAGACTTCGGTCGGCGTCTCCGCTGGTGGCTGTGCTTCGAAGTTGAGAATTGCGCCGGGTCAATCCGCACACAGCTACCTCGTCGACAAGATCGTGGGCGCGGCTCAAGACGGCGGTTGCTTCAGTGGCAGGCAGATGCCGCTCAACAAGCCGCCGCTTGCTGCCAGCGACATCGCGATCATCAGCGCGTGGATCGACGCGGGCGCAATGTGAGCGCGAGCTGACGCAGTTTTGGAGCGCGAGAGTTGCTCGCGCTCCAGTTGGCTCCGATCCGCAGCGCCAGCATACGATGGGGCAAGGCCGCCCTGTGAGCTCGATGTCGACCACTCTCCCCAAAGTTCGGGGATGCCTTCGTCGTTGGTGAGACTCGTCGCGTCGGTGATCGTGCTATCGCCCCGCCAAGCTCCGCCGCAAGCCTTCGCGTCGTCACTTCGAAGCGTGACCGTCCGAAGCGCTACCCACAGTGGAAGTTTCGGTCGCGACGCCGAAGGCTTTGCCGAAGTGCGCGGTCAATCGTGACCATCAATCAAATATCGAAAGGGGCTTTTGCTGGTCACGCGAAGCGGGCCGGCGCCCTTAGCCCTCGGCGTCGCGGGCGATTTTCGAGCGTGGGCCAGGCGAGAAATTGCACGCTACGGCCGGGAAACGCTCAGGTGCGGAATGCCCCGGGGTTGGTTTAAACTGCTCCGCGAACGACGCATGGTCACTGAAACCCTCGAACTTACTGTCTTTCACTGCGTAGTGAAGCACTCGAGTTACGCCAAGGCGGCAGATGAGCTTTCGCTCAGTCCGTCAGGGGTTAGTCGCATCGTTTCGCGGCTCGAAGAGCGACTCGGAGCGCGGCTCGTGCAACGTACGACTCGCAAGCTGTCTTTGACTGAGGCCGGGGCGGCGTTTCATGCGCGCACGGTGCAGATCTTGGTGGATTTGGCGGACGCCGAAGCCGAGGTCCAGGAGACGGCGCTGCGCCCGCGTGGAAAGGTTCGCGTCAGCGCGCCGGTCGTCTTTGGTCAATCGTATGTCGCGCCGCTGCTCGACCAGCTCTTGCATTCGTTTCCCGAGCTCACCATCGAGTTGAACTTGACCGATCGCTTCGTCGACTTGATCGACGAAGGCATGGATCTGGCGCTCCGCATCGGCTCACTCTCGGATTCGCGGTTGATCGCGCGCCGTCTGTGCACGAACCTGCGCGTGCTCGTCGCGTCTGCCGACTACCTCGCGCGCCGCGGCACACCCACGCATCCGTCCGAGCTCGCGAATCACGACTGCGTCATGTTCACGAGTTTTGCTCGGCCCCGAGAGTGGAAGTTGCTCGGCCCCGAGGGCCCAGTCACGGTCAACGTTTCAGGGCGGATGGCGTCGAACAACGCCGATGTCGTGGCGTCGTCCTCCAAGCGCGGACATGGCATCACGGTGGGCGCGACACTGGTAGTTGGGAAAGCCTTGGCATCGGGTGAGCTCGTGCGTGTGCTGCCCGAATGGCAATTCGAAAATAGCGCTCTTTTCGCAGTCTATCCTTCGGCGCGGCAGCTCTCGACCAAGGTGCGCGCAACGGTCGATTTTTTGGCGGAACATCTCAAAGATCCACCGAGTTGGGACCGAGCGCTGGTCGGGGTGCCAGGCTTCACGCAAGCGTTTCGTGGGGCGTAATCGGCTGGGAGCGAGGTTCGCTCGTCGGACCGCTCAGATACGAGTCAGCTCGAACTCGCGGCTTCGTCGTCCGTGGACGAGCCCCGACGCGTGCGTATTGCGCTGGCGTCACCCCCAGCAGTCGCTTGAAGTGCCGCGTGAAGTGGCTTTGATCGACGAAACCGTAGTGCGTTGCGACGTGCACCGGTTGCTGTCCCTCGCGCAGCGCTTTTTGCGCGAGCGCAACGCGCACGCTGAGTTGATAAGTGTGCGGCGGCAGGCCATAGCGTCGCTTGAACATGCGCAGCGCTTGGTAGCGGCTGACCCCAGCTTGTTTGGCGAGCGTGGAGAGATCAATCGTTGCCGAAGAATCATAGTGCAGGCATTCGCGAACGCGCTCCGCGGTACGCAAGCCCGAGTCGAGGTTGGGTGCGTCGCTGTTCGATTCCTCGAGTAGCTCTTTGAGCATGGAGTTCACGAACTCCACCAGCGCGGTTTGAATCTCGAGCGCGCTCGGACCTGGCCGAAGTATGCGGAACACCTCGCGCAGCTTTTCGTCCAGCACCGGAGACATCTTCGAGACTCCGCGTAGGCGCAGCTGACTCGTCGATTGCGAATGTTCCGACAAGTATTCGTGAAACTCTCGAGCGTCGATGGTCAGAAAGCTTCCGGCCCCTGGCGTGATGACCCGCCGCGCGGAATACACCTCGCCGGGGTGCGCGCACAATACCGTACCTGGCCCGACCGCGCTTTGGCGCCTCCGGTGCCATAGCTCGCCGTGCCACGTGCTCGGCGCAAAGAACTCGAAGTCAGTGCTGTAGGCGTGGAACGTCCGCGAAGAGTTCTTCAGTGAGCGGACTTCCACTCCCGAAAGCTCTCTACGTCGCTGAAACGAAACGATTTCTCGGTCGTTCGGCGCGTCCGTTCGGCCGGCCCCAGAATCCGTGCATCGCTCATCACCGGTCATCAACCCACTCTTCCACGCACGTTCGGCACGGAGAACCCGGGTAGATGACACGACACTCGTGATGCGGCGTCACGAGCCGCGGAGACTGGCTATCTCAGCCGACTGCCCAGCGCGTCGTGATCGGGCCGTCGTCTTCGTCGTCGTAGGCGGATGCCGCCGGGGCGACCGCGGGGCGTTTGCAGCTGGCAATGCCAGGCCGGTCGCGGCCTTGCTCAGCTTGATTGTTTTTTTCGACGTATTTCCGAAGGCGGGTCATTGAATCGCTGTTTCGGTTCGAAGCGTCGTGAGGCGGCATTGGCACCCCATACGTCCGGCCCGGTGGCAGGTTAAGCGACGAGTGTGAGTGACTGCGATTGACCCGGGCTGATGAGTCCGGTCCAGCGAACATCCTGACATCGCGGCATGAACAGAGGCGACGTCAGGTGCGCACACGGCCAGGTGGTAGGGACAGCGCCTGCGCCGAACGGTATGCGTTCAATCCAATGGACGGCCCTCGGCCTCTTCGATCTGAGCTAGCGCGGCCGCCAGCGCGTCCTTCGCGCGCTCGAGAGAGGCGCGATCGTCCGTCCATTTCGCCTGCGCGCGGCTCACGCGACCCTGCTCGATGCCGAGCGCTTCACGTGTGCTGCGGAGATCGTCGTTGGCTGCTGCCAGTGCCGCCTCGCCGCGGGTCAGTCTCGACTCGTAGTCCGTGAGCTTGGTGCGAGCCGTGTTCAGTTCGGCGTTGACGCTGTACAGCTGGCTTTCCAAGCTTTGAATCGACGAAGCTTGGCTTTCCACGTTTGCCCGCGCGGCGCTCAGCGCTTCGTCTGTCGTGGTCAGCGTCGCCTCCAAATCACCGATCGTACGATCTTTCGCGGTGATCGCGTCGTGCGCTGCGGCGAGCTCCCCGGCGCGCGCGCTCAGCTCGGCATCGAGTGAGGCGATCTTCGCGTCGCGCGTCGCCTCGCTCTGGGCCTTTTCGGCGTTCAGCGCGGCGAGTGAGTTGGTGTGTTGATCGGTGATGGTCGAGAGCGTGTCGTCGTGCTGCGAAGTGAGCGACGTGATTGCGGCGGTATGTTCCCCGGCGAGCGCGGCGAGCATGGTTTCATGTTCGGATTTCTGCGCCGCGAGCGTTCGTTCGTGGTGACCGCCCAGCTCTTGCTCGCGATCGGCGAGGTATTGCTTGGCCGCCGCTTCGGCGTCGGCCATGTCTTGCGTGTGCTCGGCGCGCAGCCGGTTCATCGCGTCCTCGTTGGCGCGGTGCAAGGAGGCGAGCTTCGTGTCGAGTTCGCGCTTGAGCTCTGCTTCGCGCGCCTGAACCGCATCCCGCTGTGCAGCCGCGGCGGCCGCCTGCTGCGCGACCAGGGCTTGCTCGTGCGCAGCCTGCGCGTCACGAAGCGTCTGTTCGGAGGCTTCGGTGGCAGCCACCGCATTGACGTGGGCCTGATTCGCCTCCTCCAGTTGAGCCTGGTGGTCGGTCAAGAGCTGCGCCGTCCGTGCGTCGTATTCGGCGATCGCCGCTTCGTGGGCGCTGCGCGCTTCGAACAGTTCGGCTGACTTGGCGTCGAGATCGGTCTTCGTTTTTTCAGCCTTGCGCTTGAAGTCATCGGCGCGCTTGGCGGCTTGATCCTTGTCGCTCTTGGCGGCGTCGGTCGCTTTCTGCAGCTCGAGCGCCTGCTTTTCGAGCTCACTGATGCGATCGTGCAGATCGGCCTTGTCGCGTTCCAAGGCGATCGCGCTATCGCGCGCAGCGATCAAATCCTTTTCCTTGTGCGAGAGCTGATCGCGGCTTTCGAGGATCTCCTTGTCCTTCTTGTTCAGCTGCTCGCGCAGATCCAAGAATTCTCGGGCGCTGCCCGCACCTTTCCCGGGCATGATCGAAGCCGAGCGCGCCTTGGCTTCGTCCAGTTCTCGTTGCAACCGCTGAACTTCGCTATCTTTCGCGCCGCCGCGTTTGAGCGCGTCTTCCAGTTCGGAGCTCTTGGCATCGGAGCTTCGCACGAGCTCTTCGAGCTCGCGGATACGCAAGCGTTGTCGCTCGATCTCTTCGCGATACTTGGTGGTGTCGCCGAGCTCCGCCGCACGCGGCGTGGACGAGGGACGCAGCGACGGAACGCGTGCGGGTGGCACGGGTGGCCGCGAGGTCGCCGGCGGTGGTGGCGGCATCGCCAAAAGCTCGGTTGGTGGCACCACGGACTGCGGTTGCACCTCCTCCGCAACGTCGATCTCGCTGGCCTCCGGTGCAATGCTCGCTTGCGCGATTTCGACCTCGTCCGGCTCCGGTGCGATACTCGCTTGCGCGACTTCGATTTCGCCCATTTCTGGGGCGATGCTCGCCTCTGCAACTTCGGGTTCGTCGCGCGCTGGAGGGGTGGTCGAAGGTTCAGGAGCGATCGAGGGTGCCGCGATCTCTACCTCGGTAACCTCTGCTTCGGTCACTTCGGCCTCTGCGATCTCGGGTTCGAGCGTGTCGGGTCGATCCGGCGCAGCACTGGGCCGCGGAGCCTCCAGCGCTCCGAACGCTTGCTCCGCGAAGTCGCTCACATCTTGATCGACCATGCTTTCGCGGACCGAGGTCTCCACCTCGGGCGCTTCTTCGACGACTGCGTCTTCGATCTCGATGTCGTCATCGAGCACGATCGCCCCGTCGCCGGCCGGCTCCTCCGGCGCGGCGCCTCCGAGCTGCACGAATGGCTGGATTCGAGCCACGAGCGCTTCGAAGCTGATCGGCTTGTGCAAATAGTCTTCAGCGCGTGTGCGCAACCGGCGGTGTTGCTCGAAGGTCTCCTCGGTGGAGTCCGAGCTCATAATGATCAGCGGGACGTCCTTCAGCGCTGCGTCTCGCTTCAGCTTGTTGCACACCGAGAAGCCGTTCATGCGCGGCAGCTCGATCGCGAGCAGGATCAAATCCGGCTTTTCGCGCGCGGCCGCTTGAAGACCGAGGTTGGCATCGTCCACGACCGTCGTCTGAGAGCCGAGCGCTGAAAAACCGCTCTTGAGCTGCTCGGCGAAGTTGGCATCACTCTCGAAAACCAGAATCTTGATGGGCATCGCGGTCAATCGGTGGAAAGGCGCGGAGCGCGCGTGTCGGACGCGTTGAGCTGAGAAACGTCACGATAACGAGCGCTTCCCAGAGGGTCAAACCCGCTGAGGCCAACGGCCCCCGCATTTACGACGCCGGATGCGACGAGCGTTTGCACCTACATCCGACTACGGACATTCGCAGTGGAAGTAGCGTCCCCCCGCGTCACTTCGTTAAGCGCTCGGTGAGCTTTTTCGACTCGCCTTTTCTTCGTGTCCGCTCTGCTTCGTGCGACCGGCGAGTGAGGCCACTACTTGCCGGAAGTCGAGGCCGCGCGCGCGCAAACCGACCAGCACGTGGAACAAGAGATCAGCGGCTTCATTGAGCACGCGTTCGTCACTCTCGTTGGCCAGCGCGGCCACCAATTCCCCGGCTTCTTCGCTGATCTTGCCGTTGATCTTGGCGACTCCGCCGTCGAGCAGGCTCTTCGTGTAACTCTTTGCAGCAGTGCTGGCTTGCCGTTCGCGGATGGTGCGCTCGAGCTCCTCGATGAACGGCGTTACCTCGAAGGGCTGCTCGGTCACGCTGCCGTCTGGTTCGACCCGCCGGAAAAAGCAATTCGGGCGACCCGTGTGACAGGATGGGCCGGCCGGTTCAACGAGCAGCAGCAAGGTGTCGCCATCGCAATCCGCGGTGACGGAATGAACTCGCAACACGTTCCCACTGCTCTCACCTTTGACCCACATCTTGCCGCGGGATCGGCTGAAAAATGTGGCCAGTCCCGTCTGCAACGTTTGCTGCAGAGCCTCGCGGTTCATCCAGGCCAGCATCCGCACCTGACCGTCGAAGCGGTCCTGGGCGAGGGCGGGGATCAAGCCTTGTTCGTTGAACTGAAGAGTCATGATTGCGACAGGCTCTTAGCTGACGATCCGGCTCGATTCCATGCGTGCTCTCAGGTTTAGGGCACGTCGCCAGCTAGCGCCGGTATCAGCCAATGTATGTTGGGGGCACGGGGCCGCGCGCCGGGGCTCAGGTCGGGGGTCCAGGCCCACGAGTTCGTCGATTAGGTGCATGAAATGATTATGATTTATCGTTGGCCTGGTTCCTGCTCTAGTTGAACCCAACGCGGCTGCCCCCGCACACTCGCGTTCAAGGAGTTTTGAGAATGTCCCGACCGCTCAACCGTTTCCGTATCGCTGGCGCGCTCTCCCTGCTCGCTGGGCTCGCGCTGCTGACCGGCTGCTCGAGCAAGTCTTCGGATGACGGCGGCGGCAGTGAGTCCGGAATCGGAAGCGTGTCGCGTATCGTGTACGCGGTGCGCCAGCACACGACGATCGACGCGGACGGGACCGTGAAGATCGACGTCGCAGGCGGCATGGGTCAGGTCATGGACTACGGGCGTTTCGTGCCGGGGGGCAAGCTCGAGGTGTTCGACCTGAAAACGGGCAATCCGCAAGCGAACATCATCGAAGATTATCCGACCGCTGACGTGTCGAGCGTCGACGTGAGCTTCGACGGTACCAAGGTCGTGTTCACGATGAAGAAGGACGAGCACGACAGCTATCACGTGTACACATCGCCGGTCGATCGCGGTGTGGATGGCAAGTTCGCCGTGACCCAACTCACCTTTGGCCCTTATGACGACCAACAAGCGATCTTCTCGCCTGGTGAGCGCATCGTGTTCACCACCAATCAGGCGTACACGGAGATGGGCACACGCGCGGACGAGTACAATCACGCTCGCGCCGTGACGCAGTTGGCGACGATCACGACCACCGGTGGCGATGCGGATCGCAAGCTGTGCTCGCAAAACCTATCGCACATCATCACGCTCTTCCCGATGCATGACGGCCGGGTCGGTTTCTCGCGCTGGGAGCACCTCGAGAACGTCAACGACGTGAAGGTGTTCGCGATGAACCCGGATTGCACGCAAATCGTCGCGTTGAGCGGTCAGCACGGAAAGCCGGGTAATTCGATGGTGCAAGTGACCGAAAGCACCACCGCGAACGTGTTTTACGGCATCGTCACCAATCGCGAAAATACGATTCAAGCCGGCGCACTCGTAAAGCTCGACGCGCGCTCCGCGAACCCGCAAGCCGCGGGACAGTTCGACGAAGAAAAGACGCAAGAGGAGGCGTATACCGTCCTCACGCCGTCGGTGCCGCGCGGTGACGAACCGTCGCCAATCGGCCGCTATCGCTCGCCAACCACGCTGCCGGATGGTCGCGTCATGGTGTCCTGGGCCGAAGGCAACGTAGACGAATCGAACGAACTATCACTCAGCCCGCCCGACTACGGCATCTACTGGTACAACGAGAGCAAGCGCCAAAATCAGCTGATCGTCAACGACGAGAACGTGTGGGAGCTGTACGCGCACGCGATTACGGCGCGCCCCGAGCCGCGCATCATCCCGACCAATGTCATCACGGCGGACGCGTCCAAACCGACGACCTTCGGCTCGATCAACGTGCGCGAGACTTCACTGTCGGCGCGTCACGGTGACGCGGTTTCCGGCGCGCAGTTCACCACCAGCACCCCCACGGAACAAGCGCTCGCGCAGGCTGATCGCGTGCGCATCATCGAAGGTTTCTCGACCGAGGGCTCGCCCAATCACACCATGTTCGGTCTGACCATGGCCGAAGGCGCGGCGATTTTGGGTGAAGCCAAAGTCGAGTCGGACGGTTCTTGGCTCGCGAACATTCCGCCGTATGTGCCGGTCCACTTGCAACCCGTCGACGAGTTCGATTTGTCGATTCGGAGCCAGACCACCTGGATTCAGGGTATGCCGGGCGAGAGCCGCGTGTGCGGTGGTTGCCACGAAGATCGCAACAAGGCCAACCTGCCGAGCGTTGGCGCAGGCGTGCTCACGATTGCTGCCGGCCGCGGACCGGAGGACTTCATGAAGCCGGTCGACATGCGCACGGAGTATCCGTGGGCGAAGGCGAACGACGCGAGCAACCCCAACGAGATCCAGGCGTTGCTCAACGACAAATGCGTGTCGTGTCACAACGGGACCACCAACGGCGACAAGCCGCAAGAGTTCTACACGGTGACGATGAGCAACGCAGTCCTCGGCACGTCCACGGACTACAAAGTGGCGCGCATGGATCTGACGGACACACCCGTCACGGTGTATTACGACCGCCGCGTGGCGACCTGGCCGTCGTCCTACGTCTCGCTGTTCTACCCGGCCGCGATGTCCATGGAAATGGGCAAAGTCACCGTCACCGGCACCGTTCCACCGAAATGGGCCGTGCCGAGCGATGCGCGTAACAGTCTCGTGATCGAGAAGCTGAACATCACCTCGATCAAGGATTCGAGCAAATTTGCCTGGCCACTGGATGAAGCTTTCACGGATCCCGACGTTGCCGGCGGCAAGCGCACCGACCACGCCAAGGTCGCGGGGCTCACGCGAGACGAGCTAGTCAAGTTGATCCGCGCCATCGACATGGGCGGCCAATATTACGCGCGTCAAAACTCCGACTTCAAACCGTTCAGTGATGGCGACCCGGTCAGCGGCAAGTACTGAGAGAAGGGTGCGAGGAACAAACCATGACTCACAAATTTCGTCGGTTTCTGACTGCTTCGATCGCGCTCTCGGTGGCGGTGTTGGCTTCGGTCTCGAGCGCGGCAGACGCGACAGACACGACACACACGGGCCGCGCAACGGTGTACGGCAATCTGAAGAACGCTTCACTCGAAGCGGTCAGCACGCCCAAATCGATGCTTTCGCTGATCAAAGCTCCGGACAGCGCCGCGCCCACGGCGATTTGGACCATGCTCGAACACGGCGAGCGCGTCGAGTGCTTGGACTGCGTGCCGTACGTCTCGAGGCTGCTCTACAACGGTAACCCCAAGACGCGCGAAATCAGCGCGTGGTGGCTGCGCCGTCGCATCTTCGGTGTATTCGGCAAGGGCGAGGGTTACGAGCAGACCGTCAACACCGTGAGCGATCCCAAGGCGACCGAGCTCTCACGCGCCTACGCGGCGAACGCCCTCGGCGAGTTCTTGGAAGGGGCGGGGATCGAGCCGGTGTCTCAGGCGCTGGTCAACGATGAATCGCCCATGGTTCGCCTCGCCGCGGCCAACGCGTTGATTCGCTTGAACAATCAAGGCCCGAATTCGGAGCTCTCCAGCGCGCTCTCGGACGAGGATGAAGAGGTGCGTTTGGCCGCGCTGAACGCCGCGACGCACATCAACGTATTCAGCAACGTCGATCGCGTGGCGAACTTGATTAGCGATCCGTCGCCGATGGTGCGTCGCCGTGCCGCGCAAACCCTCGGCACGCTCAAGACCCGTGATGCAGTGGTGGCACTGATCGCGATCACCACCATTGCCAACGAGCCTGACGCGGGCGTGCGAGCCGCTGCCGTGTGGGCGCTCGGACAAATTGCCGATTCGCAAGCGCTCGACGCCGTACTCGCGGCGAAGGACGACAGCGACTCGGGAGTACGTAACGCCGCGAACATCGCGTCGCTCCGGCTCTAAGTTCAACGCGCGCACCGTTGCGCACATCGGGAAATCCGGCTTTTGCGCGGCAATCATCGCTCGCGAGCCGAGCTGCTTTGTTTGCGCTGGTCGAGTAGAGTTGAGCGTCTCATGCGTGCGCGCGACATGCTTCGCAGTTTGGTCGGAAGGAGCAGGCTTGCCAGTCAGGGGCTCGCCCTCGGTCTCTTGCTCGTGACGTCGGCTTGTGAGCGAAACGACCAGCCGACTCAAACCACCTACTACGATCGCAAAATTGGCGTCACGCTCGTGCAAACCTGCGCGACCAGCCCGACCAAGTCCGGCTGCCACGTCGCCGCCGACGACCACGGCAACGCGCTCGGCAATCTGAACGTGACTAGCTACGATGCGGTGAGCAAGCGCCAAGACCTCTTCTTGCGCTACGGGCCGTACGGCTTCCCCGCGATGCTGCTCAAAGTAGCCAAGCCCTTTCCGGTTTCAATCACCACCTGGCAAAGCTCCGAGCCTACCCTCGTCACGACGGATATTGCCCACGTTGGCGGGCGTTTGTTGGATTTGACCAGTCCTGCGTTCACTTCGCTCGATACCTGGATCACCAACGGACACACGATCAACAACGCCCCTCCCGCTGAGCGCGTTCTCGAGCAAACGCCGTGCTCCAACGACATCGGGTCTGATCCGGAGTTCGATCCGACGACCGATCCGACGGGCGCGGACTACGAAACTTTCGTCAACCGGGTGAATCCGGTGCTCGGTCAACGCTGCTCTGCCGGCAATTGCCATGGCTCGCCCGCGAATTCGCTGTATCTGACCTGCGGCGCGTCGCCCGAGGCCACGCGCTGGAACTACTTTGCGGTGGGCGACTACGTTTCGGTCGATACCGGCGCGAGCGAAATCTTGCGTCGCGCATTGTCACCTGCCGTGGGCGGCGTGTATCACGAAGGCGGCACGGTCTTCGAAACCACTTCGGACTCCGGCTACCAAGCGCTGGTCGATTGGGCGACTGAAAAAGGCGGCCCGACTGACCAAGTCACGCCCGGCAAGGACGACGGCCTGTTGCTGTTTGCCGATCGCGTGCAACCGATGCTGGTCAAGCGCGGCTGCATGATGGTCAATTGCCACTCGGGTTCGATGTTCCACGACTATCGCCTACGTGGCGGCAGCGGTGGTCACTTCGGCTTGCCCGCCACGCGCAAGAACTACGATTTTACGCTGGAGCAGCTGGCCCTCGAGTCCCCGGACCTGAACGCTAGCCGCCTGGTGCGCAAGAATCTGCCCCCCGAAGCTGGCGGACTCGTTCACCGCGGTGGTCCGCTGTTCGCCGAAAAGCACGAGTGCACGGATGCGGAACTCGCAGCGGCGACCGATCCGGCCGTGTCGATCGATACTCAAGCCCCCTACTGCGTGATCCAGGCTTGGTTCCAAAAGGAGCGCGCCGCGCGCTTTGCCACGCCGCCCACGCTCAGCGGCATCGTCTTCATCCGCCGCACTCCTGCGGCGCTGCCGGACCTCCCGCAAAGCTTCGAGGCGTACTCGCCTGGCGCAGAGGTGATCCGTGTCGCTGCCTCGCTGGATGCGACCAATCACGTGACCGTCGGCGCGGAGACGAGCCTGTCGACGCTGTGCGGCTTGCCGCCCGCGAGCACTGATGCTCGCCGCGCTACGGTGTCCTGGGACGGCACGAAAATCGCCTTTTCCGCGCGAAAATCCGCGGATTCTCCGCTTCAAATCTACGTCGTCGATGGCGGCGCTTGCGCGCCGGAACCAACGATCAACGCCGTTCCCACGATGGAAGATGGCGAGACCTTCACCGACAACGGCGAGCTCATCCACAACTTCGATCCGGTGTATGCCCCGGATGATCGCTTGGTGTTCGTTTCCACGCGCGGCAACACCAAGAACGACTCCGCCTTCAGCTATCACGGTCCGCAACGCACACCTGCCGATCCGTCGCGCCTCAACGCGAACCTGTACGTGCTCGAGTCCGGCAAGATCCGCCAACTCACGTTCCTCTTGAACCAGGAGCTCTCGCCTGCGTTCATGCGAGATGGGCGCCTGATCATGGTCACCGAGAAGCGCGCGCCTGGCTTCTATCAACTCGCTGGCCGGCGCATGAACCTCGACGGCGGCGACTATCATCCACTCTTCGGTCAACGCAACACCATCGACTACGATCAACTGACGGACGTCGTCGAACTGAGCGACAAGAACTTTGCGGCCATCCTGAGCGACAATGGCGCGGTTCACGGCGCAGGCACGCTCGCGATCATCAACCGCAGCGTTGGTATCGACCAACTGAGCGCCACGCCGGACGATTACGTACAATCACCCGCGGCGATCACCTGGCCGAATCCTGCATTTTTCCAGCATTCCGTGCGCATTCTGGACGCAGCCGCGACCGGCAAACTCGACGGCACCCAGGGTGCGTATCGCAGCCCGTCCCTGTTGCCGAGTCAGAATCTGCTCGTCAGCTACGCCGCGAACGTCGTTGCGCTCGACAACTTCAGCGGTAACTTCGACATCTTCGAAGTCGACCCTGCGACGGGAGCGCGCACGCCGCTGATCACGGATGCCAAAGACGACCTCTGGCCGGTTGCCATTGCGCCGCGCTACAACCTGCGGCTGTTCAAGTCTCGCCTCGACGAACCCAATGGTGCGACGCAAATCATCGATGATGAAGCGCACCGCGCGCGCTCGACGATCACCTTCCTCGACGCACCGCTGCTCTCGAGCCTGCTCTTCCAAAACACTCGCACCGGTCGCATCGTCCCGAAGTCGAACTTCGCGCTCTCGCTGTGGGAAGATCTGCCGCCGGAAGCGGGCATCACCAGTATTGACGATGCCAGTCCCAACTCAGTCTTCAGTGACGCTTACGGCAAGGTGTACGTCCGCCGTGGCCTCCTCGGCTCTCCAGCGATGTACTATGACGGTTCCGCTAGCGTGACCATCCGCGGCGGCATTCCGCTCGTTCTCCAAACGCGGGTCGCTCTGGCCGCCGACAATGGCAAACCGACCGATCACTTCCAGCGCGAAGAGATGCAGTTTTACCCGGGTGAAGTGGTGCGCCAAGGCTTTCGCACGCCGCTCTTCAACGGTCTGTGTGCGGGCTGCCACGGGTCGATCAGCGGCTACGACACCGACATCTCGGCGAATCCGGATATTCTGAGTCAGGCCTCGCAAGTCGAAGCAAAGAATCGCAATCCGACGAACCTGATGAATCATCCGACGTCGACGATTGGCCCGGTTGCGCCGTGAGTCGCACGTCATGCTCGAAGTCCCAAGGCGCTCGACGCACAGCGAGCTACGCGGCGTGCTGTGCGCGCCGCGCCCGCTAGCCCAAAATTTCAGACCGCCTGTTTTTGGGGGCGCTCACGATCCAGCATCGCAGCGCATGCTTCGTCAGCGTGCCCGATGGGTTGCGAGCCGGGCAGAAATGGGGAACTTCGTACCGCTTCAGATGTCCTAGCTTTCATGCTTTGTGAGCGCGAATCGAGTCGACGTGCGGCGTTCGGTCGGTCCGTTGGGGCAACGCTCCTTCTCTTGTGGCTGCTGCACCGAGCGTTGGCACGGATGGACGCCCACCCGGATGCCTTGCTCCTGAGCGCTTTTCGCGACCTAGCTGACATCGCGTGGGCTTGGCCGTACTTACTGGCGGTCGTCACTGCCTGCACGTTGGCCGTCTTGCGCCGCAATCACTGCGCGTTGGAGCGGGTTCAATGGGCCGCGCTCGGTTGCGGGCTCTTCTTGACGTTACATGGCATGGGCAGCGAGGTCGGTAATAAGGTCGACCTGCGCTGGGCGTTCGCGATGCTCGGCGGTGTTGCGAGCCTCTACGCCTGTTACGCATGCCTGTTCGCGCATACCGTGCTCTGGATGCTTTCTCGGGCGCGGCCTACGTTGGTCCCCCGCGCGTAACGGCACCGCCCGATCCGGGGTAGTTTGCGTGCAGATGCATCCATCGTCGATCAGCGTCCCAGACGGCTGGACAATCACCTATTGCGACCCGACCCTCGCTTCCGACGATTGGGAAGCAAAGGAGGACCTGCTTCAGCTGCGCCATTCAGGTTTGGATCGTCTGGTTGATCTGGGATGGTATAGTGATGGCTTTCGAATCTACGTGTTTCAGGGCGACTTTCAGGGCACGCTCCTGAATGAACGCAGAGCGCGTGACGTGCAAACCGCGCGTTCCGTGCTGCACGCTCTCTTACTGCAATTCGCACAGCCATGAGCTTCCGCGATCCGAGGTAGTCCCCATGCTTGAACAGGTCACACTCCGTCTTCCTCGAGAGGACGAGGAGGCAGAGTTTTTGCGAGCACGCCGAGCAACCTCGCCGGAGGTCCCGTACTTTCTCCACAGCTACGCGGAGGGAATGCCCTTTCGCGATTATCTTCAAGCGCTCGTCGACCGTCGACTCGGCGTCAATGTATCGTCCGACTTCGTTCCTGCTACGTTTCTGTTTGCGTTCGTCGAGGCGAGGATCATCGGCCGAATCTCGATACGGCATTCACTCAATGAGCAGCTCGAGCGGGTAGGCGGTCATATCGGCTACGTGGTCGTCCCGGAGTTTCGACGAAGAGGTCATGCTACGGAAATCCTGCGCCAAGGGCTCGAGATCGCCCGCGCGCAGCTCGGCATCGAACGAGTGCTTCTCACCTGTGACGATGACAATCTCGGCTCAATCCGCGCGATCGAGAAGAACGGTGGAAAGCTCGAAAACGTAATCGTGGGCCCTAATCTGCCGAAGCCAAAGCGGCGCTATTGGATCGAGAACGCCCCACGATGAGCTACGATCGATAGTGCAACGTTCCCGTTCGATCTCCGGACATCGCTCGACGCGGCCGCCAGATGCAGACGCTAGCGGTTTCGAAACGCACCCGATGAATGCGAGTCGCGACCCGCCGCGCCCACGAACTGACGAGCTCGCTGCCCCGCACTGGCGGAACTCGACGATCGCTTGAACAATTGACTATAGCGTTGGGTGTGTTCTCTAATTGAGTATCGTTGCGCGCATGTTCGAACAATTCTACGCTGGGGTGACTCTGGATGTTGCGCCGCCAGCGAAGTCAGTCGCCTGAAGCGGTAGCCCGTCACGCTGCAGCTCCTGCTCGAAGGAAAACAAACAGTGGCCACCATACCTCTCAATGCAGGCACGGCGTCGGCGCTCGACGCTTACATCAAGCGAAACTTTCCGGCGGCCGACAGCACGGACGAGACTCGTACTGGGGTTGCGCTGGCGCTCTGGGCTGATGGTCGACGCGACGTGGACCTCTCCGCATATGAAGCGCAGCTGTCAGCACTCGCGGGCCAACTCGGAATCACACAGGGGCAGCAAGCCGTCGCGAGAGCGATGCCGGCAGGCGCGTTCCGTTACTATGACATCGAGGCGATTCACGATCGCAGTATTCCAGATCTCGATCCGTTCAAAGGACGGATGAGCATGGTGCGCGTGACGCTGCCGCAGACCAACGCCGAGGTGAAGGACTTTCACACCGGGGTAGGCACCGTCGGCACGGGTGACTATCTCTACCGTTCGGTGCAAGAGCTCAAGCAGACGTATCAAGGCCTCCCCTACAGCGCGACGACGCGGCTCGACCTAATCACACCAGCGCGCGAACTCGGCATGAGATTTGGCGCAATTTCAGCGTATCTCGGCTACACGGACGGCTCGACGCCTTCTTTTTACGTGCTCGAAGCCGGCACTGCACTCGGTCAGCCCAAAGTACCGTTCGCTTGTGCGACCATCAACGGCGGTATCGTCGCTTACTCGGGCTATCAGCCGACTCCGTTCGCGAAGAAGGACCACGTGTACCGCGGCAACTTGACCGTCGTGGGGGACAACCCCGCGCAGCTCTGGTTGACGGCTGAAGCGGCGCCTCACAAGCCGTACATCACTTTGTCGGTCACGTTCACCGAAACCACTACACCGCGCAACATCTGGCCCGGATTCTTGATCGTGCGCGCCGCGTCGATCGTCATCGAGCGACTCCACGTGGTTCCGCTGGCCTGATTTGGGAGCAAACATTCACATGACTAGAATGATTCTGCCGTTGACCGCACTGGTCAGTTTCGTGACGCTGGCGTGTGCATGCGCGTGCGGTGGCGGTGTGCCGGACCCGAAAGAGCCGGACCAAGCCAAAGTCGCCGAATGCTTGAAGCGCGGCGATCCCTCGCTGGGCTGCGCCGCGTGCGCTGGGATCTCGTACTGCGGTTGGAAGCAGACAACCTCACCCGTTGACGGAACCTGTCAATACGTGCAGAAGCCGAGCTCTGATACTTCTCTCGTCACCGATCCGCAGAATTGCCCGAAGCCGCCAGAATGAGCGGCTTCTAGGCCTGAAAGAGGGGCGATCGCTATCCAGCAGCGCACCTCGCAGTGGGCGTTGTTGCCGACGCATCTCGGCGAGCCCTGTACGTCGCGCGGTCCGAACTGTGACGGTTCTGTGTAGTCTCTCTCTCGCTCCCTCGTCCGCGACGCCGAAGGCTGGGTGAGCCGCGACGTGTTGATTGACCATCAACAAAAAAACTCGAAGATTGCGCTCGTGGCCGATTCAAAATTCGATCGGGAGTTCTGGGAGCAGCTTTGGTCGAATACATTGCGCGAACACCCGGACAAGGTGGCGCGCCGCGCACCCAACGCGTCTCTAGTCGCTCAGCTCGCAAATCTCCCGCCGGGGCGCGCCCTGGACGCAGGGTGCGGCCACGGTGCCGAATCGTTGTGGCTCGCTGCGCGCGGTTGGCAGGTGGTCGCCGTGGACTTTTCAGCGGCTGCCCTTGCGCAGGGCCGAGCGACGGCACTCGCCGCGGGAGAAGAGATCGCGGCCCGCATCGATTGGATCGAAGGCGATCTGGCGAGTTGGAAATCAGAGCCTGAACGTTACGATCTCGTCGTCTGTTTGCATGTTCACATCGCCGGCCCGGTCGAGGAAATGGTGAGGCGAATGGCGGAAGGTGTTGCGCCAGGCGGAATGTTGTTCCTCGCGGGCCATCGATCGCTCGATCCCGACACAGGCGTCGCGACAGCCACGACGAAGCAGGTGCAGGTTTCCGTCGAGAGCGCGGTGGCTGCGTTGGAGCCGGCCGCCTGGGAGTTTATCACTGCCGACGAACGTCCGCGCGTCGTCAACGGACCAGGTATTGACTCGGTGATTTGCGCGCGCCGGCGGACTTAACGCATTACGAAGGAGGCAGCGATTCTTCGCGCAGCATCGCGAACAGATCGGTGGTTCCTGGATCGCAACCCTGCTGGCTGAGCAAGGTCGTGAGTTGACCTCGATGGTGAGTCTGGTGATTGAAGACGTGGGCAACGGTCCCCCAAAGCGGGACTTCTAGCCGCTGCCCGCGGCGCACGAAGACGAGTGGCCCGGTGAGCTGCTCCTGGGTGAGAGTGGCGACCCAGGCCGAGAGCTCATCGTCAGTGAGCGTGCGCTGGCGGCGGAGTTCATCGAAGTCCGTGTACAGTTCTTGATCGAGGCTGCGGATGCCGGCAGGCCCCATGAAGCCAGCTGCGATTGGCGTGCCCTTGAACCGCGCCAACCAGACGCGATCGGTGAGCAGGAGATGGTTGAGCGTGCCGTGGATCGATTTGAAGTACGCACCGCGGTCGCGTTTTCGTTCGTCATCGCTCAGCGTGGCGGCCACTGCATACACTTTGCCGTTCATCCAGACGTTGTAACGTGCCAGCGCGCCCAGCCATTCGGGACTCATCATTGTCGGAACCGTAAGGCGAAGCGTCTCATTCGCCAAGGGCTCACCTCGCTCGAGCTCGTTGCCCGATCAGCGTCCTGCGCTTGCGCTCGCAACCGCCTTCGCGCTGCTTTGGCCCACGAATTCGCCGGCGAAACGTTCCACCGCGGCGAAGTCGGTGTACTCATAGTCGCGCGAGGTGTCGGTGTCGCCGCCTTCCTTCGCGGCAATATGACGCATCACGAGGCGAATGAGCGGATTGTATTGGGTGTACAGCAACGCGCCGGCGAACAGTTCCACCCGTTGTGGATACCAGCCGGTTTCTTCGGCGAACTTGCCGACGAGTGGCAGGGTTTGCGCGCGTCCGTCCGAGGTATTGCTCGCCACGGCGAGGCCGACGGAGAAGAACGCGGAGGGCACGCGCTCCAAGAACGCACGGTTCTTCTTCACGAAGCGCGCAACGCTGCGTGGGTAGCCTCCCGCGTGGATCGGCGCGCCGACGATGGCAAACTGAAAGCGCCCGAGGTCAACGCGAAGCGTTGGATGATCCGCATCGAACAGCTCGCTCTCGTGCCCGGCTGCGGTGAGCGTTTGAGCGATGTGCCGGGCAATCTTGGCGGTCTGCCCTTCTTTCGTGGCGTAGACGATCAAGACGTTGGCCATGCACTGCTATGGTGCAAAGCCGGTGCCACGAGCTGCCGTGAACGAATTTCGCCGAATTTTGCCTGGAATTGGCGCGGGGGGTCACGTTTTCAATGCAGCCTTTGCGCGCGTAGGTATCGTGCGCGCACGAGCTGCGCTGGGTTTACTCAGGCGCCCCGCAAGCGAGCCATTCGCCGAGCTTGCGTCGCTCGGCGTCCGGTACGGACGCGCCGTCCGGCATATAGGTATTTACCGCTTTGGGGCCCGCGGCTGCCGAACGATCGATCATATCCTTGTTGGCTCGGATCTGATCGATCGTGCTGAGCGTAGGTGTTTCCGGCCCGCCCGCGCGGTGGCAAGCGAGACAGTGATCTTGCATGAATGCTTGTCCGAAGTTCGCGTAGGTGAGCGTCGAGTCCGTGGGACACGTGCTCCCTGTGGCATCCCCGGGGCCGCCGCCGCACGCCATTGGTAACAGCGACATTAACGCGATCGAAACGAGGATTGGAGTTCGCATCGTGCGATCAGCGTGTCACGTCTCTTGCGCACGTGCCCGTCCGAAGTCGATGCGTTTCGACTATCGGACGGGTTCGCGCATACACTGGTGCGCGCTTAGCGCACAAGTGTCCCAATCTGCCAGCAGGCGGCGTTGAAGCGCACCGTCCCTCCGTGAACGTACGGGTCGAACGCAGGCAAAGCTGCCGCGAGCACATGTTTTTTCGTCCGTTCGTCCGCTTGCTGAAGGAAGCGACCGATCGGCCCGAGGCGCGTCAGATAGCGCGACAAGTCTCGAGTCGCGAAACTGCATTCGACGTCGAGCTTACGAATCTCCACATTCGTCCAGCCGCTCTGCTCGAATATGCGCTGCACGCGGTTCGGATCTCCGAAGTTGAATTGGCCGGGCGCGTCCGGATCTCGGGGCGGAACCTCGGGGAGGAGTGAGGCTACGGCGCGCTCCGCGGCGGTCATGAACGGGTTTTCAGACGCGCTCCGCCAGGCAATCAGGCAGAGCTGGGCGTCGGCGCGCGCGGCCCGTCGTAGGTTTTCGAATGCGCGCACGGAATCAGCGAAGAACATCACGCCGAAGCGTGAAACGATCAGATCGAAGTTGTGCGTTTCGAAAGCGTGGTGTTCTGCGTCAGCGCGAATGAAGCTCACCTGTGCGCCGTCTCGCTCGGCGCGGCTTCGCGCGTGGTCGAGCATGGGGGCCGAGATGTCGACACCAACGCATTCGACTTCTTTCCCGAGGCGTCTCTTGAGCGCGAGTGTGACCGCCCCTGTCCCGCAGCCGATGTCGAGCACCCGCTTCCGTGGTTTGGCAAGCGCAGCCTCGACGAGCAAGCTCTCGAGGGGCATGAACATGCGATCGAGCAGCTCTTGCGCCTCGACCCAGGATCGTCCGCTTGCCCCGTTCCAGAGGGCTGCCTGTTCGCTTTGGCCTTGGTTCGAAACATCCATCACGTTTCCCCTTTCGCTTGCTGCGCGATGAGCATGCGCATAGCTTGGCACTTCAAGTCGACTTGAGGTCAAGCGTGAAAGAGCTGGATATTGGCGAGGTCCGCCGTCGCTCGGGCCTGCCGCCTTCGACCTTGCGGTTCTATGAAGAAAAGGGGTTGATCGCCTCGACCGGTCGTCGCGGTCTGCGCCGGCTGTTTGCGCCTCAGGTGCTCGAGCGGCTGGCCCTCGTTGCGCTCGGACGCGCCGCGGGCTTTTCGCTCGACGAAATCGCTTCGATGCTCGCGAAGGACGGCAAGCCGCGCATCGATCGAGGCGCCTTGGCGAGCAGGGCCGAGCAGATCGACAAGACCATACGCCAGCTCACCGCGCTGCGTGATGGTCTGCGTCACGCGGCCGCGTGTCCCGCGCGCAGTCACATGGAGTGCCCCAAGTTCCAGCGCTATCTACGCGCGGCTACCGTCGGGGCACTCCGTTCGAAGCCCGCGCTCAAGGGGTCCCAAAAGGCGGTTCGCGTGTGACCGCACCGTGACGTTCAACTGGCAGGAATGATCAGCCGGATTGCGCGTGGCGCGACCTCGATGCGCACGCGGCGACTCGCGTTCCACTCTTCGCCATCCAGCTGAGTCGCGAGTGGCTTGCCGCCCGGGGGCTCGAAGAACTCTAGATCCATCACGCTCGCTCGCAGCGTCTTGGAGTGTTGAATGCCGAGATCTTGGAGCATTCCTTCGTTGAGCGGAACGAACTCCAAGTCGCGGATGGCCTTGGAAACCCAATCATTCTTGCCGACGAAGGGCACTATTTCGAAGATCCCGTCATCGTGCCGCGAGCCCTCGTCGAAGACCCATGCGCCCGCATAGACGCGTGTGTTCTTCACGATCAAATCAGTCAAGCCGTCGAGTTCCACCCGCGTTCCATCCAACGTCGCGACGACGCGCAGCTTGTCGTCGATCACGTACGATTCGAGGAAGGTTTTCAAGAACGCGCCCGCGTACACGGCGTGATCGCGGTAGATCTCTTTCAGCGGGCCGAGCGTCTCGACGAGTGCGCGATCTTTGTTCCTTTGCGCAAGCACGCGCGCTGAGAGGCCCCAGCCGCAAGAATCGAAGAAGTAGTCGGCAGGGGCGCCTTCACCGCCGCTGCGATAAACCCCGGCGTCGAGCCGAGTTTCATACGCAGCGTGAATTACGTCGACATTGCGGGCTAGTGATGCTTCGTCCGATTGCAGACCAAAGCTCTTGCCTTGGTCGTTGGCGGTGCCCGTCGGGAGCATTCCGAGCGACACTTCTGCGCGACGGCTACTCGTATAGAGGCCCGCAGCAACTTCACGGAACGTGCCGTCGCCGCCCATCGCGATCACGGTGCGGTACGAGCCAGCTTCGAGCGCCGTGCGTACGGCGCCGATGGTCTTGCCCCCGGGCAGCGTTGGAAGCAGATCGGTGGCGAGCCCCGCGTCTTTCATCAGCGCGAGCGCGCGATCGATGCGTTCCTGATTTTTCCCGCTTTGTGCGGTCGGATTTCCGACCAGGAGGTGAGTAGCCATCGCGTACGGAGTATACGGAGGGACTCGGCTCTGTCGCGCTACTGAATGACGATGGTCTTGCTGACGGTCACGTAGTCACCGGAAAATGCAGGCACGCTGGCGCGGCGCATGGTGTTCGCGATGCAGCCACCGGTTGCCGTTCCGGAAAACGGAGGCCCCTGAATTTGCGCGCTGGTTACGCGGCCCGAGGGGGCGAAGGTGATCGTGAGGCTGGCGGTGCCGGATGGATCGCCCTCTTTGCGGCACGACGACGCCTGCGCGGCGGCACTCGTGAGCGCGTTGCGCGCTGCATCACGATCGAAGTCTGTGTCCGGCGCGGCTGCGGGCGGCGCGTTGTGCGCCTCGACAGGCCTCTCGGCGACGATCGGCTTCTCCACCGCGGGCTCGGCTGTCGTGCTCGAAGAGTTGCCTGTCGCGATGGGCGTGTTCTTCACTGCATTCACGGTGTTCGGCGCGACGTTGCGTGTCGTTGCAGCGGTGACGGTTTGAGCGACGGGGGCTACGGGTGCCGCCGGCAGCTCAGGCACCACAGCGGTCGTGGGGGGCGCGGCTTCATTGGTCGCGGGCGTGATGGCCTCGGCGGGGAGGGCGGCTTGCGTATTCACGACTGGTGAAGGCACGGGGCGCGGGGCATCCGATTGCGCCACGCGTTCCTCGTCCTTCATGCGTTCGTGGTAGCCGAAGCCTGCGCCAACGGCGCCTGCTGCTGCCAACAAACCGATCCACAAAGGCGCGCGCGAGCGACGCGCTTTCCGTTGTGTGCTGGCGACCTCTTGCGGCGGGACCACGTGCCTGCGCTCGCGCGGACGTACTTCCGAAATCGATATGTTTGGCGCCGGCTTGCGTACGGGAACTGGGGTGGAGGCGGCGCTGCTGACGCCCTCGTCCGCGCTCGGCGTGGACAGCACTGCATTCATGTCGAATTGCGGAACCGTCGTCGCGCCGCGCCGAGGGCGGTATTCGAGCTCTTGCTCTTCTGGCGCAACATCGACCTTTGCTGGCTCGAGCTCGGAGGCGAAGCTGGTCACATCGATCGTGGGCACGCTGGGCGTCGGCGTCTCGTTGCCTGGATTGATGCCTGTGAGGTCGATCGTGGGTGCGCCGACGACGGCATCGCCGCTCGCATGAAAGCCGAGCAAGAATTCATCGGCTGGCTGTCGGCCATGTGGAACGTGCGCGCCGCCGGCTTCCAACGTGAGCGCGTCGAGAGTCGGAGCGCCCGACGAGCTGACCGGGATCTCTTCCGCCTCGAGCTGTTCGAGTTCTTCGGTTTCGTCAGCGACTGCTGCCGTATGCGCCACTGGTTGTTTTGTCTTGAGGTTGATCGCGATCGTCTCCTCGTCAGCCCATAGCGAGTCGGGGTCGACCGAGATCGGCGCTGCAGTCGCGGCTTTGAGCGCGGGCAGCGGTGTGATGGTTGCGTTCAACGGCAGTGGCGTTCGTTGAGCATCATCGTCCGGCAAAGACGAAGCGGTCTCCAAGCCTGACGGTGGCGGTGGAGTTCCAAGACCCATTTGAGTGATCGCTTTGGGACGCGGTGGCATCGGATGTTTGCGTTGTGGTTCGTGGCTCGTCGTCGTTGCGGGTTCCGTCGCGTCGACGGCGATCTCCGCGCGGCAGTTGCGGCACTTGACCTTCACCAAGCTGCCCGCAACACGGCGCCGGTACAGATCGTCGCTCAGCGAAAACCGCGAACCACAAGCTGGACACGAAACGGTGATAGGCATTTTCCGCGTAACTCCCCCGGGTAGGCCGGGCACAGCCATTGTAGCCCCCTGTGTGCGAAGGATCGATCGATTCGATCGCACCTGCAAGCGCAACGCGCGCTTACAGCCGGGGCACAATTGCAGAAAGGTGTCGCCCGCTCGCCTTCCCGTCCCGCCGAAATGAAAAGAAGTGCTCTGGCTGAAGCACCGTGCAGCCCCAAACGTCATCGATGGCGCCGTGCGCCAAACCCAACGCGTGCAATTCGGCGCGCAGCATGCGCCTGAGATCGACGTGCGGTTTGCTCCGCGAGCAATCGACGATCTCCGGATCGCGCGATGCGTTAAGTAGCGTTTGCGCAACGTCTTCCGAGACCTCGAAAGCAGCTAGCGAGATGTGCGGACCGATCGCGGCGATCAGGTCCGGGCTTGGTGCGAGCGCGTGCAATGCTTCGACAGCGCTGCTGACGATTCCCGCAACTGCGCCGCGCCAGCCGGCGTGGGCCGCCGCCACGGCGCCGCTTCGGCGATCGGCCAACAAGACGGGCACGCAGTCCGCGCTGCGCACGGCACAAGCAACCCCAGCTGCGCGGCTGACGAGGGCATCCCCTTCACGTTGGATGAGTTCGTGTTGCAGCTCTCCACCCGTGAGGACGTGGGCGACTCGCCCATGAACTTGGGACGAGAAATGGAGGCGCGAGCTCTCGACGCCGAGCACGACCGAAGCTCGCTCCAGGTTCTGCCGTACGTTGTCCTCGCTATCGCCAGCGGCTACAGAAAAGCTCAGGCTCGAGTAGGCACCTGCAGAGACGCCGCCCTTGCGCGTGAAGAAGGCGTGCCGAAAGCCCGCTCCGCGCAAGAGCTCACTTTCGAGGTACTCGGCGTGGTCCGTCATGGCGGTATTCATGCGGCCCGCGGGCCCTGCGATGCAAGCTTCCAGCGCGAAAAGTGAGCGACTGCTCCGGTCGCGACGCTGGATGGGCGAGCTTTGCCAATCGATTCTCGAGCTAAAGCCCCCTCGCTGCTCGCCGCGCTCGTAGCGGGCAATAACTTTTGGTATCTGTCGGATTGAATGCGCCCCAAGGACCCCTTCATCGGCCGTGAAATCCTGGGCGGCGAATACTTGATCTTGGAGAAGATTGGCACGGGCGGAATGGGCTCCGTGTACAAGGCATCTCAGCCTGCCATGAAGCGTATGGTGGCGATCAAGATCCTGCATCCGAAGCTTGCGAATCGCAAAGATCTGACGTCGCGCTTCCGCCGCGAAGCACGCGCGATGAGCCAGCTGACGCACCCGAACACCGTCAAAGTGTTCGTCTACGGTGAGCTGGAAGAAGACGGCTCTTTGTACATCGTGATGGAGATGCTCGAGGGCAAAAATCTCAATCAAGCGGTGCGCAAAGACGGGCCCATCCCGATGGAGCGGGCGATTCCGATTCTGATTCAGGTTTGCGGCGCGCTTCAGGAGGCGCACGAACTCGGCATCGTGCACCGCGATCTCAAACCCGAAAACATTTTCTTGTCCAAGCAGGGAGGCATCGCGGACTTCCCGAAGGTGCTGGATTTCGGCTTGGCCAAGGTGACCGAACGCCAAATGCAGCCCGGTTCGATCATTCTCACCCAAGAGGGAATGGTGTTCGGTACGCCCGAGTTCATGTCTCCGGAGCAAGCGCAGGGCAAAACCCTGGACGCGCGCAGTGACATCTACTCCCTGGCGGTGATCTTGTACGAGGTACTCACTGGCAAGCTGCCGTTTTCGGCAAAGTCGCCGATGGAGTACATCCAGAAGCACGTCACCGAGGCGATCATTCCGCTCAGTGAGCGCGTTCCCGATCGGCGCTTCCCGAAAGGGCTGGATGAAGTATTGGCCCGCGCGCTGTCCAAAAAGCCCGAGCAGCGCTACCAGACCGCGAGCGAGTTCGCCGAGGCGCTGCGCCCATTCGGCGGGGCTGCCGCGCAGGCAATTCCGTCTTCGTCCCTGCGTCCGGAGGGAGCCTCGGCACAGCCGCCCCCGCCGTCCGTGAATTTGCACGGCAACCAGCCCCCGATCGTTGCGCCAAGGTCGAACGGACCGGGACTTTTGATCGGGGTTGCCGCGTTGTGCCTCGTAGCAGGTGTCCTGCTTGCCGTCGTGGTGATGCGCCTTTTGGGCCGTTGATGCGCCTTCCTTCCCGTGAAGCGGCGTTTCGCTATGCGAAGCTGACCGCGTACGCCATCCTCGGTTTGGTGGTCGCGAGCGTACTCGCGGTGTTGCTGGTAATTCGGCATTTCGAAAACGGTCTGCCGGATGTGCACGATCTGCGCACGCACTATCAGCCGGCTCAGGTCACGCGCGTGCTCTCACGTGATGGCACGGTGCTCGCGAGCTTGTTCGTCGAGCGCCGCACGGTGATCCCGTTCGCCGACGTGCCGAGCCACGCCAAGCTCGCATTCCTCGCCGCGGAAGACGCGCAATTCTACGAACATCAGGGGCTCAACTACTTCGGCATGTTGCGCGCGCTGCTGGCGAACTTGCGCGCCGGTCACAAGCGTCAAGGCGGCAGCACCATCACGCAGCAGGTGGTCAAGAACGTGCTGCTCGACGCCGAGCGCAGCTACCAACGCAAGATCAAGGAAACGATTCTCGCGCGTCGCTTGGAAAAAGAGCTGACCAAGGACGAGATTTTCTCGCTCTATCTCAACACCATCTATCTCGGTCACGGTCGCTACGGGATCGAAGAAGCCTCGCGCTATTATTTTGGCAAAAAAGCCAAAGATTTGGACGTGCCCGAGGCGGCACTCTTGGCCGGGCTCGTGGCTTCGCCCGAGAAATATTCGCCGCGCCGTGATGAGTCCAAGTCACTCGCTCGACGGCGCTACGTGCTCGATCAGATGCTCGAAAAGAGCTTTATCACGCAGGATTTGCATGACTTAGCGCAGGCTTCGAAAGTGCGGCTCGCGCCCGCTTCCGATGGTGAGTCGGAGCTGGCGCCGGAGGTCGTGTCCTACGTCAAAAAGTTGCTCGATGACGTGGCCGGTGAGGCGGCGGTCCATGGCGGCTACGTGATTGAGACGACCATCGATCCGGCGCTTCAGGCGGCCGCGCGCCGCGCCGTACGCGAGAATCTAGACAACTACGCGACACGCCAGAAGCTGGTGCCACCGTTCACGCAGACTACGCGCAAGCTTTGGGGCCCGCTATTCTCGGGCGTGCCTCACCAAAACAAGATTTACGTGGGCAAAGTCGTAGCCGTGAACGACGCGACCGGAACGATCGACGTTCAGGTGGGAGACGTGCTCGGTCGCGTCATGCTCGCCGCGGAAGAGCGCTACAACCCGAAGCACCTACCGCCGAGCGAGTTTGCCAAGCCGGGCGCTGCGCTGCGCGTGGGGCTCCTTGGCTCTCCGGAAGGAGCGCCGCCCGTGGCGTTGCGGCTCGAGCTCGGCCCAGAGTCGGCACTGGTCGCGATCGATGTACGCGGCCGTGAAGTTCGCGCGCTCGTGGGCAGCTACGAAGCCATCAGCGGTGGGCTCGACCGTTCTACACACTCGCGGCGTCAACCGGGGTCGTCGTTCAAGCCGCTGCTCTACAGCTACGCATTGCATTCGCGGCGCTTCACGCCCGCGAGCGTCTTGGATTTGACGAAGAAAAAGGGCAAAGAGCAGGTGAGCTATCGCGAAAGCGTGCGCACCGCGCTCGCGGAGAGCGACAACGCCGCCGCCGACAAACTGATCGGGGAAGTGGGGGCCGCCAACGTCGTCGAGTGGGCGCGCGCGCTGGGCATCACCACGCCGTTGAAGCCGACTCCGTCGCTCGCACTCGGCGCGTATGAGGTGATCCCGATCGAGTTGTGCAATGCCTTCGTGACCTTCGCCAACGGTGGTGAATTCGAGATGCCCAAGCTCGTGACGCGCATCGTTGCACCAGGCGGCAAAGTCTTGCCGTTGCCGGTCCAGCCGCCGCTGCGTCGTGTGCTCACTCCCGACGAGGCATATCTGATCACGAGCCTGCTGCGCGGTGTCGTCGAACGCGGCACCGCGCAGCGCGCGAAGTCTTTGGGCCGCCCGCTTGCAGGCAAGACCGGGACCACGAACGAAGCCAAGGACACCTGGTTCGTCGGCTATTCCACGGACATCGCGGCTGCAGTCTGGGTGGGTTACGACGAGCCACTGCCGCTTGGCTGGGGTGAAGCGGGCGCTGCGACGGCGCTACCGGCTTGGATGAGCTTCATGAAGGTTGCCAGCGATGGTAAGCCGCCGACGGAATTCCCAAAACCGGGAAGCATCGTCACCGCGAGTGTCGATCCCGCGACTGGATTGTTACCCTATCCCGGACAGACCGACGCCATCGAGGAAGAGTTCCTCGACGGTACCCTACCGACGGACGTCTCGAAGCCCGACGCCGGAGCCGAAGCCGGGGCGCCGGACGGCGGCCCAAATGACGAGCAAGAGGCGGCTAAAATGCCGCAAGATGCTGGTATTACGGACGCCGCGCCGCCGCCTGGGAAGGATACGGGAGACTCCGCTGTTTTGCCGCCGCCGTTCTGAGCTCTGGCTTCCAAGCTTGCCCCACTCGAAGTAAATCCCAGCCTAGACAATGAAGACACCGACGATGAGGTCCGCTCTAATTCTGTCCGCGCTCGCGCTGGTGAGTGCGCTCGCCCTCGGCTGCGACAAGAAAGAAAAGCCGCGCGACTCCGAGGGGGAGAGCGCGAGCGACGCGGGCACCAGTAAGGCCAGCAAAGTCGCCGCGGACGAACCCGATTTAGCGAAAGCGATGGGCTCGGTGGCTGCCGCTCGCAGCAGCTCGTCAGCCAATGCAGCGGGTGGTCCGCCGCCAACGGGCATCTTCGGACCGGGTGAGGCCGACAAAGCGGCGCCTAAGGGCGCGCCTGCTGCGGTCACGGTCGGCAGTGACGGTTCCGAGCCACGAGTGTTGCTCGGTCCTACTCCCAAGCCAGGTCTCAAGCGCGCGGGCACCGTGGATCTTGCGACCCAGAGCGATCCGCAACAAGGCGCGATCCCAATTCAATTCGCAGTGACGCTCGAAGCGCTGAAGCCCAAAACAGAGGGGGACGCGAAGCCGAAGGAAGGCGAGCCTGCGGCGCCCACGTCTGTCGTGGTGAAGGTAACGAGCGCGAAGATCAACGCCCCCGGTGTGCCCGCCGATCTAGCGAACGCCATCGGCAAGCTGAAGGGGGCGAAGGTCGAGTATCAGGTCAGCGCAGATGGCAGCGCTTCGAATCTGCACTCCGAAACCCCCAAAGGCATTGATGCTGGCTTCAAAGACGCGGTGCAGGCACTGAGTGATTTGCTGCTGAACGTAGCTTTGCCGTACCCGAACAAACCCGTAGGCGCCGGCGGCTATTGGATGGTGACCAGCCGTGACGTCATCTTGGGTCTCGATGTCGTGACCTACCGCTTGGTCAAGGTCGAAAAGATCGAGGGCAGTCAGGTGAGCTTGAGCGTGAGCACTAAGCGCTATGCCGCATCGCCCGCATTCGAACTCGAGGGCTTGCCGCCTGATGCCCCGCGGACGATGGGCGAGTTCCGCTCGATGGGCGAAGGCAAGGTCACCGTGACCAGCGGTGAGGCCGTGCCGAGCGAAGGTCAGCTTCAGTCGCTGATCGGCGCGACGTTGGGCTCACTCGAGGCGAAACAGCGGATGGGAGTACAGATTCAGACCCAAGCGAGCTTCAAGCTCAGCGCACCGTGAGCGCGCCCGCGAGAGCCAGGCGCGATCACGAAGAGCGACGGTGCGCGATCAGAAGCCGAGCTTCTCTTTGCGCTCTTGGGCGCCGGGCAGCGGATCGACCTGCTGGTTGACGACGGGCAACGACGCAGAACGTTCCGCGTTGATCGCGGTCCAATGCTTCTGGTCATTCGGCACCTGCGTCTCGTCGAAAATGGCCTCGACCGGGCATTCCGGAACGCAGGCACCACAGTCGATGCACTCGGCCGGGTCGATGTAGAGCATGTCGTCGTCGCCGTGAAAGCAATCGACCGGGCAGACCGCGACGCAATCAGTAAAGCGGCAGCCCTTGCAGTTGTCCGTGACTACGAAGGTCATTGTGCAGCCTAGATAGTCCTACGGGTCGGTGGAATCAACACTGGATTCCTCGCAGATTTTGCGCTGCGAGGCGCGTCAGCGCTCGAACGGAGCCGTATCACCGGCACCCGCGCGCACGACGGTGGCTGGGTTGAAAGTCAGATCGATTACCGTAGTCGGTTCGGTTCCGCCGGGGCCCGCATCCAAAACTAGCGCCAGGCCGTTGAAAATGTCGTCGATTTCTGCCGGATCCGGAATGCCCGGCTCGCCGTGGCGAGCAGCCGTGCTGGAGATGATCGGGCGACCGAGCTCCTTGCACAGCGCGAGCGCGACTGGGTTTTTGGGGATGCGCACGCCGACCGTTTTTCGATTCGACTGGACAATGCGTGGGACCTCACGGGTCGCCTCTAAAATGAAGCAGTAGGGACCGGGTAGGTACTTTTTCAGCGTGCGATACACGTCATTGTGCATCACGGCGTATTTCGACACGTCGGCCAGATCTTGACAGACGAACGCGAGCATTTGCGAGCGTTCGAGGCCTTTGATTTGATACAGCCGATCGACGGCCTTCTTGTTGAACAGATCGCAACCGAGCCCGTACGTGGTGTCCGTCGGGTACGCGATGACTTCACCGGCTTCGAGTGCATCGACGGCACGGCGGATCTTGCGGGGTTCCGGGTGGACCGGATTGATCTCGATCAACATTTACGCGGAGAAAAGCAAAGGGAAGAGCTCGAACATGCGAACCGTCTGCGGCGGCAACTGCAACTCGAACTGGCCTTGCTTAGCACGAAATTCACTGCCGTCGAGCGCATCTACCAAGCGTGCAATCCCTGGCAGCGACAGTTCTGCGCGGACCGCGCGAGGGGTGGGGTTGATCAGAAATGCCACTCGCGCTCGTCCGGTGTCGTCCTGATGCACGGTGACAGAAATACCTTCCGGCGAACAGGCAATGCTCGGCAATTCGAGGCGGATTTTCGCCGCGCGCACCGCCTCGCGGATCGCGGCGTCATCGAGCCCGAGCTGGTTCGGCACCGCGTCGCCATCGACGCGAAAAGGCTCCGAGAGCGGTTGAAAGATTGCGTCGCGTTCGACGGGATGAGGACCGATGCTGATCGCCCGCCCGGCGCGTTGCGCGCGCGCTAGCGAATCCTGAATTTCCTGTTCGAGTCCGCCGGCGCTGGCGAGAACGGTCCACTGGCCTTGCTCGAGAGCTTGCTCGGTGAGATCGCCCGCAACGACCGCGTACGGGATCCGTTCGGCGCTGAGCGCGGCTTCCAGATGTTTGACGAATTGCCAGGCTTCGATCACGACCGGGCTACCCATCCCGAAATCGTCCTCGAAACAGGCTTCTTCGGCTCCTCCGCCGGAGACATGGAACGCAGCCAGCGTGACGGGGCCGAAAGCGTGCAGTACGCGCGCCAAGCGTCGAAGGTTGCGCGGCACGACGATGTGCACGGCGGCTCGGATTTGGAGACCGAAAAAATCCAACCGCTCGAGCGCGCCGACGAGGTGCTCCCAGAAATCGGCGAAGGGGCGGCGTCGCCCGTGGCGGTCGATCGGCGCGCCGATCCAGCGATCGCGCTCCACGGCCATGTAGACGTTGAAACCGCGTAGGCCGTAAGCGAGTGCAGTCATGGCCGTGAACGCGCTGTCGCCTTCGCTGATGGGCGGGAAGAAGGGCGGAAAGCCCGCCCCCAATTCGCAGGCAAACGGCGCATAGCCGCGCGCTCGCGCGCGCACGGCCAGGTCGCTCGTGCGGCGCGCAATTTCCGCGCGCGTGGTTTCGGAGGCGACATGGTAGTAGTCGAGTCCGAGCAGCTCGACGACTCGATTCACGCGCTCGGGGTCGAGCGGCGTGGAGCCTTCGCCAAAAGGCAGATTGTGGATCGTCGGAATGCCGGCGAGCCCAGCGCCTTGCAGCGTTTCCTTCATGCGCAGGAAAGCGCGCGCGATGATTTCTTCTTGTGCCTCTGCGGCATCCAAGTGGCGCGCGAGGTCGAGCGGGGAATTGGCGGAAAACCGCGCCGGTGGCTGGAGCTGGTCCAGGTCCGCTGCTGGGTCGTGGAGCACCTCGCGGATGCGCTCGATGCTGCCGTACTTGTGAAGCAAGAACGCGCGGTAGGTGGCGACTGCGTCGGGATGATGATCTTGATCGTACACACCGTCGCGAAAGTAGAGTGCGCCTTCGTTGTCGACTTGGCAGAGCACGATCGGACCTTCTGGCCAGACGAGCGGTGCGAGTCGTTCAGCGACGGCCTCCAGCCAGCGATCGGCTTCATCCAAAAAAGCGACGCTCGCGTAACTAGGTACTGGGAATGCCAGTGGCGGTACCGGCAACACAACGGGCATACCGCGCGGGGAACGCGCTTGGCAGTCGCGGCTCCAGATCACGCGCTCCGGAATTCCGAAAAATGTAAGCTCCGCGTTGATGTGCGGTCCCGGGCGAACGATCGCGAGCAACCCCAAGCTGTGTGCGAGCTTGAGGAAACGTACGGCGTCGAGTCGCGGATCGCGCGCGCCGAAATCCAGGCTGCCATCGGTCTGCTCGTGGACGCCCCAAGGTAGGTACACATCCACGATCTCGATGCCCATGCTCTGCAACGCGCTCAGCGTTGCGAGCCACTCGCGCGGATCGAGGCGCCAGTAGTGCACGCTGCCGGAGATCAACGGCACCTCACGCGAGCCGAGTCGGAGTCCTCGCGTCGAGAGGCTTACTCTCTCGGGGCTCGCTTCAGGGGTGTCAGCCATGGCGGGCGGCAAGCTAGCACTACTGGGTGCCGTTTTGGGCCCCTGCTCTGAGCAAGTTTTTGGCGTGAGATCAAGCACTTAGCTACCTGTCCGGCGGGATCGGGATCGTTTTCGGACCTGGTGCGTAAGCCCATCGTGCCCGCCAGCGTTGTGCATTGGCCGGCGTTGGTCGCCCGGTTCCGATGTCCGAATTTGCCAAGGTGCTGAACATGTCTTTCGTCCTCAAGGGTTCGTTGCTTGCGGTGTGTGCGGGTGCGTTGTTGTCGGGATGCGCGGCTTCCATGCCGCGACCGATCCAGACGGACGCGGCGCTTGGTCGGGTCGTGGTGTATCGCAATGGCGTCGCTTATTTCGAACGGCGTGCGGTGGTGCATGGGGATCGTTTCGCGCTCGAAGTCCCCGCCGAGCGGCTCGATGATTTCTTGAAGTCCCTCAGCGTGGTCGATGCTCGGACGGGGCAGGCGGTTCCGATTTCCTTTCCAACTTTGGAGCATGCAGAGGGCAACACCACGGTGATGGTGAATTTGCCCAAAGCCGGCGACTATGATCTGCGCATTTCGTACGTGACGGAGAGTCCGGCGTGGAAGCCTACGTATCGCTTGCAGCTCAAGCACGACGGTCCGGCTGAACTACAGAGCTGGGCCGTCGTCGACAACGTTTCCGGTGAAGACTGGAAGAAGGTAGCGGTCGGCGTCGGTTCGACGTCGGCGTTGTCGTTCAAGTACGACTTGCAGAGCGTGCGCTATGTCGAGCGCGAAACTTTGAGCGATACGAGCGAGCTGGGACTCGCGCCTCCGCCCGGCGGCTCTTCGTACGCGGTGGCCAGCAGAGAGGTGAGGGTTTTGGGCAATTTCGGCGCGGACGCCATCGACGATCTGAAGAAGTCGGATCGCGGCCCAGCCAAGAGCGCCGCACGTGCGTCGGGCGGCACCGGGCGCGCGATGCATGCTGAAGCGGCCGCTGCACCTGAACCGATGATCGATGAGGAAAAACCGAGTGCCCGCGCCCCAATGCCCGCGCTCGCGCGCTTGGCGGCGCAGCTCAAGGGCAACCAGAGTAAGGTCAAGGTGCTCGGCTACGCGCGGGCCAGCGACAAAGACACCGCCGCCAAGTCCCTCGAGCGCGCCAACGCCATTCGCGACCAATTGCTCGAGAGTGGCGTGCGGGCGGATCAAGTCGAAGTGGTCGCCACTGGGCAGCTGACGAACGGTGACGGCGCGCGCATCGTAGCTGTCGATAGTGAAGGACCGAAGCCCGTGCAGGGCAAGAGCGCGACGGAAGCCAGCAGCGATGCGCCGCTCGGTAGCGCATATTTCTTGGCACCTTCGCCGCTGACGATCGAAAAAGGACATTCGGCGATGGTCAGCATGTTGACCGCGCAGGCACAGGCGAAAGAGGTCTACTTTTACGATCCGATCTCGACGCGCGGCTCGAAAAAATATGCCTTCCGCTCGGTATTGCTGCAGAACCCGACTCATCACACACTCGATGCCGGCCCGGTCACGGTTTACGAAGCCGGGCAGTTCTTGGGTGAGGGACTCTCCGACGCAATCTTGCCGGACAGTCGAGCTTTCGTGCCGTTTGCGCTCGACCGCAAGTTGATTGTCGACACCGATCAGGCCACACGCGAACGGATCGATCGGCTGCTCACCATCGAGCGAGGCATCGTGCGCAGCGAGGCGCGCAGCATTCGCACGACCAAGCTATCCTTGAGCAATCGCGACGCAAAGGTCGCAACGGTGTACGTGCGGCACCCGGTCACCGAAGGTTTCAAGCTGGAAGCTCCCGCCTCGGGTATCGAAAAACTCGGCGGTGCGTACCTTTTCGCAGTCAATGTGCCGGCGAACGACAGCGTGACGCTTTCGATCGAGGAATCGACCCCGATCCAGAAGTCGCTCGATATCCGTAGCGAATCGGGCATTGCTGAGCTCGGCTTGTTTTTGCATTCGGCGTCCAAGCTCGAGCCGGAGCTCGCGAGTAAGCTTTCGCACATCGTGGAGCGTCATCGCGCGATGGTCGAGCTCGACGAGCGGCTATCGACGATTCAAGCGCAGAGCAACGTGTATCGAGAACGCATCGAAGAGATCAACGCGCAGCTCGTGTCATTGCGTCGGGTTACGCAAGCGAGCGAGCTGAGCCGACACTTGGCCAAGAAGATGGAAGAGATCAGTCAGCGCCTACAAAAGGCTACCATTGACGCCGCCGAGCTCGAGGCCAAACGCCTGACCGAACGCGTGGCAATGGAAGACCAACTTTCCGAGCTCACTCTAGAAAATCGCAAGGAAGTGGCACTTCGCGACTGAGCGCGAGGCCGATGAGCGTCGCGCTCAGCCTCGGGTCTGATACGCTAGGGCGCAGTGAGGCGCTTCGGATCGGCCCTGTTCCTCCTCGCGCTTGCGGCGTGCGCCCACGAGCCAGGTCGACCTGCCGCGGATCCACCGAACGCTTCGCACCCCGCACCTCGTTCGCCTTCGAGCGCCGCTAGCCTGCCGACGAGCGAACCCACTCCGCTCACTCCGGAGGATGACGCGTTGACCACGCGCTTCCAAGCGGCACCGGCGATCAGCACGCTCGAAGGAGAGGCAAGCTACTACAGCGACCGGCTCGCCGGACACAAGACGGCCAGCGGAGAACGCTATCGCCCCGAGGCACTCACCGCGGCCCACCGTAGCTTGCCGCTTGGTACGGTGTTGCGCGTGACGCGTCGCGACGGCAAACGTACGGTCGTGGTACGCATCAACGACCGTGGCCCGTTCGGCAGTGAACGACGAATTCTGGATCTTTCTCGCGCGGCTTTCGAGCGACTCGGAAAATTACGGGCAGGTGTGCTCGAAGTACGCGCAGAGGTCGTTGCCTACGGCAAGAAGCGGGGACACTGAACGTGCACGGGGCGTTCGCCATCCTAAATTCTGCGCGATTTGACGCGCCGCTTCCTTGTAGTGTCGCGCTCTCGCAAGTGCGCGCCAAGACCGGGCTCGACTTCTCGCGCGCTCGTGCGCGAACGGGTTTCGCGCGCGGCCATCTGCTCGATGTCGTTGTCTACTTACCGGGCGGCAATGGCAACACTCGCGAAACCGAAGCGGCCGAAGGTCTGGTGCAGCTTTTGGTCGGTGAAGAATTGTTCGAGCGTTGGATCGGCAACGTGGTCGCCACGCCCACGGTCCGGGGTGGTTTGCTCACTGTCATCAACGAGAGCGCTGAGGATCGCGCCGCCCTGCCCATCGAGACACTTTTGGACAGCGTGCGGGCGGCGATCGCCGGGCTCAAGTTGGGCTTGATGGAACCTTCACGCGACCGCGACGTAAACACGAACGATTGGTTCGCATTCGAGCTCTCGCCCGAACCAGCCGCTGATTACGGGGCTCAGGACGACCTGCTCTTCTGCAGTACCCGCACGCCCGAACCGAAGAAGTGCTTCTTACACGGTGAGCGATTTTTTTCAGGGAGGTTTACGACTTCGGGTGCGTTATTCACCTATTTGAAATACGACACGCAGGAAAAAAGCCTGGAAGCGCGGCTTTCCGAGCGTTCCAAATTCGAACGGCTAACCCAGCAAATCATCGCGGAACGTGACGGAGCGATGGTTGGTTGCGGCCTCGGAGTGCGTTACGGGTACATCGACCTCCTGCTGGCCGATCCAGACTGTGCGCGGCAACGCTTGCTGCCCGAACTCCGTGCGCTCGGAATATCGCAGCAGAGCTGGGTCTTGTTTTGCGACACGGAGCTAAATTCCGAATTTTTGCCGGTATATCCTGGCTCACCCGCGCCTTTCCTCGGCTAAGACGCTGGGTTCGCTTTTGTCGAGGCGCCGGGGAATTTTCTGAAACGTCCCCGCGTAGAATCAGTCAAGAATCGCGCGGGACTGTGAAAAAATTCGCCTGGCGCAACTTCGAATCCTCGGTCTACCTTGCTGCGCTCCCTTGCTCATTCGTCGAGCCAGTGTGCTCGACGAATGCTGCTGAATAAGTAAGGTTTGTCACCCGTCCAACCTCAAACCCGACCAGCCCTATTTCGAGGAAACCCGTGATGTTCTTCAAGATGCGTTCTGCCTACTTCGTCGCTGCCACCTCTTGCGTGTTGACGGTCGCTGCCGTCGCTTCGGCCAAGTACAAAGCAAGCTCGCCCAAGGTCGTCGTTCACGCGAAGGCGCCCGGAATGAAGATCGAGGGCACGTCCTCCAACCTGGTCATCGACGAGAGCGACAAGACCGTAACGTTCAAGACCTTCCTCAATTCGATCAACACCGGTAACGGCATGCGCAACACCCACATGCAGGAGCGCATGGATGCCAAGAACCACAACGACATCACGCTCACCGTGGACAAAGACAAGATCGACTCCAAGAAGGGTGGGACGGTTCAAGGGCTCCTCAACTTCCACGGCGTGAAGAAGAGCTACCCGGTGAACTACACCGTGAAGGATAAGCACGTCAGCGGAAGCTTCGCCTTCAACGTCAACGATCACGGCGTCGGCAAGGAGCAGCTCTGCGCGTTCCACGTCTGTGCTGAACCTGGCGTGACGATCGACGTCGCGTTCGATCTCGCTGACTGAGCGATGGAACCGTGCGCGGTGTCAGCTCGCAAGCAGCTGACGCCGCGACGAGGATCAGCGACAGATTTGCTCGAGCAAATCGGCCAAGGCACGCAGCTGATGGTCGTCGGCGAGCCGACTCAGCGAAACGCGCGCCTTCTCGATCGTTGGCTCGACGAACTTGAGGAAACTCGGGTTGCCGTTTTTTCGTTCGATGAAAACGAAGCGCCCCGCATCCTTCAACTTGCGTTGCACCATGACCATGTCGAACTGCCGGCTGAGTTCGGCTGCTTGCGCGGGACCTAGCGCCAGTTCCTTACAAAACTCGCTCAACCGCGCGTCGATGAACGTCCGGTCGAAGGTTTGGTAGCTATCGCCCAGTAGCGCCACCAGGTCGTAAACGCGCGGCCCGAGCATGGCGTCTTGGAAGTCGATCCAGGCGAGCTCACTGCCGCCGATCACCATGAGATTGCGGCTCTGGTAATCGCGATGGACGAAGCCGCGCGGCCAGGCAGCGATCGTCGTAGCCAAGTAGTCGGCGGCAGCATTGAAGGCTGCACGTTGCTCGGGTGACAGCGCGATCCCTCGCGCATCGAGCGCCCATTCCCGGAAGTGATCAATCTCCCAGCGCAGGAGATCGACGTCGAACGCGCGCTGACGCACGATCGAATCTTCCGGCAGCATCGTCAGCGCGCGCTGTGCGCAGGCAAGATCACCCACCGCGGCTCGATAGAGCGCTGTCTTGTTCTGCGGCGAGTGCTCCAAGTGTTGAGCCAAGGTATCCCCCAAGTCCTCGACCAACAGCCAGCCCGTGTCACACGATTCACCGAGCAAAGCGGGTACGCGCACACCGCGCTCGGCAAGCAAGTCGCGCACTTCCAAGAATGGCCATCGGCGTCCCGTTTCCGTGGCCTTGCTCAGTTCTTGGCTGGGTAACGGGACGTACATCGCAACTGCGCTGCGCCCGGCCTTGCTCGTGACGCGGAAGAAGCGGCGAGTCGACGCTCCGCCCACGATTTCCTCGAGCTTCGGTCGTGGATCGCCCAAAGCTCGCTCGCTGAGAGGCTCGAGCGATTCGAAAGGCGGCGCGGAGGTCATCATGCCGTGAACGGGCTGCCGTTCAAGTGTGCTTCGTGCACGCCCTCACCCCGCACAGAACTACGTCGACCACGCGTTCGATGTACTCCGCGGAGACGGTGTCGCCTTCCGTGAATAGGCGATAGAAGATCGGCGCGGCCATCATGTCGGTCAGCAAGCGCGCATCAGTATCAGCGGGGAGCTCTTTGCGATCGATGCCGCGCTGCACGAGCACCTGGCGGAGATCGCGAAACTCCTCTCGCAACGAACGCGCGATCGGTTCGACTTCGGGGTGCGCTTGCTCGATTTGAATCACGCGCGTCAGACCTCGCCCAATCGGAGACACGGCAAACGCGGCCGTCTTCTTCAGTGAGCTCACGAAGTCATTGCGCAGCGAGCCAGTGTCAGGCACCTCTGGCGATTCCCAGACCGCGCGCAGCGCGGCGCCGATCAAGTCCGGCTTCGTAGGCCAGCGTCGGTAGATCGTGGTCTTGTTCACTCCCGAACGGGCGGCGACGTCCTCGACGCGCAACGCGGAGTAGCCGACGCGGCTCAACTCTTCGGCAGTGGCGATCAGTACGTCCGAGACGACGCGCGCCGCGCGCCCTTTCACACGAACGCCTTCGGTTCGACGGGTATTCGATTTCGCTTCCGGAGCCATGACTGTCATCGAAAAAATCCGAGTGAAATCATAGTTTTTTGCGGCCAGATGTCAGTGTCACTTGGGTAACTATGACATAAGGTGCAGTTCGAACTCTACGCTCGCCTCGGTAACCGCTTGGAAATACGATATTTCCTGGCTGGACCGTGAGCCTAATTTGTTTGCGCTGCACCGCTCCGCCTTCGAATTGCTGTCGGGCCGACCGCAGCCCCCCCAAGGAGAATCGTCCCAAGCGGCCACCGGGAGGGTGGGCAGCTCAAAGTGAGCAACGCAACCGTACTCGATGTCGGAGCAGAACTCTTTTTCCCCGCGTGGCAGTGCGAGCGACGGCCAATCGTAGTTCTGCACTCCGTGAAGTCGCAGCTCACATCGAACGTCGAAGTCGCTTGCTGCGTCGGAGCGCGGCGATGCCCAATACGCCAAGGCCCACTGAGAACAAGCCCGAGCGATCAGCCGGCGGCGGAGCCGCGGCCACGCGTGCAAAGCAGCCGTACATGATCACGTCCGCCGGGCAGACTTCGTCCACGCCGCGCGGCAAAGCGATTGAAGGCGAGTCGCCTTGCTGCAACTCCGTGTAGTCGCTCACGCCATCGCTATCGCTATCGAAAAACTTCCGCGCCGTGGTGCCGTTGGCGAACATGGTATCGACCTGGGGTACGCCTGGCGGTGGCGTCGACTTGAAATAGGTGTCGAACGCGCCGACGACCAAGTTCGGGCTCGAAGGCGGCAGCCGGCCGTACTGTTCCAGGTTGGCGCCGAACACGTTCATCGTGCCGATGCCACCTTCATTGGTCTTGTGGCACGTGATGCATTGCGGCACGCAGTGCGGCGATTCGGGGAACTGCTGGTCCAATGCCTTTTGTACTTCCGGCGGATAGCTCGACGACGCGAGCGCGGCCCGCGGAGAAGCGAAGGCGGTCAGCGTGAGGCTCGCGGCAACCGCGATTTGCAGCACTCGAACACGAAAAGAGCGAACTCCAGTTTCAGGCTTCATCTTTGAGCTCACAAGAACACGTGCAGTTGGCCGAGGATGGTGAAGTCGTCTTGCTGACGGCTGTAGGCGTCCGCGCGGAATTCACAGTGCGGCAGGAAAAACCAATCGACGGTGCCCCACACACCGAATTGGGGTTTGCCATTGCCTTTCGTCTTGGGGCCGCCGAGCAGCTGATCGTAGCCGCGGTCCTGAACTTCACCCGTGGCCATCAGGTGCAGGCCGCGGATGATTTCGTAATCGGCTTGGGCAAAACCGACGTAGCCGGCATCGTGGTCGCTCGTGAAGAGCGCATCCGCCTCGGCGAGCAATACGAGGTCTTCGGTCAAAGCCGAGCGGACGTAGACGCCGTGCGCTTGGCGCAGCGGATCCTCCTCCAAGGTGATGCGATCCTTCTTGGCTTTGGTGACCATCGAGCTCACACCCACCCCAGTTTGCGACCCGACCAGGTACTCTGCATACAAGCTGTACCCGCGCTGACGATACTTGTCAGGGTTGACCTGGTAGTTGCCCAGGATCGCCATTACTTCACCGCGTAGCTTTTCGCCGTTGTAGGCGAAGGCCACGCCGTCCTGCTGAGCCGATTCGCGATCAGTGAGTGTCGCTTGGCGAACCCACATCGTGTGCTCCGGCATGCGAATGCCGAACGGCAGATTCATATGACCAGCGCGCAAGGTCATCGCGCCGTCCGCCAAGTCGTAACCTAGCCAGTGTGTGCGAGAGAGCAGGTTCCACTGATCACCTTGATTCGTCGTGATCTGCGCGGCGCGTGCATAGGGTGAACCGACGCCGACGCGCACGACACCGAGGCTACCCTCCACCCTAAAATTGCCGAACTGCAGTTGCCCGTACAGGTCGGCCATCATCGGGAAGGTGTTGAAATTCTTTGCTTCCGAGCCGGGGCGGATCACCATCAGGTGGCGATAGCTACCGCCGAGCAGCAGCCACTCTGGAGTCTTGACCAGACCCCAAAGGAACTCACCGGGGTACCGCTCTTCTTCGCTGCTGGTGGGCGCGGCTTCTGCGGTTGGGGCTACGGTGGGCGTTTCCTCATCCGCCGTGCCTTCTTCAGGCTTGGCTTCTTCATCCTCGCCCGACAGCGCATCCGTCTTGAGCTCGAGCGTGTTGCGCACGAGCCGCGGCGCTTTCACTTCACGCTGGGCGCTCTCGCTCGACTTGCCGTAGCGCATGCGCAAAAGCTCATCGCTTTGCACGCGGCCGTAGTTGGTGAGCAGTTCACCGCCGGAAGGATCCGCGTGGCACGCTGTGCAGCTGGCGTAACCATGCTTGATCATCCAGGTATAAGCGTGCGCCCGGCTCGGAAATAGCGAGACGAACAGAGCGACGAGTGACCAGCCTAGAAACCGTTGAAACGCTCGCAATGAGTCGCGGCCGCCGAGCTTGCGTGTGCCGCTGCCTTTCAGCATGGGGCGCAGCTTGCCCCTCTCACCCAGGGTGAGTCAACGGGAGTTGCCTCGCATTGCCCCAGATTTTTCCGAGCAAAATGGTGAAATCGATCACGTCTTGCATTTCTTGTGCGGCGCAGGACTAGCGATGATCAGCAATCTGATGGCTACCGACGCGAAACGGCGCGACTGCTTTGAGTCTAGGTTTTTATCGCGTCACGTGAACTTTGCGCTGTGACGCAGACTGCGCGGCGCTGTGCGCCAGTGAGCGGCCATGAATAAGTGACGTCTGCGAGAGTCGCGCGACCGTCCAAATCTGGTACGCCAGCCTTTGCCAACAAAAGCCAGACGGCGCGCGTCGCCAAGCGAGCCCCTTCTTTCAGCCAATCTGGCGGTGGCAGTGTGGCGCGCGAGACGGCCACATCGCAGCTAGCCGCGAGGAATTCATCCGAGCGCGAACGACTGACCGTGATGTCCGGACGCCCGAGCGCACCGACCGCGGTGCGCAGAAAGGCGACACGTTTGGTACGCGGCTCGACCAAGGTCATCTTGATCGGAGCTAGCAGCGCAAGTGGGATGCCTGGCGCGCCAACACCGCTGCCCACGTCGAACCAGCGCTCGCCCGCGCTCCCCGCACGCGCAGCAGTGAGCGCGAGCGCATCAGCCAACAATAAATCGACGAGTTCGTCCGCACTACGAGCGGCCGTTAAATCGATACGCTGTCCCCAAGTGACGGCGAGATCGCAGTAGGCGATGAGCTGCTCCTTTGCCCGAGAAGTCGCGGACAAATCGAAGCTGCTCAACGCCTGTTCGACGCGAGACGCAAAGCCTTCGGGCGGCGCTTGGACTTGCACCGCGACTTTGAATCAGCCGGCAGTGCCGCCGTTATTGCCGCCGTTGCCACCGTTGTCGGTGCCGCCCGTGCCGCCGTTGTCACCACCGGCGGTGCTGCCGCCCGAGCCTGCAACGCTGCCGCCCGAACCTGCAACGCTGCCGCCTGAGCCTGCGACGCTGCCACCAGAACCGGCGGCCGCGCCGCCGGAGCCCGCGTGATTTCCGCCGGAGCCCGCGGTCGCGCCGCCCGAGCCGGCGTGGTTTCCACCGGAGCCCGCGGTCGAGCCGCCGGAGCCCGCGTGGCTCCCACCGGAACCTCCGCTGCTGCCCGCTTCACCCGCTGCGCCCGCGCTGTCCCCACCGGAGCCGCCTTCGTTGTCTCCACCGCTACCGGCATTGTCAGCTACACCGGCTTCGGCGCCATTGCCGCCGTTACCTGCGGTGCCGCCGCCACTGCCGCCGCTGTTGCCTTCGCCCGCGTCACCGGGCGAGGCATCCGAGGCCGGGATCTTGCTGCGATCGACGTCCGTGATGAGCGTGCAGCTCGCGAACGCAACCAGTGCGCCTAATGAAGCCAGCGCTAACGTGAATTTGACTGAACGCATTGGGATACCGCCGTTTACCGCGAATGAGCTTTGCGGGGCGCCATTTTTCGCAAGTTAGGGACGCGAACGCAAGGGGGGCGATTTACTCTCTCCTGGTTTCGCGGTTTGTGACGGAAATTCGCCTATGAACGTGCACTTGGTCGACGGTACGTACGAACTGTTTCGAGCCTTCTACGCGGTGCCCTCCGCCAAAAACTCGACCGGTCTCGAGGTCGGAGCAGTGCGCGGCCTAGCTCGCAGCATGCTCTCACTACTCCGTGAGCCGGGCGCGAGTCACGTCGCCGTGGCGTTCGACCATGTGATCGAGTCGTTCCGAAATCAGCTCTTCGATGGCTACAAGACCGGAGAGGGGATCGATCCGGACTTATGGGGACAGTTCGAACTCGCGGAGCGCGTCTGCGCGGGGCTCGGCATCGTGGTTTGGCCGATGGTCGAGTTCGAAGCCGATGACGCGCTCGCTACGGCGGCGATGCGCTTTGCGCAAGTACCCGAGGTCGAGCAGGTGTTGATCGCGTCACCCGACAAAGACCTCGCGCAGTGTGTGGTCGGCACGCGCGTGGTGTGTCTCGATCGCATGCGCAAGAAGCAGCTCGATGAAGAGGGCGTGAATGCGAAGTTCGGCGTGACTCCAGTCCAGATCCCCGACTATCTCGCGCTGGTCGGCGACAGCGCGGATGGCATTCCCGGTGTGCCTCGCTGGGGTGCAAAATCAGCTGCAGCCGTATTGCGCGAGTACGGCACCATCGAGGCCATCCCGGACTCGGCTGCTGCATGGCGAGTCTCGGTGCGCGGCGCGGCAGCGCTGGCCGAGAGCTTGGCCGAGCGTCGTGTCGACGCGC
>Ga0164241_10000695_pt1 | contig 53476 bp, 49 predicted proteins | sample OricomyardsoilBY_FD_108780 | JGI IMG/M metagenome (GOLD analysis project Ga0164241, IMG submission 108780) | Backyard soil microbial communities from Emeryville, California, USA - Original compost - Back yard soil (BY) | ecosystem: Environmental > Terrestrial > Soil > Unclassified | place: USA... | reverse complement strand
ATAGATTATTATAATACGAAACGGATTAAGGCAAAATTAAAAATGAGTCCGGTACAATACCGAACTCACTTTTATCAAGCTGCCTAATGAAATAACCGTGTCTAACTTTTAGGGGTCACTTCATATTGGATAGTGCTCTTTTTGTAGATAGAAAGGAGTTGAGTTAAATGAAAGAAATAATTGAATGTCCACAGTGTGAAGGAGAGATTACTGCGCAACATATTATTGATCTCCCGCATCCTTTTTCATTCAGATGTCCACACTGCAAGGTGAAGTTAAAAGAAATGAGAATCACACCGTGCTTAATATTAGCAGCAATTTGTATCATTCCACTGTTTATTATAATTGGAGAGAGTATTAAGGAATTACTAGTAAAATATTTTTCTATTATAGATGATGTACCAACTGTACTTATTTTCTTCTTATTTTGTTATCCATTGTATTATTTCTATGAAAAATATAATGCTATATTGTTTATTAAATACGGCTTATTGAAAGTTAAAAGTTGAATTGAATAGGAGATTATCATAATGCTTTGGAAAATATATTTAGTTATTGTAGCAATGTTAGCTATTATTTCGTTAGTAAGGGGCATGTTTCAAACACCAATTCAAAAGTTTGACTTTGTAGTTTCTATTATTACGTGGATAGGGCTCTTTGGTTTTGTATTTGATATACAAATATTAACCTCAATTGTTTGGAAATGTATTTTCTTGTTTAGCATCATTTGGACTTTAACTGCAGTTTTTGTTTTTCGTTTATATGAGGAGCGAGATGAGCCGTTACCTTTTATATTTAAAGTAATTGGAATTATTCCAACGCTTCCATTATATTACGGATTATATCAATATGCATTTTAAAAAAGACAACGATGGATTATCCCATCATTGTCTTTTTTACTTTGCTTCTTACATAAATCATCCCAGCAAATGTTAATAAAAATGCTGTCCCGATAATGAAGCTGATGCTAGGTGATGCTCCGATTGCGCCGACTGTAAAGGAGCCAGCAACAACTCCTAATGAGAAGAAGGCATAAAATAATCCGAATGCCTTTCCGCGATTATCGTCTGTAGTATTTTCAACGAGTAAAGCGTTAATAGAGGGGAAGAGGATTGCGAATCCAATTCCATAAATCATCATTACGATAAAGAGCATACCTTTTGTAGCAAATAATCCGAGTAAAGATAATGCGAATGCCATAACTGCAATTCCGATTAGCATTAGTTTCGAACGATTAAATCGATCGTAAATACGATTTGTTGGAAGCAAGAAGAAGAGGATAGCAGTTATACCAAATACACTTAACATCATGCCTGTTGTGGATGCTTTAAGCGCTAATGCCTCAACTTTTACTGGTAACATATAAGTGACAATTCCTTGTGAAAACATTAATGTGAAAGCACCAATATATGCTTGTAATAACGGTTCTGATTTTAAAAGTTCAACCATATCTTCTTTGTTCATCATTTGCGTTCTTGATGTATCTTTTCTTGATACGTTATTTGGTAAGAAGAATAGAGATACGATCGTACCAAGAGCCATTAAAATAGAAATAGTAATGAAGACCCATTCTACGCCAGCTGTTGCTTTCATAATACCGCTGAAAGCCGGTCCTACGATTGCGGCTGTTCCAACAGCAGCACCAGATAGAGCCATTGCTTTTCCTTGTCTTTTTGCATTTGTTTGTTTTGATAAAAATGTAAAGGCAGCAGGAATTAAAAAGCCATCACTAAATCCATGCATAAAGCGAACAACTAATAGTTGTTCACCACTTTGAACAACGGTGTATAACAAGACTATGAAACTCGTAATTCCCATGCTTATATAAAGGATTTTTTTTGCACCAAATTTATCGACAGCTGCTCCAGCAATAATATTACCGATCATATTAGCGAATGAGTACATACCGACAACTAGCCCGATAATAAGAGGGGTTCCTCCAAGGCTTTGAGCGAAAGTACTCATAATAGGTAATTGTGAAAATGTATCTAAAAATGCCACGATAACGATAAAGTAAATAAAATATTTCAAGCGATATTCACCTCTCCTATGCTATTATGGCACAATGCTAATTTCACCTGCAATGAAATTGAATTAACAGATGTGGAAAAAAGTACAAAGTGACAAAATATTGAACGTTATTTGTAAAAAATTAGTAGAGATGCGATTGTTTTTTTGAAATATATGGATAGAAGTATTATAATAGAATTGTAAACTTCACCAGGTTAAGTATATACATAGAGAGGGATGTATAAAATGAAAGCACTACTTTGGCATAATCAACGTGATGTACGAGTAGAAGAAGTACCAGAACCAACAGTAAAACCAGGAACAGTGAAAATCAAAGTTAAATGGTGTGGTATTTGTGGGACAGACTTGCATGAATATTTAGCAGGGCCTATTTTTATTCCAACAGAAGAACATCCATTAACACATGTGAAAGCACCTGTTATTTTAGGTCATGAGTTTAGTGGTGAGATAATAGAGATTGGTGAAGGAGTTACATCTCATAAAGTGGGAGACCGCGTTGTTGTAGAACCAATTTATTCTTGTGGTAAATGTGAAGCTTGTAAACATGGACATTACAATGTTTGTGAACAACTTGTTTTCCACGGTCTTGGCGGAGAAGGCGGCGGTTTCTCTGAATATACAGTAGTACCAGAAGATATGGTTCATCACATTCCAGATGAAATGACGTATGAACAAGGTGCGCTTGTAGAACCAGCAGCAGTAGCAGTTCATGCAGTACGTCAAAGTAAATTAAAAGAAGGGGAAGCTGTAGCAGTATTTGGTTGCGGTCCAATTGGACTTCTTGTTATCCAAGCAGCTAAAGCAGCAGGAGCAACTCCTGTTATTGCAGTTGAACTTTCTAAAGAACGTCAAGAGTTAGCGAAATTAGCAGGTGCGGATTATGTATTAAATCCAGCAACTCAAGATGTGTTAGCTGAAATTCGTAACTTAACAAATGGTTTAGGTGTAAATGTTAGCTTTGAAGTAACAGGTGTTGAAGTTGTACTACGTCAAGCGATTGAAAGTACAAGCTTCGAAGGACAAACTGTAATTGTTAGTGTATGGGAAAAAGACGCAACAATTACTCCAAATAACTTAGTATTAAAAGAAAAAGAAGTTATTGGTATTTTAGGATACCGTCACATCTTCCCAGCTGTTATTAAATTAATTAGCTCTGGTCAAATTCAAGCAGAGAAATTAATTACGAAAAAAATTACAGTCGATCAAGTTGTTGAAGAAGGATTTGAAGCACTTGTAAAAGATAAAACACAAGTGAAAATTCTTGTTTCACCTAAATAAGATAGAATCGAATAGAGTAGCCCTTTTCTAGAAATAGAAGAGGGCTACTTTTTTTCTATACTGAAAGGTGATAGACTTTCCTTTGACTAAATGTATTTTTGTTTGGAAGGGAGAATCTAATGCTTTCATTTTTGTTAACTTTAAAGCGAATGTTAAGAGCCTGTTTACGAGCGTGGAAAGATAAAGAATTTCAAGTATTATTCGTATTAACAATTTTGACTTTAATATCGGGTACGATTTTTTATAGTACAGTTGAAGAATTACGTCCTATTGACGCTTTATATTTTAGTGTGGTCACGTTGACGACTGTCGGTGATGGGAATTTTAGTCCGCAAACTGATTTCGGAAAGATATTTACAATCTTATACATATTTATTGGGATTGGATTAGTGTTTGGATTTATTCATAAGTTAGCAGTTAATGTACAATTGCCAAGTATATTATCGAATAGAAAAAAAGAGTAAAGCATTCAGATGCTTTACTCTTTTTTTACATTAGTTTAGACAAGCCTTAATAATAGTTTATTAAAATGAAAGTGTATTCATTCATTATATTCACTGTGTATAAAGTTATAATGATATGAACATTTGCATATTTTAATTTATTGATAGAAATTTCGTGAAAGGTGGGATATTCTAGTCATAGGTTAACCGGACGACATCATAGGATCCTAACAAAATGTTTACAATAATTCAATTATAAAATGGAGGATTTTATATGAAAAAGAAAGTACTTGCTTTAGCGGCAGCTATTACATTAGTTGCTCCATTACAAAGTGTTGCATTTGCTCATGAAAATGATGGGGGACAGAGATTTGGAGTTATTCCGCGCTGGTCTGCTGAAGATAAACATAAAGAAGGCGTGAATTCTCATTTATGGATTGTAAACCGTGCAATTGATATTATGTCTCGTAATAAAACACTTGTAAAACAAGATCGAGTTGCACTATTAAATGAATGGCGTACGGAGTTAGAGAATGGTATTTATGCTGCTGACTATGAAAATCCTTATTATGATAATAGCACATTTGCTTCACATTTCTATGACCCTGACAATGGGAAAACTTATATTCCGTATGCAAAGCAGGCAAAGGAAACTGGAGCTAAGTATTTTAAATTAGCTGGTGAGTCTTACAAAAATAAAGATATGAAACAAGCATTCTTCTATTTAGGATTATCTCTTCATTATCTAGGGGATGTAAACCAACCGATGCATGCAGCAAACTTTACGAACCTTTCGTATCCACAAGGGTTCCATTCTAAATATGAAAACTTTGTAGATACGATAAAAGATAACTATAAAGTAACGGATGGAAATGGATATTGGAACTGGAAAGGTACGAATCCAGAAGATTGGATTCATGGAGCGGCAGTAGTTGCGAAACAAGATTACGCTGGCATTGTAAATGATAATACGAAAGATTGGTTCGTGAGAGCTGCTGTATCACAAGAATATGCAGATAAATGGCGCGCTGAAGTTACACCAATGACAGGTAAGCGTTTAATGGATGCACAACGTGTTACTGCTGGATATATTCAGCTTTGGTTTGATACGTACGGAAATCGTTAAGTATTTAAAAAAGGTCAAATCTCAGAATAGAGTATTTGGCCTTTTTATCACTATACAATACATGGAGGTATGAAACGTGAAAGGTAAATTGCTAAAAGGTGTACTTAGCTTAGGTGTTGGTCTAGGAGCTTTATATAGCGGAACGTCAGCTCAAGCAGAAGCGTCTACAAATCAAAACGATACATTAAAAGTGATGACGCATAATGTATATATGCTATCAACAAACTTATATCCGAACTGGGGACAAACTGAGCGTGCTGATTTAATCGGGGCGGCAGATTATATAAAGAATCAAGACGTAGTTATATTAAATGAAGTGTTTGATAATAGCGCATCAGATCGTTTATTAGGGAATTTGAAGAAAGAATATCCAAATCAAACAGCAGTATTAGGTCGTAGTAGTGGAAGTGAATGGGATAAAACGTTAGGAAACTATTCATCTTCAACTCCTGAAGATGGTGGCGTTGCGATTGTGAGCAAATGGCCAATCGCTGAAAAGATTCAATATGTATTTGCAAAAGGATGCGGGCCAGATAATTTATCGAATAAAGGATTTGTATACACGAAAATTAAGAAAAATGATCGCTTTGTTCATGTAATTGGTACGCATTTGCAAGCGGAAGATAGTATGTGCGGAAAAACTTCACCTGCATCTGTACGTACAGACCAATTAAAAGAAATTCAAGACTTTATTAAAAATAAAAATATACCAAATAATGAGTATGTGTTAATTGGTGGTGATATGAACGTAAATAAAATAAATGCAGAGAACAAGAATGACTCAGAGTATGCATCTATGTTTAAAACATTGAACGCTTCTGTACCATCTTATACTGGACATACAGCGACTTGGGACGCAACGACAAACAGTATTGCAAAATATAATTTCCCTGATAGTCCTGCTGAGTATTTAGATTATATTATTGCAAGTAAAGACCATGCGAACCCATCGTATATAGAGAATAAGGTGTTACAGCCGCAATCTCCACAATGGACTGTTACATCATGGTTCCAAAAATATACGTATAATGATTACTCTGATCATTATCCAGTAGAGGCGACTATTTCTATGAAGTAGTTTCAAAAAGTTTCTTCGTAAAGAAGAAACTTTTTTTATTTGCAAACAGGAAAATCACACTTTCTTTCCAATATGTATAAGACATATTGAGAAGAGGAGAGAAAAATGTGGATCGAGGAATTTTTAAAGAAGTTCCATTACCGTGTGCATTTTTGGATGAAGTGGCTTTAGATAGAAATATTCAATCGATTATAGAGTTAAGTGGAAATAAAAAGATTCGTATAGCGAGTAAATCGTTACGCTCTGTTCCGATTATGCAAAAGATACTAGCTGCAAATGATCGATTTCAAGGTATTATGTGCTTTTCACCTAGAGAGATTTTATTTTTAATAGAACAAGGATTTAATGATTTATTGCTTGGATATCCTGCTTACGATGAAAGAGCTCTGTATGAAATTAGTTTGTTAACAAAGAAAGGTTTCATTATAACTTGTATGGTGGATTGTGAAGAGCATATTGTGTATTTAGAAAACATTGCTGAGCAATCTAAAGGATGTTTTCGTGTTTGTTTGGATATTGATATGAGTAGTCGCTTCTTTCAATTTCATTTTGGTGTAAAAAGGTCCCCAGTAAAAAATGTGCAAGATGCGTTGAAAGTAGTAGAAAAGGTGAGAAGGTCATCATATTTAATGTTAGATGGTGTAATGGGATATGAAGCTCAAATTGCCGGGGTGGGCGATTATATACCGAATCAATGGTTGAAAAGTAAAGTGATTTCGTATTTAAAGCAGAAATCAGTGCTAGAAGTTAAAGAAAGAAGAGAACATATTGTAAAAGCAATACAAAACATTGGTATTGAGCTAAGGTTTGTAAATGGAGGCGGAACAGGAAGCATAAAAACAACCGAGAAAGATAATTCAGTTTCAGAGATTACAATAGGTTCTGCTTTTTATTCTCCGAAGCTGTTTGATTATTATAAAGAGGTGAAATTTCATCCAGCGGTTGGATTTGCCTTACCAGTTGTGCGTAAACCAGTCCCGTTTATTTACACTTGCCTAGGTGGTGGATATATTGCTTCAGGAGCAGTTGGAAAAGATAAAGAGCCTGAAGTTTGGAGACCGAAGGGTGCAAAATTATTAGCTTTAGAAGGTGCTGGCGAGGTACAAACGCCAATTTTTTATAACGGCGAGGAACGAGTGGATATAGGAGAGACCATTTTGTTTCGGCATAGTAAGGCTGGTGAATTATGTGAACGCTTTCCTTTTTTGTATCGTGTTAAAAAAGGAGAGATTGTCGGGGAGTATTCAACATATCGGGGGGATGGCCAATGCTTTCTATAAAGGGACAAAAGTGGAGAAATTGGACAGGGAATGTAGAAGGAACGCCGCATTATACGATGTATCCAGAAAGTATACAAGATGTAGTAGAAGTTGTGGGGCTTGCGCGAAAAAAGGGAAAGAAAATTCGTGTTGTCGGTTCAGGACACTCGTTTACCCCCCTTGTGCAAACGGAAGAAGTTTTAGTTTCTTTAGATGAATTGAAGGGTATTGTGAATATTGATGCAGAGAAGATGGTTGCTGAAGTATGGGCAGGAACAAAGTTATATGATTTAGGGAAGTTACTTGAGGAAAAAGGTTATGCGCAAGAAAATTTAGGGGATATTGATTCGCAATCTATTGCAGGAGCGATTAGTACGGGGACTCATGGAACGGGTATTACCTTTGGGAGTTTATCAACACAAGTTATAGAGATTACGGCAGTTCTATCTAATGGTGAGAGTATAGTTTGTTCGGAAGCTGAGAACGTAGAATATTGGAGAGCGTTTCAGTTGTCACTTGGAATGTTAGGTATCATTGTAAAGATAAAATTGAAGGTTATTCCAGCGTATTCACTCGTTTATGAAAGTGAAAAACAGTCATTATCCACTGTAATGAACAAACTAGAAGAATATAAGAAGCATCGTCATTTTGAATTTTTCGTTTTTCCTTATTCTGATGAAGTACAAGTGAAACTTACGAACGAAACAACGAATAAAGGCAGTGATTTGAAATGGCATAAACTAAAGGTAGAGTTACTTGAAAATAGGATGTTCTCTTTACTATCTAAAGGATGTAAATGGTTTCCTTCTATAAGTAAAGGAGTGAGTCGATTATCAGCTAAAGCTGTACCAAACACAAAAATAATTGGCCCGAGCTATGAAGTATTTGCTACATCACGTACGGTGCCATTTTATGAAATGGAGTATAGCATTCCTTCAAAGTATATGAGGACGGTTGTAGAAGAAATCTCAAATCTTATTGAAAAGAAAAAGTATAAGGTGCACTTCCCGATCGAATGCCGCTATGTGAAAGGGGATGATATATGGCTTAGTCCGGCCTATGGAAGAGATTCAGCATATATCGCTGTTCATATGTATAAAGGTATGAAATATGCTGCTTACTTTGGCGAAGTGGAAAAGATTTTTCTGAAGTATGAAGGGCGTCCACATTGGGGGAAAATGCATACATTATCGTATGAGCAATTACAATATATATATCCAGAGTTTCATTCGTTTTTACAGGTGAGGAAATCTCTAGATGAACTTGGAATGTTTTTTAATCCTTATGCGGAGAAGTTATTTATCCCGCTATTTGTCAGGCAGTAAGACCCCTACGTCAAAATTCAGTGGAAGCAAAGAAGTTAGGTGAGGGCTAATTAAAGTTTCACATTATGTATATGAAAAAGCTGACAAATAATTATTTGTCAGCTTTTTTTAGTGTAATTGCATTTCTTGTATGACTAATATGTTCATAAAATAGTAGTTTATCACGGCTAAATACATGTAGTAAAACATGAATAATAAATAGGCCGTTAATGATGAATAGGAATAATAATGTAACGAGTAATACTAAAGGCTCTGTGTGATTTAAAATAGAGCTACTAGAAAGAATATAATTGATTCCACCTAACGCAAAATAAAATATACCGTAGCGAATAAATAGTTCTTTTAATGTAATACGATTTGATTTTCCTTTCACGTGAATGCGAAGCAATGCTTTCCCAATTGTTTTTCCGTTAGTAAAGTATGGAATAATAATAAAGTAAATAAGGATTGAACACGTAATGAAAATGAGTTCATACATATTGGTGTAAGATTGCATATTAGAAACGAAGAAAGAATTTCCTTTGTTTTTAACGACAGGTACGACGATAGATAAGAAAATCCAATCAATTTGCATCGCGATAAGGCGACGAATGAATCCGACTGGTTTCGTTTCCAAATCAATATGACTATCTAACTCGTTTGTCTTCGGAAGGAAGTACGTAAATATTGGTGCAATGATAAAACCAATTACGCCACCTAATGTATTTAAAAACAAATCATCGATATCAAATAATCGGTATGCACAATTGTATATACCGTATAATCCAGTCACTTGTGTTAGCTCGAAAAATAGTGAAAGGAAAAAGGAAATGCAAATTGTTTGTAAGAAACTACGTCGGAAATAATAACGTAAGTAAATACCGAATGGAACAGTTAATAGAACGTTAAAGGCAACTTGTAAAAACGCAGACTCTTTTAATAAGTAGAAATAAGTAGCTGGTTTCGTTAAAACTGCCGATGTATGACTACTAATCTCTTGTATGAAATAAAATGGTGCGAGTTGCATGTGTTGTGTATTAGCCGGTTGTAGGCTACAAGTATCAAACGTTTGTGGCAACGGCAAAATAACAAGAAAATAGGCATTTAATAAGTAAAGTAATAATGAGTATAAAATAAATGAGCGCCATTTATTTAAATAACCGTATTTTCGATAATTAAATATTAAAAAAGGGATTAAAAGAAACATTGCTAAAAAAGGAAATAAAATAAATGCTGTTTTCACTGGAAATAAATATGCAGTCAAAGTAAAACTCCTTTCAATAAAAATTCGTTTATCATTATAGCGCTAAAAATATTTAAATACAAAGTTAAAACCTTTCGAAATAGAAAAAATTACTAATTTGATAGGGGTTAAGTTATAATAAATTAATATAAGGATATTGTGATTATATAAGTTGAGAGAGGGTACAAGAGATGCGATATGAACTTTTTTCTGTAAGTGGGGATCATATTACGACTTTTGAAAGTGCATGGCGTTTTCAGGAGGGAGAACAGATTTTTGTTCATGATGATCAAACAAAACGAAACTTTATTATTATTCGGCTGACGCATGATGTATTTCAACAAAATAAACATGTTATTCGTTTGTATTGTCAAGAGAAGAAAGTGTATGCATAAGAGAAGCCCTCTTACAGTATGAAAAGTAAGAGGGTCCTTATCTCGTTATTTGTGAATAGCCCAATTGATGAGGGTGATTAAAGTTTCACTTTATCATTTTGCCCCTCGTAAGGAATAAAAAGAGAAGGATTAATGCACATAGGTAGCATTTGATTTGGAAGAAAGGATATAGCCTTGTATTTTGTGCTTCAAAGTTTCATTGCCTTCTTTTTGAGAAAGCCATGTATGGTAATCTTGTTGTGTTTTCCATAACATACGAATCATATACTCTGCCTTATCATTTGTACGATGAACAGGTGAAAACTCTATGTTAATACAACCGTTCGTTCCGGGGGAAGGATAATATTGTTTAAGCCCATAAAGTAGCTCATTTTCATATTCGTACTTAATGTGAATGAGTTTAGTAACTATAAACATATAAACACCTCTTTTACGATAATAGTAGGAAAGATAGAATTACTGTAATAGTGAACTTGATAAATATTATACTATTCTGAAAATTGTAAGTAAATAATAGGTTTTAACTTAATAAAGGTATAAAAAAGCGAGTCATTCTATTACACTAGATGACTCGCTTTTAATTTGTAAGTTTTACTTTATAAGAAAATAAGAGTAAGTACACCTACGATAATACAATAGAAAGAGAAATATTTTAAATTCCCTTTTGCCATAATGTTCATAAACCATTTTAGTGAAATATACGTCATGATAAATGTTGCGATGAATGCAACGACATATGGTACGAATAATGTGTCTAGATTTGGGTCATTTGCAATGTCTGTAATGCTTAACAATAAGCCACCTAAGCTAACAGGAATGTATAGTAAGAATGAGAAGCGAAGAGCTGTTTCTTGCTTCATACCAAGTAACATTGCTGCTACGATTGTGGCACCAGATCGGCTTATTCCGGGAATCAGTGCACAAGCTTGTGCTAATCCGACGATGATTGCATCTTTCATAGAAAGGTCGCCATCATTTTTACGACCGCGTAAATTTCTAATAATCCAAAGGCCGACAGCAGTAATAAGAAGGGAAACCCCAACCATCTTCACACCTTTTAAGTACTGATCGATGTAATCTTTAAATAAAACACCAATAACACCTGCTGGAATGGTTGCAATAACAAGATAAATAATAAAGAAGAAATCTGATTTTGCGTCTTCTGCTCTTGTAAATATATAAGAGAGACCATTCTTCGTTAGACGAATTAAATCATTTCTATAAATAAGTAATACAGCTAATAATGAAGCTGAATTAACAAGTAGTTCGAAGCTAAACCCTTCTATTTTTAGTCCTAGCAAATGTTGTGCTAAAACGAGATGACCACTTGAAGAAATCGGAATTGGTTCTGTTAATCCTTGGAACAGACCGAGAATTAAATATTTTAAAACGTAGTAAAATTGTTCCATAATAACCTCCTTGTTTATTAGTTGAAAGAAACAACTTTTCCATTATAACAAAGATATGGATGAATATTGAAAAGAAATAAATATTCTAAATAAAATAAAAATCCCTTATAGCAGTATAAGGGATTCTTATTTTTAATTAAGAAGTTACTGTTCCTTGAAGACTTTTAGACAATTGAACATCGATTTTTTCAGCATCATGAATATGATTCATAATAGTAGTATTTAATTTTTGGAACATTTGTTGTGTGTTAGCGAATTCTCGTAATATGTCATTATTACAAGACTTTTGGTTTTCGATAGCCTTAATAACATTTGTAGCACCATTTTGTAACGTTTGAATCATAACTAAAATATTTTCAATTCTAGCGTTTGTGTCGGCACTCATTTCTACACCTTCATCAACTAAATGTAAATTATCTTTCGTGTTATCATATGCTTTTTCAATTTCTTCTTGAATTTTTTTCGTTAAGTTTCCGATGTTTTTTGTACTTTCTGCCGTGCTTTCTGCTAGTTTTCTTACTTCATTGGCAACGACAGCGAATCCTTTACCGTGTTCTCCAGCACGCGCAGCTTCAATACTCGCATTTAAAGCAAGTAAATTTGTTTGTGCTGCAATGTTTTGGATGACTTCTACAATTTGCTCGATTTCTTTTGAGCGTTCGCTTAAATGATTCATACTGTTAGACGTACGCTGCGATTGTTCACCTAATTTGTTAATTACAATAAGTAAACGGTGAACAGATTCTTTTCCCTCATTAGAACAGTCAATAATTTCTTCAATTGATTGAATTAAGCTTTGTTCTTTTTGTAACATTTCGTTATTCAATTCATTGGAATGTGTAGTACGCGTTGAAACATTTTCGAAACATGAGTTTAATTGTTGAACTAAATTTTGAAGTGTATGGTGTTGATTATTTACAAGTTGATGCTCTTGAACGACGCTTTGCACACGGTCGTGAATAGAAGAAATGATTTCTTGTTTTTCAATATCTTTTTGTTTTAATTCTGCTTCTAATTCCTGTATACGATTTTCTAATTGATCAATTTTATGTTGGAGTGATTTCTTTTGAGTAAACATATATTTATTTCAACCGCCTTTAGAAGTTATATTTTCTCTATATTTGGATTTTAGCATTTTTTATAATTTTTAAATATAGGAATTGTTAAATATTTAAGAATCTATTACATTTTATGCATAATTCCCTTTTTTTCGTCATGAAAAATAAACTGTATTTAATGGTATTGTAAACAAACTGTAAAATAAATCATGTATAACTGTATAAGAAGGGAGTCGGATTATGAACTATTTTAAGCGAATCAGCTGTCTAGTATTAGCAGGAATTATCGGTCTTTCTAGTACAGTCGCTGTTAAAGCAGAGTCAAACGACGAGAAACTTAACAACATGCAACAGCAATTGCAACAAAACGATGCAGAAATGCAAAAGAAAGAGCAAGAGAAGCAAGCTGTTAGTAAAGAAATTAAAGGTATCGAAAACGAACTACATAATTTAAATAATACAATTGCAAAAAATAAAGAGGATCAAGCTGCTATTCAACGTAAAATCGATGAAACACATAAGCAGATTGAGCAAAAAAAGCAAGAAATTGTCGTTTTGGAGGATAAAGTCCTTGCTCGTAAAGATATTATGAGAAAACGTATGGTTTCTGTTCAAAACAGTTCAAATACAAGTTTAGTAGTAGAAGTTGTAGTAGAGTCAAAAAACTTTGCAGACTTCTTACAACGTATGAACGCAGTTTCTACTATTCTAGAAGCTGATAAAGAAATTTTACGTCTACAAGAACAAGATCTTCGTCAAATTGAAGAAGATAAGAAAACAATTGACGAAAAAGAAGCATCTTTAGTAGTAGACAAACAAAAATTAGCAAAAGCGCAAGCTGAACTGCAAGATAACTTGAAGAAGCGTCAAGATAACTTACAAACAGTTCAAGCTAAATATAATGAAGTTGCAAGTCAACTTAATTTAGCAGCGGAAGAAAAAGCTAAAATTGAATCAAATATGAAGACAGTACAAGAAACGATTGCTCGTGAGCAAGAAGCAGCAAGAATCGCAGCGGAAGAGCGTGCAAAAGCAGAAGCGGCTGCAAAAGCAGAGCAAGAAGCTTTAGCGAAAGCACAAGCAGAAATTGCTGAAAAGCAAAAGCAGGAAAAAGCTAGTAAACCAGCTGAACCTGTAGCAAAAAATACAGAAACACAGCCTAAGCCTGATACGAAACCAACTCAAGGTGGAAAAGAATTTTACGTAACAGCAACCGCTTATACAGCTGACCCATCTGAAAATGGCTATAAACCGGGTGAAACTGTAAAATCTAAGTTAGGACATAATTTAACTGCAAATCCAAACATGAAATTAATTGCTGTAGATCCATCTGTTATCCCATTAGGTTCTACTGTATATGTAGAAGGATATGGAACAGCAATTGCTGGAGATACTGGTAGTGCAATAAAAGGGCATATCATTGATTTATTAATGCCAAATTCAGCTCAAGCTAATGACTGGGGTAGAAGAACAGTTAAAGTTAAAATTTTAAATTAATATGTAATCCAACTTTACAATACGTAGAGTTGGATTTTTTTATAATAATAATGTTAAGTTGAGTTTACATTTTGTTAAGAATAGCATACAATAATGGTGAGAGGTGGTAAATTTGACCATTTTAAACAGAGTAAAAGAATTAAGAGCTCGTTTTAACTTTACGCAAAGCGTATTAGCAGAAAAGGTTGGAGTAACGAGACAAACAATTGCAGCAATTGAAAAAGGGGATTACGTTCCTTCGTTGTTATTAGCACTTACGATTTGTGATGTGTTCCAGTTAAAGATGGAAGATGTGTTTGTTTTAAATAAGGAGGGAGAAGAGGATGAATAGAATTGTTTTTTCTTATATTATAAATGTACTCTATACTGCACTAGCATGTTGGACATTTGTTGAATTTTATAGTGTTATTACAGAGTTAGCAGATATAATTAAAAACGAGAAATTCCCATTTGAAGTATGGTTTAATGGAGTACCATTCATTTTATTATTTATTGGAGCAATTATAGTTACAATTTTTTATAGAATTCAAAAGAAAAAATATAAGAATTTATCTTTTTGGATGTATCCATTATTATTTCCGCTAGAAGATGAACGTGAAAAAGCGATTACGGATAAAGCTTGCCGAACAACATTTGTATCGTTATGGTTTGTGTTACCTTGTGCAGTTGGATTTTTAACTTTTTCGCCTATTATTAATGAATATCTTCCTGGATACCCATTATATATTCTATTTTCTATTTTCTTTATTCAAATGACAGTATTTCACGTATCACTATACAGAAATAAATTAGCTTAAAAAGAAACCTTCTTGCACCGGCAAGAAGGTTTCTTTTCAGCTAATACTTGTACATATGACGATATTATTTTATCATTTTATATAGAGTAAGATTTTGTAAGGGAAAGGAACTGTGTATGAATAAGCAAAGAATTTATAGTATAGTAGCAATTCTGCTATTTGTTGTAGGTGGCGTGTTAATTGGAAAGCCATTTTATGATGGATATCAGGCTGAAAAGAAACAGACTGAAAATGTGCAGGCTGTTCAAAAGATGGATTATGAAAAGCATGAGACGGAATTTGTAGATGCTTCCAAAATTAATCAACCAGACTTGGCGGAAGTAGCGAATGCATCATTAGATAAGAAACAAGTAATTGGTCGTATTTCGATTCCAAGTGTTTCAGTAGAACTGCCTGTTTTAAAAGCTTCTACTGAAAAAAACTTATTATCAGGTGCAGCGACAGTAAAAGAGAATCAAGTTATGGGAAAAGGAAATTACGCATTAGCAGGACATAATATGTCTAAAAAAGGTGTTTTATTTAGTGATATAGCTTCTTTGAAAAAAGGCGATAAAATTTATTTGTATGACAATGAAAATGAATATGAGTATGCGGTTACTGGTGTATCTGAAGTGACTCCTGATAAGTGGGAAGTTGTAGAGGATCATGGGAAAGATGAGATAACGCTTATTACATGTGTATCTGTAAAGGATAATTCTAAGCGTTATGTTGTTGCTGGTGATTTAGTAGGAACGAAGGCGAAGAAGTAAAAAAGAAGGTGAACTCTTTAAAGAGTTCACCTTCTTTTTTACTAATGTTGAGAAATAATAGAATATTTCGGTTCGTATTTAAGTATTCTTCTATTTATGTATAATAAAGTTAGAATTCTATATTTTGGGAGGAACAAGAGTGAGACAACAGGTGAAGAAACTTCTTTTAACAACGAGTATAGCGTTATTGGTAGCTCCAATTTCAGCTTATGCGCATCCAGGGCGTACAGATGCTAATGGCGGACATACATGTCGTACAAATTGTGAGAAGTGGGGATTACAGTACGGGGAATATCATTATCACAATAAACCAGCTTCTAGTAGTGGCGCAACGAGCCCAGCTCCTAGTCAGAATAATAATAGTGCTGTAGAAGCTGAGAGACAAGCAGAAGCACAGCGCAATACTGAGGCTGAAAAACAACGTGCTGCAGAAGCACAGCGTAAAGCTGAAGAAGAGAGACAACGTGTAGCCGAGGAACAAAGAAAAGCTGAAGAGGCACGTAAGCAAGAGGAAGCGCAGCGCCAAGCTGATATGGAAAAAGGTCAACTTGAAGGTCAAAAGAATGGAGAAACTGATTTTAAAGCAGGAAAAAATGATGCAGAAGTGCATGTAGCTGGAAAATCTGATGCATATAAACAAGCGTTTAAAGCGACTTATGCAGCCGCATGGTCTTTAGAAGAGCAGAAGAAAACGCATTTTGAAAAAGGAAAAGAACAAGGTTTAGCACAAGAGACGATGGACGATAGTCAAGTTGCTCCAGAGTTTAAGGTAAACTTTGCAGACGGGTTCAAAGTAGGGAATAAAGAAAGAACAGAAAAAATTGAAAAAGAGCAAGCTGAATTAGGGGAAAAGACAGGGAAAGAACTAGCTGAAAAGAATCCTGAAAATAGAGAGAAAGAAGTATACGTGAAGGCATATGAAACAGCGTATGAAAAAGGCTATAAGTCTACAAAAAAGGCAGTAGAAAAGGCTGGCTATAAGTATGCATTTGAAAACTATGATTTAAAAGTTCCTGCTAAGTATGAACGAAATGAATTGTTAAAGAAGTGGTTTACTGAAGGATTTAAATCGAATAAAAAAGCAGCGGAAATTCGAGAAGAAGGGTATAAAAAAGGAGACAGCTGGTTCTCATTCTTCTATAAGAGTTTCGTACCAAGTGAATATAAAGAACATAAAGAGCTGTACGAACAAGCAATAGAAAAAGGTAAAACAGCATAAAAAAGATGAGGAGAAATTCCTCATCTTTTTTAATCCATCCATTTCACTAATTTCTTAGAAATTAATAATAAAACACAGCCTAATACAATTGCCACAGCGCCAATAACTGTGAATACTTCAGCGTATCCAAGTGAAGTTGTGAAGCTTGCGAGTTGTCCGCCTAAAATGTTGGCGATACCTGAACTTGCTAGCCATACACCCATTAATAAAGATGCTAATTTTACCGGAGCAAGCGCACTAACCATTGATAGTCCGACAGGTGATAAGAATAGCTCACCTAACGTATGGAAAAGATACGTAAAGACGATAAACAGTAAGTTTGCTTTTTCTGTAATGTTATGTTCATCACTACCTGTTTTTAATGTAGCGATAACGAGAATGATATAACCGATACCGAGTAAGATCATACCAAGTCCCATTTTAGTTGGGATTTTTAAATCACCCTGCTTGCGAGTTGCAAGTTTTGCCCATAATGCAGAAATGACTGGAGCAAGTAAAATAATAAATAATGGATTGACCGATTGGAACCAAGATGTTGGAACTTCCCATCCGAACACAGAGCGGTCTACAAATTTGTTTGTATATAATGTTAATGAGCTACCAGCTTGTTCAAAGCCAGCCCAGAAGAAGACAACGAAGCATGTTAAAATGACGATAACTGCGGTACGTTGTTTTTCTTTTTTTGTTAACGGTGTATCTCCTACTGATGGTTGTCCAGCAGCTGTTTGTAAATCACGAGTTGGTTTTTTACCGATATTACCAAGGAAGCGATTTGATAGTGTTGTAAATAAAATTTGTCCAATGATCATTCCGATTGAAGCGGCTAAGAAACCGTAACGGAATCCGTAATGTACAACGCCATCAACTGTTGTTTTGAATAAATTTTCTGATAAAAATCCGCAAACGAGTGGAGCTAAAAATGACCCGACGTTAATACCCATATAGAAAATGGTAAATGCACTATCACGTTTTGGATCGTTCTCTTCGTATAATTCTCCAACCAGTGTAGAGATGTTCGGTTTGAAGAATCCGTTACCTATAATAATAAGCGCTAATCCGAGGTATAGGCCTAATTGGTTTTGCAAGGCAAATAGTGTAAGGTTACCGATTGCCATTGTTATACCACCAATTGTGATTGCTTTTCGTCTACCTAGAAAACGGTCTGTTAAGTAGCCACCAATCATTGGTGTGAAATAACAGGCTCCAGTATAAAATCCGTAAATAGAGAGTGCCCATGCGGGACTAAACCCAAGACCACCGCTTACTAAAGCTGTCGTTAAATATAATGTTAATAATCCTCGTAATCCATAGTAACTAAATCTTTCCCACATTTCTGTAAAGAAGAGTAAGTATAAACCTGGAGGATGTTTCTTTTTTCTTTGTTGTTCTCTTTCTAGTTGTATCGCTGATTCCATGTTATTTTCCTCCTGACACAAACAAAAACAAAGTTAATAATTTTGTACATTTAATATTTTACCTTATTAACTATTATAAGTCAATAAAGGTTGATTTTTCAGAAGAAATTGGAAAAGAGGAATAGCTATAGAATGGGTGTTTCTTTTGTGATAGACTATGGACTATGTTTTCTTTGTAAGGAAGCGGGTTATTGTACTTTTTATATGTGAAATTGATTTCATAAAAGATGAAATTAAAGAAGGAGAAAGAAATGAAATTGTTACAGAAAAAAGAAATTTTACTTATTAGCCTTATGTTATTCTCTATGTTCTTTGGAGCAGGGAATCTGATATTTCCACCTTTCCTTGGATATGAAGCAGGAGAACATGTTTGGATTTCATTAGTAGGATTTATTATATCAGCAACAGGTCTTCCTATATTAGGTGTTATCTCCATTGCAAAAGCAGGAAGTTTTCAAACGTTAGCGGGTAGGGTTCATTCTTCATTTGCAATTATTTTTCCATGTATCGTGTATGTATTTATTGGACCTGGGCTTGGTATACCACGTGCGGGAAGTTTAGCTTTTGAAATGGGGCCAGGTCAGTTATTCCCTGAAGCAGGAAGCGGAGTATTATTGTTTTATACAGTTATTTTCTTTAGTATTGTTTATTGGTTAAGTTTATCACCATCTAAGTTAATGGGTTTGTTTGGGAAAGTTTTAACACCATTATTATTATGTATGATTGCCATTATTTTTATAAAAAGTATGTTTACATCAGTAGGTGGCGTGAAAGAGGCTGCGGGGAATTATGGACAAGCTCCTATGTTTCAAGGGTTTTTAGATGGATATTTAACAATGGATGCGTTAGCTGCTTTAATCTTTGGAATTGTTATTGCAAATGCATTACGTGCAAAGGGTATTGAAGATGATAAAGGTTTAGCGAAATATATGAGTATTGCTGGCATTGGGGCAGGATTATTATTATCGATTATTTATGTCATCCTTGGATATGTGGGGGCAATTAGTGGCTCATTAGGAACATTCGATAACGGTGCGAAAGTGTTAGCACAAGTTATGATTACATTATTTGGACAGGGCGGAGTCGTTTTATTAGGTCTTATTTTTACTATCGCGTGTTTATGTGTTTCAATTGGACTTGTTACGTCTTGTAGTCAATTTTTTGCGAGTGCATTTCCGAAAGTATCTTATAAATTGTGGGCATTTATAGTAAGCGTTGTTAGTATGATCTTAGCTAATTTAGGGTTAACGCAAATTTTAAAAGTATCAGTACCAATTCTTGGATTTATTTATCCAATTGCGTTAACGCTTATTATTCTAGGGTTATTCCATCAGTATATTGGAAAGTATGCATACGTATATGCAGTAACTGTTTTGGTTGTAGCGATATTTAGTGCAATTGATATTTTAAATAAAAATGTAATGATGAATCAGTGGACGTCAGCATTAAAATACATTCCGTTTTATACAGAAGGTGTTGGGTGGATTGTTCCAGCTATTGTAGGCATGTGTCTTGGTTTCATCGTTAGCATTGTTTTAAATAAGAATAACTGAGTAAAAAGGTGTTTTCCGATTTTGGAAGACGCCTTTCTTTTTTTGGAAAAAATACTATTGAAAATGAATAGACTAGGAGTATGATAAAGATAATTGGTAATATATAGGTTTAATGAGAGTTACAAATGAGGGGGGAGCGTATGAATAAGGATTTGGATAAGAAAATAGAAGCACTCGAAACGGCAATTGAAACAATTCAAGAAGCACTTGCTGAATTAAAAGTGAAGCAAAGGGAAATAGAAGTAGAAAACGCTCAGCAACATGTTAGTAAGAACAAGAAAGAATATATTGAAACAGTAATGGAGGAAAAGCCAAAAGAAGAAATAGTTAAGATAAAAGAGCCTTTGCAAGAACGTCAGGTAAAACAAGTAGATATATCTGCTTTTAAACCAGAGCCATTTAATATTATTAAGTTTTGTCAAACATGGTTACCGCGTGTATTTGTCGGTATTATGTTGCTTGGAGTGATCTGGTTATTTAAAGCAGGGGTAGATGCTGGCTTATTAACACCAGCGATACGAATTGTGTTTGGTATCGTATTATCTATCGGATTGTATTATATAGGAGATATTCAAATTAAAAGAGAGCGGCAGGCGTTAGGGTTAGTATTAGCTGGAGGAAGTATTACCGGGATTGTTCTAACAACGTTTGCAGCACATTATTTATATGGATTTATTCCGGCAAGTGTCGCGTTTCTCTGTAATATTGCATGGGTTATTTTAGGTATTTATTTAGCGAAAAGATATCAATCGGAATATCTCACTATTTTCGTAGCGGTCGGAGCGTTCTTCGTACCATTCTTGTTAAATAGTACGACTCCTAATCCTTATATTTTCTTTGGATATGAGACAGTATTAACACTTAGTTTATTATGGTATGCGTTGAAAAATCGTTATAAATACTTATATATGATTTCTTACGCTGTTGCTGCCATTGTCCTTTTCGTTTTCTTTGCTGTTATGTCAATGTTAGTAGAGAACTTGCAAGTACAGTTAACGATTGTATATGGTTTGATTCATTTACTATTATTTTGGCATATGTTTACGGAGAGAAGTTTTATACTAGAACCACGTTTGGCGATATTTAGTGCAAATGCAGTGTTCTTTATACTAGCTATTTCAAAAATACATGATTTTACAACATGGGGATTAATTATTAGTGCAATCGTGCATGCCGCTATGTTCGTATTTGAATATAGGAAAAATAGACATTCTACATTTACAAATCTCTTATTTGGTTTCGCAATGGGAGCATTTAGTTTAGCAATTTTATATGAGTATAGTTTAGTGAATGCAGCGATTGTACTATTATTACAAGGTTTCCTCGGCATGGTCACTTCTATTAAAGTAAAACAACAGATAAAATTGTATGTTAGTGCGACGGTTTACGCAATTGGAATGATACAGACTATTTTTAGCCCGTTTGATCAATTTATTTCGGCAGGCTTTGTTGCTCATCTTATTTTAATAGGAACGTTCTATTATTGCATGAGAGAAGCGAAAGAAGTATTAGCGAGCTTCGGCAAATATATGTATTCTATAGTGCTCTATTGGTTTATGATAATTGTATTTATTACAATTACGAGAATCGGTGAAGTTTTATCTACAGATGGAAGCGTAATTAGTGTATCAGTATCGTTATTATGGATGGTATATGCATTATTTGCGGTTTGGTTTGGAAGAAATAGAAATATGAATGAAATATTATATGCTGGTTTAGTCGTTTTAGTCGTAACGGTAGGGAAGTTATTCTTACTTGACTTACCAGAGGTATCGATGATGATTAGGGCAGTGTTATTCCTAATCGTCGGTAGTATAGGTATCGTTATTTCAAGAATGTTTTTCTCGAAGGAAGAGAAGTGAGAAGAAGGCAATCCATGTATGGATTGCCTTTTTTATTATTTCTTATTAATTGTTACAGTTTCATTATATTTCGTTGTTGTATTTTGGCGTAGACGAAGCGTTGCTTGTCCAATTGTATTTGAATCAATCTGTACATTTACAACTTTCTCAGCAGAGCCTAAGCTGTTTGTTGTGAAAGAAAATGCACTACTATATCCAAAAGTAGATGGCCAAGTGCCGTTTGCATTTTGTACTTTAGCCACTTGTGTTCCACCAGTAGTGAAGATACCTAAAGAATAGTTGTTATAAGTTGTATTAGGTAGTAAGTTGTTTACTTGAATCTTCATTTGGAAAATTTCATTGTTTGGTAGAATGCTAGGGTGTGTAACGACGTAGTCGCTTGTTGTTACCGCACCGTTATAACCGTATGAACCTGGTTTAAAAGTATTTGTATTAAACCATTGATAACCTGCATTTGGTGCACTCCAAGGTTCAGGTTGTGGTTCTGTTGATAAGCTTGGCTGTTCAAATGTTTGTAGAGCTGTAGGTGAATAAAGTTGTAAACCATTTACTTGATCTAAACTTGTAAATGTCTCTTTATTTGATAACCAATTTACGATGTTTTCTAATAAGATAGCATCGTTTTCTTCTTTATAACCATCGTAAGTTTTCTTTGTTTGGCCAGAATCTTCACGAACGTACTTTGGCGTAGCATCTTCAACAGGAGAAGAGTCACCAATAAAGGCAGCTTTTCCAAGTCCTACTTTTGCAATTGCAGCATATGGGCCTTCTGCAATACCACCGCCATTATAAACGCCGCTATCAACAGCGTTATTCCATTTTGATGGATTTTCTGGAAGGTAAACAAGTCCTTTTGCTAGTTTTGGATTTGTAATTGCCAGAGTAGAACCAGCATGCATTGCTACAGACGAAACACCTTTTGTAATTCCGAAAGATTGTTCAGGCGATACAATTGTTTTCGCTGAAACATCACCAAGTGCATTGTAGCGGAAGCGAATACCGAAGTTGTCAGAGAGCCAATCAGAGCTTTCTACTCCTTGCATAGCTTGTGAATTTGTTTCTTCATTAGACATTCCTTTTGCTGGATTATCCCATGCACCGCGTCTATATCCATTAAATACTTCAGAAGAGTCCCAGCGATTTTTATTACGATCTGCATTGTAATGATCAGCAATAAAGAAGATACTACCACCATTTTTTACATATTGTAACATAGCGTCCTGCTCAGATTTTTTGTAAGGAATATTAGCTTCTGGAACGATAAATACATTGTAATCTTTTAAATCTTCGTACGTAATAGGTGTTGATTTACGAAGTTCCTTTACGTGATATCCGTTTTTTGCAATGCCGTTTCCGAAGTCAGAAAAGCCGCCGTCAATAACCCAGTCAGCTGTCCCAGCAGTTTGACCGTGTGTATTATCAAATAATACTTTCTTCCCATTGTTTTGATTTACAACTTTTGCAGCAATTTCAGGAGCTGGGTCTACAGAGCTTTCGGCATAAGTAGACGGTATGAACGAAGTCCCTATACTTAGTGTAATTGCTGTTGCTAAAGAAAATGTAATCCATTTTTTATTCTTCATAGAAGAATCCCCCTAATAATAAATATATGTGCTTTAATAATGTAATTTATTTTTCTGTAAAAATAAAGACGGAAAACATAAAAAATATTAAAAGATTGTAAAAATACCGTGAATTATGTTGAGAAATATTTATATAGATATAAAAACATCCCTTCCAAGTAATAAGGAAGGGATGTTTTGCTTAACTAATTTTTGAGTTAGGTGTTTCATCAATCTTATGAAACCCTTTCATGTAATATACGATTGCTAAGCCGATAAGCCAAATTGGGCCAACAATCAATGCAATTCGTGTATCTTCTGAATACGCCATTATACCTAATACTAATATAAGGAAAACGAGTGAGAAATATGAGCTTAATGGGTATAAAGGCATTTTATACGATAACCTTTGTTTATTTTGAGTAGGCAAGCTTTTACGGAATTTAATTTGAGCAACTAATATAATGCCCCAAGTCCAAATTGCGCCGAAAGTTGAAATGCTAGTAAGCCATGTAAATACCTTTGCAGGTACGAGATAGTTTAATATAACACCAATGAGTAAAACGATAGCAGTTGCTACAATTCCTTGGCTTGGAATGCCATTTTTATTTAAACGACCAAATCTTTCAGGAGCTTTTTTCTGCTGAGCTAATGTATATAGCATACGGCCTGTACTAAATAAACCACCGTTACAAGAAGAAAGAGCTGCTGTTAATACGACAAAGTTAATAATACCTGCTGCTTTTGCGATACCAATTTGCTGGAATGTTAATACAAATGGACTGCCTTTCTCACCAAGTTCGTTCCATGGATAAATTGCCATCATAACGAATAATGCCCCAACGTAAAAGAGTAGAATTCTCCAAAATACGTTATCAATTGCCTTTGCGAGTGTTTTCTTCGGATTTTGAGCCTCACCAGCTGTAACACCGATTAATTCAACGCCTAAATAAGCGAATAGTACCATCTGCATGGAGAGTAGTAACCCAGAAAATCCATTTGGGAACCAGCCACCATGTGACCAAAGATTTGAAATACCAGTAGCGATACCACCGTTTCCGAATCCGAATAAAATAATACCAGCTCCGACTACTATCATACAGATAATTGTGACAATTTTAATGAGAGCAAACCAAAACTCAAGTTCTCCAAATACTTTTACCGATAAGAAGTTAAAAGCGCTCATTAATAATAGAGCAAGTAATGCCCAAGTCCAGCGCGGGATATCAGGGAACCAGTACTGCATGTAAATGCCAGCTGCTGTAATTTCAGCCATACAAGTAACAACCCATAAGAACCAGTAATTCCAACCAGTAATATAACCAGCGAGTGGTCCAATATAATCATATGCATATTTACTAAAAGAACCAGCAACAGGTTGTTCAATTGCCATTTCCCCAAGCGCTCGCATAATGAAAAAAATAACGAGACCGGCAATCATATAGCCTAGCAAAATAGAAGGACCTGCTAGTTTAATGGCGGAAGCGGATCCTAAAAATAGCCCAACGCCAATAGCTGAGCCCAGTGACATTAAAGTAATATGTCGTTCTTTTAAACCACGATTTAAAGTTCCAGATTTGTTTGTGTGCTGCATAAGAAGAATCCCCCTTGTAGAGTGAACGATATTTGAATGCATTTACTAAATATTTAACTATTTCAAATTATAAAACATTTCTATCTGTTATGCTACAAAAATAATCATAATGAACTGTACTACATCTGTACTTGTCAGACTTAAACTTAAAATTCGAACTATTAGGGAATATATTGACTCTTCTTTTTATTGATTGTTAAGATTAAGTATTATATTTTCTCACATACTAGTAAGAAAAAGAATGTGTGATAATAATTCAGGTGTAGGAAGGGTACATAAGCATGTTTCAATTACAAAAATATAACACTTCTGTGAAGCAAGAGTTTTTAGCTGGCATCACAACTTTTTTTACATTTGCGTATATTCTTGTCATCAATCCAAAAATATTATCTGATGCAGGTGTACCATTTGACCAAGCGTTTACAGCAACAATTATTGCAACCGTTGTTGGAACAGTAGGTATGGCGATTTTCGCGAATTACCCGATTGTTATTGCTCCAGCTATGGGAATGAATGCATATTTTGCTTATTCTGTTGTACAGAAGGCAGAAGGGATTACATATGTAGTTGCCTTTTCAGCTGTATTTGTAACGGGGATTATTTTTCTTTTATTATCTTTTACTTCGTTTAGGCAAAAGTTAATTTTAGCAATTCCTGATAGTTTAAAGCATGCAATTGCAGGTGGAATTGGACTATTTATTGCTTTTATTGGATTGCGCCTTTCTGGAATTATCGTGGATCATCCGTCTAATTTAGTTACGATTGGTGATTTTCATTCTCCAGCTGTTATTTTAACTTTAATTGGTTTAATATTAGCGGCGGTATTAATGACATTGCGTGTGAGCGGTGCATTATTTATTAGTATGATTGTGACAGGAATTATTGCCTTCTTTACAGGGCAATTGAAGTTTGCTGATAAAATTATGGCGATGCCTCATTTACCAGAGGGTATCATCGTTTCAAACCCAATCAATGCCTTTTCAGATGTAATTGAATACGGATTATACGGCGTTGTATTTTCATTTTTACTTGTACTTTTATTCGATACAACAGGTGCATTACTCGGTTTAATTAAACAAGCAGGTTTAATTACAGACAATACAGAGAAGCGTTTTGGTAAAGCGTTTATTGCAGATGCAATTGGCGGGACTACAGGTTCTATCTTTGGAACAAGCCCAACAGCAGCGACGATTGAATCATCAGCAGGTATTGCTGCAGGTGGTAAAACTGGATTAACAGGGATTGTAGTTGTTGGTCTAACAATTATAACGGCATTTTTTAGTCCTGTTATTGCTTCTTTATCAAGTGTAGCCGCTATTACAGCTCCTTCATTAATTATAGTAGGTAGTTTAATGGCACAAAGCATTCGAGATATTAATTGGAATGAATTTGAAGATGCGTTACCAGCATTTTTAATTTTTATAGGTATTCCGTTAACATCTAGTATTGCAAATGGAATCGCAATTGGATTTTTAGTATATCCAGTCTTGAAAATTGTGAAGGGTAAAGGGATGGAAGTACATCCATTACTATACTTATTTGCATTCTTATTTGGATGTCATTTATTCTTATAATATAAATATAGGAGAGGGCCTTCTTATGGGAGGCTCCCTTTTTGTGTATAATAAAGTGAAACTATGGGCAGTAGGGGATATCCTCACTGTGTATTAGCCCGCACCAATCGGGATAAGATGAAAACTTAATTGGTTTCGTAAAATATAAATTACTTAATGGAATATATATGTTACAATATAGATAGAGGAGGAACATGAATGGCTGTAAGTAAAATAAAAGTCGCACGTGTTCAGTTAGATTTAACACAGCAACAATTAGCAGAAAAAGTAGGCGTTACAAGGCAAACGATTAGTTTAATTGAGAAGGGGAAATACAATCCATCTTTAGATTTATGTTTAAAAATTTGTTATGCAGTAGATAAAACGTTGAATGATTTATTTTGGGAGGAAAAGGAGTGGTAGGATGAAAATCGTGAAAGATGAACGTTTAATGATTGAAGGGTTAAAACATATTAGATTAGCTTTCATCTTACAAAACATCGTCATACTAGCTATCGTCTTTTACCGCTATGTCTTGCAAGGGGCAGGATATGAAAGTGTTTCAGATTTATTAATGGTATTTATGGGCGGGATAATAATTATTAACTTTTTAAATCTGAAAAATTCAGTGGAAGTGTATGAGCATACGGGCGGAGTGTCGCGTCGTTATTTTATGAAGCTATTATTCATTCCAGTGGGTATTATTATTGGGATTTTAGCTATTTGTATCGTTGTAACACCAGATATTTCGATAAAGGAAATTAGTATGACAGGACTTATTATGTTTGCTTGTTTTTTAGTTCCTAGTTTGTTTATATACATATATATGAAAAAAATAAAAAGAGAAGATTAAAATATAAGAAAGGCTTTCCCGTATTGAGGAAAGCTTTTCTTATATCTTTTTATACAAAACTTTATGAAGGCCAATTGGTTCAATTTCAAAAATTTCACCATGTTCCTGAAAGCCTAAGCGCTTGTAATAGTCAGCTACAGTAATTCGGCCATTACACCATAACATATTTGCTTGACGCTCTTGTAAGATTTGTTTTGCATTCTGAATTAAGGAGCTTCCAGCGTGGTTGTTTCGAAACTCAGGTAATGTGGCCATTCCTCGTAGACGATAATGAATACCGGCTGGTAGGTCAGGATATATTTCTTTTGAGAAGGAAGCGATACTAATTAGTTCATCGTTTATAAATGCGCCTAAGTGGAAGGTGTCTGTTTCATAATCGGAAGGATATTTACAATCTGCTAATGTTTGATTGGGGCGTAAAATTTTTTGACGTAATACGTAAGTTTCGGATCCCTCAATATTTTTCACGATAATCATATTAACATCCTTTCTTATAAGGCTTTTTCTGTTAATTGTATAAAGAAATAAGCAGGTGCGGCGAGAAGTCCGAGTATGCTAGCAGTTCCGAGAAGGAGTGAAAGTAGGAGGCAAGAATATTTTATTCCATTCGATTTTTTCCATCCGTAACTACAAATCTCAATACTAACACCGATGAGAATAATGGCAACGAGTATTTCTGCTAATAATAAAAGAGCTAAAGTTACAATAGACATAATGTGATCCATCCTCATAATATGTGATAGTAACATTTTACCATATAAAGTTAAAAAAATGCCCCTCAATTATGTGAGGGGCATTTTTTTACTCTAATATGTTTTTTAGTGTATCGATATGTTCTTTTGAACCTGTTACAAGTAATGTGTCACCGTGTTGTAGTCTTGTATCACCATGTGGTATTAATGCTTTGTTACCGCGGTAGATTTGAATGACAAGTACATCACCTAAAAACGGGAGGCGGCGAAGCGCAACGCCGTTATATTTATTGCTGCGCAGTTCAACTTCACGTACTGTTTCGTTTGCTGTTGTAATTAAGCGAACGAGACTAGGTTTATCAATAAGTGCACGTAATAAAATACGTGTAGAGTTAATTGTTGAGAATACAGCGATATGTTCTTGCGTTGCTTTTTCTTGTAGAAGTGGATCTTCTACACTTGCAATAACATGTTCAACACCTAGCTCTTTTGCATGTTCTGCCAATAATAAGTTTTGTTCATCATCGCTTGTTGCAACAACGACGCGATCTGCATCAAATGCTGTTTGTTCAGTTAATGATGCGATTGTGATGTCATCTAATTTCACGATAGGGAAGTCATGTGATTTCGCTTCTTCATCATTTATTTTGTTTTGACGCATCATATATAGCGTTACGTCATAATCTTCTCGTTTTAAATCTAGTGATAACGGAAGGGTAATTCTGCTCGCGCCAATAATAGCTACTTTTGGTTTTGGTGTTTCTACTTTTGGGAACATTTTTTTAAACAATATAGGTGCAAAAATACAAGTAATAACTGCGCTTAAAATAAGAGAGGCAGATAAACTTGGACTGATGATCTCCAGTTTTTCACCAATTTGTGCAGCCGCAATAACTAGAGAAAGTGTCGATGTTAATAAGATTGCACTTCCAAGTACGATATTACGTGGATACCATTTTCTTAAGACGAGTGATGGTAAGAGTTTCGAAATAAAGAGTCCTACAATTAAGATTGGAATCATGAGCATGCTAGAAGGTTCTTTGAAAATAGACCACACCTCTAGATTTACACCAACCATTACGAAGAAAATAGGGATGAAGAAACCATAGCCGATAGAATCAAGTTTTTCCACCATATCTTCATTTGGTGATAATAACGATACAAGTACACCTGCTAAGAAGGCGCCTAAAATATTTTCTGCTCCAACAGATTCCGATAACCCAACTAAGATTAAAATGAGTGCAAAAACAGCTCGTGTATCAATTTGTACACTACCAGCTTTTAAACTATCTAAGTATGGAATGTTTTTAAAGCGTTTTGCAATAAAGTAAATGACAATACCGGCACCGAATAGAATAAGTAAGAGCCACATACTCTGACCGCTTTCGGAATTTAATCCGACAAAAACAGCGAGTAAAATCATTGTAACTAAGTCTGCAATAACAGCAACTAATAAAATGATTTGTCCGATTGCAGTTTTTCCTAGGTTGTTCTCTTTTAATGTTGGTACAACAACACCTAAAGAAATAGTTGAAATAATTAAAGTCATGAACATTGCATTATCTACGAATCCTAGCCATACGAATAGTAATGATAGGGCATAAGACAAGATGAAAATAAATAAGAAGATAATGCTTGCTGCTTGAAATGTATTTGGCTCGTTTGTCGTATTCTTTTTCCCTTTTTGTTTAAAGATAGAAAAATCAATTTCTAAACCGCTTAAGAACATAAGGAAGATAAATCCTAATGTTGATAAAACTTGAAGCCACATATCTGGCTCAATAATATTAAACCCACTTTTACCTACAAAGATTCCTGCAATAATTTCTGCAACGACCACAGGAAGTGCTTTTAATTTAAAGCGTTGTAACAAAAGGGGAACGAAAAACGCGATTGCAACGACAACCATAAGTGATAGAACAGAAGTATGATGTTCCATTGCGTTCTCTCCCTTCAAATAAATATAGTAACTATTTAGCCATATAATAGGTAGAAAAGCAACGCATATGGATTCGATTTCATAAAGAAAGACTTTTCTTAACATTTGTCATAATAAGTATATTTTTCATGATTATGCTGTTAATTCCGTAATGTGGATGTAATAGGGGGATAAAAAAAGACTGCTGAGGAATCTCAGCAGTCTTTTTCATGTACATTACATAGAGAAGAAAATCCATACAGTTAAACCAACTGTTGCAGTTGCAACGAAGAAACTGTATATCATTGTAAGAATTTGAACTCTTCCTTCTCCTTCTTTTAAATGCATGAACATAATTAATTGTAACAACGCTTGCGCAACAGCCATTATGATAATAGTTGTTAGGACTGTTGAAAGTGGCAATGTTGTGTAAAGTGCCACGTATAACGCTAGGAACGTTAATGCAAGCGATAAAATAAATCCGAAAACGTGTGACCAAGGGAATCCGCTATGCGCATGTCCGTTTGCTTGGTTGTTATTTTGACCCATTTACGCCACCATCCCGTTCAAGTAAACTAGTGTGTAAATAAAGACCCAAACAAGATCGAGGAAATGCCAGTATAAGCTGATAATGAATACTTTACGAGCTGTAACTGGTGTTAAACCTCGTTTTAAAATTTGGATAATAACACAAATTGCCCAAATGATACCGCCTGTTACGTGGGCTCCATGCGTTCCAAGAAGAACGAAGAATCCAGATAAGAAGGCACTTGTTTGAATTGTTGCACCTTCACCAATATACATAATGAATTCTTCAATCTCGAAGAATAGGAAACCTGCACCTAAAAGTAATGTAAGGACGAACCATCCAAGCATCGCTTTTTGGTTGTGCTTACGCATTTCGTGAATTACGATACCACATGTGAAACTACTTGTTAAAAGTAGTAATGTTTGAATTAAAAGCGTTTTAAGTTCAAACAGTTGCGCTGGTGTTGGGCCATCTGCCGTACGACCAGCAAGGACTAGATAAGAGGCGAAAAGTGTTGCGAACAGCATAATTTCAGCCCCAAGAAAAATCCAGAATCCTAGGATATTCAATCTGCTTTGTTCGGATTGATATTCCAAAGGTAAGCTTTTATCTAAAGCCGCCATGTCATTTCACCTCTCATGCTATATGTTCTGTTTTTTTAATTTCATCAACACTGATATAGTAACCTTCATCATAATCGAATGAACGATAGATTAAGCAAGCTAAAATACCAACTCCACCGATTGCTGCAAGCCAGAACCAGCTAAATACTAATGCGAAACCTGCAAGACCGAAGAATCCAGACGCAATAATAGGCACACCAGAGTTACTTGGCATGTGAATTGGTTTGATATCTTCTGCTGCTGGTGTAACTGTTTCTCCGCGTTTTTTCATGTACCAGAAAGCATCAGCTTCTTTAATTTCAGGAAGCTTCGCGAAGTTGTAATGTTGTACAGGAGAGTGAGTTGCCCATTCAAGTGTACGACCATCCCATGGATCTCCAGTTGTGTCACGTTCACCGTGACGTGCACTCCAAATTACGTTGTAGCAAAGAAGTAGGAAGCCGATACCCATCATTACCGCACCAACAGATGCGATTTGGTTTAGCCATCCCCATCCAAGACTTTCAGAGTAAGTGTACATACGACGAGTCATACCGTCTAAACCTAAGAAGTACATTGGGAAGAAACAGATGTTGAATCCGCTCATAAAGATCCAGAATGTCCATTTACCTAGGCGTTCATTTAACATATGACCAGTCATTTTTGGATACCAGAATGTGAATCCAGCAAGCATAGCGAATACTGTACCTGCGATTAATACGTAGTGGAAGTGAGCGATTAGGAAGTAGCTGTTATGGTATTGATAATCAGCTGCTGCCATTCCAAGCATAACCCCTGTAACCCCACCGACTACGAAGTTTGGAATAAATGCCAATGACCAAAGCATTGGAACTGTAAAACGAATACGTCCTTTATACAGTGTAAACAACCAGTTAAAGATCTTAACCCCGGTTGGAATCGAAATCGCCATTGTCGAAATCGAGAAGAATGAGTTAACCGCTGGACCTGCACCCATCGTGAAGAAGTGGTGAAGCCATACGACGAAACTTAGTAAAGAAATTGCAACCATTGAGTATACCATCGCACTGTAACCGAATAGACGCTTACGTGAGAATGTACTAATGATTTCAGAGAAAATACCGAATGCCGGTAAAATAACGATATATACTTCAGGGTGACCCCATACCCAGAACAGGTTGGCCCATAACATCGGCATACCGCCGCTCGCCATCGTAAAGAAGTGAGCATCGAATAGACGGTCAAATGTCATTAATGCAAGAGCAACTGTTAATACTGGGAAAGCGAAAATAATGATAATTGTTGTAATTAAGATTGACCAAGTAAACATTGGCATTCTCATTAAAGTCATACCAGGTGTACGCATTTTTAAGATAGTAACAAGGAAGTTAATACCGGTCATTAGCGTACCGAGACCTGAAATCTGTAATGCAATTGCGTAGTAGTTATTTCCTACGCCTGAAGTAAACTCTGTACCTGCCATTGGGAAGTAAGAAGTCCACCCAGCGTCTGGAGAACCACCGATTACGAAAGCGATGTTGAATAACATTGCTCCGACAAAGAATAACCAGAAACTTAAAGCATTTAAGAACGGATATGCAACGTCACGAGCACCAATTTGTAATGGTACTACAAGGTTCATTAATCCCATAACGAATGGCATTGCCATGAAAAGAATCATTACTGTACCATGTGTTGTAAAGATCCCGTTATAGTGTTCAGCGTTTAAATAAGTTGTTTCTGGGAATGTTAATTGTGCACGGATCATTAAACCATCCATACCACCACGGAATAACATGATAACCGCAGAAATAATATACATAGCTCCGATTTTTTTATGGTCAACAGTTGTTAACCATTCGTCCCAAAGCCATTTCCATTTTTTATACTTTGTTAGTACGAAAATGATTGCTAATGTCACAAGAACGATAGAAGCGTCTGCACCGTAAATAATCGGGTCACCTGTGACAAAGAATTCATCAAGCTTCACTGTGTTCACTCCAATCTGTTGGAATAATAGCTATTATTTTTTGTTTTTGTAGTAGTTGTAATCACAATATTCAAGTGATTTTGGATCTACATAACTTAAGTGGTGACTAGAGAATGTCATACGACCAACTACACCAGGTTTAACAATTTCGTTGTACTTAGCTTCTGTTAGTTTAGGAGCAGTTTCTTGTACTTCTTTAACCCACTTGTCATATTTCTCTTTAGTTTTTGCTTCAACTTCGAACTCCATGTGTGTGAATCCTTCACCAGAGAAGTTCGCACTACGGCCTAGGTAAGAACCTGGCTTATCAGCTTGTAAATAAAGATCCATAATCATGCCATCCATTGTGTACTTCATACCACCAAGTTCTGGTACCCAGAAAGCATTCATTGGGCCGACAGAAGTCAGTTTGAATTGAATTGGTACACCAGCTGGGATGTTTAAATAGTTAACGGTTTCAATTTTTTCCTCTGGGTAACTGAATAACCATTTCCAGTTTGCAGATGTAACATAAATTTCAACTGGTTTAATATGTTCGGACTCTTTCGGAACCTCTTCCGAAGCATAAGTTGCTTTTACTGTTGGAATCGATAATGCGATAACGATAATAACAGGAACAAGCGTCCAAATAATTTCTAGTAATGTGTTACCGTGTTGTTCAGGTGGCTCATAGTCCATATTCTCTGGTTTTTCACGATAACGAATCAAGATGACTGTAAACAGAATGAATACAATTGCGATAATTAATGACATAAGCAAGAATGACCAAACAATTAAATCATACTGTGCTTTTGCAACAGGTCCTTGCGGATTTAATACTGCGAGTTTTTTATCACAGCCACCGAGGAACAGAAGTAATGATAACGGAAGAAGTGAAGCCAACTTCCAAAACGCTTTCTTTAGTTGCACGATTGAAAATCTCCTTTCTCCTTGGATTGAAACTATGCCAATAAAACAATATAAACCTATTAATTTATAGAAGGCAATAGTTTTTGATATATTGTTAAAAAATAGACACAAATGCACACTTTTTAAGGTGAATATCATTTGTAACTTGATTACATTGTAAACTATTTTCCAGAGAAAAACGTGATTGTGAAAATTTTAAGATAAATAAAGTTATACCAGGATATCCAAGAAATAGAAAAAAGCTATCTTATGATAAGAAAGATAGCTGAATATTTTGTATATTTAGTTTATTTCTTGTGTGACAGTTCGTGGCTGTTCAAGTGTGACAATTTTTTTATATTTAACTTGGTATAAAATGTAACAAATAATCATAAATGGAATGCCGCAATAAAGAGCAATTCTTTGATCTGGAATGAAAGCCAAACTAACAAATGTAATGAAATTGAGCGAGAACGCTACGATTGGAACGAGTGGATAGAGCGGTGTACGATATTTTAAATCATTTATGTCGCCACCATTTTTCACGAAATTTCTACGGAAGAAAAACTGTGAAGCGGCGATTGACATCCAAACTACAACGGCAGCCATTGCTGCAATAGATGTTAAAACTAGAAAGACAGTATCTGCCGCAAATACACTTGTTAGTAAGGACAGGCTAGCGAAAATTAGGCTGAAAATTAATGCATTTAGCGGTACACCTTTTTTAGTTAATTTCGTAAATGCTGGACTTGCCATTCCTTGTTTTGCCATCGCCCACAGCATACGAGAATTTGCGTATAGACCAGAGTTAGCAACGGATAATACAGCTGTAATAATAACAAAGTTCATAATGTCTGCTGCATATGGGACACCGGCTACATCAAATACAAGTACAAAGGGACTTTCGACTAGATTAGCCTCTTGCCATGGGAGTAAACCTACAACAACTGATATCGCTAAGACGAAGAAGAAGAGAGTTCGCCAAATTGTATTTTTTATTGCTTTTGGAATTGTTTTTTCAGGATTTTCACTTTCTCCTGAAGCGATTCCAATTAATTCTGTTCCTTGGAAGGAGTAATTTACTGTAATCATCGTAAGAAGAACAGCTAATGCACCGTTTGGAAATAGCCCACCATTTTCAGTGAAATTATGAAGCATTGGAGCTGGCTTTCCATTGAAGTCTAGTAGACCGAACATAACAGCACCACCAAGCACGATGAAAATAACAATTGTCGCGACTTTTACACTTGCGAACCAAAACTCTGCTTCTGCATATGCTTTTGCTGATAAAGCGTTTACAAGGAAGAGTACTGCTGCAAATGTAACGCACCAAATCCAGGAAGAAACGTCTGGAAACCAGCGTTTCATTAAAATACTTACAGTTGTTAACTCCACGCCAACTGTAACAGCCCAATTTAACCAATACATCCAACCAACAACAAATCCAAAACCAGGTGAAATGAATTTGCTTGCATAACTTTGGAATGAACCTGCTTCTGGCATAGCAACGGATAATTCACCAAGACATAACATCGTTAAATACATAACAAATCCACCGACTAAAAATGCAAGAATAGCACCACCAGGTCCGGCATTATGGACAATTTGACCAGATCCCATAAATAGCCCGGTTCCGATAACACCGCCGAGTGCAATCATAAATAGGTGTCTACTTTTCATTGTTCGTTTTAAATCTGTTTGTTCAATTTGTTGATTCATATGCCCTCACCCCGTATTTTCTTGAATGTGTGAACTTCGTTTTATTCTGAGTTTTTAATCATTAGTGGGGGATGCAACACACACTCGGTTTATTTGCTATGAAATGAATGGAGTATGTAAAAAAACGAACTATGACTAAATACTCTAAGAATGTTTGTTAACATGGTGATATCTTCACTATGTTAACAATTTTGATTTTAGCAAAATATTCTGGAAATGTATATTTATTTTTCTTTTTATTAAAAATAATTAGAATTTTTATAATTCATTCTATGAGCGATAATTCACATGATCTTTCTAGCAAACTAGTAAGAAGAAGGGTACAATGATAAGAGTTGTATCTGTAAAATAATAATTAATGGAGTTTTGTTTATAATGAAAAAGTTAAAATATCTTTTTGTTTTTGGGATTATAATTGCTGCTGCGTTTTTTATAGGGAAAGATAAAATCATGCAAAAGGCGCAAGTTCTACGCCTAGAATTTCTATCTGAAATGAAAGAAGCAGCTATGATTGAAGATGTTCCGTTTATTAAACAATTACCAGAATTACCTCGAGGATGTGAAGTGACAAGTTTAGCTATGTTGCTGCAATATAAAGGTGTACAAGTAGATAAGATGCAACTTGCTAGCGAAATTCATCGTGTTCCATTTGAACAAAATGGTTTGCGTGGAAATCCTTACGAGGGATTTGTGGGAAATATTTATACAAAGGCAGAGCCTGGATATGGTGTGTACAATAAACCAATCTTTGATTTAGCAGAAAAATATGTTCCTGAAAAAGTAATTAATTTAACAGGTAGAGACATGCAAGATATATATAAAGTAATTAGTTCAGGCTCTCCGGTATGGGTCATTATTAATACGACGTTTAAGCCGCTAGCTGAAAGTAGTTTTGAAACATGGAATACGAGTTCAGGCGAAGTGAAAATTACATATTATGAGCATAGTGCAGTAGTAATTGGATATGATCAAAACTTTGTATATGTAAATGATCCTCTTAAAAATAATCCACGTTTGGCTGTTCCGCGAGCAGAATTTGAGAAAGCTTGGGAGCAAATGGGAAAACAAGCAATTACTATTTTATAATAATGAAAAAGTCATCTTTTGGATGGCTTTTTCTTTTTAGTTTATCATCACTGAAAATTCAGAAGATTCTTTTAAAAGTTAACAATTCACGTTATAATAACATTTAACTTGGTGAAGAAGGGGAGAAGAGAAATGGATGTTGCAAAGGAACTTGTTTTGTCAAAAAATCAGTTAGTTGAGTGGAGAAGGCATTTTCATAAGTATCCAGAGTTATCTTTTCAAGAAGAAAAAACATCGCAGTTTGTGTTCGATATACTTCGGAAATTTCCATGTTTAGAAGTGTCACGGCCGACTAAATATAGTGTGATGGCAAAGTTAGTAGGTAAACATCCGGGCAAAACAGTTGCGATTCGCGCCGATATGGATGCTCTTCCTATTCATGAAGAAAATGAGTTTGATTTTATTTCTACATATAAAGGTGTAATGCATGCATGTGGTCATGATGGACATATAGCGATATTACTTGGGGTTGTATATAAGTTAGTAGAAGAAAGAGAGAAGATTAAAGGGGAGATTCGTTTTCTATTCCAACATGCTGAAGAGAATTTTCCTGGTGGTGCAGAGGAGATGGTTGCTGCAGGTGTAATGGAAGGTGTGGATTATATTATTGGTGCTCACCTTTGGGCGTCGTTAGAGGTTGGGAAAATAGGTGTTATTTATGGTCCTGCAATGGCTGCACCGGATGTTTTTAAAATTAAGATAGAGGGAAAAGGTGGACATGCTGGAATCCCTCATGAAACGGTGGATAGTATTGCAATTGGAACACAAGTCGTTTCGCAACTTCAGCAAATTGTATCTCGCCTCACGAATCCATTAGATTCTCTCGTAATATCTGTTACGCAATTTCATGCGGGGACAACTCATAATGTAATACCAGAGCAAGCCGAGATTGAAGGGACAGTGAGAAGTTTAAGACATGAATTACGAGGTGAAACAGAGAAGAAGATTGAGCGGATTGTGAAGCATATTACGGAATCTTACGGAGCGAAATATACATTTTCATATGAATATGGGTATCGACCAGTTGTAAATGACTATGAAGCTACAGAGCTTATTGAACAAACGGCATTACAACTTTATGGAAGGGATAGAGTTGTTCGTTTACAGCCGACGATGGCTGGAGAAGATTTTTCAGCGTTTTTACAAAAGGCACCGGGGACATTCTTTTTTATCGGAGCGGGAAATAAAGAGAAAGGTATTATATATCCTCACCATCACCCTCGTTTTACGATTGACGAAGATGCATTACCGATTGGAGTGGAAGTCTTTGTATCAGCCATTATGAAATTTATAAGTAAAGGAGAATGAGATGAAGAAAATACACATTCTAGCGCTTATCCCAGTTCTTTGTTTAGTAGTTGGGCCAATATTTGCGAATTCAGTTACTCCTTACGTATTAGGGATGCCATTTTTATTATTTTGGGTATTATTATCAGTGTTTATTACATCTTTTTGTATGGGGCTTGTGTACGTGTTGGATCCTGCTAATAAGGAGGATGTAAAATGACTGCATTACTTATCATTATTTTATTTTTGTTTCTCGCACTATTTTTAGGGATTCGGGCACAACATGGAAAAGATATGAATTTAGAGCAATGGTCAGTTGGGGGAAGAGGGTTTGGCACTATTTTTGTTTTTCTCCTTATGGCAGGTGAAATTTATACGACGTTTACATTTTTGGGAGGAAGTGGCTGGGCGTATAGTAAAGGAGCACCTACCTTTTATATTTTAGGCTATGGCGCTTTAGCTTATCTTTTATCGTATTTTTTATTGCCACCGATTTGGAAGTATGCGAAAGAGCATAACCTTGTTTCACAGTCGGATTTTTTTGCGAAGAAATATAGAAGTAAAGCGCTTGGGATTATTGTTTCAATTGTTGGTGTTGTTTCCATCATCCCATATCTTGTTTTACAGTTAAAAGGGCTGGGAATTATCGTTTCAGAAGCTTCTTACGGAAGGGTGTCACCTGTTGTTGCGGTTTGGATTGGTGCTATTGTTATAACTATATATGTAATGGTTTCAGGTATACATGGTTCGGCTTGGACGGCCGCTTTGAAGGATATTATGATACTGTTTATCGTTATGTTTTTAGGTATATATTTACCGTATCATTATTATGGAGGATTTCAGCCGATGTTTGAGGCTGTAGAGGCAGCGAAACCGGGATTTTTATCTTTACCTGAAGAAGGAATGAGTATTTCTTGGTTTGTTTCTACTATTATATTAACGGCCCTCGGTTTCTATATGTGGCCTCATACATTTGCTTCTGCTTTTTCTGCAAAAAATGAAAAAGTATTTCGTAAAAATGCAGCAATTATGCCATTGTATTCTTTAGTTTTACTTTTCGTATTTTTTGCAGGATTTGCTGCTATATTACAGGTTCCGGGATTAAAAGGAGCGGATGTAGACCTTTCATTGTTCAGACTTGCTCTTCAAACGTTTGACCCTTGGTTTATTGGAATTATTGGTAGTGCGGGAGTATTAACGGCATTGGTTCCGGGTTCGATGCTTGTTATGGCGGCTTCTACACTGTTAGCGAAAAATATTTATCGAACGATAGTTCCATCTGCTTCAGATAGACAAGTTGCTAAGATGGCAAAATTATTTGTGCCTGTAGTAACGCTCGTGGCAGTTTTATTTACATTTAAAGGAGGAGAAACGATAGGAGCGCTTCTATTAATGGGATACAGTATCGTTACACAACTTTTCCCTGCACTTGTATGTAGTTTGTTTCCACGTCAAATTATTACGAAGCAAGGAGCTATTGCAGGAATGGGAGTTGGGCTATTAGTGGTCGCATATATTACCTTATCTGGTTCAACTATAGCCACGATGTTTCCGAGTTTCCCGCAGTATATAAAAGATTTGAATGTAGGTATAGTCGCATTGTTAATTAATATAATTGTGATGTTTGTAGTCAGTGGATTTACAAAAGGTGTATTTATAAAGAAAAACACTATAATAGTGGAAAAGTAATTCGTTTATCCCGCATTAACAAGCAGTAAGACCCCCACCTCAAAATTCAGCGGAAGCAAAGAAGTTAGGTGGGGGCCCTGCTGCCTGTAAAAGCCCGATTGGTGAGGGTTGATTAAAGTTTTACTTTATTAGAGCTATCTTTGAAAAGAGATAGCTCTTTTTTGTATATATTTTCTTCAATTAGCGGAATCTAACTAAAAACTTGTTGAAAAGGAAGTTAGGTGGGGAAATTGTTAGAGCTTGAAGGTAACTTATTTGAAGTTATGAAAGAAATTAGGGATGAGTTAGGTTCACCTAATGATTTAACAATTAGAGAAGTTGCTCTTGCTGGGAGTTTTACACGTTGTGCGGTTGTGTTTTTATGTGGGTTAACAGACAAGGATAATGTTTATAAATATGTAGTTCGTACTCTTCAATATGAAGAAGTGCAAAATGAAGCGGCTGTCGTTCAGACGTTATTGGATCGTTTTATTTCTATTGCGGAAGTGGGTAAGAAGACAACATTTCCGGATATTATAAATGCGATTTTAGCGGGAGATACAGTTATATTAATTGATAATATTCAAACTGCTATCATTATTAATAGTAGGGCTTGGGAGAAGCGAAGTTTAGAACCACCAGTGACAGAAGATTTAATACGCGGACCGAGAGTTGGATTAAATGAAGATATTAATGTGAATAAAATGTTAATCCGACGCAGCTTACGCGATCCAAAGTTGAGGTTCCAATCTTATATTATGGGGAAGCGATCGCAGAAAGAAGTAACCCTAGTATATATAGAAGATATTATTAATCCTCACATTGTAAAAGAGTTAGATCGCCGTCTTCAATCAATAGTGACAGATGTCGTTTTGGAAACAGGTACGATTGAACAATTAATTCAGGATAATAATTTATCCCCATTTCCACAGTTTTTGAATACAGAGAGGCCTGATAATATTATAGCCTCATTAGCGAAAGGGAAGGCGGCCATTTTAGTAGACGGATCCCCGTTTGCTCTTATTGCACCACTTGTGTTTGTTGATATTTTTCAATCTGTAGAAGATCATTATGAGCGCTGGGTGATTGGAACGTTATTAAGGTTTTTACGTATGGGTTCAGGCATAATTGCGGTTTTGTTACCAGCTATGTATGTAGCACTTGTATCTTATCATCAAGGACTTATTCCTTCTAAATTGGCTTATTCAATTGCAGGTGCGAGGGAAGGTGTTCCGTTTCCTGCATATATTGAAACATTAATGATGGCCTTGACTATGGAATTAATACGAGAAGCTGGAATCCGATTGCCGAAACCGATGGGGCAAACGATAGGGATTGTAGGAGGTCTTGTAATTGGAGAAGCTGCGGTAAATGCAGGGATTGTAAATCCGTTTTTAGTTATTATTATTGCAGTTACTGCGATTGCTACGTTTTCGCTTCCTGTATATAGTATTACGATTACGTTCCGAATTTTACTTTTCGTCTTTGTATTAGCTGCAACGGCTTTTGGACTGTATGGGATTATTCTAGCTCTGATCGCACTTGCTATTCATATTACAAATTTAACAAGTGTTGGTATACCGTATACAACTCCCATTGCTCCTGCATTTTATAAAGATTGGAAAGAAGAATTTATTCGCATGCCAAAATCGATGTTGAAAGATAGACCAGAGTACTTACAAACAAAAGACTCTACAATACGTCCAAAGGAGCGAAAATAAGTGAAACCATTTGAGTATGGCGATGAAGAGATTGGATCTCGGGAAATTGGGTTTGCGGTATCATCGACCATTATTGGTATAGGGGCATTGTCTATGCCAAGAGATATCGCTAACCAAACTTTATTTTCGGACGGTTGGATTATCTTGCTTTTGGGTGGACTGATTTGCGCAGTTTTAGGCTGGTTTGTGACGAGAGTGGCTATCTTATTTCCAAAACAAAATTTTGTTCAATATACGAGTGCGCATTTGACGAAGCCTGTTGCATACACAATTAGTAGTATTTTAGTATTAACTTTTGCTGCTTTGACAGCGTATGAATCGCGAATGATTTCAGTTATTTCTCAAACGTATTTATTTAGTGATACACCAATACAACTACTGTCTTTTTTCTTCTTATTAGTTGTTATTTATGGAATAGCAGGATCAAGAGCAGCCTTATTAAGGTTAAATGTTTTATTCTTGCCTATTGTTTTAATTGCGATAGTACTTCTTTCTTTATTGAATATAAATTTAATGGAAATAAATAATTTACTACCAGCTTTTCAAACGAAAGTAAGTCAATATGCTGTTGGAGTTAAAAATTCTATTTTTACGTTTATTGGATTTGAAGTAGCGTTATTTTATGCAGTTTTGCTGAATAATAAGACAGCGAAAAAAGCGCCAATGGCAGTCGCGAAAGCGGTGATGGTAAACGTGCTGTCATACATTTTAATTTATGTAACTTGTATTAGTGTTTTTACTTATATGACAACACGTGGATTGACATATCCAACAATTGAATTAGGGAAAGAAATTGAAATTGGTGGAGGATTTTTAGAAAGGTTTGATGCGATTTTTTTTACGACTTGGATTATTACTATTTATAACACTACAGCAATGTATTATGACGTCGCATCTTTATTGTTTTGTGCTATGTTTCCGAAAGTGAAGAAACAAATTTTTATTTTCATAAGTGCCCCTATTATTTTTATGGTGAATATGATACCTAGTAGTTTAAATACTTTATCAAGTTATGGGACTTATTTAGCTTGGATAGATATGGGGTGTGTTGTGTTAGCACCTTTGCTCGTTTTAATTGTATATAAAATAAAAAGAAGGAATGGTGGAAATGAAACACCTTCTTAAAATTATAATGGTTATGGCTTTAACTGGATTTATGAGTGGGTGTTCTGAGTTAGAAGAGATAGAAGAAAGAGGATTTGTAGTAGGAGCGGCTTACGATATTGTGAAGGAGAAGAAAGCGAATCCAATTATGAAAGGGACCTATCAGATGGTACTCCCCAGTAAATTGTCTCAACAGGGTGGACAAGGGGGTGGGGATAGCGAAAATTATATTAATGTTAGTGCAAAAGCAGATAGTGTATTTGAACAAATAAGAATAATCGCCAAAAAAATTAGTCGTACATTATTTTTCCCTCATATACAGGTGATTATTTTCTCTGAAGAATTACTTTCACATCCATACATTTTACAAAATACGTTAGATGTATATATTCGCGATCATGAGATGAGAAGAAATATTCGTTTGTTCGTTTCTAATAAAAATGCCGAAGCTATTTTAAAACAAAGTGCCAAGCCTGAAAATTTACCGGCGCAGTATATTGATATGTTAGCTGAACACCCTCCGAAAAATGCCCAAATGATTGAGGCTGCAAGAATTGGTGAGGTGCAGGAAAAGATGATCTCTAACCGAAGTTTTGTATTACCTATTCTGGAACTAACAAAACAAGGAGTACAAATGAACGGTGCAGCATTGTTTCGGGGAAAGGATAATAAGTGTGTAGGCAATTTGAGTGGGGAAGAAACAGTAGGGATGAATTATATAATAGGTAAAAAAATTGGAGGTTTTTTTACCATCCGTAAAAAGAATCAACTTATTACATATGAAATTCATAAGTTACGTCGAAAAATTAAAGTATCCACAACGAATGCTACAAAACCAAAGTTTGATATTCATTTATCTCTGGAAGGCACATTGGCTGAGTTGCATTTTAGTGATCATAAAAAGGTTTTGAATGAAAAGCGTTTAGAGAAGGATATATCGGAAGAAATGGAGAAGCGTATTCAAAAATCAATTAAACTTGTTCAAAAAAAATATAAGGTAGATGTACTAGAGTTAGGGGAAGTGTATAAGCGACATAATTATAAAGAGTGGAAAAAGGTAAGTAAGAATTGGGATCAAGGCGAAAATTACTTTAGTAATGCTGAAATTACTGTTCATGTTCATCCAACAATTGAACATTCAGGTTCAGCTTTACCGAAAAGAGTGAAATAAGGTGATGAAAGTTGTTTACTGGATTAGGAATTAGTTGCACGATATTAATGGCAGTTCTTCCAGGAACTATATATTTTATTCATAAAAAACTCACAACGTATGGAGCACAGCCGTGGAATACTGATGTGCAAAAAAAGAAACCTGAATAATTTCAGGTTTCTTTCGTGCAAAGCATATGTGAAGGGGGATACCTTCTATGTATGCTTTGCTTTATACAAGCCCTAACCAATGTACCAATTGTGTAGAGAGGAATGTAACAACAATGGCGATAACGGTAGGGATTGCAAACGATAAGAATGTCCATTTTGCACTTTTTGTTTCTTTGTATATATTAACAAGTGTTGTTCCGCACGGGAAATGAAGAAGTGAGAACAACATTGTGTTTAACGCTGTTAACCAAGTCCAACCATTTTCTAGGAATAGATTTTTAATTTGATTAAAATCATCTATTTCAGTTAAAGCCCCAGTTGATAAGTAAGACATTAATAAAATTGGGATTACAATTTCATTAGCGGGTAGTCCAAGAATGAATGCAGCTAGAATAAACCCGTCAAGTCCTAACATTTTAGCAAATGGATCTAGGAAGTTTACAAAATACATAAGTAAGCTTGTGTCACCGATAAAAATGTTAGCAAGTAACCAAGTTAATGCAGCCGCAGGGGCAGCAACAACTATAGCTCGTTTTAAAACATAGATTGATTTATCGAGTGTTGCGCGAACAATTGTATTCCAAACTTTTGGCTTGCGGTACGGAGGTAACTCAAGTGTGTAGTGAGTTGGAACCCCTTTTAAGGCTGTTTTTGATAGTACCCAAGAAACAGTTAATGTCATAATAACACCAATTACAACCATTCCAACTACAACACCAGCAGTAACCAATGTTTGCATACTGCCTGTATAACCAGCAGCCATAAATAGTGAAGCCATTAAAATTAACATAGGCCAGCGACCGTTACAAGGAACGAAGTTGTTCGTTAAAATTGCTAGCATACGTTCACGTGGTGATTCAATGATACGTGTTGACATAATGGCTGCTGCATTACAACCAAATCCCATTGCCATTGTTAAAGATTGTTTCCCGTGTGCGCCGGATCGTTTGAATAAGCGGTCCATATTAAACGCGACACGTGGTAAGTATCCGTAGTTTTCTAATAGCGCGAACATAGGGAAAAAGATTGCCATAGGTGGTAACATAACGCTAATAACAGCACCGATACCACGGAACAAACCAAGTATTAAAATGCCATGTAACCATTCAGGTGCATGCGCTGCTTGGAACCAAGATGTTAAATATCCTTCGGCCCATCCGAAGAATTCGGCAATCATATCAGATGGTACGTTAGCGCCTGCAATTGTAAGATAAAAAATAATAGATAAAATACCGAGCATAATTGGGAATCCCCAGATTGGAGATGTGAAAATTTTATCTAGTTTTTCGGAACGATATAATTTATCAGTATTTGTATATTGGATGGATTCTTTACATATGCTTGCGGATGTTCGGTAAATATCTCCGACTATATCATCTCGTATATCTTCTTTTGAAAGTGTTTGTGCATGTTGAATAATATAGTCTAATGGAAGAGCTTTACTGGCTGAGTGAGATTCCATTAATTACGACCTCCCTTACAAGTGGTTCATTATGGTGTTTTTGAAGTGTAGTTAAGAAATTTTTATCTCCATCTAATATACGTAACGTAATCCAACGTGCTGGATACGTATCACCGAATACTTTATAAATTTGTGGCTCTAATTCCTGAATCATATTTTCGATTTTTTCGCTGTAAGTAATTTTAATTGGTGTTGGAATTAGTTTTTTATTTGCTACTTTTGCAATAACATTTAGCAAATGACCAATACCTACTCGGTTACGTGCTGAAATTTTAACGACAGGCACACCAAGTGATTTTGCTAATTTCTTTTCATCGATAACAATCCCTTTTTTCTCGGCTTCATCAATTAAGTTAATGCAAATGACTACATTATTTGTCATCTCCATCACCTGGAGTGCTAAATTTAAATTTCTTTCCATAGCAGTTGCGTCTATAACAACTACAGTTACTTCTGGTTTTTCAAATATAATATAATCCCTTGCTACTTCTTCGTCTGCGGAATTTGAGTATAGTGAGTAAGTTCCAGGTAAATCTATTAATGTATAATTACTTCCGTTATGTTCATATTCTCCTTCAGCTTTTAAAACAGTTTTTCCCGTCCAGTTTCCAGTATGTTGTTTTAAGCCTGTTAAAGTATTAAATAATGTACTTTTCCCTGTATTCGGGTTACCAGCTAAAGCGATACGATGTTTGCTCATCTGAAATCATCTCCTATTAATACCCCGAAAATAAGGGAGCTTTCTTCTTTACGCAGTGCAATAGTTGTGTTGCTCACTTGATAAGCGACCGGATCTCCAAGTGGACTGCGTTGCAATACTTTAATCGTCGCCCCCGGGATAAATCCCAAATCTAATAAGCGTCGTTTCATAGTTCCTTCTAATTGTATCTTCTCAATTTGTACAAACTCTCCTATTTTAAATTCGGAAAGTGGTTTTATATTAGCCGATACCATAAAAGTTACCTCATCTCTATATTTTTAGTTTGAGTTTAAAAAGTTTCCTTAGGTAAACTTTTTGTTAGTAATATAGTAGACTACATTGGATGATGCTGTCAATTGGTACTTTAAAAATATTCATTTAATTTTAGAATTGTTCCAATTTATTTAGTTGTACTAAAAAATATTACTGAAATTCTTTTTTATGTGCATAAATTAGGCGTGTAAAAGTTACAAAATACAGCGGAATTGTAAATATAACTTTAATTAAAAGGGAAAAAGAGAGAAAAACATTTACATTGGATTTACATTGTTAAGAATAAATTTACATTACAGCTTAAATAGTGTGGATTTTGTTGGGTTCTTTAACTATAAATGTTGGGATTCCTAGTTTTTAAGGATTATTATCGTCATTTACTTAAAATTAAAAATTGCTTAACACTTACATAATATTATTGTCCTACAATGAATTTGTGTTCGAAAGAAGTAGACAAATGTGAAAAGTGATAATCCAAATGGGGGTACAAGACATGGTTATGAAAAAGGGTATTAAATTTTCTTTAGCAGCTTTAGTGGTAGCGGGTTCATTAGTGGGATGTGGAAAAGCAGAAGAGACATCAGGTAAAGATGCTAAAGGAAACGATAATGCAAAACAAGAATTGTCAGGTACGATAGCAGCTGCAGGCTCTACAGCACTTCAACCTCTTGCAGAGGAAGCTGGAAAGAAATTTATGGAGAAAAATTCAAACGTTTCTATTCAAGTGCAAGGTGGCGGTAGTGGAACTGGAATTAACCAAGTAGCTTCTGGTGCAGTCCAAATTGGTAACTCAGATGTTCCATCTGCAGATAAAATAAAAGATGCTAATAAGGCGAAAGAATTAGTAGATAACAAGGTAGCGGGTATTGCATTCGCACTTGTCGTAAATAAAGATGTAAAAGTTGATAACTTAACAGTACAACAAGTACAAGATATCTTCACTGGAAAAGTAACAAACTGGAAAGAAGTAGGCGGGAAAGATGAAAAAATCAACGTGATTAATCGTCCAGCTTCTTCTGGTACACGTGCTACATTTGAAAAAACAATTATGAAAGACGCGAAAATCAATGATGGAACTGGTACTACACAAGATTCTAACGGTGCAGTAGAACAAGCGATTAACTCTACTCCAGGTTCAGTAAGTTATTTAGCGATGTCTTACATGGTTGGCGAGAAAAAAGGTGCGCTACAAACAGTAAAAATTGATGGTGCTGAACCAAAAGTTGAAAACATTGCGTCTGGTAAATATCCATTTTGGTCTTACGAGTACATGGTAACGAAAGGTGAGGCAAAAGAAGCAACAAAAGCTTACATTGACTATGTAAAAGGTAAAGATTTTGAAAAGCAAGTAGAAGATATGGGTTATATTCCAATGTCTAAATTAAATAAGTAATAAAATTTATGGGGCTGGCTGCAAGGCCAGTCCTGTTCATTTCAATTTATGAAGTGGGGTCTGTCCTGTGATGAAGGGGAAAAAACAAATTAATTACGTAAAAAGTGAATATATAGGAAGATCACTTGTTACGTTTTGTGGTATTTTTATTGTTTTAATTACATTAGCTATTATTGCGTTTATTTGTGGTAAAGGTATTCAATCTTTTACACAAAGTGGTATCTCATTTACTGAGATGTTAACATCGACAAAATGGAATCCAAATGCTGATCAAGGATCCTTCGGGGCTTTAATTTTCATTGTAGGTTCAACGGTGGTTTCGTTAGGTGCGGTCATTATTAGTGCACCAATTGCTATAGCTCTTGCTATATTCATGAATTTAATTTCGCCAAAGTTTGGAAATAAAGTATTGAAGCCTGTTTTAGAATTATTAGTTGGTATTCCTTCGGTTGTATACGGATTATTAGGGGTTACGATTTTAGTGCCACTATTACGTGATTCGTTTGGGGGAGTAGGCTTTAGTTTAATTGCGGGTATTGTTGTATTAAGTATTATGATTTTGCCAACTATTGCTAGTATCGCTTCTGATGCAATACGTTCTGTTCCATTTGATTATTTAGAAGCTTCTTATGGTCTAGGATCAACGAAATGGCAAGCGATTAGCCGAGTAATTGTTCCTGCTGCGAAGAAAGGGATTTTAACAGGTGTTGTTTTAGGTTTAGCGCGTGCTTTTGGTGAAGCGCTAGCGGTTCAAATGGTAATCGGGAATACGATTAAATTACCAGAAGGAATATACAGTCCGACAGCGACGTTAACTGGTATTTTAACAATGGACATGACAAATACATTAAACGGAACTGCTTGGAACAATGCGCTATGGACTTTAGCAATGATTTTACTTGTTATTTCATTCCTGTTTATTTTAGTAATTCGAGCGATTGGGCAAAGAGGTGAGCGATAATAATGAATGCAAGAACGGTAAATAAAGTTTGGACAGGTATCTTTTATACGATTGCAGCTTTAGTTGTAGCTTTGCTAGTGTTCTTAGTGTTTGAGATTTTACAAAAGGGATGGGGTTTTTGGGATCCTAATTTCTTGTTTGGAGAACCAAGTAATACAAGAGCTGGTGGTGGGATTGGTCCGCAGTTATTCAATTCCTTCTATATGCTTGTTATAACGCTTATTATATCTATTCCTCTTGGATTAGGTGCTGGAATATATTTAGCAGAGTATGCAAAGCAAGGACGTTTTTTAAACTTTGTTCGTTTATGTATCGAGACAATGGCATCTTTACCTTCTATTGTTGTTGGTTTATTCGGTTTGTTAGTGTTCGTTACAATGACTGGTTGGGGATATACAGTAATGGGTGGTGCCCTTGCTTTAACTATTTTAAACTTACCGGGCTTAACGCGTGTTTGTGAAAATGCGATTTCAGAAGTTCCTTCTAATGTGAAAGAGGCAAGTCTTGGGCTAGGTGCAACGAAGTGGCAAACGATCACTCGTATTATTATTCCGTCGTCATTACCACAAATCATTACAGGTGTTATTTTAGCTGCGGGTCGTATATTTGGTGAAGCAGCGGCATTAATTTATACAGCGGGTTTAACATCTCCGATTTTAAATTCAGCAGCGGACTTCTCAAGTCCTGCTCATCCTTTAAATCCATTTAGACCAGCTGAAACGTTAGCGGTTCACATTTGGAAGTTAAATTCTGAAGGAATTATCCCGGATGCGAAGTTAATTGCGACAAAATCTGCAGCTGTATTAATTATTATGGTATTACTATTCAATGTTATTTCACGCTTGATAGCATCTATATTACACAAGCGCTTTACAGGAACGAAAAGAAAAAGTAAAACGACGAAAAAGGTAAAAGCGGCATAAATTATAAAGAAGAACTCTCTACTTATAAATAGGGGGTTCTTTTGTATTTTAATTATAGAAGGAAAGGGCGTAACGATTGTTGGATTTGTGATTAATTATATAGACGAACAGATGTAATTTAGATTGTGGATTCTAGTGAATCTCTAGAACGGTATGCGGAAAAAATGATGGATTATATGAGTAGGTAGAGAAAAAGGGTTATCTTTATTCGTGAAGATAACCCTTTTCTTTTAAATGTCAGGTGTTTCTGTAGAAGTGCTTATTTTTCTACGGGAGCGTCTTTTTCTCCCGATTTTATCTAATAGTTCATACATAACTGGAACAACTACTAATGTAAGAAGAGTTGAGACTGCCAAACCACCGATGACAACGACGGCTAAACTTTTTGATACCATACTCCCTGCTTGGGATTGGCCAAATAGAAGTGGGAGCATAGCAACGATTGTTGTAATAGCTGTCATAATAATTGGGCGTAGTCTAGTAGAACCTGCTTCAAGTAAGGCTTCTCTTGTTTCCATTCCGTGTTCCCGATTTTGTTGGACTCTTTCTATTAATACAATAGCGTTTGTAACAACAATCCCGATTAACATTAATGCGCCGATTAAGGAATTTACATCAACAGGTGTTCGTGAAACGATTAAGCCTAAAATACCACCGACAGCAGCTAACGGTAAGGAGAATAGGATTGCAAAAGGAGCACGTGCTTGCCCGAAGGTGATAACCATAATTAAATATACAATCCCTATTGCAATCCCCATAATTTTGAATAAATCTGTAAAATTCTCTTGCATAGATTCAGTAGCTCCTGCGATATTGACTTTTGCACCACTAGGTAAATCTAAGTCAGTTATCGCTTTATTTACTGCTGTGTTTACTTTACTCAAATCTTCATTTGAAGCTTCGGCTGTAATTTGGATTGTTTCTTTTCCGTCTTTATGGAAAATTTCTGTTTGCGTTTGTTTTTCTGAAATAGTTGCGATGTCTTTTAAAGGTATTGGGCCATTAATAGGTGATAGTATGTTTGTATTTAAAATATCTTCTTGTTTATTAATGTTTTCTTTTTTGTGTTCTATCATAATAGTAGTTTTTTCATTATTAATTGTAATTTCGCCAATAGGTGATTTCTTCATAAGGAATGCTACTTGTTGCGCAGCTATTTCTGGTGTTAAACCTAGTTGTTCAGCCTTTGTTTGATCAATATGAATTTGCCATTCTTTCTTAGAGTCTTCTAAATTTGTTTTTACTTTAGAAAGATCATCCATGCTTTTTAGTTTTGTTTCAACGATAGTAGCCGCCTCTTTTAAATCCGCTTCGTTAGTAGCTGTTACGTTAAATTGTAAGTTATTGCCGCCGCCAGAACTTGAATAACTTGTTTTTATATAATCAAGTTCAGCAGGCTCAAAAGTTTTATTTTCCTTTTTTAACTCTTTAATATATTGATCAATATCAGAACCTTTTTTAAAGACTACGAATATACTGGCAAGGTTATTTTTAGTTGTTTGCCCCCATTGTGCATCTTCTGCGCTAGATCCCATTCGTAAAATAACGTCTGTTATATCTGAATTAGAAAGTAATTTCTTTTCAAAATCAAATGCTTTTTGTTTTTGAGATTCAGCATTATAATCGGCTGGAAATGTCATGTTAATAGATAACATTGTGTCGTCTTCAGATTTTATGTTTGCTTTCGGTAGTAATATATAGGCCGCAATTGATCCTGCAAATAATAAAAATGAAGTAAGTAGAATAATGAATTTATGAGAAAGAGCCCACTTTAATGTAGCGACATATCGTGATGAAGAACTTGGCTTTCGATGCTTTGTTTTTTTGAGTAGTAAAAAAGCCATAAGTGGAACAACTGTTAGTGCAACGATTAAGGATGATAGTATAGAATATACAACTGCTAATACCATAGGTAACATTAATTTTCCGATTGCTCCTGATACGAGGCCGATAGGTAAAAAAACAGCGACCGTTGTTAAAGTAGAAGAAGTAATTGCGACTGCGACTTCTTTCGTTGCATCGAGAATGATATCTTTAGAGAAAGAATCTTTTTGTAAACGGCGGAAAATATTCTCGATGACAACGATACTATCATCGACGAGACGTCCAACCGCAACAGCTAAACCACCGAGGGTTAAAATGTTAAGCGTAATGTTAGATTGATGTAGTAAAAAGAGTGTTAATAAAATAGATAATGGAATACTGACAACAGCGATGAGTGTTGTTCGGAAGTTACGTAAAAAGATTAAGATAATTAGAGTTGCAGCGATTGCTCCAAGTATTACTTCTTTTCCCATGCTAGTAACAGCATTTTCAACTTGTTCATGGGTTGAAGCCAAAAGTTTAATAGAAAATTGATTTTTATATTCCTTATCTATCTCTTTAACTTTTTTATCAATCTCTTTTCCAATGGCAACTGCATTTTTACTTGGCTCTTTCATGATGATTAATCCTGTGCCTTCTTCTCCGTTTATATGTGAGATTGTATCGTAGTGTTGTTTAATTTCAATTTGAGCAATGTCTTGCAATTTCACTTGGGGTGCCACAGTGATGTTTTTAATGTCATTTACATTTTTTATGTCCCCAATGACGCGGAGGTTGTATTCTTCCTGATTAACAGTAATTGCCCCAGCTGGAGTAGAAGTTTCTTTTCCTTGTAAAACAGTTAATATCTGCTGTGATGTTACGTTTTTGTTTTTTAATTGGTTCGGATCAAGTACGATAGATAATTCAGAGGTGGATTTTCCGAAAAACATAACGTTGGCAACACCATCAATGTTTTCGAGTTGTGGTACGATTTCTTTTTCAATTTGTTTTTCATCTGCTTTTGAAAAACCGTTTTGTTTCTGGATAGTAATTTGAGCGAGTGGAATCATAGAAGTGTTTAATTGACTAACTACGGGCTTGGTTACATCTTTAGGTAATTTAATTGTATTGACGGCTTTTTCGACTTCGCGTGCTGCATCTTTCATGTTTGCTTTTGATGTATACGCAATGTCGATACGTGATAATCCCTCGTATGTAGAAGAAGTAATGGTGTCGACGTGCTCTAAATTGCGAAATTGTTTTTCGAGAGGATCAGTTACATCTTTTGTCATCGTTTCAGCGTCGAGTCCTTGAGATAAGGTTGTGACGGTAATTGCTGGATTGTCGATACTTGGTAAAAATTCCATAGGTAATTTAGAGCCGGAATAAACACCGAGTATGGAAATGAGAAAAATCATGATGATAATGGCAGCTCGGTTTTTTAATGAAAACTTTGTTAACCTATCCATAAAATAATTCCTCCATTGGTTTATTTATAGTTGAGTGCGTCCTTTCTTACTATATAACAAAAAATGGATATTTTTCATCAATTAAATGTAAAAAAATTCTAACAATATCCTTAAGTTTATATTAGGGTTGGAATGTTGTTAATTTGTAGGGAGATAAATTTTGAATGAGAAGGAAGGGGATAATGCGCGCGAGTGGTTGTTTAATGTAGATGGGATTTTTTCTTACGGCTAATTTGTATGGTTATTTTATAGAAGGATAATTATTATAAACTTTAATATAGAAGAGAATGAAAATTTGGGAAGGCATTGTGAAATACAATTTGGTTGAACGGAGTGTATTAGCATACAATTAAAATAACTATTTTCAGTAGTAAGGATAATAGTTATTTCTATAGAAGAAATTAGGGTAGATAATTTTTTTTATGTTTTTTATAAAAACACTTGTTATTTGAAAATCATGATGGTATATTAATAAACGTCGCTGATGCGGAAACGCAGAAAACGACAAAAAAGAAATTTTAAAACTTAGTTGACATCGAAAAATGAAGATGTTAATATGATGAAGTCGCTTCTGAAGCGGTGGACAAGTTCTTTGAAAACTGAACGAAACAAACAACGTGAAACGTCAATTTTTATTTTAGATGCTAGACAAACTAACTTTATTGGAGAGTTTGATCCTGGCTCAGGATGAACGCTGGCGGCGTGCCT